>LZCG01000049.1_pt1 | contig 22041 bp, 24 predicted proteins | sample 768541 | NCBI WGS metagenome assembly LZCG01 (sample SAMN05200874, study PRJNA324366) | oil field metagenome | isolation source: sample BH-FW-1 from oil reservoir | place: India: Bombay High | collected 2015-07-11
AAATTATCCCTGTGTATTACTTCTTCAGGACCAACGTTGTCTTTGAACGTAAGAATTTCATTGGTTTTCTTACCAATTATTTCTTTCAATTCCTTTGATAATAGTTACCAAACCCCTTCCGATATTTTCTCCTTTTTTATTGGATACTAAATTATCCCTGTGTATTACTTCTTCAGGACCAACGTTGTCTTTGAACGTAAGAATTTCATTGGTTTTCTTACCAATTATTTCTTTCAATTCCTTTGATGAATAGTTTACCAAACCCCTTCCGATATTTTCTCCTTTTTTATTGGATACTATCACCAGATCTCCGATGGAAAAATTTCCTGTTAAACTTACAATTCCTACCGCTAACAAACTTTTTCCTTTTAAAAGTGCCTCGCGAGCTCCATTATCCACAATCAATTCTCCTTTTGGCTTTAAGCTGAACTGAATCCACCTTTTCCTTTTGCTCATCTTTTTATCTTTAGGTAAAAAGGTTGTACCGATGTTGAACTTCGTATTTTCAATATTATCAACAGCTTTTGTGATGATACCCTCTTCGTAAGATGGGAGAATTGTTAAAGGTATTCCTGAAGCATTGGAAATCTTTGCTGCTTTTAATTTTGAACTCATTCCTCCAGTACCAAGTTTGCCACTCTTTCCGTTGGCAAGATTTTCAAGCTCGGGGGTAACTTCTTCAACAATATTAATCAGCGATTTCGGGTCACCTAAATCTTTTAATAATCCTGGAATATCCGAGAGAATGATCAATAAGTCTGCTTCCAACAAGCTTGCAACTTGAGCAGACAAAACATCATTATCACCTAATTTAATTTCATCTGTCGTTACTGTATCGTTTTCATTTACAATAGGTACTACATCATTTTCTAAAAGTGCATTCATCGTATTGTATGCATTTAAATAACGCTGACGATTAGAAAAATCGTCAGCCGTTAAAAGTATTTGAGCCACTTTAATATTTTTAACTGCAAAAAGATCACGATATTTAGAGATCAACACACCTTGACCAACTGCTGCACAAGCCTGCTTTTCAGTAACAGAATAAGGTTTATATCGGTAACCTAACTCACTTTTGCCAGCGGCTATAGCTCCTGATGAAACAATAATTATATCTTTTTTTCTTTTAAACTTTAATTCAGTTACTTGCTCGACGATTTTATTCATCTTACCAACATTTATTCCATTCTCATCGGCTATTGAACTACTACCAACCTTTATAACTATCTTATAAATTCTATCTTTCAAAAAAATCACCAACCATTCAATTCAAAAATGAAATAATTTTATTTTTTATAGACTCTATGTTACCTTTTCCACCTAAATCCGGGGTTAAACTATCTATATCTTTAACTGTTGAGGAAATAGCGTTTTTCGAGTTTTTTTGCTAATTTATTCAGTTTTAAATAATCTAACAACATAATGGATGAGCTTAATAAGGCGATCGGGTTTGCTATACCTTTATTAGCTATATCCGGAGCACTCCCATGGACTGCCTCAAAGATAGCAGTATCCTCACCAATATTAGCAGCTGGAGCAAGACCCAATCCTCCTATTAAACCTGCAGCTAAATCGGAAAGGATATCTCCGTACAAATTTGGGGCTACAACTACATCAAATTTTTCAGATTCAACACCAACTGCATTGACATATTGTCAATGATCTTTTCTTCGTACTCTATTTCAGGATATTCATTTGCTACTTTTCTAATAGCTTCCAAAAATAAGCCATCTGTAATCTTTAGAATGTTAGCCTTATGAACAGCTGTGACTTTCTTTCTTTTATTTTCCTTTGCATAATTAAATGCAAAATATGCGATCTTTTCACTTGCGCTTTTTGTTATAACTCTGACGGCACAAGCTGTATCGTCAATCTTATACTCAATCCCTTTATACAAACATTCGGTATTTTCTCTCACTACAACCAAATCGACATTATTGTACTTAGTATTGAGACCCTCTAAACTTTTAACAGGCCTTAAATTTGCATATAAATTGAACCGTTCTCTTAGTGTAACGTTCACACTTCTAAATCCTTTCGCCTATCGGCGTAGTTATAGGACTTCATGCTACTTTATTTTCCTAATCGAATCGATCACATAATCAGGCAGTGGAGTTCCATATTTTTCAATTACCTTCTCTCCAGCTTCCACTAAATCCCAACTAATAGGAGCTTTCAAATGTTCAAAAATCTCTACCACTACAGAGGTTATTTCTGGACCTATTCCATCACCTGGAATCAAAGTAACTGTATACATAAAATCACCTACTATTCCATTAATTCTAAAGTACCATATTTTTTGTAATAATTAACCAAACCCCCACTTTGTAAAATCTTTAGCATCACTTTGGGGAGAGATTTAATCTTCAAAATTTCATCTTTGGTAAGATTCTTAACTACACCTTTTTCTAGATCAACAGTCAATAAATCACCTTCATCTATATTATCAGTTGGAACTTCAACTAAAGGTAAGCCAATATTTATGGAATTTCTATAAAATATTCGGGCGAAAGATGTTGCTATAACAGCACTTATACCAGCATGTTTTATCACTAAAGGAGCTTGTTCCCTAGAAGAACCACAACCAAAATTTTCTCCTGCAACAATGAAATCACCTTTTTTGATTTCATTATAAAAATTTGGCCTTAGATCCTCCATCAAATGAACAGATAATTCATCCATATCGATGGTATTGAATTTGTATTTTCCAGAGATAATGTAGTCGGTGTTCACATCATCACCAAATTTATGAGAATAACCTTTTAATTCCATTATTTATCCTCCCGTTCTAAAAATTAACTTTCACAAATATTTTCGGGGATCCGCTATTTTTCCCTCAATACAAGAAGCCGCCACTGTGGCAGGTGATCCCAAATAGATGAAAGCTTTGTTGTTTCCCATTCTTCCTTTGAAGTTTCTATTTGCTGTAGAAATTACATTCTCGCCATCTGAAGGTACTCCATTATGTGTACCCACACAAGGCCCACAGCCTGGGGCAACTACTGTAGCTCCAGCTTGAATTAAAGTTTGAATTATTCCCTCATTCATAGCTTTTAATAAAGTATCTTTAGATGCAGGAGCCACAATAAGTCTAACACCCTTATGGATTTTTCTGCCTTTTAAGATATTCGCAGCTATTCTTAGATCTTCAATTCTTCCGTTAGTGCACGTACCTAACAAACCTTGATGTATAGGAATACCTTCAACTTCACTAATTGGACTAACATTATCAACGGCATGGGGTTTGGCAACTTGAGGTTCCAAATCGCTGACATCAAATTTGTATATCTTTTCATAATTTGCACCTTCGTCTGATTCGTAACTTTTAAATGGTTTATCAGTTCTTTCTTTTATCCAATTTTCAGCTTTTTCATCAAGTTTCATCAAACCGACTTTGGCTCCCATTTCCACTGACATATTAGAAATGGTAAATCTTGCCTCAACCGATAAATTATCAATAACTGGGCCCTCAAACTCTACAGCCTTGTAAGTTGCTCCATTGGCGGTCATATTCTTTATAACATACAACGCAACGTCCTTAGAATAAATACCTTTTGAAAGAGAACCTTCTAAAACAATTTTTATACTTTGTGGTACCTTAAACCATAACTTACCACTCGCCATAGCAATAGCCAAATCTGTTGAACCGACACCCGTTGAGAAACAATTAAGGGCCCCATAAGTACACGTGTGAGAATCAGCCCCTATTACGATCTGTCCAGGTAGGGCATGCCCTTTTTCGGGCATTAGTTGATGACATATGCCCTCACCGATATCGTAAAACTTGGTACCGTAATTGCTACTAAAATCTCTCATCAATTTATGTAACGCAGAAACCTTTTCACTTGGACTGGGAGCGTTGTGGTCTATTACAAAGGCTACTTTTTCAGGGTAGGCAACCTTTTTAGCTCCAACATTTTCAAACGTCTTAATAGCTAATGGAGTGGTTCCATCTTGCCCCATCATGAAATCAACATCAACTATGACTATTTCCCCCGCTTCAACATCTCTTCCCAAATGATCACTGAATATCTTTTCAGATATTGTTTTGTAAGTTGACATCCTTTATCTTTTCCTCCCTCATTTCGTTGTAAAGATAGATTAACTCTTTATCGAATAAGCTTCTTTTGAGTTGAACAGATAGGGATCTTACCCTTTTTAAAATCTCTTCTCCTTCTTCAGGAGTTAAATCTATTTCGTATTCTTTGAATTTTGCAATAATTGCGTTCCTCCCGGAATGTTTTCCAATAAGTATCTGTCTTTGTAATCCTACTTCTTCAGGAGTGAAGGATTCATATGTTTTGGAGTCCTTTAATACACCGTCTGTATGAATGCCAGACTCGTGAGCAAAAACATTATGGCCTACGATTGTTTTTGATAAAGGAAGAACTCTTCCTGACGCCTTAGCAACGTATTCACAAACTTCTTTTAGTAAGTGAGTTTTTATTCCCAAATCATTTTTGTAAATGTATTTAAGAGCCATCACCACTTCCTCTAAAGCTGCATTACCTGCTCTTTCTCCTAACCCATTTACCGTAACACCTGCGTACTTAGCACCCGCTCTTATTCCTGCCAATGTATTAGCTGTAGCTAAGCCAAAATCGTTGTGAGTATGCATTTCAACATTTATACCAACTTCGTCTATTATTCTTCTGATATGTTCGTAGATGGAAAATGGTTCCATCATGCCAACGGTGTCACAGTATCTTAACCTATCCGCTCCTGCCTCTTTAGCCTCTTTGGCAAACTTTATAAGAAAATCCATATCACTTCTAGAGGCATCTTCAGCGTTTACAGACACGTACAAATTGTGTTTTTTGGCAAATTTTGTGGCATCTACCATGCTTTTTAATACCCAATCCCTATCTTTCTTTAATTTATGTTTGATGTGAATATCTGAAGTGGAAATAGAAATGGCAACAGCATCAACCCCACAATCAATAGATTCTTCAACATCCTTTATAACTGCTCTATTCCAGCCCATAATTGATACACCTAAGTCTAATTTACTTATCTTTTTTATGGCTTCCTTTTCATCTCCACCCATCGTGGGAATCCCGGCTTCGATCTGATAAACCCCTAACTCTGCTAACATCTTCGCTATTTGGACCTTTTCTTCATTGGCAAATACTACCCCGGCAGTTTGCTCGCCATCTCTTAAAGTTGTATCAACTATATACACGTTATTCACGTTCTTTTGTACGTTCTTCTTTCCATTAGATTTAGAAGAATCGTACCCTCCCTCCTTTCAATTTTAGTGTCTATTGTAACTCTAGACTTACATCAAGGTCCTTAAATTTTTCTTAATTATACATTAATTTCAAAAAAATATCAAGTTCATGGAAAAATTCTTATTATGTCAAGACCTTTATTTTCAGGCAGTCCAAACATTAAATTCATATTTTGTACCGCCTGGCCACTGGCTCCTTTCATTAAATTATCAATCACAGACATGATTATCAAAGTATTTGTATGTTCGTCCATTTCAAAGCCTATTTGACAGAAATTAGAGCCAGCAACACTTTTAGTAGATGGATACTTTCGAGGTTTAAGAATTTTTATAAAATAATCGTTTTTATAAAATTCTTGGTAAAGATCGTAGACTTCTTTTAGGGTTATATCTGATTTCAAATTACAATAAATCGTACTTAAAATTCCCCTTGTCATTGGAACTAGATGTGGAGTGAAAACAACTTTCACCTCTTGTTCCATTATTTTTGATAGCTCTTGCTCTATTTCTGGAATATGTCTATGTTTAGCGACGTTATACGGTTTAGTATTTTCATTACATTCTGAATATAGGTTACTAAATTTAGGTTCATGACCTGCACCCGATACCCCAGATTTACTGTCAATAATTATGTTTTTATCTGTCACAACTCTATTTTTTAAAACAGGGGCAAGTGCCAAAATCACACTAGTTGGATAACAACCGGGATTTCCGATAATTTGTGCATTTTTAATCTTTTCCCTATATAACTCTGTTAATCCATAGACTTTATTGTATTTATCATATTCTATTTGTTCTATGTCTTCGTTTGAACCATACCAATTTTTGAAAATATTAAAGTCATCAAAACGAAATGCAGACCCGAGATCTATCAATCTCTTACCTGCATCCACTACCATCTTACCGATTTCGAAAGTTAGTTCGTGAGGTAAAGTTGAAAATATAATATCGCAAGTAGCAACCGCTTTTTTGAAATCATCACCCTCTAATATCAGATCACAAAATCCGTCGAGACCTGGATAAACTTCCGAAATTAATTGGGATTCAAAGTGTTTTGATGACAGATAAGTTATTTTAGCATTCGGGTGTTTTGAAAGAATTCTGACTAATTCCATACCTGTGTATCCTGTTGCCCCAAGTATACCTACATTCATACATCTTCCTCCCATCTGGCTGCCCCAATTGTTTTACGGCTTTTTAGAATATTTTTTATGTCTAAAACTTCATATACATCCTCATCTATCGACTGACAAAAATTTTTAAATTCTGAAATATTCAACTCTTCTATTGGAACTTTTTTTGTTATAGCGGTACGCAACTAATTTCCAACTATATCGTGAGCGGTTCTAAAGGGATCCCTTTTTGACCAAATAATCTGCCAAATCCGTTGCATTGAGATAACCAAATTTTACTGCCTGTTTCATTTTTTCTTCGTTCACACTCATCGTTTTCAACATACCTATAAATACCTTTAAACAAACTTTTAATGTATCAACTGTATCAAACAGTGGTTCTTTATCTTCTTGCATATCTTTGTTATACGCAAGGGGTAAACCTTTCATAGTTGTTAAAAGGCTAAGCAAATTTCCATATACCCTACCCGTTTTACCCCTGATTAATTCAGCAGAGTCTGGATTTTTCTTTTGTGGCATTATACTACTTCCAGTCGAATATTCATCGCTCAGTTCAACAAAATTGAACTCTTGGCTAGACCAAAGTACTATCTCCTCAGAAAATCTACTCAAATGCATCATTATCAAAGAAGCTATTGATAAAAATTCAACGATGAAATCCCTATCGCTTACTCCGTCAATACTGTTTAGTGAAACCTCTTTAAAGTCTAACAATGAAGCCACATACATTCTATCTATATCGTATGATGTTCCAGCTAAAGCTCCTGAACCTAAAACCAAAACATTCACTCTTTTTAAAGAATCTTTCAACCGTTCTATATCCCTTTTAAACATCTCCACGTAAGCCAACAAATGATGAGAAAATGTGATAGGTTGAGCTCTTTGCATATGTGTGTAACCGGGCATAATTTTGTTTTTGTATTTTTTTGAAAGTTCCACTAAAACGACATTCAATTGTTCTAATAAATCTATAATTTTGAATATTTCATTTCGTAAGTACATCCTTTCATCTGTTGCTATTTGATCGTTCCTACTTCTTGCTGTATGAATCTTTTTGCCCACATCCCCTATCTTTTCAACCAATATTTGCTCTACCAATGTGTGCACATCTTCTACCTTTGGAATCTCTTCAAATTTTTCTTCTTTTATTTCTCTTAACGCCCTTTCAATTTGTTCAAACTCTTCTTCAGAAATAATTTTTGCCTTTTTCAACCCTTCCGCATGGGCTAATGACGCTTCTATATCGTAGGGCAATAATCTGATATCAACATTTATTGACGAATTAAATATTTCCATGTCTTCTGCAATTTTTTCTTTAAACCGACCTCCCCATAATTTCATTGTTCTCCTCCTACAGTCGTTTTGTCGTATTTTTGATTTTCAACAAAATGCTTCATCTGATAAGCTCTCATCTTCAAAGGTAGTCCAAACAAGTTTATAAAACCTTCTGCATCCTTTTGGTCGTAAATTTTATCTTCTCCAAATGTAGCTAACTCTTCGTTGTATAAGGAATATGGTGAACTTAATCCTGCAGTTATAATATTTCCCTTGTAAAGTTTCAATTTCACAACACCGGTAACCACCTTCTGTGTTTCATCTACAAAAGCATCTAAACTTTCTTTCAACTGAGAGAACCACAATCCATTATAAACAAGATCCGCATACTTTTGTGCCACTAAATCTTTGAATCTTGACGTTTCTTTGTCAAGTACCAAGCTTTCCAGTTCTTTGTGTGCAGTATATAGTAATGTTCCACCTGGAGTTTCATACACACCTCTTGATTTCATTCCAACTAATCGATTTTCTACGATATCTGCAATCCCCACACCATTTATTGATGCAATTTCATTGGCTTTCTTTATCAACTCTACGGGAGAAAGGTCTTCTTCGTTTATCTTCACTGGAATCCCTTTTTCAAATTCTATGGTTACATATTCAGCAACATCGGGGGCTTTTTCAGGTGGAGTAACCATATCAAACAACTCAGGCTTTGGTTCATTCCAAGGATCCTCTAAATCTCCTCCTTCATGGCTTATATGCCAAATATTTTTATCAACACTGTATATTTTTTCTTTGGTTATAGATATTGGAATTCCCTTCTTTTGGGCATAGGCAATTTCTTCCTCTCTGGACTTAATTTCCCATATTCTCCAAGGAGCAATAATTTTTATAGAAGGATCTAATGCCTTGATAGATACTTCAAATCTTACTTGATCGTTACCTTTACCTGTGCAACCGTGTGCAACGACATTTGCACCTTCTTTGTGGGCAATCTCAACTAGTTTTTTTGCCATTAGAGGTCTTGCAAAGGATGTTCCCAACAAGTATTTACCCTCGTAGATTGCTCCAGCTTTCAAAGTTGGATAAATATAATTGGTTACAAATTCTTCCACAACATCTTCTACGTAAACCTTAGTTGCACCACTTGAAAGAGCTTTTTTCTCGATAACATGAGTTTCTTCTCCTTGCCCTACATCAATACATACTGCAATAATTTCACAATTATACTTTTCTTTTAACCATGGTATGATTACAGATGTATCTAACCCTCCTGAATATGCCAATACTACCTTTTCCCCGGTTTTCATAAATAAATCACCTCTTTTTGATATTTGAAAATTTTTTTGTAGATTATGATAATAACCTACGTATTCGTTCAAGGACTGTACATTATTTTTTCCGATTTTGCAATTCTTTGTTGCTTCAATTGATTTTTGAGCTGTTTCCAATGATGTAAATAGAGGAATGCCGTTTTCTAAAGACGTTCTTCTTAATTTGAATCCAAAGTTGGATACGTTTTTACCTTTTGTAGGTAAATTAATAACCATTGAAAAATAACCTTTCTTTACTAACTCTAATGATTTTTGGTGATCTATCTCTTTTATTGTAATATCCATCAATTTGAAGGCTTCTGCTGTCCCAGTAGTTCCCCACAATTCGTATCCACAGCTTTGAAGATATTTAACAAAACTGTTACTTCCACTCACTACTTTTTCTGGAAATGATAATAGTACATTACCTGTAGAAGGAACATCCAAATGAGCACTTTTAAAAGCCTTATACATCGCATTATGATAGTCGAAATCGATGCCAAGAGTTTCCCCTGTGGATTTCATTTCTGCGCCTAATGCAACTTCAACACCTGGCAATTTTTCTAATGAAAATATTGGCGCTTTAACTACCGTATATGGAATTTTTGGATAGAAAGGTTCATAATACCCAAGTTCTTTCAAATTATTACCTAATGCAATTTCAACTGAGAGTTTTATCAAGGGGATTCCTGTTACTTTACTGATTATCGGAACCGTTCTTGAAGCCCTAGGATTCACTTCAATAACGTAAACTTTTCCCTCTTTCACGATAAATTGAATGTTTATTAAACCCTTAACTTTCACCGCTTTGGATATTTTTTCAACGTATCTCACAATTTCTTTCTCTTCTAATTCTGACAAGGTTTTGGCAGGAAATACGGCAAAACTGTCACCTGAATGAATTCCCGCTTTTTCAATATGTTCCATTATTCCAGGAATTAATACATTTTCTCCATCAGAGACGGCATCAACTTCAACTTCTACTCCTTCTATGTATTCATCTATTAGAACTGGTCTATTGGGTGATAAGTCTAAAGCATGTGATAAGTACTCGAATAATTCATCTTCGGAATTAACCTTTTCAATAGATTGTCCTCCTATCACATAAGAGGGTCTAACTAAAAGAGGAAACCCTATACGGTTAGCAATTTCTTGAGCTTCATCAAATGAAGTAACGTACCCACCACGAGGCTGATTGATCTCCAACTCTTTTAGCAACAGTGAAAATCTTTTTCTATCTTCACACAAATCAATATGTTCATATGATGTTCCCAAGATTTTGATTCCATGTCTTTCAAGTTCTTCACCTAGATTTAAAGCTGTTTGCCCTCCAAACATGACCATTGTCCCCATTGGATCTTCTTTTTCTATGATATTCAAAACATCTTCTTGAGTAAGGGGTTCGAAGTACAATCTATCACCTGTATCAAAATCTGTACTGACGGTTTCAGGATTGTTGTTTATGATGATTGATTTGATACCTTTTTCTTTTAATGCCCATAGAGCTTTAACTGTACAATAGTCAAACTCTACACCCTGTCCGATTTTTATTGGGCCTCCACCTATCACAATGACTTTTTTTATGTCCTTGTGAACTTCTATTTCGTCCTCTTCACCATAAGTTGAGTAGAGATATTGTGTTACTGAATCAAACTCCGCTGCACATGTGTCAACCATTTTGTATGAGGGGGTAATACCATAGCGTTTCCTCAATTCTCTAACTTCATCTTCTGGTAAACCTTTTAATTCAGATATTTCTTGATCTGAAAAGCCAAGACCCTTTGCTTCAAGTAATAGGTCGTAATTCAATTGGGAGAATCTAATAGTATTTTCAAAATCGACGATGTTTTTTATTTTTTCTAAAAACCATTCGTCTATGAAGGTTAATCTATGAATATCAAAAACCTTATAACCTCTTCTAAGTGCTTCGGCAATATGAAACAATCTTTTTTCGTTCGGAATTTGTAAATGTTCTACTAATTCTTCATCGCTCTCTTTTTGAACCTCTTTAATTCTCAAGCCCTTAATTTTCATATCAAGTGAGCGTACTGCCTTTAATAAAGAACTTTCAAAGGTACGCCCAAGTGCCATCGTTTCACCAGTAGATTTCATTTGAGTACCTATCTTTCTATCAGCTTGATAAAACTTATCAAAAGGCCAGCGGGGAATCTTTGTTACAACATAATCTAAAGATGGTTCAAAAAAAGCTGTTGTTTTTCCAGTAACAGGATTTTTTATCTCATCCAAAGAAAATCCTAACGCGATTTTCGTAGCAATTTTGCTATGGGATACCCTGTTGCTTTGGACGCTAAGGCACTGGATCTACTCAAACGAGGATTCACTTCAATAACTCGATATTCTTCGTTATAAGGATTGAGGGCAAATTGAATATTGCAAGCACCTTCTATCTTTAAAGCTTTTATTATCTTAATGGATGAGTCCCTTAACATTTGATGTTCTTGATCTGTCAACGTTTGAGATGGTGCCACAACTATACTATCTCCGGTGTGGATTCCTACAGGATCAAAATTTTCCATATTACATACGGTGATGCAATTATCAAAAGAATCCCTAACTAACTCGTATTCGATTTCTTTCCAACCCAATAAGGATCTTTCTATTAAGACCTCTTTCATCATGCTCTTTTTCAACCCATTCTCTACAAATTCTATTAACTCCTCTTCGATGTAAGCAAATCCACCACCTGTTCCTCCTAAAGTGTATGCTGGGCGTATTATCAAAGGATATCCAACTTTGTTAGCAAAGTTTATGGCTTCAGATACTGTCGATACAGTGAGGCTTTCAGCGATTGGTTCTTCAATTTCTTGCATTTTTCTTTTAAATAATTCTCTACTTTCCGCTATTTTTATGGATTCAACTGATGTTCCTAATTCTTGAATATCGTACTTATCGATAATTCCACTATCTTTTAATTGGATAATTAGATTTAAGGCTGTTTGTCCTCCCAGTGTTCCTAAAACCCCATCGGGTTTTTCTTTTTCTATAATGGAAATTAAAGTATCCATTTCAAGGTTTTCCATATAAACTACATCTGCTATTTCTGTATCAGTCATAATAGTTGCAGGATTGTTGTTTACCAATATTACTTTACATCCTTCTTCTTTTAAAGATTTACAAGCTTGGGTTCCTGAATAATCGAATTCTGCTGCTTGACCTATTATTATTGGTCCAGAACCTATAACTAAAACATTTTTTATTTCACGTTTTTTTGGCATTGTTGACCTCCCCGGAAGTATGCTCTTAGTTTCTATTGATTAAATCTTTGATTTTTCTAAAAATAAAAGTTGTATCGTGAACCCCAGGACCACCTTCTGGATGAAATTGGACAGTAAAAATGGGATACTTTTTGTGCATGATTCCCTCGATACTTTGATCATTCAAATTGATGTAGGTGATTATTACATCTTTGTTTTTCACTGACTCTTTTTCAACCATATAACCGTGGTTTTGAGAAGTGATATAACATTTATTGTTCAACAAATTCATCACTGGATGGTTGGTACCTCGGTGACCAAATTTCATTTTTACAGTGTTAAAACCTAACGCCAAAGAGATTATTTGATGACCCAAACAAATCCCAAAAAGTGGTTTCTCACCTATAAACCCCTTAGCTAAAAGTATGGCTTCTTTTGCCTTTTTTGGATCACCGGGACCGTTGGAGAATAATACTAAATCTGGTTGAACCTTATCTACATCATTTTTAGTACTGTTATATGGAAAAACATAAATATCGTATCCTTCAGATTTAAGCTGGTTCACTATATTTTTCTTAACTCCTAAATCTATCAATGCTACTTTTGGACCGTTCCCTGGAAGTCTATAAATTTCCTTTGTTGAAACACTATCAAGTAAGTTCTGAATGGAAGTTGGAACTTCAAAATCCTTCTCGGTGGTTATCACACCATTCATACTACCTTCTATTCTTAACTTTTTCGTAAGGGCCCTTGTATCTACTTTACTTAAAATAGGTACTTCATGTTGGTCTAAATAATCTAAAAGTGAATACTGAGATGTGTGATGAGAGGGAAATTGACAGTAATCTTTAACTATCAAACCTTTGATGGGGGGTCTTTTTGACTGTAAATTCTCTAAATTTACACCATAATTTCCTATCAATGGATAGGTCATTACCAGTATTTCTCCTGCATAAGACGGATCCGTTATTGATTCCTCGTATCCAGTCATAGACGTGTTAAATACAACTTCGCCTTGTCCAAAATCTTTTTTACTGATAATTTCTCCTTCAAAAATGGTAGAATCATTTAACTTTATAAATCCTTTCATCTTAATACCCCATTTCTAAAAAAACTTCTTCGAGAATATTCATACCCTTGGCTATCTCTTCTTTTGTGATTATAAGAGGAGGGACGAATCTTAAAACATTGTGATTTAAAAGATTTATCAAAAGTCCTTTTTCCATAGCTTTTTTTACTATATCACTGCCATCTTCTATGTCTAACTTGACTCCGATCATCAAACCTTTTCCCTTAACTTTGTCAATTATTGAATGTTTTTCCTTCATTGCTAATAATTGATTTTTGAAAAATTCACCATTTTCTTTCACCATATTCAGAAAAGATTCTTGTGCAACGTTTTTCATCACAGCCATGCCAACTGCACAGGCTAACGGGTTCCCACCAAATGTTGATCCATGATCCCTGGTGTAAATACGTCAGCTTTTTCATTCACAACAAGCACACCGATAGGGAAACCACCACCTAAGGCTTTTGCAAGGGTCATCACATCGGGTACCACTCCAGAATGTTCATAGGCAAAAAGTTTTCCAGTTCTTCCTATCCCTGTTTGGACTTCGTCAAAAATCAAAAGAAGGTCGTTCTCATCACAAAGTTTTCTAACTTGTTGAAGATATTCATCTTTTGCTTCGTTTATTCCTCCTCACCTTGGATAACCTCCAACATTACAGCACATGTATTTTTATCAACAGCCGACTTTAGTGAATTTATATCGTTGTACTCTACGCTTTCAAATCCTTCCAATAGAGGTTCGAAGTTCTTGTGATATTTTGGCTGGGCTGTTGCCGTCAATGCACCGTAGGTTCTTCCATGAAATGAGTTCTTTGCCGTGATAATTTTGTATCTTCGCCCATTGTATTTAGTGTTTCCATATTTTCTTGCTAACTTAATCGCAGCTTCGTTCGCTTCTGTTCCACTGTTGCAAAAAAAGGCACTTTTCCCAAAAGATTTTTCACAAATCATCTTGGCTAACTGTACTTGATTACCATTCCAATAGAGGTTAGAAACATGAACTAATTTGTCAACTTGAGATTTCACTGCTTCTACAATTACGGGGTGAGAATGGCCCAAAACATTGACAGCGATCCCAGCAACAAAATCTAAGTATTCTTTACCGTTTTCATCCCACACCTTTGTACCTTTCCCTTGTACCAAAGTTATCGGAAATCTTGAATAAGTATTCATTACATACTTTTTATCTTCAGAGATTGTCATTATCGTATACCTCCTTAGCTATCATTGTTCCCACACCTTTGTCTGTGTATATTTCTAAAAGTAAGGCATGGGGAATTCTTCCATCTATTATATGTGCCCTTTTCACTCCATCTTCTAATGCCTGGATACAACATTTTAATTTGGGAATCATTCCACCAGTGATGAATTCAGAATTCAACAATTCTTTTGCTTCTCGATATGACAGCCTTGAAATCACACTTTCTTCATCTTCTTTGTTTTTTAAAACGCCTTCCACATCAGTCAATAAAACAAATTTATCCGCGTTCAAAGAGGAAGCAATTTTACCTGCCGCTATGTCGGCATTAACGTTATAAGTTTTCCAATCTCTTCCAATTGCACAAGGTGCGATGACAGGGATATAATCTTTTTCAATTAAATTCAAAATTACTTCCCTATTTACATTCATTACCTTACCAACGTAACCCAAATCCCCTTGGGACAAATCTTTTTCTGCCAACAATAAATTTGCATCTTTCCCACTTAATCCAACAGCCTTTCCCCCAGTTTTATTTATCAACGATGTAATCTCTTTATTTATCTTACCAACCAACACCATCTCTACTATTTCCATAACTTTTTCATCGGTTACCCTTAATCCATTTACAAATTTTGTTTCTATATTTAAACTCGCAAGCATTTTATTGATATCTGGTCCCCACCATGAACGATAACAGGATTCAACCCAACATATTTAATAAGTACGATATCTTCTGCGACCATCGATTTAATTTGTGGATCTTTCATAGCGTTACCACCAAACTTAATAACAGCTATACTTCCCGCAAATTTTTTTATGTAGGGTAATGCTTCAACCAAAACTTCCGCTTTAGATATCTCATCAGAGAACTTTTCAACTTTTATCATGTTCTGTACCCTCCATTTATTTCTACATATTTGTAACTAAGATCACATCCCCAAGAAATAGCACTCTCTTCACCATCTTTTAAATCTACAATAACTTCCAATTCTTTCTTACCTAGAATTTCTTTTGCTTTAACTTCGTTAAAATCTATAAAATGACCATCTTGACAAAGTTGAATCTTTCCTGCAGAACTTTGAAACCAGACATCTATCTTATCAGGATCAAAGTCAGCCCCTGAATAACCAGCGGCTGCTAATACCCTTCCCCAATTAGCATCTTCTCCATGAATTGCTGTTTTGACTAAATTAGACTTGGCTATGGACCTTGAGATCAATTTAGCATCTTCTTTCCTCTTGGCATTTTTTACTTGTACCTCGAAAAATTTAGTAGCTCCTTCCCCATCCATAACGATTTTTTTAGCTAAATTTTCAACTACTTCATAAAGGGCTTTTTGAAATAAATCGTATTCAGAAGAATCTTCTGTAATTTCTTCGTTTTTTGCTTGCTTATTTGCCAGAATAAGCACAGTATCGTTGGTACTTGTGTCACCATCAACCGTTATTAAATTAAAAGAATTATCTACAGAGTGCTTTAAGGCCTTATTCAAAGCAGATTTAGAAATGTTTGCATCTGTCATGAGGAAAGATAACATTGTAGCCATATTGGGATGAATCATGCCTGAACCTTTGGCAACCCCGGTTATTGTGATCTTTTTACCACCAATCACAACTTGTGTAGAATTAATTTTTGGGAAGGTATCTGTAGTCATTATCGCCTGTGCGAAACTTAAAAGATCATCATTTGTTAAATCAATATTTTTTTCAAATGATTCTATGCCGTTTAAAATTTTTCCGATTGGTAATGGAACACCTATAACACCTGTTGAACTTACAAACACATCTTCTGACTTTAAATTTAAGATTTGAGCGGTTTTTTCTGCCATACTTATTGCATCTGAATATCCTTTTACACCGGTGCAAGCGTTTGCGTTACCACTGTTCACAATAACAGCTTGTATTTCATTATTCTTAATATTCTCCATACTCAAAAGAACCGGAGCTGCTTTAACTTTGTTCGTTGTGAAAACAGCTGATGCATTTGCCTTTTTTTCTGAGTATATCAATCCTAAATCTTTTTTGGACTTCTTGATTCCACAATGAATTCCCCAGACTTTAAAACCCAAAGGTAAAACAATATCTTCTTGCATAATTTCTGTACTTTCCATAAACTAACCTCCCTCGTATAATATGTATGGATATGAAACTCAAAAAATGGTACTAAAAATTTGTTTTTTGCTCTTTTTCATTATTTCTTTTGTAAAGAGATACCCTAATGCTAAAATAGTACCAGGATGATTAGCGAGGGAAGATTCCTCGCCTCCTTGCGAGACCTTTTGGTCGTTGCTTAAAAAGCTTGTTTCCTGACTTAGCAGTCAACTTGCTAACCGATTACTGCATCACCTTTGATTAGGCCATCAGCAAGGCTATTTTTCATTGGTGGATGCTCATAGAGCGCGAGGTTGCCTTTGGCTGCTAAGATTAGGGCATCTCTTTCTTTCATCCTTTATCTTTATTTGAAAGGTGGTGAAATAACTATGAATTACGACGTTTTATCCACTTTGTTTGTCGGTGTCGATGTGAGTTCTCTAACTAATACAGTTTGTGCAATTGATTTCCAAAACAATAAACTCCTTGATTTTGATACTAAAAATAACAGAATAGGTGCTGAATACATCGCTGAGGCTATCGTCAATTGCCTTGTTTCTAATAACCTTGAATATGTCGTTATCGCTTTGGAAGCTACTTCTTTTTACAGCACTCACATAGCCAATTCCCTGTCAACCAACAAGAAACTTTTGCCTTTTAAACCTCTTGTGTATCAGCTCAATCCAAAAACTACCGCCAATTACAAAAAGACTTTTGTCGATATCGATAAAACAGATCATTTGGACGCTTACGTCATAGCCGATTTCGCTAGATGTGGTAAGATTTCTTCTTCCCCTTGGCGTGGTTCTCAGTTTTTGGCTTTACAAAGGCTTACACGCCATTAGGTTTCATTTAGTTCATACACTCGCTTCTGAAAAGAATTGGATGCTTTCCAACATTTATTTGAAATTCAGTGAATTGGCTGTGAATAATAGGGATAAGCCCTTTTCCGATATATATGGTGCTACATCTTGTGCTGTTTTGACTGAGTTCTACTCTTTGGATGAGATAGTTTACAAACCCATTGAAGATTTAACTCAGTTCGTTATGAAAAAAAGTAAAAACAGATTCAAAGATCCCACCCGTGTTGCAACACTTCTTAAACAAGCAGCCAAGAATTCGTACAGATTGGACAAAATGGCTTATGAACCTTTGAATATCGCTATCTCTTCTTCTTTAAACGTAATAAAAGCCTTGGAAAATGAAATAAAAACTGTTGATAAGGCTATTGAAAAAACGGTAAAAGGGCTTAATCCCATAGAATATCAATCACTCATCTCTGTCAGGGGTATCGGTCCTGTTATCTCCTCTGGTATCATCAGTGAGATAGGTACGATAGCTTCCTTTCGATCTCATGATAAGTTGGCCAAATTTGCAGGACTGACATGGAGAAAACGTCAATCAGGGAATTATTCCTCTGATGAGACAGAAATGACTAAAACAGGTAATCCGTATCTTCGATACTACTTTATCGAAGCTGCTAACTCCGTTAAAAATTATATCCCTGAGTTCAAAGAGTATTATCGGAAAAAATACTATGAGGTTACCACTCATCAACACAAAAGAGCCCTCGCGCTCACGGCTCGTAAGTTGGTTCGCATGATTTTTGCATTGCTGAGCAAAAATCGAATCTATTCGAATTACTAAGTTGAATAGATACAATTAAATCTTTTTCTGTTTTCAAGCCTATTTTGTGTTTTCTGAAAGTATGGGCATTGTCAGTTACGCTAATTTTTAACATTTTTTTGATTTTACCCCTTGACATATCACCGATTAGCTCTATTTTTTGACTCACCGACTTTAGAAATTCTAAAAAAAAACGCCACATCTTAAAAGATGTAGCCGCATGGATTAAAACTAAATTAGGAGAATAACCATCTCCAACCTCATAAGCACCCATTACCGGTGCTTATGATCCACCGGCTACATGGGCGCCTCCTATCGTTATTTAAATTCATTTGATTATATGAAGTGAAATTTTTTTCACAATTAGTCATAAATTTAAAAATCTCCTTTTGCTAAATTTTAGGGATTATAACATAAAAAAATTGAGTTGTCAAATTTATATCAAATTTTTTTCTTCGCCAGGTTGTATTTCGCCATTCAAGAGTTTTTTCTTTATTTCTTCCAATTTTGTTTTAATTTGAACACCTTCATAGCCTTTCTTTAATAAATCTTTCCCCGTGATGGAGAGTTTTAGTTTCTCAATTTTTCTTAAATATTCATAGTATTTTGCTAATAATTCTTCTGGAAGTTTTACAGCTAAAAAAATTAATTGTTCATTTTGAAAACCGTTGGTTTTTTCATAGAAATAAGACAATTTTGATGTTTTTTCTTTGTCATTTAAATCTATAGAAATTTCATTAAATACATTTTTTACTTGGATTAAATTCTTAATAAAATCTTTCGGTAGTCCATATCTTTCAGTAATTTTCTTTAGAGATTCTTCTGGAGTGTATTGCAGTAGAACGCATAATACTATGTGGAATAGTCTGACTTTATTCAAATAATTTGGTAAGTTTGCCTTAAAGTATTCCCTAACATCAAAAAGTTTTTCTAAATCTTTTTCTAGTGTAGGAGAGTAGTAAGTTTTTTCGAACAAGTGAAGAATAATTTTCAGTTTACCCATTCTTTTTATTGCTTTCATAGGTTGGGGCTCTTCTAGTATTTTTTTCTAATTCCTCTCTTATCCTCATTCCAGTGACTTTTTCTAAATATCCATTTTCTACAGCTTCTTCTAATTTTGTTAAGGTGCTAGGCTCAATTTCAAAACCAAATCTTTGTTCAAACCTTATAGCTCTCAATATTCTAGTAGGATCTTCGATAAAAGAAAGTGGATAAAGTATTCTTATCTTGCCTTCTTCAAGATCTTTTTTACAATTAAAAAAATCCATCAGTATTCCAAAGGAACCCGAATTAATTTTTATTGCCATGGCGTTTATTGAGAAATCCCTTCTATATAAATCTTTTTTAATAGTTGATAATTCAACCTTGGGAAGTTCTCCTGCTTCTTCGTAATATTCTGTTCGGGCAGTTGCAATATCAATCCTTATTATCTTATTTTCCCCATTTCTATAAAAATTGAGCAGGTGTGAAATTTGGGGTGTTCAACATATTTTGCCCTTAATTGTTTAGCAACATATTTACCAAATAACAAACCATCCCCTTCCACTACTACATCTATATCGTAGGGTATTGACTTTGTACCGTTTGATTTAGAGTTAATTGCTAGCAAAAGATCCCTGACAAATCCTCCTACTACATATACGTTTAACCCCAACTCATTCCCATACAGGCCAATAAGTTTTAGAAGATTAAGAATAGATATCGGTAGAATTTTTTCCATTTCTTCTTTTAGATTTTGCGATTTATACTTTTCTTCTAATATTGGGCTAAGTGAAAAATTAAAAACTCCGTTAGTAGCCCTTAAAAGATCAGTTCTAGTTATTATGCCAACAAGTATTCCATCTTTTAAAACGGGAATCCTTCCAATGTCTGCTTCTGCCATGATCCTTCTTACTTGAGTCAACGAAGTTTCTACATCAACAACCTTTAAGTTAGTGCTCATTATAGCTTTAACAGGGGCATTTTTTAAACCATGTTTCATTGCTTTTTCTATGTCTTTTTTAGTTACAATACCCACTAATTTATTGTCAGATATTACAGGAAGGCCTGAATGCCCTGTTTGAAACATCAATTCATGAGCTATTTCCACTGTTTCAAATGATAATATGGTTCTGACGGGAGATGACATAATATGCTTTGCTTTTAAAACTGGGACAAAAGAAGATTTTAACTCTTTTTTAATCTTGTTAATGACCTCTTGTATCCCAAGAGCTTTTGTTTTGGCTGAACCAGCTTTTTTATGACCTCCACCGCCAAATAAAGATAGAATTTTATTTAAATCTATTTCTTCAATCCTTGATCTTGCAACTATATGAATGCTTTTACCCATTTTTACAACAACAAACAAAACATCTGGAGTTAGAGTCTCAAACAATTTGTGGGTTATAACGTTTAACCCACCTATAAATTTGTCGATCTCAGAATAAGTAATCTGTATTGTTACTTCCTCCAAGGTAAGCTCTTGTACATTGTTATAGAGTTTGTCAAAAAGTTCTTTTTGCTCTTTTGTCATTTCTAACGAAACAAACTCTTCTACCTCTTCTATCCTAGCACCGCCTTTTAATAGCTCTGCAGAAATTTGATGATCTAGAGGCGTCGTTGTAGAATAAACATAGTTTCCAGTATCTTCATGGATTGCTATTAAAAAAAGAGTTTCATAGGTATCAGGAAGAACTTATTTTGGTTTCTAATAATTTTTGAACAATTAACGTTGTGGCGCTTCCTACTTCTTTAGAATAATTATTACCTGTGATATTTTGCTCCTTTAACTCCGGATGATGATCATATATATCAACTTCTGTTCCCTGTTCAACGAGCGATTTTATAAATTCAGGGATTCTATTGATATCAGCAGTATCCACAATCACAACTTTTTCGAAATTGCGGTTTTTATCTCTTCTTGATACTCTTTTATAAAATTATTTCTCTTTTTCGTATGGAATATCGTATATATTCAAAAATTCCTTAAGATTTTGCTGAGGCTCTCCTTCGAGCACAATAATAGAGTCTTCATATATTAATGATGCAGCCACACATCCGGCAAACCCATCAAAATCGGCATTTTTATGCGTAGTTATAATAATTTTAGGAACCAAGATAAATTCTCCCTCGGATTAAATACATTATTTAAAAATGTGTTGAATGTCTCTATTTTACTTCAATCTAATTTATTGATAAATTCCCTTTCTATAAACTCGAAACCTTTTTCCCAAAATCTTGGTTTGAGATATCAATCCCAATTTTTTCAACAATTCTTTCGGGGAATCTTTTGCACCACTTCTAAGCAACTCTTTGTATTTTGGTGCAAAAGATTTTCCTTCGACTTTGTATTGTTGGTATAAAGCTATAACTAATAAATTAGCAAAATTGTATGCATAAACGTAAAAAGGTGTTCTAAAGATATGAGGTATGCTTGCCCATTCATAATAATACTCTTGTGGTATTATTACTGAATCACCAAACATAATTTCTAATTCTTTCTTATACAGTTCTGCAAGTTCTTTCCAATTAGCACTTCCATTTTGTTCTATCAAATTGTGAGATGATATTTCAAATCTAGCAATCATATTTTGTCTGAACATCGTCGAAAACATTCCTTCAACATTCGATGACAGGTAAGCCGTTCTTTCCGCTTCTGAAAGGGTGGGTAGTATTTTATCAATCACCAACATCTCACCAAACACAGATGCAACTTCTGCCATCGTTAAAGGAGGGTGATAATTCCAAATGTTTTGGTCTGAGGCTAAAGTCCCATGTATCCCATGTCCCAACTCATGTGCTAAAGTGCTCACATCGGCAAGAGTTCCTGTAAAATTTAACAAAATAAAAGGTTTTCTATTAGGAAGTGCGTAAGATGTGTATGCTCCACCTCTTTTACCTTTTCT
>LZCG01000050.1_pt1 | contig 21889 bp, 23 predicted proteins | sample 768541 | NCBI WGS metagenome assembly LZCG01 (sample SAMN05200874, study PRJNA324366) | oil field metagenome | isolation source: sample BH-FW-1 from oil reservoir | place: India: Bombay High | collected 2015-07-11
CAAGGTTTATGATTGCAATCTTTTCATGCTTTCCGATTTGGATAAAAGAAATTTATCTATCTCTAAAGAAAAAATCGAAACATTTGTCTCTCTCATAAATGAATTTTTTGAGTATAAACTACCAACAATAGTATTAGCTGAAGAACTGGCTGTAGAACTCTCTAAAAGAGCGAAATTATTGAAGGAACTGGCTAAAGACCAACTTTTGAATGATTTGGAGAAGATTAAAAATAATGAATCTCCTTCATCAATCTATGATTTTTATCTGGGTATAAAAGAACTCATCAAAGATGTAGAATTAGAGGATTGTGCAGATGCCTATGCCCAGACCATCACCTATGGCTTGTTTTTGGCTAAGAGAAGTTGCCGAGGTAAATTAGATAGAAGAACCGCATCATACTATATCCCTAAAAATGTTGGTGTGATTAAACGCATCTTCTTAAATATTTCTGGTGAAGAGTTTCCTCCAAATATCTCATGGATTGTAGATGACATTATCGATATACTAAATGCTGCAAAGTTAGAGGAGATTCTAAACAAAATTGATAAGCGTGGCAAAAAGGACAAAGATCCAATAATATTTTTCTATGAAGATTTTTGAATTATTATGAGCCTGAGAAGAGAAAACATCTGGGAGTTTATTATACACCCCGTCCTGTTGTAAACTTTATCGTAAATTCTGTACATTCAATTTTGAAGAAGCACTTCGATAAATCATTAGGCCTTGCAGATGACAGTGTAAATGTTCTTGACCCTGCGATTGGAACGGGAACTTTTTTCTGGATAACTTTTCTTGTTGCATTGGGAGAATTAAAGAATCAAGGGTTAAGAGGTATAATTTTCGATAAAATCGAGAATCACCTTCTAAAACATTTTTATGGATTTGAAATCTTAATCACGCCGTATGTAATCTCCCATTTAAAGATTACAGACCTACTCCAGAGATGGCATTACAGGTTTAAAGATGACGACAGAATACAAGTTTACCTTACAAACACATTAGAACAATCAGAGGTTCATGATCCTTTACTATTCATGAGGGAAATAACAGAGGAAAGCAGAATTGCAAATCAAATAAAGACGGAGAAGCCAATTCTTGTTTTAATAGGTAATCCACCTTATTCTGGTATATCTGCCAATAAGGGTAAGTGGATTGATGATTTGTTGAAAAAAGGCTATACACGAGCAGATGGAAGCAAAGACGATGGCTATTATAAGGTAGATGGCAATCCTCTTGATGAGAAAAACCCTAAATGGCTTCAGGATGATTATGTGAAATTCATAAGATATGCACAGTGGAAAATAGATAAAAATGGTGAGGGTGTTATAGGTTTTATTACTAATCACAGTTATCTTGATAACCCTACATTCAGAGGGATGAGGGAATCCCTACTGCAAAGTTTTGATAGAATCTTCATCTTAAACTTGCATGGAAATTCTTTAAAAAAGGAAAAATGTCCTGATGGCAGCAAAGATGAAAATGTTTTTGATATAAGACAAGGAGTTGCCATTGGAATATTTATAAAGAATAAAAATTTAAGGGGAAAAAAAGTTTACTATACTGACCTGTGGGGATTAAGAGAAGATAAATATCGTTGGTTAGACAGACACTCAATAGATAATGTTAATTGGCAAGAAGTTAAGCCTATTTCACCATTCTATTTCTTTGTTCCTAAAGATACCTCATTAGAAGAAGAATATAATAAATTCTGGAAGATTACGGATATTTTTCCTGTAAACAGTGTTGGCGTAGTTACGGCAAGAGATCACTTTACAATAAAATGGAAGCCTGAGGACGCGTGGACAACCGTAACCGAATTCGTACAAATGAGCCCAGAAGAAGCAAGAACAAGATTTATTCTAAGAAAAGATGTTAGAGATTGGAAAGTAGTATTTGCTCAGAAAGATTTAAAGGAAAGCGGTCTTGATAAAAATAAAATTGTACCAATTTTATATAGGCCTTTTGATATAAGATACACGTATTATACTGGCACATCAAGAGGTTTTCATTGTATGCCTCGTCCAGAAGTTATGAAACACATGCTAAAGGAAAATTTGGGATTGATAACTGTTAGGCAAGTTGCTGAGGGTATATTTAATCATGCTTATGTTACAAACACTATCATCGAGAGTCGTATAACATTAAGTAATAAGGGGATCGCATTTCTTTTCCCACTATATCTTTATTCTGACTTTGAGAGAAAAGCAAATATTGATCCAGATATTTCCAAAACCCTATCTGAAAAATATAATAAAGAACTAACTCCAGAAGATATTTTTTACTATATCTATGCTGTCCTTCATTCCCCAACATACAGGAAGAAATATGGAGAATTTCTTCAATTTGATTTCCCAAGAATTCCATTCGTTGATGATTATGAGGAGTTCAAGAAATTAGCTGAATTAGGCAAAGAATTAGTTGAATTACATCTGATGAGAAAGAGACTGTCAACAAAAGTAAAGTTTGATGTGGTCGGTTCAAATGTTGTTGAAAAAATAAAGTATGAAAACGGTAAAGTGTGGATTAACAAAGAGCAATACTTTGATGGGGTACCTGAGGAAATCTGGGATTTTTATATTGGTGGTTATCAGGTTTTAGATAAATGGCTTAAAAGCAGAAAGAATAGAAAATTAGAAAGCAAAGATATAGAGCAATTCCTCCAGATTGTTGAGATTATCAGAGAGACGATCAGGTTGATGAAGGAAATTGATAAAGTTAATATCCCTTAAATTGATAAAGAAAGTTCTAACGTCGTTCAGTAAATACCACCAAAATAAAACCCCAGGTTTTGATTTTACCTGGGGTTTTGATAATTTGATAATTATTACTCATTATTCAGCGTATTCGCCTGTCTCCTTTAATCCTGTTTCTAAAGTATTCACGATAGCATCGTATGTCTCATCTACCGTTGCCATATCGTTTAGGAAATTAGCAAATAATGTACTGATATCATTTCTTATATCGTTCCATGCGGCTGGTTTTGGATCTGGGATAGCGGTTTCTAATTCGTTAAGCGCAATAGTTGGCTTATCATCTGTTGCTGTATAGGCTTGCCACTGTGGAACCTCTTCAACATCTCTTCTTATTGGAACATATCCAGTATTTATAGACCAGTATGCAACGTTAACGGGATCCATCAAAAATTTCAAGAATCTCCAAGCTGCGTCTTTTTGCTCTTGGCTTACCCAGTTAAACATTATCACATCAGTTCCAGCTATAGGAGAGTGAGGGACGCCATCTACAGAAGGTAATGGAGCCCAAGCAACACCGTGTTTTCCTCTGGACGATTGTTCAGCATAAGTTAAACCTGCAACCGTTCCCATGTATGCGGCTATTTCTCCAGAGCCAAACTGGGGATCCAAATATGCGTTTTGGAACAAAGCGTATCCAGAATCTTTCAGGTTCTTTATGAATGTTAAAACTTCTTTTGTTTCTTCTTCAGGTAAAACAACTCTGTATTTACCATCGCCGACGTATTCTAAAAATGTTGCGTTATATGCATATAAGAATATTTGAAAATCGTCGATAAAGTTTCTCGCACCTAATCCATATTGATCCGTTTCTCCATCCATGTCTAAATCCATTGTTAAAAGTTCACTTACTTCCCATAATTCATCCATAGTTTTTGGGGGATCGATTCCAAATAAGTCAAATAGATCAGGGTTATAATAATAAACATAAACAGATTTGTTAAATGGGATTCCATATACTGTGTCTCCCCATGTAACTAAATCCTTTAGAACAGGGAATATCTGATTATCCCAAGCTTCTTTAAACTCAGGATCCTTTTCAATATATCCGTTGAGTGGTTGCACTACATCAGAAAATAGGTACATTGCGGTCCAGTTTCCATAAGCTTGAGATAAAGTTGGAAGGTCTGTGGTACTTCCTTGGGAGTATGCGGTGATCGTAGAAAGTAACTTTTGGTTTAATGCACTGTAGTTTCCCACATATATGGCTGACACATGAACATCTGGGTTTTCCCTATTAAAAGTATCGACTAAGGAATTCAGAGTTTCTCCCAACTGTCCTCCCATGCCATGCCAAAACTCTATCTCGACTTGAGAAAAAGCAAAAGAAACAAGTAAAACCGTAAAAAGAATAGAAACAACTTTCTTCATTCCGAACACCTCCTCATAAGTTTTGGATAATTTTTTCTGTTTCTTTGTACAATTGGTCAAAATTACCAATATTCAATATTTTGAAATCACAACGCTTAGAGTTTATGTGTTCTTGGGATTTGACGATGTTTTTTGCCTTCTCCAAGGGGATACCTCGTTTTTCTGACAGCCTTTCAATACGTAATTCTTCTGGGGCATCTACGTAGATAATTTTATCGCATAATTTGTCCAATCCTATTTTGAAAAGCAAAGCTGCATCTATGATTATTATATCATTTTTATTTGAAATTTCTTTCAGTATTTGTTCAGTTTTATTAAGAATTTCTGGATGGACTATCTGATTCAATAATTCCAACTTTTCTTTATTTGAAAAAACTATTTCACCAAGTTTTGATCTGGAAATATTGTTATCATCGTCGAATATTTCTTCTCCAAAAACTTCTTTCAATTTCTCTTTGATAAAAAATAGGTTAAGACCTCGTGTCCTAACCTATCCACATCGATTATGAATGCCTTATCTTTGTATATTGTTTTTATTATCTTTGATATAGTACTTTTTCCAGATCCTGCAGGGCCTGTAATTCCTATTACCATTTTTTACATCGTCACCTGTTTTTTGTTTTTGAGCTTGTTTTCTACCTCGATACTGAAATCTTCGTAACCTTTTCTTCCCATCAAAGCATAGGTAACCTTTTTACCTAATTCAACGCCTGGTTGGTCATAAGGGTTTATATCTAAAAGATTTCCCATTACTGCTGTTTGAAATTCGTATGCGAATATGAATTGTCCCACATTGAAGGGATTGATCTGAGGGAAAATAACTTTTAGATTTGGTCTATTGTTTTCTGTTAAAGCGTATTCTGTACCAGCTAATTCTGTATTCAAAAGGGCTGAAAGATTTTTACCTCCCAGATATGATAGCTCGGGAAGATCACAGTGTATATTAGGGATTTTTATGTTTCGTTCGAAATTTTCTAGTTGTATGAAAGTGATTACCTTATCGTATGGACCTTCGTTGTACAGTTGAACTTGGGAATGTTGGTCTGTTGTGCCTAATGCTTTTATTGGAGTTTGCCCAACGTTGACTACTTCACCTTTTAAATTGTATTTTTTTCCAAGGCTTTCTGCCCATAATTGTCTGTACCAATCAGCTAGTAGAAACAATTTGTTTGAGTAAGACATCATTACGGAAATATTATAACCTTTCTGGTAATATAGATAATGCACTAAGGCGTTAAAAGCCGCAGGATTTTCCCAAATGTTTGGATTGGTAACCCTTTTGTGCATTTCTTTGGCACCGTTGTATAGATCTATTATATCTATTCCGCTTGCCAAAGCTGATAATAAGCCGACAGGGGTTAAAACGCTGAATCTACCACCAATTGAAGGAGGTATATCTAAGGTTTTGATTCCTTCTTCTTCAGCTATTTTCTTTAATATACCTTTTTCAGGATCGGTGGTGAATAGGAAGTGTTTTTTGGATCTAATCCGTATCCTTCGATTATTCCTCTTGCAACCAGATAATTTGCCATGGCTTCTGCTGTTGTACCGGATTTTGATATAACGTTGAACAGAGTAGTCTTTGGATCGATTTGGTCCAAAACTGATGCTATAAAATCGGGGTCAACATTATCCAGGATGAAAATTTTGGGAGTTTTTCTTATTTCTTTAGACAAAGCATTATAATGCAATGGATTAAGGGCTGTTTGCAGCGCCTGATTTCCTAATGCAGAACCACCTATACCTAAAACTACTACACTTTCAAAACTTTGTATCCACGTTTTTAAATCCAAAACCCTATCTATGTAAACCCTTGTGAAAGGCAGATTTAAAAAGCCGGGATTTTTTTGTATTATCGTTTCCACAATATCTTGAACTCTATTAGCTTGGTCGTTTATTTCTTCTTCCGTTAAGCCATTTTCAATATTAGGATGGAAAACATTTGAAAAATCAAATTTTATACCATTCATCTTTTTTCCCCCTTCTTGAGTTTAAATTATGCTTTCAATATCGTATCAAACTGGCAATTTCTAAATCGTTTAGATTTTCTCTTGGATTTAGGTAGGTTAATTCAGCAAGGCAGACAACTCCAACGGTTTTGCCTCCGGCTCTGTCTACTAATTCTTTTATCGCTTTTGTAGTACCTCCCGTGGCTAACACATCATCAACGACTATCACCTTTTCTCCTTTATCTATCGCGTCAACATGCATTTCCAGGGATGTTTGACCGTATTCTAGTTCATAAGAGATCGAATAGGTTTTGTAAGGCAGTTTTCCTGGTTTTCTTATGGGAACGAATTCTTTATTCATGAGGTAAGCTAAAGGTGTAGCAAATATAAATCCCCTAGACTCGGGGGATACGATACAATCAAAATCCCACTCTTTTATCAATTCGGCGATTTTTTCGACAGAATACTTAAAAACTTCTGGATTTTTCAAAAGTGGGGTGATATCTCTGAATATAACGCCGTTTTCCGGAAAATCTGGTATATCTCTTATCCATTTTTTTAGGTCTACTATCTCCATGAATTATCCTCCTAATACATTTTTATCCTTATTTTTGTGCCATTTCCATGCGTCAGATATGATCTTTTCTAATTCTTTGTTTTGAGGGTGCCAGTTTAAAACTTGTTCTGCTTTTTTTGAGGAAGCTATTAAAGCAGCAGGATCACCAGGCCTTCTTTCTACTACTTCGTAATTTATTTTTTTTGAAGTTACTTTTTCAGCTGTTTTAATAACCTCTAAAACGGTAAATCCTTGACCATTACCTAAATTAAAAACGTCAGATTTTTCATTTTCCTTCATCCATTTCATAGCTAAAATATGGGCATCTATCAAATCCATTACATGGATATAGTCTCTAACGGCTGTTCCGTCCTTGGTTGGGTAATCATTGCCAATAAACGTACAGTTGGTCTCTTTTCCCTAAAGCTGTTTCAAGAACTAATGGGATCAAGTGAGTTTCAGGTTCGTGGCTTCGCCTATACTACCATCATAATACGCCCCAGCGGCGTTGAAATATCTTAAAGCTACATACCTTATAATATCAAGTTTAGAATACCAATTGAGAATATCTTCAATCATTAATTTTGATTGACCATAGATGTTCGTAGGGTTCTTGGGTTGGTCTTCAGTGATGGGGACTTTTTCTGGTTCTCCATAAACAGCTGCAGTAGAAGAAAAAACTATGTACCTACATTTATGTTTTTGCATATTTTTTAGTAGGTTCAACGTTCCACATATATTGTTTTTAAAATATTTATTAGGTTCTGTCATAGATTCACCCACTAATGAAAAAGCCGCGAAATGATATACCTCGTCTATTTTGTAATTTTCAAAGGCGTAATCAATGTCTTTTTCGTTTCTGAGATCTCCTTCAACGACTTGTACATCTTTAACAGCCCACCTATGGCCTTTTTCGAAGTTATCAAAAACTACTACTTCTTTATTTTGATCTTGCAGCCTTTTCACCAAATGAGAACCTATGTACCCAGCTCCTCCTGTGACAAGTATCATTAGGTCACCCCTCAAATCAAGCGCTAGCTCTAATGTTTAATATTTCTCCATCTTCCAATATTTCATCTTTTCCCGCCAGCCTCCAAAGTCCCTGTTCTTTCACTTTTTCTTCGCTTCCGTATTTAATTAGGTCCTCATATTTCATAACCTCTGCACGAATGAAGTTCTTCTCGAAATCAGAATGTATTTTTCCAGCGGCTTCCTTCATTGTACTACCTTTTTTTACCGTCCAAGCTCTTACCTCGTCTTTTCCGACGGTGAAGAAAGAAATTAGTCCAACATGATTATACACAATTTTTGCTAATCTTTCAACACCAGGTTCTTTAATTGATAAATCTTCTAAGAATAGTCTTTTTTCTTCTTCGTCCTCAAGCTCGTTTATTTCTACTTCTATTTTTCCGTCTATTTCAATGTAGGCAAAATTTTGCTTTTTACATTCTTCAATTACCTGTTCCTTATATTCGTAGCTATTTTTTGAAAATTGGTCATCATCGACGTTGACACATACGATAATAGGTTTTAAAGTGAATAAAGCTAAAGAACCAACTAATTTTTTATCCTCTTCACTCAATTCCATCTTCGAAACGAAAACCTCATCCTCCAAAACTTCTTTTATTTTCAACAAAATTTTTTCTTCGTTTTCTTCCGTCACTGAGAATTTTGTCTTTTTCTTTTGTGTTTCAAGCCTCTCTAATCGATTTTCTACAATTTCTAAATCTCTAAAAATTAGCTCTGTTTTCAATATGTCTAGTTGTTTTATTGGATTATCAGCATTTTCAGGCCAAGGTACCGAGGGGTTTTTAAACGATCTTATAACCAAAAGCAAGGCATCAACATTCTGTATCATCTGAAAAATTCTCGTTTTTTCTTTAGGGTCCCCTTTGTGGTCATAGCTTGGAATATCGATAAAATCTAAACTAGCAAAGATAATCTTTTTAGGATTGTATAAACGTGCAAGAGAATTAACTCTTTCATCTTTTATAATTGCCGTTCTTTTTATAGCCTCTCTTTTATAACTATCCTCTATTTTATAATCAGTTAAAAGGGAAAAAATAGTAGTTTTACCCGTTAACGGAAGGCCGAATATGCCTATTTCCACCTAATTTTCACCTCTTTTCCTCTTTTTTATTAATTCCCAATATTTGTCTAACTCGTCTAAATTTAAAGCTTCAAATTCTTTTCCATCTTTTTCAATCGCTTTTTCCATTCGGTTGAACCGTTCTATAAACTTCTCACTCGCCTTTCTTAAAGAAACTTCTGGGTCTATACTTAAAAAACGAGCCAAGTTAACAAGTGCAAATAATAAATCCCCAAACTCTTCTTCTACTTCTGCTTGGGTTTTTGCTTCATTAAGTTCTTCCACTTCTTCTTTTACTTTATCGAGCACATCTTTAACTTCTACCCAGTCAAACCCTACCGCAGCAGCGTTTTCTTGAATTCTTCTTGCCAGTGATAGTGCTGGTAAGGCTTTGTTAAGTTTACCGATTCTACTAAAGTTCTTCTCTCCATTCTCTTTTGCCTTTATTTCCTCCCACCTGGCATAAGAATATCCTTTTTCATCTCCAAAAACATGGGGATGTCTTCTCACTAGCTTATTGATCAGTTCATCTATCACTTCAATGGTAGAAAACTCATTGCTTTCTTCGGCAATAGTGGAATGAAAAACAACTTGGAGTAATATATCTCCTAATTCTTCTTTTATTTTTGTTATATCTTTTTCGTCAATAGAATCAACCAATTCATATGCTTCTTCAATTATATAAGGTTTCAAACTCTCATGTGTTTGGACTTTGTCCCAATCACAACCTTGTGGTCCTCTCAGTCTTTTCATCACTGTCATAAGCTCTTCAAATTTTTCGCCTAATTCCAAAATAATTCCTCCCGCGTGGTACGTATTGGATTTTCTATTTGTTATTTTGCTCTTTAAATATACGATTGTGTTCTTTGATCTTCCTTTTTTTATCCAAATAATATAGCAACCATAATGCAAAAGCTACTCCTAACAGCAAAGGTAATAAATATTTAAGGAAAATTTCAAATACAACTCTCGATCTCAGTTCTTTTAAAGCTTTTTCCATTTCTTCGGTTATATAATTGCGACTTTCAGCACCATTGAGAAAGTATCTAGCTAATTGGCCATATTCTTTTTTATCCCAATTGTAGTAAGTTAACCCCAATTTAGACATTATTCTTCCACTTTCTTTGTCGTGAGCTAAAGCTTTTTGATAATATTCTATCCTTTTCTCGTAATTGTTTTCTATGTCACCTAAAAATTCGTATGTTTCAGAAAGAATCTTTGAATCTTTTGCAACTGGGATTAAAGAAAGGGCTTATTTCTTTGGATTTTTCTGTTTCTCCCAGGTTATAAAAAATTTTAGAAAAGTACAGTAATGTTTGAGAATCGTTCCCTTTCAAATTTATGTAAGTATTATAAAGGTCTTTTATAATTTCGTAGTTATTTGTTAGAAAACTTATTTCTACCAAAGATTCAATTATCTTTTTATCGTAATTGTAAGTGAGATAGATTTCTTTTAAATCATTATAAGCCTTTTGAGGATCATTATATATTTTAGATTTTGATAAGATTTGTGCTTGGCAATAAACAGTAAAGGGAGTTTTCTCTCCCACAAGCATTTCGATTTTTTCAGAATATTCAAAGATTTCTTTCGCTACAGATGGGTCCAAAGAATTTTGCCAATATTGGAAGTTGAAAAAAAGGTACATAGAATTTATTATTATTGAATCAGGGTATTCTCTTAGAGCTTCTTCAAACAATTCGGTAGGTTCAAGGTAAACATAAGGGTCTATGTCTTTTAATATCTTCAAGGTTGTCTCATCATCAGGGGACAACACTAGATTAGAAAGTTGTAAATTATCTACGTACATTGGCAAACCCGTTTCCCATCGCCTCAAAAAACCTCCAAGGATCTTTAAATATTGGTCATCCGATTCATACATTGTTTGAAGATCTACGTAGTAAACAAAATCATCAAAAACTGTTGCGAAGGTCGATAACGTAAAAATAATAAAAAATAAAAACGCAATTGATTTTTGTTTCAAAACGCTCCTCCTAGGATGTCAAATAGTTTTAAAGGTTTTTAAAAAATTTTCATAACTATATTCTTGTAATAATAATTATATCATAAAGCTACTTTCTAAGAAAGCGACCGCAGCAAATCAAAATCTTAAAATTCTGAATCACTCAATTCTATGATTAGGGGTAATCCTCCCTTAAAGACATCGAATTATGATCTAACCAATCTTTTTCACGGACAAGTAATATGATCTAATGCGAAAACTTGAAATAGATTTTTTGTTGTGGTATAATCTTATGAAAGTGATGACCTTTGGTCATTTTTATTTTATTAGAGGGCAAAGATATGAGGCGAAATAGTTTGGAGAAGAAAAATAAAGAGGGAAAATTGAATTTAATAATGAATGTCGCAGAAAAAATTTTTGTGGAAAAAGGTTATGAGAAAGCTACAATGACCGAAATTGCAAAGAAAGCTAATCTTGCAAAAGGGACGTTGTATTTATACTTTTCAAGCAAAAAAGATCTATATTTTACCTCTGTTGAAAGAGCGTTATCTGCTTTGCTCAGGTCTATTATTGAAAAATTTTCCTCTTGTAAAAACGGTTTTGAAAAGGTTGTATCAATGGGAGAAACATACGTATCATTCAGCCTTGAATATGTTGATTATTATAAGTTGATATTGAATTATGAAACCTTGGAAGTTCATTTCGATGATAAAGATCCCCATGTGAAGAAGGCGTATGAAAAGAGTGAAGAGATTTTTAAGTTGTTAGTTAGTTCCGTTGAAGAAGGGATAAAAGATGGTTCAATAGACGAACGATTAGAACCTTTAAAGATCGCAATGGTTTTGTGGAGTGAGATAACAGGAATGGTTCAGCAAGCAAGTCTTCGAGAAACATTGTACAAAAAATGGGCGGGGTTGAACCCTCAACAAATATATGAGTATTACATAGAAGTAACAAAAAAGATGTTGGCTTCTTTATCATGATCATACATCTATCAAAAAAGCTTTAACAAATCAATAAAATAACAGTCAGGAGGTATGTGGATGCACAAAGTCGTAATAACTGGTATGGGAACAATAAACCCGATAGCAAAGAACACACAGGGATTTTTAGAAGGTTTAAAAGAAATGAGAAGCGGCATAGATAAAATAACTCAGTTTGATACCTCTGATCATAAAGTTAAGATAGCTGCTGAAATAAAAGATTTTGACCCCGAGGAGTACATGGATAGGAAAACTGCCAAACGTTATGATAGGTTTTTGCAATTAGCTGTTGCTGCCTCAGATGAAGCTATTGAAGATGCCGGATTGTCTCAAGATCAAGATTGGAGAGAAAATGCTGCAGTAATAATAGGTTCGGGGATAGGCGGTTTTAAAACTCTGTATCATGAGTTTGGAGTAATGAACGAAAAAGGTCCGAAGTATGTTAGCCCTTTTTTAATACCTATGATGATTGCCGATATGGCAAGTGGAGTTGTTTCTATAAGGCATAAATTAAAGGGACCAAATTTTACTACTGTTAGCGCCTGTGCTTCAGCTGTCCATTCAATAATAAGTTCTGTTATGTTGATAAGAAGTGGAGAAGTTGATGTGGCAATAACGGGAGGTTCCGAAGCGGTTATTGATCCTATGCCAATAGCAGCTTTTGCCAACATGATGGCTCTTTCTCAAAGAAATGATGAACCACAAAAAGCATCAAGACCTTTTGACAAAGATAGAGACGGGTTTGTGATGGGAGAAGGAGCTGGGATATTAGTTTTAGAATCAGAAGAACATGCAAAGGCAAGAGGAGCAAAGATTTATGGATATATAGCAGGATATGGAATGACAGGGGATGCTTACCATATTAGTCAATCTGATCCGGAAGGTGAGGGGGCTGCAAGAGCAATAAAGAACGCCTTAAAAATGGCTGAATTAGATCCTTCTAAGGTGGATCTTATAAATTGTCATGCTACCAGTACCCCTGTTGGAGATAATTCAGAAGTAAAAGCTATTAAAAAAATATTCGGTGAATTTGCGGATAAACCGTATTTACAGTCAACTAAAACTTTAATAGGACATACTTTAGGAGCTGCAGGGGCAATTGAATTAATAGCTTCAATAATAGAAAGCCATAATCACTTTGTTCATGGAATGCCAAATTTAGAAGAGCCTGATGAAGAGATGAAAACGCTCAATATCCCAAGAGAGACTCAAGACGCTGAAGTAAACGTAATTTTAAAGAACTCCTTTGGTTTTGGGGGACACAATGCGTCTCTAATTTTTGTTAAATCATAAAAGGGGGCACAATTATGCCTAAAATAGGAATAGTAACCGATAATACCTGCGACATTGATCCAAAACAATTAGAAGAAATGGGGATAGGCTGTGTTTCATTGTATGTAAAGATGAAAGACAAGTTTGAAAAGGCTGTGGATATTGATGTAGACGACTTCTATGAGTTTTTAAAAACGTCTGACTATATACCAGCCACTTCACAACCCACGCCTCAAGATTTTGAAGAGGTATACAAAAAAATGCTTAAAGATTACGATGAATTGATATCTGTCCATCTATCAGGAAAACTAAGTGGCACCTATAATTCTGCTAGGATAGCCGCTAAGGAAGTAGATGAAAAAAGGATCCATATAGTGGAAAGTTATGAAGCTACATGGGGATTAGGTTATGTAGTACTAGAATTAAAAAAGCTTATAGATTCAGGAGATTACAGTATAGAAGAGTTGAAAAGTTTTGTGGAACATTTTCAAGAAAAAGTGAATGTATACTTTACTGTAGGAAGTTTAAATTATCTTGCAAAAGGTGGAAGAATAGGAAAAGCAACTGCCTTTGTGGGAAGCATGTTAAACATTAAACCATTGTTAAAACTGGAGAATGGTGAAATATTGCCCGTTAAAAGGATTAGAGGATACAATAAAATAATTAAAGAGCTTACTACATTGGCAATGGAAGAAAAAGGCAGAGGAGAGTTAAAGAATATAACCGTTGAACATACAGGGAGCTTGAAATTAGGTGGCGATTTGTTGGATGAAGTAGTTAAATTGGGAGTACCGAGGGAAAAGATAATCTTTGAACCGATGGATATAATAATAGGTATGCATTTAGGGCCTGATTCTGGTGGAATAGTAACTACATGGGAGTGAAAATTATGAATATAGAGGAAATAATGAAAATATTGCCCCACCGTTACCCTTTTTTGCTTGTTGATGGGGTTTTAGAATTAAATGAAGAAAAGATCAAGGCGTTTAAAAACGTTAGCATTAACGAACCTTTTTTTCAAGGTCATTTCCCAAATTATCCCATAATGCCAGGAGTACTTATTGTTGAAGGTATGGCTCAAACTGCAGGGTTATTGCTTCTAAAAGATACGGATGAGAATGTAATTCCTTTGTTTACGGGTATAGATAAGGCTCGATTTAAAAAGGAAGTAAGACCTGGAGACAAACTAATATACGATTTAGAGATTCTACAAAGGAAAGCAAACATGTTTAAATTAAAAGGAATAGCTACTGTTGAAGAACAGGTATGTGCACAAGCAGAGATAATGGTAGGTATCAAAAAGAGTTGAAGATGGAGGTGCTGATTTGGAACCAGTAAAAATAGGGTTACTGATTTATTGAAAATTAAATATCCCATATTAGAAGGCGGAATGGCATGGGTGGGTACTGCAAAATTGGCTGCAGCTGTTTCAAATGCTGGTGGATTAGGAACTATAGGTTCTGGAAACATGGATGCAAAACTTTTAAAGAAACAGATTGATTCAATAAGAGTAATGACTGATAAACCTTTTGCGGTAAACGTAATCATGCTTAATCCTCATATAGACGAAGTCATAGATTTGATAATTCAAGAAAAAGTACCCGTTGCTATTTTAGGAGCTGGAAATTCTAGCAAATATATTCCTATGCTTAGAGAAAATGGGATAACAACCATAGCGGTAGTCTCGTCAGAAAACCTAGCTTTGAGGTTAGAAACTGCTGGAGCGGAAGCTATAATAGGTGAAGGAATGGAATGTGGTGGACACATCGGAGATGTAACTACCATGGTCTTGATTCCAAAGCTTTCCAGTATGTTATCGGTTCCTGTAATAGCAGCCGGTGGAATTGCTAACGGACCTGGTGCGGTTGCAGCTTTATCCTTGGGGGCAGAAGGCATTCAGATGGGGACTCGTTTTATAGCCACAGATGAATGTGAAGCCCATGAAAATTATAAACAGAAAATAATAAATGCAGGTATTAGGGATACTATAATTACAGGTCAGAAAATGGGTCATCCAGCTCGCATAATAAAGACAAAATTTGGTAAAAAAATAGCTAAGTTAGAAGCTTCATCACCTGAAGAAGCAGAAGAAGCTTTGGTAGGAAGCCTTATGAGGGCTTTCTTGTACGGTGATGAAGAAAGTGGGTCTTTTATGGCAGGACAATCCTCTGGTTTGATCGATGAGATAAAAAGTGTTAACGAAGTTATAGAAGATATAATGTCGTATATCTTGAAAAATTACGACTTAGAAAACAATGTCGATGAAAGGAGGAGATAAGTTTTGCGATGCTTTGTTTTTACAGGCCAAGGATCTCAATACTTAGGAATGGGAAAGGATATATTAGAAAAAAAGCCTGAGTATGAATTATACTTTGATAAAGTTAAAAATAAGATTGGAGTAGACATAAAAAGTATAATATTTGGAACTGATGAAAAAGAGCTTACCTTAACCCAAAATGCCCAAGTCGCTATACTCACAATTAGCTATATAAAATATTTGAATGCTTTAGAAGAAGGTCTCATACCTGACGTGGTAGCTGGTCATTCTTTAGGGGAATGGACAGCACTTTTAGCTGCAGATGTGATCAATTTTGAAGAGGCAGTTGAAGCGGTTTATTATAGGGGATTGTACATGAGTGAAGCCTTTGAACCAGGAAAAGGCGGTATGGCAGCCGTAATAGGGATGGATTTAAATGATATTGAAAAAGTTTTAGCCAATTATCCAAACGTCCAAATAGCTAATTACAATTCTCCTTCACAGATTGTTATAAGTGGGGAAATGGAAGAACTTTTGATCTCTATGGAAAAGCTCAAGGAAGGAGGAGCCAGAAAGGTCGTACCGTTGAATGTAAGCGGTCCGTTTCATTCGAAATTTCTAAAAGATGCAGAAGAAAGGTTAAGAAGAAAAATTGAACATTTAGAATTCAAAAAACCAAGGGTTCCCATTGTTCAGAATGTGACGGCGAAGTTTGAAACAGATCCTGTTATCATCAAAGAAAATGTAATTAAGCAAATAACTTCTCCCGTTAGATGGATAGAATGTGTCGAAGAATGTGTGAAAAATGATGTGGATGAATTTGTTGAAATTGGACCTACAAATGTGCTCACAAAATTTATTAAACAAATAAATAAAACCGTTAAACTACTTAATATATAAAAATTGGGGGTGTTCCCTTTGAAATTAAATCAAAAGATTGCGATCGTAACAGGTGGCTCTAGAGGAATAGGGAAAGAAATATCGAGGAATTTCATAAAAGAAGGGGCCACCGTAATAGCGATCGCTATAGATGAAAGACCTCAAATAGAAGAAAATGAAAAAAGTGATTTTCCAGAAGATAGGTTCATTTATTACCAAGCAGACATAACCGATTTCAATGCGATTAGTGAAATTGTGACTGAGATATATAACAAATACCAAAAATAGACATATTAGTAAACAATGCCGGAATGGCAAAAGATAACTTCTTGGTTATTATGAAAGAAGAAGATTTTGATAAGGTAATTCAGGTGAATTTAAAAGGAACTTTTGTTATGACAAAAGCGGTTGCAAAGATAATGAGAAAACAAAAGTTTGGGAATATAATAAGCATGGCGAGCGTGGTAGGAATTGAAGGTAACATCGGTCAAACTAATTATTCGGCAGCAAAAGCAGGTATAATAGGAATGACAAAATCTTGGGCGAAAGAACTTACAATGAAAGGAGAAAATATCAGAGTAAACGCTATTGCGCAGGATTTGTTAGAACAGGGATGACCGAAAGTTTAAAGGAAGAATTAATAGAGTATGTTGTAGAGAATACGTGTTTAAAACGATTGGGAGAACCTCAGGATATAGCAAAATTAGCCGTATTTTTAGCCAGTGATGATTCTTCCTTCATAACGGGACAAGTTATAAGGATAGACGGTGGATTAAGAATTTAATTATACTGAATTAAAATCCCGAGGCAATTAAATGTACAACCTCGGGATTTTGTTTTCAAAAGAGATGATACACTTTAAAGATAGAAACGGTTATAAGGGAAGTTACCGCCATAATCTTGATTAATATATCTAGAGAAGGACCAACAGTATCTTTCAGTGGATCTCCAACTGTATCACCCACAACTGCTGCTTTATGGGCATCGGTACCTTTTCCTTCTCCTTCAACGCCTCCAGCTTCTATTCTCTTTTTTGCGTTGTCCCAAGCACCTCCAGAATTAGCTGTAAATATTGCTAACATAACACCACTGAGAGTAGTTCCAATCAAAAGTCCTCCTACAAAGTTTGGTCCTAGTAAAAATCCAGAAATTATAGGGGTTAGAGTGGCGATAAGGGCAGGGAATTTTATTTGACTTAGCGAACCTTCACTACTAATCCTGATACATCTTTCGTAATCTGGATCTGTTGTGCCCTCCATCAATCCAGGGATTTCTCTAAACTGTCTTCTTACCTCATCCACCATCTTGTTAGCTGCATTTACCACGGCATTTATTAGAAAAGAACTAAAAAAGAAAGGTAATGCCGCGCCGAAAATAGCACCGGCTATTGTTCTAGAATCTATCATGTTCAAGATCAGAATATTTTCTAAATGCCTACTCCTCCATCTCCAGGACCAGCTTGAGAATAAATAAAAGATGCGAAGAGAGCTAATGCCGCTAAAGCAGCCGAACCGATAGCAAAACCTTTTCCTATAGCAGCCGTTGTGTTCCCTACAGAGTCTAGTTTATCGGTTATCTCTCTAACTTCAGGCGGCAATTTTGCCATTTCGCTTATCCCACCAGCATTATCTGCTATTGGACCGTACGAATCAACTGAAACCGTTGTGGCAACGAAAGAAAGCATACCCAAAGCTGCCATTGCTACACCATACAATCCTGCTATTTCGAAGGACACAAGAATTCCCAACATCAAAAGGAAAACAGGCAAAAGAACGCTTTCCATTCCCAACGCTAATCCTTTTGTAATGACAATAGCTGAACCACCCTTAGCGAATTCACTCAATTCTTTTGTAGGATGGTATGCATCATTAGTGTAATATTCTGCTATAAGTCCCATAAAAATACCGTCTACTATGCCGATAACAGCCGCCAACCAAGGTGAGAAGTATCCCAATCTGAAACCAATATTTTGAAATTCGGTAATACTGATCCCCCTCAAGTAGAAAAAGCTAAGGAAAAAAGTTAAAATTACAGTTAAAAATGCTGATGTCATCAAAGATATATTCAAATCTCTATGGGGATCATTTGAAGGTTTTTTTAAGATTATATACAATATTCCAATCATCGAAGAAATTAATCCTAAAGATATAAAAAGTATAGGATAGTAAGTTAATCTCATTGTGGAATCATAAGAAAAGTTTTGAGGTCCCAAAAGGAAATGAGTATATAATATTAGAACTATAGATGAAATTACCGCACCTACATAACTTTCCAACAAATCTGCCCCAAGTCCTGCAACATCTCCGACATCATCTCCCACATTATCGGCGATAGTTGCGGGATTTCGTGCATCATCTTCCGGTAAAGCCAATTCTGTTTTTCCAACCAAGTCTGCTCCCATGTCCGCAGCTTTTGTGTAAATTCCTCCACCAACCCTATCAAACATAGCGATTATTGAGCATCCAAGGGCATATCCTGAAACGGTCATGGTGAAAGGAATATAATTTATTCCTAACCAATTGACTTTGATTACCAAATTTTCTGCAGAAAGCTGTCCTAACCAATTTCCAAAGATAATATATACTAAAAATAAACCTAATAGAGCCAATCCAGAAACGCTTAGCCCCATAACACTTCCACCTTGAAATGCAACTTTCAGAGTTTTTCCAATACTTTTCTCTGTACGAGCTTTATTGCTAACTCTGACGTTAGCGTAAGTAGCTATTTTCATACCTATGTATCCAGCAAGGGCACTCATAAAAGCCCCCATTACAAAAGCGGCTCCAACATACCACTCTACCACGATACCTAAAGCTAAAGCGATAAATATTCCATAAATCGTCAATACTTTAAGCTCGTGGTTAACAAAGGCGGAAGCACCAATTCTAATAGCCTTTGCAATGTGTTGCATCTTCTCTGTACCTTCGTCTAAAACAACGACCTGTCTAAAGTTAACACTTGCAAATATTAAAGCTATTACTGGAACTATTGCCAAAATCCATAGACTACCCACTGTTTCACCTCCAAAGTGTTGTGAAATTTGAAGTATAACATTATACCCCATTTTATTATACCATCCTCTACTCAAAAAATAAGTTTTAAAAATGGCAGTTAAATGTGATTAGGAACAATTAAACGACTTTAGAAACAATTAGAAGGATATTTCTTCCAAAGGGTATTTATTGTTTTTCAATTCACTTTTGATAGAATATATAGTAGTAATAGAATTTTTCAGGAAACTAATATGCCTATTGCGTTAAATATCACAAAAAAGGAGGAGTTAATTTGTTGTCGGAAATGAGTTTAAAAGATTTTTTAGAAAAGCTTTCGTCAAACGAACCAGCTCCCGGTGGCGGAAGTGCTGCGGCATTGGCGGGCTCTATAGGAGCCAGTTTGGGATGCATGGTGGCAAATTTAACTATCGGCAAAAAAAAGTACGAAGATGTGGAAGAAGAAATGAAAGATTTGAAAGTAAAGTTTGAAGAGTACAGAGACAAATTCCTTCAACTCATGGAGGAAGATGCGCAAGCTTTCAACGAGGTGATAGAGGCCTTAAAACTTCCAAAAAGTACCGAAGAAGAGAAAAGAGCAAGAAATGAAAAAATCCAAGAAAAAACAAAAAAGGCAACACTTTTACCCCTGCAGATAGCCAAAGACGCGTTGGAAGTCATGGAACTTTCGGGGATTACAATAGAAAAAGGGTACAAAATGGCTAAAAGTGACGCAGCAATTTCTCTTGTAATGGCAAAAGCAGCGGTTGATGGTGGATTATACAACGTAAAAATAAACCTTCCATCTATTAAAGACGAAGATTTTCTAAGAGACATTAACAGTCAAATTGAAAAATTGAAGGAGAAGCGAACACTCTTGAATTAAGGCTGCTTCCAAAGTTATATATAATAATTTCATTAAGGGGTGGAACATAATGGCCGGAAAAGAAAATTTAAGAGAAGAATTAATGAAAAAGAAGAAAACTTTAGAGGCACAGAAAAAATCTATAGAAAAGTAACATGGGCCCTCATGAACATGATGAATCTCTTGAAAAAGAATGGGAAAGGATTAACCAAGAGTTAGAGCAAATAGAAAAACATCTTAAAGAAATAGAAAATTAATAAAACATTGGCCGGGTTTTTCTTCCCGGCCCTTATGTTTATAAAACTCATTTGATTGGGATTTTAAGGGTGAAAATAAGTTTGATTTTCTAATAATTCTTCGATTGGGACGTTTCGAATTTCCCTCGCGGGAACGCCAACGTATATTTTTTTTGGTTCTAAATTTTTAGTGACTACGCTCCCTGCACCAACCAAAGCATCCTCTCCAATTATTATTCCTGGTAATATTGTTGCATTAGCTCCTATTCTAGCCCCTTTTTTGATAGTAGGACCTTTGAAAAGTGCTTTTCTTTTCTCCGTTCTCCCCAAAAATTGATCGTTGGTAAAGGTAACTTCCGGAGCTATGAAGCAATAATCTTCTATTGTAGAAATGGCTGTAATGTAAGCCTCTGTTTCTATTTTTACGTAACTACCTATTTTGCTTTTATTTTCTATTGTTGCGCCTTTTCCGATGATAGTATGTTCTCCGATTTCCACTCTTCTCGAATGGTCGCCAAATCTCCAATAAAAACATCATTTGATATTTTAGTACCTCTATATAAGATGCAACATGCTCCCACGATTACATTATTGTTCAAAATTAAGGGAGAAAGATCTTTTGTTTCAGTTGTGGCAGAATTTTTAGCTTTAAGAGGCGATTTCCCTATTATACAATTATCCGATATTGTACAGTTTTCTCCAATAATACTACCTTCTTTAATTATTACATTGTTTCCAATGATAGTACCTTTTTGAATAACAACATCTTCTTCAATTATTACATTGTAGCCTATTTTAACGCTAGTATCAATTTTAGCACTTTTGGCTATATAAGACGACATTTTTATCCCCCTTAGTCTTATAAAAATTGATTTTAACTGTACTCTTTTAAAACTTCCTCAAATATCTTATCGTCTATCAAACCTTTAACAGTTTTCCCTTTTTGATCCTTTGTCTGATATAAGTGGAAGATATTTCAACGATAGGACTTTCCAATTTTACATAATCAAAATCTACACTGTATGAATTTTTTTCTTCGAAATATCTGGGATAAACTACTAATTTTACTTTCTTTAATATTTCTTCCCATTTATACCATTTGTGAAAGTTTTTAAGGGAGTCTTCACCTATCAAAAGATTAATGTTTTTATCAAAATTTGATAAATATTCTATGGTCCTTATTGTGTATGATGGTGAGGGTAGTTTATTTTCTATATCGCTTACTTCGAAATAATGTTCAAAAAAACCCTCTCACACCAAGAATACCTCTTGTCGAAATTTGCTATGAAATCTATGCTTTTGTGTGGGGGATTTTTAGACGGTACTATTAAAAACCTATCAGGGTTAAATTCATCATAAGCTATTTCAGCAATTATTCTATGACCTATATGAGGAGGATTAAAACTACCTCCAAAAAGCATTAGCATGAGAAACACCTTTTCTTATGGTATGTATTCAAAAGAAAAATTTCCAATGTATACCGTGTCTCCTTCTTTAACTCCTGCATTTCTTAGAATTTTATTCAATCCGTTTTTTTCTAATGTATTTAAAATTAACAGACGAGAATCTTTTTGATGGATATCGTATCTACTTAGCAACTTTTCAATGCCGTCTCCCACAACTTCAAATGTTTCATTATCCAACTTTACAACGTTGATTTTTATAAAAGGATCGGGTTCATATTGACAGGTTGTATTTTATTTTTTCTGTGACATTGGATTTTAACCTTT
>LZCG01000051.1_pt1 | contig 21737 bp, 30 predicted proteins | sample 768541 | NCBI WGS metagenome assembly LZCG01 (sample SAMN05200874, study PRJNA324366) | oil field metagenome | isolation source: sample BH-FW-1 from oil reservoir | place: India: Bombay High | collected 2015-07-11
GAAAGCCTGTTTCTATCAGGATAGAAGGCATAGAAACACGATAAAGCACCAGAAAACCAGCCTGACGCACACTACGGTCTTTACGCCCCACACGTTCTCGCCGAGGCAATATAAACCTGACCTTTTTTGACATTAAAAAGGCTTCTTCTTTAGGGTTGCTGAGAAAGCCTGTTTCTATCAGGATAGAAGGCATAGAAACACGATAAAGCACCAGAAAACCAGCCTGACGCACACTACGGTCTTTACGCCCCACACGTTCTCTGAACTGTTCCTGCACCAAATCGGCCATCAAAATACTTTGGTCAAGATAGGCATTTTGCATGATAGACAAGCTGATATAGCCTTCGTCACTGTTTGGGTCGAAACCATCATATTCCGTCCTATAATTTTCTTCAAGCAAAATAGCTGCATTTTCCTTTTTAGCCACTTCCAGATTGTCCTCTGTTTTGTGCAACCCCATCACATAGGTTTCCGTTCCGTAAGGCTGGGAGGAACGGTTGGCATTACAATGGATGGAAATAAAAAAATCTGCATTGCTTGTATTAGCAATTTCTGCGCGGCGGTGCAATTCTATGAAAGTATCATCTTCACGTGTATAGATAACTTCCACATCCTTCAAATTTTCCCTGATATATTCTCCTGTTTTCAGGGCGATTGCCAAAGTAATATCCTTTTCCCTGGAATAACGACCAAGTGCACCAGGGTCTTTACCTCCATGACCTGCATCTATCACCACTTTATCAATATAATTTTGAGCCATCCCTGTAAAAGACAGAAACAGCGCTAAAAACAATAAATTTAACTTATAGGCCATTGGCTTCTCCACTGTATTTTTTTATAATTTTGCGGCGTTATATTTGTTAACGTAATCACATAGCTGGTATTGTTTTTGCTATGCTTGAACAAAATTAATGGAAGTTCCTGTATCTTTCTAACAAATCGGGTATCAAAATTGAATTATCACGTTGCGGGTGAAAAATAATGTATGCATTTTCTGTTTTATTATGGTGTTTTTTTCGACCTATACATTTGGCCAAAACGGATACAGTGCAACAAAGTTCCCGTCAGGAAACCCGGTCGTGGGCTATTGACAGCACCTTTCAAACGGATAGTCTTCGCGCAGACACTTTAAATGTGGCAGACACACTGGCCCAGGATTCGGTGGCAAAATCGTCCGAAGCAATAGAATCACCCGTAGCCTATAAGGCCGCAGATTCTGTTAGCTTTGATTTGAGAAACAAAAAAGTGTTTCTTTATTCCGATTCAGAAATTGATTATGAGCAAATCAACTTAAAGGCCGACCGTATTGAAATAGAATTTCAGAACGATATTATCAATGCCTTTCCGGGAGAAGATTCTTTAGGTCGTGAAATTGGCGTTCCTGTTTTTACTGAAGGGGCTAAAGAGTATAAATCGCATTACATGCGATATAACTACAAGACTAAAAAAGGCCTCATCAGACAGGTAAAGACCAAAGAAGGAGAAGGCTTTCTGCATGGCAACCTCATCAAAAAAATGCCGGATAATACTATTAATGTAAAAAAGGGCAGCTACACTACTTGCGATTTAGACCACCCGCACTATGAAATTCGTTATACCAAAGCCAAAGTAATTCCTAAAGACAAAATAGTCAGTGGTCCGGCTTATTTGGTGATAGAAGATGTTCCGCTTCCATTGATATTACCTTTTGGCTTTTTTCCTAACAAACAGGGCCAGCAATCCGGTATCCTGATTCCCTCTTATGGCGAATCGGCCAAGCGGGGTTTTTATTTTGAAAATGGTGGATATTATTGGGGGATAAACGATTATATGGATATGGAGGTACGGGGCGATATATATACGCATGGCAGCTGGGCTATAGAGCCTCAGTTCAGATACAGTAAACGATATGGCTTTAACGGTACGATTCGGGGTGGTTATACAGTGAACAAAATGGGAGAAGAAGGCACCGCTGACTACAGCGTAAGCAAAGATTTTAAATTCTACTGGCAGCATTCACAAGACCCCAAAGCCAGACCCAACAGCCGTTTTAATGCCAATGTCAACATCGTTAGCAGCACATACAACAGCTTCAACCCTGTCAATACGCAGGATTATCTTTCCAATACCTTTTCATCAAGTATCTCCTATTCAACCAGTTTTCTGGACCATAAGATCAATCTGTCGGCCAGCGCCAGCCACAGTCAAAATACTTTGACCAGGGCCGTCAGTATCCGTATGCCGGAGCTGTCATTATCGGTTAATAAATTTTATCCTTTGAAGAAGAAAGAACGTGTCGGAAAATCGCGTTGGTATGAAAAAATCAGTGTGGATTACTCTATGGCCATGAAAAACCAGATTGACACTTATGATACCCTGCTAACTTTTGATAATGAGATGTGGAAAAACTTCCGAAATGGCATGCAGCATCGCGTTTCAGTCAGCAGTCCCGTCAAACTATTAAAACACTTTACCTGGACCAATTCTTTGACGCTCACCGACCGGTGGTACACAAATTATATCAAAAAATCATACCTGAGTGATACCCTCATCATCGGAACAGATACCCTTACCAATACCGTTTTGCAAGACACGGTTCAGGGTTTTCAGATGACCCACGAATACAGCCTGAATTCTTCTTTAAACACCACCATTTACGGTATGGTTAACTTCCGGAAAGGCCCTGTCAAAGCCATCCGTCATGTGATGAATCCCAGTATCAGTTTTTCTTACAAACCTGATTTTTCGCTGGAAAAATATGGCTATTACGACAGTTATTATGACGAGCAACAGCAGCGCGAGATTGTCTATTCGCTATATGAGCGGGGTATTTACGGAACCCCGTCGCAGGGTAAGTCGGGGTCAATCAGTTTTGGCCTTTCCAATAATTTTGAGATGAAAGTACGAACTCCCAACGATTCAACCCAGGAAGACAAAAAAATAAAACTCATTGATAACCTGTCGTTTAACACCAGCTACAACCTGGCAGCAGATTCCCTGAACTGGAGCACCCTTTCGGTCAGCGGGCGAACCAAACTGTTTAAGAAGCTGGATATAACCTACCGTAGCACTTATGATCCCTATGCTCTCGACAGTAATGGGCGGCGCATCAATAAATTCGTTTGGGATACTGACGGCAAGTTGTTGCGTCGTGACAACACCACCTGGTCATTTAGTCTGAATTTTAATTTTAGCGATGCGGATTTTAAACCTAAAAAAGATAATCCAGACGATTCCTCCCCGGAAAGAGACCAGCGGGAGAATACAGGCCCACAAGGAATGACGTCCCCCCCGGAACGAAACTATGTGCGATGGGACAACAGCTGGAGTGCCGGTTTAAGTTATAGCTTACGGCGCACCAATACCTTTCAAAAAACCTTGTTTAAATATAAAACTGATATTGTTCAGTCGTTAAATTTCAATACCAGTGTAAATATCACCAATAAATGGAAATTTCAGATGCGTTCAGGTTACGATTTTGTGAATAAACAAATTAGCTACACCTCTATCAACCTGCATCGGGATCTCCATTGCTGGGAAATGACTTTTAACTGGATTCCCCTGGGTGCCAGAAAAAGTTGGAATTTTACGATCCGGGCCAAATCGGCTATATTGCAGGATCTGAAACTGGAACGCAAAAAAGATTTTAGAGATTACTAAAAATAATCATTTTTAACCAGCAAGCAATCAGCAATTATTTTGTCAAATAGTCTAAAAAGAAATTCATATGAGTAAAATAACTTTGCCGGCTTTGATAATCTTTGTATTATTTTCAGGATGTGCCAAAAAACTAACCAGTACTTACCGTAACCATGCGGAAAACTTTTCTTCGGATATAAATCATTATCAGTATGATTCGGATGCCGGCGTGATGTATCTGATTTCTAATAATAAGGACAGTCTTTTTATAGATTTAAAATTTCCGGAAAATAACAACGGCGGCTAAGGTACTCCGGAGCGGTTTAACGGTCTGGGTTGATCCGAAAGCCAAAAAAAACAAAACCTATGGCGTTCGTTTTCCGCTTATCGACAAGCGCAAGCAGCCTGACAAAATGAGCCGAAAAACGGTTGCCCTGCCCGAGGTGGTTGAAGGTGAAGATGGATTTCAGCACTTAAGATATCCCGAAAAAAAAGAAAAAAGATTCTTCCCCGATTTTCAAAAAGCGGATTTACGGGTAGCACAGATTGGATTTGGCGAAGACAGCAATCCCACATCGCTGTTGTTAACAGATTTGGATTTAGACTTATATCCGGATTCTTCACAAATGCTCCATTATCATTTGGGACTGGCATTGGAGCAGATTGGATTGAAAAAAATATTGCCGCACAGACGGTAAGTATCGGGATAGAAACCGGCGCAATAACCCGTCCACAACAGCGACCTGATGCTGGTAATCGTAGTTTAAAGGCAGGGGTGGCGGCATGCAACCCGGCGGACAAATGGGTGGTTCGCGTGGTAAAATGGGAAATGGCGACAGAAGCGGCGGGATGCCACAAGCCGCCATGACGCCTCTAAAACTTTGGTTTAAGACTGTAGTCCTACCTGTTGAATAGCATAGCCGTCAGCGAAACTTCAAAACAAAACACTCAATCAGCCAAAATTATATCACCATAAAAAGCCCGGAAAGCAATGGATGCTTTCCGGGCTTTTTTTGTTCACGGGCATATATTATGCCTGCGCACCTTCCGATTCAGGCCGGACTGCCGCTAAATTTTCCAGTTCTTTATCGATGTGAAATAAATTTCCTTTTCCATCTCCGGCAAGGCGTATCTTGTCGAGAATAGCATTCATAGAACTTTCTTCTTCAACCTGTTCTTCGATATACCATTGCAGAAACTGGGCTGAATTAAAATCTTTTTCGTTCATAGCCACTTCATAGCAATCGTTGATACGTGCTGTTATAAATTCCTCATGAGCCAACACCTTTTCAAAGAGCGTTTTCAGGTCACCGAAATCTGTTTCGGGGGCTTCGAGCGGTTGCAAGGTAGCATAACCTCCACGATCGTTGAGGTAGTGCATCAACTTAAGCATATGTTCTTTTTCTTCTTCAGCCTGGGCATAAAGAAAAGCTGCCGCCCCATTGTAGCCTTTTGTTTCACACCATGAAGCCATAGCCAGATAAATGCGGGAAGAATGTTCCTCGTGCATCACCTGTTTGTTTAAAATGTCTGCTACTTTTTCTTTAATCATTTTTTTTATTTTTTGTTCTACTATCCTTTCAGCGCTTCAGCACCAGTTGTCACCTCATTGATTTCATTGGTGATGGCTTCCTGACGTGCTTTGTTATAGGAGAGTTGCAATTCTTTGATCAACCCGGTAGCATTGTCAGTGGCCTGGTGCATTGCTGTCATCCGGGCTCCTTGCTCGGCTGCATATGAGTCGAGCAAAGCTTTATAGAGGTGAATCTTAATACTTCTGGGAATCACTTCCGTAAAGATTTCCACTTTTCCCGGTTCAAAAATATAATCAGTGTTTTGTTGTTCCGTTTCAGAAGAAGATTCTAAAGGCAACAATTGTTCAATTCTTACTTCTTGTGAAGCCGCATTGATAAACCGGTTGTAGATGAGTTCAACACGGTCGTAATGGCCTGCCTCAAAATGGGTCATAAATTCCCCGGCCAACTCCGAAACCCTGCTGAAAGTCAGGTCGTTAAACAAATCATCATGATGTCCCTCAAATCGGATATTGATATCCGATTTGAAATACGCTGTAGCTTTTTTTCCAATAGAAACCACATGCACATCTTCTTTTGGAAGACTGGCATAGGCTTCACTCCGGTGTCGGGTAGCTGCTTTAATAATATTGGCATTAAAAGAACCACACAATCCCTTGTTGGAATTAATGACCACCAACAAGACCTTTTTTACTTCCCGTTGAGATAGGAATGCGTTTTCTGCGCTACTGCCAATGCTTTGGCTCAGGTGGCCCATAATTTCCTGCAGCTTACGGTTATAGGCCTCAAAGCCAGGATAGCATTTTGTGCCTTTCGCAGTTTGGAGGCAGCAACCAGTTTCATGGCACTGGTAATTTGGCGGGTCGATTTGACCGATTCGATTCTTGTTCGTACTTCCTTTAAATTTGCCATTGCAGACTATCTGTTTTTAAACTGTCTCAAATTTTGAAGCAACTTCTTTAGCAACGCGGGTCAAAGTTTCTTTAGCTTCATCAGTAAGTTTTCCGCTTTTCAAAACATTGAGTGTTTCAGCATGCTGTTCTTCCATAACTGTAAGGAAATCAACCTCAAAGTCTTTAACTTTATCAACCGGCACCTGGCGTATCAAACCTTGTGTTCCGCAAAAAATAATGGCCACTTGTTTCTCAACAGCCATCGGTTCATGCAGTCCCTGCTTAAGGATTTCCACATTGCGACGCCCTTTGTCGAGTGTAAATTGGGTGGTTTTGTCCAGGTCAGAACCAAATTTGGCAAAAGCTTCCAGTTCACGAAACTGTGCCTGGTCGAGTTTTAGTGTTCCGGCCACTTTCTTCATGGATTTGATTTGAGCACTGCCACCAACACGTGATACGGAAATCCCTACGTTAATGGCGGGTCTTACCCCTGACAGGAACAAGTCAGATTCCAGGAAAATTTGACCGTCGGTAATAGAAATCACATTCGTAGGAATATAGGCCGATACGTCACCTGCCTGGGTTTCGATAATAGGCAAAGCTGTCAGAGAACCACCCCCTTTAACTTTACCTTCTAAGGCCGGCGGAAGGTTATTCATTTTGGTTGCCACACTGTTATCTTCAATAATTTTTGCAGCACGCTCCAGCAAACGGGAGTGCAGGTAAAACACATCGCCCGGATAGGCTTCACGTCCCGGCGGGCGGCGCAACAACAGTGAAACTTCTCTATAAGCAACAGCCTGCTTGGACAAATCATCATAAATCACCAAAGCATGTCGTCCCGTATCCCGAAAATATTCGCCAATAGCGGCGCCGGCATAAGGGGCATAAAACTGCATAGCCGCCGGAAAAGCTGCGGTTGCGGCAACAATAACCGTATAATCCATGGCACCGTGTTCTTTTAAAGTTTTAACGGTATGGGCACTGTAGAGCCTTTTTGGCCAATAGCAACATAAATACAGTAAACGGGTTCGCCTTTATCGTAAAACTCTTTTTGATTGATAATGGTGTCGATGGCAATAGATGTTTTACCGGTTTGGCGGTCACCAATAATCAATTCCCGCTGACCTCTGCCTATGGGAATCATAGCATCGATGGGTTTGATGCCGGTTTGCAGGGGCTCTTTCACGGGCTGGCGGTAGATAACGCCCGGGGCTTTCCGTTCCATAGGCATTTCAAGCAATTCGCCACTAATCGCTCCTTCGTTATCGATAGGTTCTCCCACCGTATTAATAACACGACCCAGCAGACCTTCTCCGACTTTAATGGTAGAGATTCTTCCGGTACGTTTCACAACGTGCCCTTCCTGAATATTTTCTGCATCTCCCAGCAGCACAACCCCCACATTATCTTCTTCAAGATTGAGGACAATTCCTTTCAGGTCGGAATTTTCAAATTCAACAATTTCGGCGGCCTGAGCATGGGTTAGTCCATAAACCCGGGCAATCCCGTCGCCTACTTCGAGGACGGTGCCGACTTCTTCCAGTTCAGCTTCGGTCTGAAAACCCGACAACTGCTGTCGTAATATTGCGGATACTTCCGATGGTTTTATTTCTGCCATGATATTTGTTTTTCCTGTCTTATGCTAATGTCTTTTTTAAATCATTGAGCTGCCGGCGAACACTGGCATCCCACTGCATGTTGTTATATGATAACACAAAGCCTCCGATTAATGAATCATCAACCGTTCGTCGAGTTCTATCTCGTTGGCTTTGGTGTGTTTTTTCAAAACGTTTATAAACTGTTTTCGCGTTTGGGCCTCAACCGGAATAGCGGTGGTTAAAATGGTGGTAACAATTCCTTTGTGTTTTTTTACCATGTCCATAAATGCTAAAACAATTTGAGGGATAATAGTTTGACGCGATTTTTTGACAATCAGAATCAAATAGGATAAAGAAAGTTTGCTGATTTTTTGTCAAACAAAGCTTTTATAATATCGGTTTTTTTGCTGATGAAACAATTGGATTTTCAAGAACCCGTTGCACCTCTTTCATTCCTACTATCTTTTGGACTGTGGCCATATCTTTTGTTACCATGTCCAGTTTTTTTTCATCTATAGCAAAATCAAACAAAGCTTTGGCATATCTTTCGGCAACTCTGGTATTTTTCATCCATCAGGGTTTATCGTGTTGTTAATTAAATTTGAATTCATCAAGATATTTCTCTGCCAGTTTCTTTTGTTTTTTACTGTCGGCCAGGGTTTCTTTCAGAATTTTTTCGGCAATATCAATAGATATTGAAGCCACCTGAGCTTTCAGTTCTCCAATAGCAGCATCTCTTTCACTTTTGATAGCTTCTTTGGCATCATCAATAATCTTTTGACGTTCCGCTGCTGCTTCAGCCCTGGCTTCATCCAAAATCTTATTTTTCCTGTCACGTGCTTCTTTAAGCATGTTGTCACGTTCCTGGCGCGCTACCTTCATTTCTTTTTCGTTATCAGCTTTCAGATTAGCGACCTCTTCGCGGGCTTTTTCAGCCTGATTCAGCGCCGCTTCTATGGATTCGTCACGTTCTTTAAGAGCTTTCATGATGGGTTTCCAGGCATATTTTCCCAGAACAAACACCAAAAGGCCAAAGATGACAATCATCCAAAATATTAATCCAATACCCGGGCTAACTAATTCCATATCTGTAATTTTTGATTTTCATGTTAAAAATCCGGTCTTTTCCAGCCAACCGCTGATGAAAAGACCGGTTATAAAAGTTTGCAAAAATTGTTACAAAATAACAATCAGCAAACAAATAACAATTGCAAAGAAGGCCACCCCTTCAATCAGCGCGGCTGAAACGATCATATTTGATCGGATATCACCTACTGCTTCAGGTTGACGGGCAATGGATTCCAAAGCGCTTTTACCAATATTACCAATACCAATACCAGCACCAATAGCGGCAATCCCTGCACCCAGTCCGGCGCCTAAAGAGGCAAAAGGAGCGAAATCGGCTACAGCTTGCAACAATACAGCTAAAATACTCATAATACTACTTTTAAAAATTTATAATTGAGTGATTAATGTGCTTCTTCCTGTGCCATTCCAAAATACAGCGCCGATAGCAATGTAAAGACATAAGCCTGAATAAATGCTACCAGCAACTCCAGTAATGAAATAAACACGCCAAATAAAACCGACACCGGTGTAATGGCATATCCCAATCCCGGATTCAGGTTTCCAAAAATAAATATCAGACTCACAAAACCCAATACGACGATGTGGCCGGCTGCCATATTGGCAAAAAGACGAACCATCAATACAAAAGGTTTTGTAAAAACGCCAATGATTTCGACAATTGGCATCAAAGGAACAGGTATTTTTAACCACCAGGGGACGCCCGGTGTATTTATAATATCTATCCAGTAATGTTTGGTGCCGCTGGCCGTTGTAATGACAAAAGTAAATAATGCCAGAACCCCGGTTACGGCCAAATTACCCGTAAGGTTTGCCCCCCCTGGAAAAATAGGGACAAGCCCAAGCAGGTTGTTGATAAAAACAAAAAAGAATAACGTTAACAGGTAAGGCATGTAGCGGGCATATTTTTTTTCTCCAATACTGGGGCGTGCAATGTCATCGCGAAATGAACAAAATAAGCGGTTCTATCCATGACTGCAACCCTTCGGGAGCACGGCGGGGATTCTTTTGGTAGCGACGGGCCACTGAAACAAACAACCATGTTATCAGCAAAAAACTAAAAATCAAAGCAGCCACATTTTTGGTGATGGAAAAATCAAGAGGCTTCTGAGCTTCTTTATCTTCCTTTAGCTGATCTCCTGAAGTTTTAACAATTTTGCCTTTATTGGGACCTTCCTGTGCAATCATATAGCCCTTGTATGCCGCATGACCATGATGAAAATGTTTGCTGGAAAAAACAACTAATGAACCATTATCATAAAGAATTACCGGAAAATGGATAGCATAGGATTTTCCGTTGTAATCGGCAATGTGCCAACTGTAATGGTCAACAATATGATCCAGGATCATATGCCCGGCATTGAACTCTTCTTCATGTGTTGCTTCCTGTTGGCCAGGTTCCGGTTCCTGCAGGGCCATTACCGATGAGGTAATTATCAAATTAAAGACCATAAAAATGGCCAGAACAGCTTTTTTTCGCACGCTTTCGGACTTATGCATCTGATAACTATAATTCTGTTTTCAAAATTGAGTGCAAGTTTACTAAACTTTGGCCAAAAACCGTACTTTGGGCATTAAATTTTAGTCAATTCAACAAAAAATTCCGAACTATTCAAATTTTATCAGCCTCATAAAGTTGTCTGATAAAAAGAAAACATTACATTTTTAATGGTTTTCAGGGAAACACTATTTTCGTCAAAAAAAAAACAATGAACTGGTTTTTCCTGTGGGTAACCATATAACTTGTTGTTATGATAATTTTTGTACCTGCAACATTGTTTGCGCTTATCAGCAGGGAGGCACACCATTACCGCTGGGCGGCATTGACAGGAGTGATATTGGGATTTTTAGTCAATACAATCTTTGTTATACTTGGTGTGCTAAAACCGGAATGGTTTGAGCCCAGGTCATCTTTTATTCCTGGTTTTTTGACGGCACTTTTAGCCATGTTTATACATTACTTATTAATTCACCAAAAAGTAAAAAATCATGACCCTGGATATTTTTAGTGATGAATATTATATGAAAGAGGCTTTAAAAGAAGCCTACAAGGCATTAGAGATGGGTGAAATACCGGTCGGAGCGGTTGTGGTATGTAATCAAACCATTGTTGGCCGTGGTCACAACCTGACTGAGCAACTAAATGACAGCACCGCTCATGCCGAAATGCAGGCGCTCACAGCGGCTATGAATCATATGGGCTCCAAATATCTAAAAGGTTGTTCCCTGTTTGTTACCCTGGAGCCTTGTGTTATGTGTGCCGGTGCAGCACACTGGGCACAGTTAGAACGTATTGTTTTTGGTGCTACTGATCCTAAAAAAGGGTTTCGGGTTTACAACGAAAAAATACTTCATCCCAAATCCAAAATAATATCCGGTTTGCTTGCACGCGAATCGGAAACTTTGCTGGAAGAATTTTTCCGGAAAAAGAAGTTAATGAATAGATCGTTCGTTTCTGTGAAAATCTTTTTTATCTTTATAAAAAACTCAGCAACATGATGATTGAACGGATTACCGATAAAAACAGTAATGAGCGGCGGGTGGTCTGGAAAGCATTACGCGCTTCGTTGGAATTAAGCCACTACAAATACAAGCGAAGCGGTAGAAAAAGTCGCAGCCACTGGAATTTTTTTGAAAAACTGCTGTATTTGTTCGAATGTTTTCTTAAGCTCGGAGACTTATACGAAAAAGGAATTCGCAATGCTTCACAGGTATCGGTAGTGCGAAAAACCTTAAAATTTTCTAACCTTCCCACTGCATTTGACGGATTTACAATACTTCACCTTACCGACCTTCATATTGACAGTATCGCGGGTCATGAAAAACAGATTCTGAAAGCCGTTGAAAACCTTTCCTACGATGTAGCATTGTTTACAGGTGATTACCGAAAAAATATCAGCGGTGCTTTTAGTCAGATACTCACTCCAATGAAAACGCTTTCGGCGGCTATGAATCCCCCTTACGGGAAATGGGCGGTTCTTGGGAATCATGACACCTATTTAATGGCTGATTATGAAGAGGATATTGGCATCCGACTGCTGGTGAACGAATCAGTAAAATTTCAAAAAGATGGACAGGAAATAGTAATTACCGGCACGGATGACCCCTTTTACTATTACAGTGAACAGGCAATGATGGCATTGGAGCGGCCAATCGAAGGTTTTAAAATAGCCCTGGTTCATACCAGTGAATTGCGTGATATAGCCGCAGACAACGATTACAAACTTTATCTGTGTGGCCATACACATGGTGGCCAGATTTGCCTTCCTAACGGAAAAGCGCTCCTCTCACACCAATATGAAGGTAAAGAAACCATCGCAGGTTTGTGGTACCACCAGGGCATGACGGGCTATACCAGCCGTGGTTGCGGAGTTTCAGGTCTTCCGGTTCGATACAATTGTCCGCCGGAAGTAACCCTGTTTCGGCTTGAAAAACAGAAATCCTGACAACAATTTCCTTTCGGATTTGTCAAAATTATTAATTTAGCCACTCGTTTTAGCGCTTATGTCCAAACCAGAAGACAAATATTATAAAAGAAAACTCAGAAGTTCCTACATCACAACCTTGAGCAGCATTACACTGGTGCTTTTTGTGTTGGGTTTGCTGGGACTGATTATTCTGTATGCTCAAAAAGTCTCTGATTATGTCAGAGAAAACATTGGTTTTACCATTACGCTCAATGAAACAGCTGAAGAAACAGCCATTATTCGCTTTCAAAAAAACTGGAAATAGAAGATTTCGTAAAATCCACGCGGTATGTTTCCAAAGAGGAAGCTGCCGAAGCGCTGAAAAGTGAACTCGGTGAAGATTTTATTGGCTTTCTGGGGTATAACCCTTTGCTGCCGACTATTGATGTTCAGCTTGTGGCTGAGTATGCCACCACCGGTCACCTAAAAAAAATAGAACAGGAACTCATGAAATCCAGCATTATTAAACGAATTGATTACCAAAAATCTATGGTGAAAACCATAAATGAAAACATCGAAAAACTGAGTATTATCTTATTGGCTTTCAGTTTGCTGTTAATGATTATCGCATTTGCACTGATAAATAACACCATAAAACTTAGTGTCTATTCCAAACGTTTCCTGATCAGAACCATGCAACTGGTAGGAGCCACGCAGGGTTTTATCAGGCGACCTTTTCTCAGGCAAGGCTTTGTTTACGGCCTGATAGGCTCTGTATTTACTCTGATATTGCTGGCTGCCGTGCTATATTTTGGAGAACAGCGTTTCCCGGAATTAATAGACTTACGTGATTATCAGACCTATGCTATTCTTACAGGAACCATAATGCTGCTTGGAATAGTCATTTCTTATACCTCAACATTTTTTGCTGTCAGAAAATATTTAAACATGCGTACCGACAAACTTTTTTATTAAACAGAAAAACAATTTACCATGATACAAACTAAAAAAGAAGCGCAAAAACCTCAGACTTTCATTTTTGGCCGGAAAAATTATCAGTTTTTGCTTATCGGACTGGCTTTAATTTTTGGCGGATATTTGCTGATGATTGGAGGTGGCACTGACAATCCGCACGAATTTAGTTATGATATATTTAGCTTCCGGCGCATTACGCTGGCCCCTATCCTAATCATAGCCGGCTTTGTAGTAGAATTTTTTGCTATCATGTACAAGCCTAAAGACTAGCGCGAATGAATTGGATAGAAGCGTTGATTCTTGGTATCATCCAGGGCCTCACGGAGTTTTTGCCCGTGAGCAGCAGTGGTCATCTTGAAATCAGTAAGGTGATTCTTGGCGTAAATCCCGAAAACAGCCTTTTGTTTACCGTATTGGTGCACGGAGCTACAGTTTTGAGCACCATTGTTGTTTTCTGGAAAGATATTGTCATCATTATCCGCGAATTTTTCAAATTTAAATGGAATTTTGAGACGCAATATGTTGTAAAGATTTTTATTTCCATGATTCCGGTATTGATTGTCGGGTTATTTTTTAAAGATATTGTTGAAGGTTTTTTTACGGGAAACCTGTTGATTGTAGGGTCGATGTTACTGGTCACAGCGACCCTGCTGGCATTTACCTATTATGCCAGACAGCGTGAAAAAAATATTTCATATACCGATGCTTTTGTGATAGGTATTGCCCAGGCTTTTGCTGTAATGCCCGGAATCAGTCGTTCGGGAGCTACCATTGCCACGGGTCTTCTTTTGGGAAACAAAAAAGTCAACGTAGCCCGGTTTTCTTTTCTGATGGTTTTGATTCCAATTATTGGTGGCAACATCCTTGACCTGAAAGATGCTGAAATGCTGTCCCATTCCGCATCAGTTATTCCTTTGGTGGTTGGCTTTCTGGCGGCATTCATCTCCGGATTACTGGCCTGTAAATGGATGATAAAAATCGTTCAGAATGGCCGGTTGATTTATTTTGCGATTTACTGCGCAATCATCGGTTCGTTGGCTCTAAGCTATCATTTTTTGGATAACAGAACAGTTATTGCTATGCCGGAATACCATTTCAGAGAAGGGGAAGTTCTTTTGGTTGACAAACCGCTTGGCTGGACCTCCTTCGATGTGGTTAATAAATTACGATATAAAATCACAGACTTATACCGACCTGAATTTAAACGTATTAAAGTGGGTCATGCCGGAACATTAGACCCATTGGCCACCGGACTGCTTATTGTTTGCACGGGCCAAAAAACCAAACAGACAGACCAATATCAACAAAAAGAAAAAACCTATACCGGCACAATTGAGTTGGGTAAAACCACGCCCTCCTACGACAAAGAAACAGCCCCTGACCAAACCTATAAAACTGATCATATCACCGAGGAATCTATCAGGCGTGTAGCCAAAAAATTTATTGGCAAACAGATGCAACATCCGCCGGTATTTTCGGCACGGAAAATTGAAGGCAAACGTGCGTACCGGTATGCCCGAAACAGAAGAAGAAGTAAAAATAGAACCCCGGGAAATTGAGATAACCTCTTTTGAGATAACAGCTATTCATATGCCATTTATCAATTTTAAAGTTACCTGCTCCAAAGGTACCTATATCCGTTCATTGGCGCACGATTTCAGCAAGGCACTAAACAGTGGCGGCTATCTTACAGCCCTGCGTCGAACCCGGATTGGTGAGTTTAGTGTTGCAGACGCCAGCTCCGTTGAAACCTGGGTTGAACGAATTGAAAGGATGTCAGATGAAAAATCACAAAATCATCTTTGATCTCTACCGAAAACCATGTTAATCAGACAACCAAAACTGCCGGATAAGGCCTTGGGTGCAAGTGCTTTTTATTCCGGGAAAAGAAAAGCGATGGTTATTGATGACCGAAATAAAAATCATATCGGGACGATAATCGAATGGAACTTTCATTAGGCTTCCGCAGGAAATTTTAAGGACAACATACCGAAAATTGTTTAAAAGCAATCAGCCTGTTTTCAATCTTCACAAAATCACCCAACAATTGCAATAGAATCTTTTTTAACAATTAAAAACATTTAAATCCTTGATTTTATACCAATTAAAGCTTATATTTGCACCCTTATTTTTGGGGCGATTTTTTAATTAAAGTACTGATTCTATGAAGCTTTCACAGTTTAAATTTAATTTACCAAAAGAACTTATTGCAGCGCATCCGCTAAAAGAACGTGACGGAAGCCGGCTTATGGTGTTGAACAAACAGGAACAAACCATTGAGCACAGGAATTTTAAAGATATTATAGAATATTTTGGTGAAGGAGATATTTTTATTTTAAATAATACGCGTGTTTTTCCGGCGTTGCTTACAGGCGAAAAAGAAAAAACCGGGGCTAAAATTACCGTTTTTTTGCTGCGTGAATTAAATCCTGAAGCCCGGCTGTGGGATGTATTAGTAGATCCGGCGCGAAAAATCAGAATTGGTAACAAGCTTTATTTTGGTGAAGATGATGCCTTAGTAGCGGAAGTCATCGACAATACCACCTCACGGGGCCGAACCCTAAGGTTTTATTTGACGGGCCCTACGAAGATTTTAAAAAAACCATTGAAACCCTTGGCAAAACCCCGATACCTCCCGAAATTCAAAATCTGAGAGGGATACTTCCGGAAGACCGGGAGCGTTACCAAACGATTTATGCCAAACATGAGGGGGCCGTTGCAGCCCCGACCGCCGGCCTTCATTTTAGCCGCGAATTGCTGAAACGTCTTGAGTTATTTGGTGTAAATTTTGCTGAAATTACGCTCCATGCCGGTTTGGGAAATTTCCGCGGCATTGATGTGGAAGATCTGACCAAACACAAAATGGATTCCGAAGAAGTTCACATCAGCAGCCAGACAGCCGGGCAGGTGAACAAAGCCAAGGAAAATAAACGAAATGTCTGTGCAATAGGCACAACAACCATGAAGGCCATAGAATCTTCTGTTTCCATCTCAGGAATGTTAAAACCTTTTGACGGATGGACTAACAAGTTTATTTTTCCTCCGTATGAATTTCATGTCGCTAACCGGATGATTTCAAATTTCCATTTACCCCAATCATCGATGCTGATGATGGTAGCCGCCTTCGGTGGTTACGACTTTGTCATGCATGCTTACGAAGAAGCTGTGAAAGAAAAATACCGGTTTTTCACTTACGGGGATGCCATGCTGATAATCTAAATAGCTCTCAGGAGATAAGATATAAACATATGAAGGATTATGCACTGATTGTGGCAGGAGGTTCCGGAACCCGTATGGGGTCGGATTTGCCAAAACAATTTATGTTGCTTCAGCATATTCCTGTTCTGGTTCACACGCTTCGGATTTTTGAAGAATTTTCTGTTCAACTCGTAGTTGTGCTGCCAAAAGATTATCTGAAAAAAATGGCAAACCATTGCTGATGATTATGGCTACCAAAAAGTTTTGACCGTCATTGGCGGTGCCACAAGATTTGAATCCGTTAAAAACGGACTGGTTGCTTTAAAAGACCAAAACAGTTTGGTGGCCATCCATGATGCCGTCAGGCCTTTGGCCTCGGCTGAGATGGTAAAAAAAGGTTTTGAAGCCGCCAGGAAACATGACAGTGCGGTACCTGTCATACCAGTTATCGATTCGCTGAGGATGAAAGTGAATAATCGCAGCCAGGCAGCTGACAGAAAACAATTTATGACCGTACAAACGCCCCAGATTTTTAAGCTTTCAAAAATCAGACAGGCCTATGATTCTCCTTATAATCATACTTTTACTGATGATGCAACGGTTTTTGAACATCTTTATGGCGAAGTTCATCTGTTTGAAGGTCAACGCAGTAACATAAAAATTACAACGCCCGAAGACATAAAAATTGCTAAAAGCCTGATGCAATAACTTTTAAATTAAAGAGACATTAGAATCTCAACGACATGATTGAAACAAAAAAGCCTCCGTAGAGAGGCTTTTTTGTTTCTGACAAATACTTACTTATCTTAAATCAAAATAAGTCTGTGATAGTTTACCACCCGTAGTATAAATATCTACTGTATATTTTCCGGGATTAAGATGGTCGTCGTTTTGATTTCGAATCCAATAGACACATTTTTTAATTGTTTCTCCCTGATAATCAATGGTCTTTTTAAGGGTATATTGAAGGGTATCTCCTCCCATCTCAAAAGTATAAGCGTCTGATTCGGCAGGTGTCAGAATACGTCTTTGCGGGTCTGCTATTCTGAAATACAAATCAATGTTTCCATGTTCCGTTAATTCATTCTCAACAACAGAAAAACAAATTTTAATTTTATCAGTACGCCTTGCTTTATCAGTTACCTTCTCGTCAGTAAAAAGAGTAGAATGAACACCCTGAGCTTTAATATCATATACTTTTATTTCAGAGGCATTTTCAACCATTACATTCAGCCGTTCTTTTTCCAATACCAATTCCTTGGTCTTAAGTTGTTCCTGGCGAAATTTGGTTTTAATAGCAATGTTCTCTTCCTTAAGTACTTTATTAACTCTGTAAAGCGAATCTATTTGTACAAGATAACCCTGGGCTACCTTTCGCAATTGCTGCATTTTTTTCTGCACCTTGTAGTATTCCCACTTGGTATGAAGCAATTGTTTGATTTCCTGAGCGTTTTCAGTAATAATACTGTCTTTGACCCGAAGCGAATCGGCTATAATGCCATAGGCTGTCTTTACCTGGTTATGCTCCGACATCAAAGAATCCAGTTCTTCCTCAAAATAAGCTTTTTGTTGTGCTTTTTCTTCTTTAAGCTGCTTGGCTTCTTTTTGGGTATTCATGTAACTGATGCCCAAAAAACAGCTATTACCGCAGCCACTAAAAATAACACCATCCAAATGAGCCACTTGTTATTTTTCTGTTTTTCAGGTTGTGGCTGTTGTTCTGTCTTTTTATTGTCGTCCATATGCTTTTGCTATTATTGGTTAAAATCACTCCTATAAAACACAAAATTACAAAATTTGACGTGTTTTTGCTTAAAAAAAAGTGTTTTAATGCTCAAAAGAACATTAATCATGATTGAATACGTACCTTTGAATCGTATTTAAAGCAAAAAAATCTATCAGAATATAAAAGAACCATGGGGCAAAAAAGAAAACGATCACAAAAACCAACTAATCATAATTCCTTCATGGAGACTGTATTAAGCATTTTTGCTTACCATCCGTATGAAGCATTAAACTACAAACAGGTTACGGCAGCCTTAAAAATAAAGGACACACCGAGCCGTGAACTGGTTAAAGAGATGATCGACAATCTTCAGAAAACAGGAGCAATCAAAGCCAGCCGCAGGGGTAAGTTTAAACTTAACCCTGACTATATCGGGCCTGACATCACGCATAGTATCCTGGAAGGAAAAGTGGATATGAAACAAACCGGAAAGGCTTATGTGATTTGTGATGAATTGGAAGAAGATGTATATGTTAGTGCCACTAATACCGGTCAGGCACTTCATAATGACCTTGTAAAGGTGCGTTTATTTCCAAAAAGAAAAGGCAGAAAACTGGAAGGCCTGATAACGGAAGTTATTAAAAGGGCGAAAACAGAATTTGTAGGCACTATTGAATTAAGCAAAGATTTTGCTTTTTTAGTGCCGGATTTAAAAAATATGCCTTACGATTTATATATCCCTAAAGGGAAAACCCTTGGCGCAAAAAACGGCGAAAAGGCTGTAGCCAAAATAACCGACTGGCCCACGCATCTCAATAATCCAATCGGAGAAGTCACGAAAATATTAGGCCTTCCCGGAGATAATGAGGTAGAAATGAATTCTATTTTATCAGAATTTGATTTCCCGCTGACTTTTCCCGACAAGGTAATAAAAGAAGCCGAAAAAATATCCATAAAAATTCCGGCTTCAGAAATCAAACGGCGCAAAGATTTCAGGCAGGTTTACACCTGCACAATCGATCCGGAAGATGCAAAAGATTTTGATGATGCACTTAGTATCCGGCCGCTAAAAAATGACCATTGGGAAATAGGTATTCATATTGCAGATGTTTCCCACTATGTGGAGCCTGGCAGCGCTTTGGATGCAGAAGCATACAAACGCGGCACCTCTGTTTATCTGGTTGACCGGGTGGTACCGATGTTGCCCGAAACTTTATCGAACGTGGTTTGTTCCTTGCGGCCTGATGAGGATAAGTTAACCTTTTCGGCTGTTTTTGAGATGGATGAAACCGGAGCAGTCTATCAGGAATGGTTTGGAAAAACCATTATTCGTTCCAACAGGCGGTTTACCTATGAACAGGTGCAGGAAGTTATTGAAACAGGCACAGGAACAGACAGTGAAAACCTCTTAGCGCTTCACCGCACAGCTCAAAACCTGCGGCAAAAGCGTTTTGACAACGGGGCTATCAATTTTAAATCTACAGAAGTAAAATTTATTGTAGATAAAAACGGGAAACCGCTCGGTGCCAAAATTAAAGAGCAGAAAGCCTCCCATCAGCTGATAGAAGAATTTATGTTATTGGCCAACAGGAAAACGGCGGAGCGAATGGGGCGGCGCCGGGGCAAAAGCAAACCCCGCACTTTTGTTTACCGGATTCACGACGAACCCAGTCCGGAAAAATTAACGCAGTTTTCAGAATTTGTAAACCGCATTGGCTATAACATCAACACCCAGTCGCGCAAAGGTTTGTCAAAAACCTTTAACCAGCTTTTTGACCAGATTGCCGGAAAAGGAGAGGAAAATATGATTGAAAAAATCGCTATCCGAACCATGGCCAAAGCAGAATATTCAACACAAAATATCGGGCACTATGGCCTTGCTTTTAAGTATTACACACATTTTACCTCGCCTATCAGGCGTTATCCCGACCTGTTGGTACACCGGCTCTTTGAAGCTTATCTTGACAAAAAACCCGATGTAAACCCGGCTGCTTATGAGGATATGTGCATACACGCCTCAGAGATGGAACGGAAAGCCATTGATGCCGAAAGAGCCTCAGTCAAATATAAACAGGTAGAATATATGGCTGATAAAGTTGGAGAAGTATTTGATGGTTTGATTTCAGGGGTAAGCAAATGGGGCCTTTTTGTGGAGCTGAATGAAAGCAAAGCTGAAGGGCTGGTGGCTATGGGAGATTTGAATGATGATTTTTACATACTGGATGAAGATAACTATCGCATCATTGGGAAAAAATATAGAAACACTTACAGCCTGGGGGATCCCATCAGGGTGCTGGTAAAAAGAATAAATTTGGCCAAAAAACAAATGGATTTTGAAATTGTCTGAGGTTACATCAGTTTTTTATAAGACTGCCACCAGCGGTCGGGCAATTCATTAGACAGTGCTTTTTTATAGTCGTCGTAGGTGCATGGGACGATATAGTGACGTTCATATTTCATCTGTATATTTTCGGGCCTGACCACCTGCAACCACCAGCGGTCGCTGCGTTTACTTTTGAAAAACAACAAATCATCGCTAAAATCCTCCATCTGAACACGGTATCGAATAAACTGGTCATTGGTTTCATGTGGAAACTCATTGCGGCGGTGGTAAAAACCTTCAATAAAGTACCAAATCATCTGAGCGGTAAGATGAGCCGTTTGGTGGTTAACATCAAAATCAGGATTTACCTCGTAGAAACCTATGGATGAAAGTCTTTCTGACAGCCCTGCATACCAGCATATCTGGCAGGCCTCTTCGCCATAGAAACCGTTGGGAGAGGCATTTTCATTTCCCGGTGCATCCGAAAACCGGACGGCCGAAATATCAAACGTCAGCAGGTCGGCATTGCGCAGTACCGGCTCTGCCATTTTCAGGTCTTTACGCACATCGCCCAGGCGATAGGCTTCAAAATACAGGCTATCCATCAAATCTATAGCTTCCTGGTCCACAAAATAGGTCTGATACCCCAAGTTGATATAATTAAACAGATAGTTTGGCTGATGAAGAATAATTTTGCTTAAAAAAGATTCTGAACTCAAATCCGATTCAGCATGACCCAGATCAAATTTGGAATCAACCGAAACAATATTGATAATCTGTCCATTGGTTTCGAAGGCCTTATAATTAGCCAGGGTTAAATCCTGTGAGCCACCGATAATAACCGGAATCACTTTATTAGCCAGCAGATGGGCAACAACAGCATTCAATGCATAGTAGGTATCGTTGATGGTATCGCCTGCCTTAATGTTTCCCAAATCCACTATTTTGGCTGGTAATCGCCCGGAAAAAGTTTATAAAAATATTTTCGTATCTCATCAGGCGCTTTCTCACATCCGTGATTGGTGGCAGCATTTCTGCTTTCCTTTACGCCCAACAGGGCAATATCAAAATCAATCAGTAATGGAAAACCTGCTGCCGCGGTATGCACAGTAAGTATATCCCCAAAACGAGGGCGTTTTTCCCGAAACGTAAACCATGAAACATCAACCGCATCGAAGTAGATAGAAATATCCATCTGCTATTTTTTATGATTACTCTTTATGGTCTTTTTACGAGAGGTTTTCTTTTTTGTTCCTGTTTCGCCGATAATTTTTTTACAATCAGCAACCGTCAGTTCTTTGGGGTCAGTTTCTTTGGGAATTTTATAATTTTTCTTTTCAAATGAGATGTAAGGCCCCCACCGCCCATTAAGGAT
>LZCG01000052.1_pt1 | contig 21693 bp, 27 predicted proteins | sample 768541 | NCBI WGS metagenome assembly LZCG01 (sample SAMN05200874, study PRJNA324366) | oil field metagenome | isolation source: sample BH-FW-1 from oil reservoir | place: India: Bombay High | collected 2015-07-11
TTGGTTCAGGGAATGGGGATTGGTGTTCCTGCATGATTTTACAATTGCGCTCTCCCGAACCTGATCGGTTCGGTCACTGATCGAGGAGCGGTATACCTGCCTGCAGCAGGCAGGCCTGGCCGGTACGTACCGTTCTGTTGGGAGGGGGTGGCCTCAAGGCCACCTCCTACCAGATTTGCTCGAACAGTATTTGACGCGTTTTTGAGGATAGAGGTATAATAAATCAGGATATTGGCCATGTATTCCAGTTGATATCAAAGGAGGAGCAATGAGCGGCATAGAACGTGAGTTTGCCCGCATCCGTGCCATCTTGCAGTCCCATCTGCCCGAGCTGCGTCGGCAGTACGGAGTGCGCTCGTTCGGTCTTTTTGGATCCTACGTGCGAGGCGAACAGCGGCCGGGAAGCGACCTGGACTTGTTAGTGGAGTTCGATGATCGTCCACTGACTTTGCTCCAATTCATTGCCCTGGAGAATCATCTGAGCGATCTTTTGGGGGTCAAGGTCGATTTGGTGGAGAAAGAGGCACTGAAGCCAGCGATCGGGCGTCACATCTTGAAGGAGGTAGTGCCGATTTGACCCGGCTGGAACGGGAGTACGTGGATTACTTGCACGATATCCTTGATGCGATCGACAAGGCTTGCCAGTTCACCGAAGAGATGGATCTTGCTACCTTCCAAGCGGATGACAAGACCGTCTTTGCTGTTATTCGGGCGGTAGAGATCATCGGAGAAGCGACGAAGAAGATCCCTGATTCCCTTAGGAAGCGCTATCCGGAAATCCCATGGCGGGAGATGGCGGGAATGCGTGACAAGGTTGCCCACGATTACTTTGGGGTGAACCTCCGGCGAGTTTTCGAAACCATCAGGCATGACCTCCCCACACTTCGCAAGGGAATATTGCGTGTGCTATCCGATGAATCATGAAAGTCCCGATTCAATATCTCACCTGTTTAAAGGAGGTCTTGCATCAATGCGCATTGCCGGGGTTAGATATTGGGTCGTCAGGGGTTGGTCTTGCATTCCAACACTGTAGAATACCGGCGTTGTTAGAAATTTGCAGTGAGATCACGTCTAGTGTTTGGGAGAACAGCTTCCCATAGCTCCTTAATCAGCCTGCGCAGCAGGGGTCAGGTCTTCATTCTTGGTGTTTCTTCGCCTCAGCTACCCTCTTGGCGATAACACTCACCGTCGAATAATACAGCCCCAACGAATCTGCCACCTCTTTGAGGGTGTATCCGTAAAGACGAACAGCTTGATAGATCCGTTCATCCCGATCGGATTTGTCCTTGATGTCCGTGAACAGTTCCTCCAGGCTGGGGCGGATCAATAACCTCTCCCTTCGCGGGATCTCCTGCACTGCGCGTGGGGTCGGGTCGCGTCTTCATTTTTGGTGTCGTGGACAGCAGAATAGACTCTCGTCGGAGGTCTGGTCTTGCATTCCAACACTAGAATACCGGCAATGTTAGAGATTTATGGCGGTATCGCGTCTAGTGTTTGGATAACAGCCTCCCGTAGCCCCTCAATCAGCGTTGGTAGACGTCCCTGCGATGGTCGACCTTAGCTACGACAACGACGGAAGGATCGTCCTGAACCTCGTGAATGATCCGGTAGTGTGTGCGCCGGGGCCTGACCTTCATTTTTAGGATTGCGTCTGTTCGCAAGCAGCCCTCGTAGGCGCAACGTCGCAGACCCCAGTGGAGTAGGATTCCACAGGGCAGGCAAGCTGCCCACGCTACGAGAACCATGAATCAAGAACTTTGTGGCAACACCACAGGGTTCTTGATTAGATCCCCTCAGGACAACCCCTTGTATTGCCGGACGTTGAGGGCTTTCCATTCGAGGAGTGGCTGCTGTTGGATTCGTTTTTGGAGGGTCTCATCGGCGGTCAGAATCGTGGAATCGATTTCGCCCTTGTCGAGCAGCAAATCCAGGAATTCCCGCTCAGCATCATTGAAGGGCAGCACCATTGAGAGGCCTTCCCGACACTCTCTAACAAGGCGCGCCCCGAATTCCGCTGGTGATCCTTGTTCCTGTATTGCACGAGTGTCAAGAGTGGGAATGAGTAACCTCGTCAATTCCGCTGGATCGAAATCCACGTCTTCGATTGAAACAGTCCTCCAGTCCTTGCGGTTCATCCCGCCATAAACAACGAATGCTATGCGAAGCCGGTCGCGTTCGAGATCGTCCATATTGAGAATCCGGTGACAGTCGAACAAATCCCTCGCTTGCCCGCGCGCCAATAGGGCCGCGAGCTTGCCGGCCGCCAGTTCGTGCAGGTCGAGGACCGGAATGCTCTTGGCTTGGAAATCACCGAACGGATGAGAATCGGCGATCTGAATATTCCACAATGGCTGTCTGAACATGAAATTCAGATCAACCTCGAGGTTCCCTGATTGTCCCGTGAAACTCTGGTAGGAGAGTCGCCACTTCCCGCCCGCGTGTTCGTCCGGCACCCTCTTGGTGGTAAACCCTTCTCGGGAAAATACCGCCAGGGCGGCTTGCTCGAGCTTGGGTCTGTCCATCAACATTCCCTCGCGATCCAGCGTCCCGATGTAATTGAGGTCGATATCCATGGACAATCTGGGAAGGTCGAGCATAAACATGTTTAGGGCGGTGCCGCCCTTCAAGACCCATTTCCCCTTGAGAAATGGGTGCGAGTTCAGGGCATCCAGGAGATTCAGCAGATGGAGCACCTTCTCAACCATCTCCGCCCTGAAGCCGGTGGATTCGGCTACAGGCATTATTTCCGACGACGAAAACTTCACAGCACCTCTCCCCAGGACTTGTTCAGGATTTCTACCGGGACCAGCAGGTTCCAGTCCTTGACCCACCGGCAGCCCTGGCGCTTACCGCGTATTAAATAGTGAGGCTGCCGGGGGCGCATCTTTCGCAATGGATTCAAGTGGGTATCTTCAACCATCAAAGTTTCCCTGTGCTGCTGAAGAAAAAAACCCACCTTTGCGGCTGTGGTCGCATTCTCCAATAGGAGAACGTACTCGATGACCTGATCAAGGTCGAAGAACTCCACTGATTCCAGGGATCGCCATATCTCTTCCCAACTTCCGGTCAGGCCCGGCCGGTCCAGTACGTCAACGAGGGTTCTTTCAAGATTGGTTACCCTAAGTTCCACCCCAGACCGTTTGTAGCTGGTGACTCCAAACATCTCCTTACCCTTCGCCCTGAGAGGATGAGGTACGGCAGCGCGCACAAATTCATGAGCCTGAAATTTCAACGGAAGAGATTTGCTCGTGGATACGTAGTAAAGCCTCGTATAGACCGAGTAGGCTTTTCCGTGAAATTCCAGGGCTGTGTGGTATGCGAGAACCGCGTCCGCGGTCATCTTGGCCGCCACGAGATAGGGATCAACTGGGCTTGACGCCGGATCGCCGCCCAATGGGACTGTCGCATATAGCCCGCGACGCACAGGTATTATCCGTCCCTGTTTGCGGTAGTAGGTCAGGAGCGACTTGCGGGTGTTCGGCTTGCCGGACCCTCTGGCAGACAGGAATCGGTCCAGTTCGTCCACCGTGAACACAGCGTGCTGCGACAAAAATTCATTCAGTTTCATTGGCTGATCTATTTGACGCATCTCCGGCATAGTAGCAATAATATTAACCCTATCTCGAAGATTTGTCAAGTACAACTCAGGATACCTTGACCACAAGGCGAGATAGGGTCAAGATAGTTGCTACTTTCTCGTCCGCGAGCATCTGGGGTCAGATGCTGTATTGAGAAATCCGGGGTCTAGTCTTGCATTCCAACACTAGGGGTCGAGTGCTCTAGGGTCAAGCGCTGGGGTTAGAGACTGTATCAAAAGTCAACTCTCCTTGATGATCGGTACGATTCGCCGCTTTTGTAGATTGCAGGGGCGATGAGCATCAACTTCCCCGGCCCGTGGAGTAAGTTTCACTATTCCATGGGCCAAGCTGCGGCGATCCATGCCCCTTGCCTTCGGAATCGCCGGATCGCCCCTTGGTCGGATTGCGGCCCACACGTAACGTGATACGAAAGTTTCTCGCTAATTTTCCGTTCAAATAGGGAAGGAAGCGCGGGATCGAGCTTCCCTCCGCGCCAGCGATCATCCGCCGCCACATTGGGAGATGTCGAGAACCAGCAACGGTGCCTATTTCTTGCCCCTGTTGTGGTAAAGCGTTTCCGGATCAAGACGTGTTATTCCCTCGATCAGGTCGAAATGAGAGTCCGTGGAGATGATCTCCTTGATCTTTCTATTCATCATCACCGCTGCATGAACGGTATCACGAGGAGTGACGCCCTTTGGGCCGTAAGTTTGGAAGAGATCAATGGCCCGACGCATATCCTCCACCTCAACCGGATAAATCACGGGAACGAGCTCGAGAAGGGCGTTGGCCATCGTCACCCCGATCTTCAATTGACCGATCGCGCCGTACCGGTAGAGGACCTCTTGGATGGCTTCCATATCGGTGGCGACATTGAGTCGCTCTTCCACTATTTCGCGCATGATCCAGATGCAGGCGTCCTTATACCGGTGGGGCTTGCCGCCGGCATACATGGGGACATTGACGTCCAGGAAAAGGTTACTCACCCTGAGCCCCCGCGATGATCTCTGATTCCATCCGCTTCCAGTCGCTCACCGGAGCGTCGAGGGAGACTAGCTTCTTAAACGCGCGCTCGCTTCTTCTCCGGGCCTCCTGCGCCAGCAATCCGACCTCGATCGCCTCGCGGACGAGCGCACTCACCGTCTTGCCCGCTTGGTGTGCTGCCTGTAACAGGAGTTCGTATTGCTCCGTGGTAAGCACTGTTTGCACCCGCTTTGTGCGGGGAGACTCTTTTTTCCCCCTCGCTTTGGTGTGGATGGTCATCTGCATCACCTCTAATTAGTACCAGCTATTCCATCAAATATCGATACTACTTCACCGTGATGAAGATTTCAATGGCCGGTCAAGTAAGGTCGTTGGAGGTCGTTGGGGTCGCGTCTTCATTTTTGGTGTTTTACCCCATTGGTTCGAGGTATATATCGGTGCAAGTGGCGTTGGGTTGACATACACCGGTATCTTTCCTCTTTTTTGTTAATACCGTCTGTAGTAGATCATTTCCTGATCTTCGTGCGTAAACCCGATCTGTTCTAGGTCCTTTTCTATCTCTGGGGGATTCCGGGGACGCATACCATAATTCATCAAGGAGCAGCCTGAAATAGGGATTATGTCCCTTGAATTCAGCTCAGCTAGCCCTGAGGTGGCATGATGGTCATACACCACTTGACAGGACGTGGCTAACTTTCGCAGTTCGCTGAAATCAGGCGAGCCCAACTCTTGCCCAAGTGCTTCCCTGTCGATCTCCTTTACCGTCTCTCTAGTGGCTGTTGCACAAACCTCTTCTCCGTGCGGGTTGCGGAGCAAGGCCGGAGGCCGAACAGAAGCTTTCACTGCTCGGGGGATGAGAGTAAATTCTAGATTGGCTACTACGCCCCCCGAGGCGGTAAAATGCTGTTCTGCAGGGGGTAATAGTTTATGCAACGACCTCACAACAGGCTTGCGGGTGATTCTGGTAATCGGGGTATGCGGTCAGTTATCCTTTAAGGAGGGATGACGTATTCATTGATCGGTATTGCTCTTGCCTTCGCAGCCGGGATCTTCGTTGCACCGTTTTTCACGATAAGCCCCTTCGCCCTTTGGGGAGGGGCGACAGCAAGCCTACTCGTCTCCTTCCTCGCGATGCGGTTTCGTCGCCGTTTCCTTCTCGGGCTCTTCATCGCTGTGGGGCTCCTCGGCATTCTCCGCTATCAGACGGCTCAGCCTCCGTTCGCACAACTCTACGACAAGGCTCTCACGCTCCGCGAGGTGACAGGGACCGTCGTCTCCTACCCGGACCTTGGTGCGGGATACACCGCGTTTACCTTCCAACCGGATCACCTGCAAGGGAAGATCCGTGTGACCTGGTTCTGGGAGGGGAAGGAGCGCCCGACTCTATCCTACGGGGACCGGCTGCGTCTGACCGGTTCAGTGAAGGTCCCGAAGCGATTCCCAGATTTCGACTACCGCGCCTATCTCGCCCGGCAGGGGATCTTCGCAACGATGGCGATCGATCATGATGACACCGTGGAATCGCGGGGCGTGAGTGGAAGCCGTCTCCTTCGCCTCGGGGACACCCTCCGTCAGAACCTCCTTGAACGGCTCGATCGGACCCTCCCGCCTCAGGAGGCAAGCCTGGCTCATAGTCTCTTGTTCGGAGAGCGAGCTACCCTTTCGGACGAGGTCGAGGAGGCGTTCCGCCGCACAGGCTCATGCACCTTCTCGCCGTCTCCGGGCTCCACCTGGGGATCTTCCTCGCTGGTCTCTGGTTCATCCTGCGCCGTCTCGGGCTGCGCCCCCTCTTCACCTACCCGCTCGTGGGGATCGCCGTCCTCCTCGTCCTGTGGGTCGTAGGGCCACGGGTCAGCCTGGTGCGGGCAACGCTCCTCTTCGCGTTCCTCGCCCTGGGGAGCGTCCTTGCGGACTTAGGGGTAATCCTCCGGCGTTGGATAAGCCACTATCACGGATTGGCCGCGGCTGCCTTGGTGGTCCTCGCAATCCGGCCGACGGCACTCGCCGACGTTGGGTTTCAGTTGAGCTTCGGAGCCACCGCGGCGATCCTCTTCATCTTTGACCCTGCTTTTCACTTACAGGCCAAGATCGACGCACTGGCCGAGCGGTCCCCGTTCCCAGCGTGGTCTGTGCGCTACCCGCTCTCCCTCCTCATCGTCTCTGCGGCAGCACAAGCGGGGACCGCCCCGTTCCTCGCTTACCACTTCGGCGCGATTCATCCCCTTGTCCTTGTGAGCAACCTGACCGCCATCCCACTGGCAACAATCGCCCTCTGGCTCGGGCTTTTCACGTTGTTTCTCTCCTGGACACCGCTTATCGGCCCGCTGGGAACGCTCCTCTCTTTTGTGTTGAGGGGATTGATCGTCCTCGTCGAGTGGCTGGGGAGGCTTCCGGGAGCCGAGACCGCAACCCCCTCTTGGATGGGGATCTGGATCGGAGGGATCGTCTGTTACTTCTTCCTTCTCGCCCTCTATTTGCGCGATTCCTCGTCGTGAACCTGATACTCGATATCGATCGGGCCATCGCTCTGCTGCGAGGGATCCACCCGCCTCTCACGTGGTCTTTCGTAGAGGTAGCGCATGATGAGGTAGAGGCCAAAGGCGTCACTGAGGAGTCCCGGGAGAATGAGCAGGACGCCGGCCAGAAGGAGCAAGAGGTCATGGCGAAGGAGTGCGCGTAAAGAGAGCCGCCCGACAAAGACGTTTATCGCGATATTTTGCAAAGCGGAACTCCCTTTCATGCGTACCAGGGTCAGCCCGAGGACGGCGGAGAGGAGGATCTCCGCGAAGACGGGACCCCCTCCGATCACTTGACCGAGCTTGATCAACCCGGCGATCTCAACACAGCTGAAGACGAATACGAGAAAAGGCACTTTAGTCACCGGTCGATGATCATAGCAGAAGGAGCGCGCATCTACAACAGCGTAAAACACCGGCAAAAGAACCCCTTGGCAGAAAGGGTACAAAGGCCTAAGATCTTATCATGAAACGATCGGCACGTCATATCCTCATCGGACTGAACCTGATCCGCGAGATCACCCCCCGCCGGATGGAGATTCTCCTTGACAGATTCTGTTCCCCACAAGCGATCTGGGAGGCTCCAGCACAGGAGATCGCCGCCATCCCAGGGTTCTCCTCCGGGATCGCTTTACAGATCGCCTCTTCGCGCGACGAGGCGGCGATCGACCGCGAACTGGCGCTGGCGCAGAGGCTTAGGATCAGCATCATCACGCTCCTCGATCCCGATTATCCCCCTGCTTTGCGCGAGATCGAGTCTCCACCCCCCGTCCTCTACACTCGCGGCGAGAAGAGGATCGATACACGGCGCACGATCGCCATTGTAGGAACACGTCGCGCAAGCGGCTACGGCAGAGCGATGGCCGAACGACTCGCCTACAACCTCGGCACACTCGGCCTGATCGTGGTAAGCGGCCTCGCTGTTGGAATCGATACAGCAGCGCATCGAGCGCGCTTCACGCCGGTGCAGAGACCGTCGCCGTCCTCGGCTCGGGGCTCCTCCACCCCTACCCAGCGAGCAACAGAGGCTTGATCGAAGAGATCAGTCAGAGCGGAACCGTGTTGAGCGAGTACCCGCTCGATACCACCCGGCCAAATGGACCTTCCCACAACGCAACCGCACCATCTCCGGCCTCTCCCGTGGCGTGGTCGTGGTCGAGGCCCCCGAGCGAAGCGGCGCTCTGATCACCGCTCGCCTCGCCCTGGAACAGGGGCGTGAGGTCTTCGCCGTCCCGGGGAACGTCACGAGCACGGCGAGTGCAGGGACGAACCGCCTGATCAAGGACGGTGCAAAGCTTGTGGAGACGGTGGAGGATATCCAAGGTGAGTTTCCAGATCTCGCTGTCCTGAACGGTCCGGTTCCACAAACGGTGAAGAGAACCCACCCTACCCTGACGGAGGAACAGCAGCGGATCTATGACCTCATCGGCCTTGAACCCCTCCACATTGACGATATCATCTCCCGCGGGAACCTTTCCCCGACAGAGGCCGCCCATACCCTTCTCCTGCTCCAGATGGAGAACTTGATTCAGGAGGTTGAGGGGAAACGTTATATCAGAAGGCCGTAGGAGGTTTTATCGATGAGTGTGCAACGGACATTGGTTCTTTGTAAGCCCGACGCCGTACAGCGAGGGCTCGTGGGGCGAATCATCTCCCGGTTTGAGGATAAAGGGTTCAAGATCGTGGGCTTGCGGATGTTAAGAGTCGACGAGACGCTCGCTAAGACGCACTACCAGGAGCATGTCGAGAAACCGTTCTTCTCCGAACTGGTTTCGTTTATCACATCTTCACCGATCGTGGCGATGGCGGTCGAGGGTGAGAACGCTGTTGAGGTCGTGCGTGGACTCATGGGGGTCACCAACCCGCAGAACGCGACGCCAGGAACCATCCGGGGAGACTTTGGCCTCAACTTAACCAAGAACCTTGTGCACGGCTCCGACTCACTCGCTTCGGCCAAGCGTGAGCTTGCGCTCTTCTTCCCCCCGGAGCAGATCCACGACTACACCCTCACCCTAGGTAGCTGGCTCTGACTCAAGGGAAACGGCACGGATTGTGCCTCTCTGATCGGACCGCTATGATAGGGAACGTGATCGATCAAGAGAAGGAGAATGATGGACCTTTCCAAGCGATACCAACCTTCTCAGGTAGAGGAGAAACTCTACCGTATCTGGGAAGAGAAGGGTTATTTCCACGCCGAGATTGACAAAAAGAACGCCAAGCGCTTCTCTATGGTGATTCCACCGCCGAACATCACTTCGGCAATGCACATCGGAAACGCGCTTCAGTACACATTGCACGATATCATCATCCGATACAAACGGATGGACGGCTACATCGCCTGCTGGTTCCCGGGGATGGATCACGCCGGGATCGCAACCCAGAACGTCGTTGAACGCGCGTTGGCTAAAGAGGGGTTGACCCGGCACGATCTTGGCCGTGAGGCGTTCGTCAAACGGGTCTGGGAGTGGAAGGATCAATACGGCGGCCACATCCAAAAGCAGATGCGCGCCCTGGGGACCTCCCCGGATTGGCGGCGGGAGCGGTTCACCCTCGATCCCGGCCTGTCTCGAGCCGTCCGAGAAGTCTTCGTTCGCCTCTACGAGGAGGGGAAGATCTACCGCGGCGAACGGATGATCAACTGGTGCCCCCGTTGTGAGACCGCTCTGTCGGACATCGAGGTTGAGCACCATGAGGTGATGGGGAACCTCTACTATGTGCGCTACCCGTTACAGGGTGGAGGACACGTGGTAATCGCCACCACCCGGCCTGAGACGATGCTCGGGGACACCGGCGTGGCCGTAAACCCGCACGATAAACGGTATCAACACCTGATCGGCAAGACCGCGATCCTCCCTCTCCTCAACCGTGAGCTCCCGATCGTCGGGGCGGAGGAGGTCGATCCCGAATTCGGCACCGGCGTCCTCAAGATCACCCCGGCCCATGATCCGATCGATTTCGAGATCGGTAAACGGAACCGCTTCCCGTCGATCAATATCCTCCGAAGCGACGGCACGATCAATGAGAACGGCGGCCCGTTCGCTGGAATGAGTCGCGAAGAAGCGCAAGAAGCAATCGTCCAAGCCCTGCGTGAGAAGGGGCTCCTGGAGAAGGTCGTCCCGTACCCGCATGCGGTGGGGCACTGCCAACGGTGCGACACCTTGATTGAACCGCTGATCTCCAAGCAGTGGTTCATGAAGATGGAGGAGCTGGCCGCTCCAGCGATCGAGGCCGTGCGCTCCGACAAAGTGGAGTTCGTCCCCAAGCGGTGGAAACGGCTCTACTTTGACTGGATGGAGAATATCAAGGACTGGTGTATCTCCCGTCAACTATGGTGGGGTCACCAGATACCCGTTTGGTACTGCAATGACTGCAACGAGATGATCGTCTCCCGCGAGACCCCGACAACCTGTCCTGCATGCGGCGGCACAAACCTCCGCCAGGACTCCGACGTACTCGACACATGGTTCAGCTCCGCTCTGTTCCCCTTCTCGGTAATGGGGTGGCCGGACGAGACACCGGAACTCGAGTACTTCTACCCAACATCGCTCTTGATCACGGGGTTTGACATCATCTTCTTCTGGGTGGCCCGGATGATCATGATGGGGCTCCATTTTATGGGCGAGGTCCCGTTCCGTCAGGTGTACTTCACCCCGCTCGTCGAGGATGAACACGGGATGAAGATGAGCTCCTCACGAGGGAATATCATCGATCCCCTGGAAGTGAAGGAATCGTACGGAATGGATGCGCTGCGGTTCACCCTCGCCCAGTCTTCCTCCAAGGGACGGGGAATGAGGGTGGCGATGCGCGACATCGAGGCCAGTCGTAATTTCCTGAACAAGGTCTGGAACATGAGCCGGTTCGTCCTGTTAAACCTGGGAGCGGAGCGGCCGACTCTCCCCGACCGGGTGAGTGAGCTTGAGGACCGGTTCATCCTCTCCCGACTCGCGGCAACCACCGACAGCGTACGGACTAACCTCGACCTTTACAACTTCAACCTGGCGGTTGAGGACCTGTACGCCTTCATCTGGCACGACTTCTGCGACTGGTATCTGGAACTCGCCAAGGTGAGGCTCGCCTCTGATAACAGGGACGACACAGTAAAGGGGATCCTCTACCACGTCCTGAAGGAGATCCTCAAGCTCCTGCACCCGTTCGTTCCGTTTATCTCTGAGGAGATCTGGCGGGCGCTCGATGAGGAACCGGAGAGCATTTGCATCGCCCCTTTCCCGCAACCAGGCACACGCGACAGACAGGCCGAGGAGGATATGGCTGTGTTCAAGGAGGTGACAGGCGCGGTGCGGACGATCCGCGCGGAACTCTCCGTCCCCAAGAGAGCGCGCCTCACCGTCCTCGTCAGGACATCCTCCCCGAAGCTCGCCTCCCTGATCACCGAAAAGGAGGATGCGCTCTGCGCCCTCACAGGTGTTGAGACGTGGAAAGTGGGAGACGACCTCATCGCTCCCGCAGGATCGGCCCGGCAGGTCCTTACTGAAGCGGACTTATTCGTCCCTCTCGCCGAGCTGATCGATCTCGAAGCGGAGCGGACTCGTCTTAACAGGGAACTCGACCAGGTCGAGGCGGACCTTGCAAAGGTCGATAAGAACCTCACCAACCCGACCTTCCTCGAGCGGGCCCCCCGCCATGTCGTAGAGAAGGAAGAGTTAAAGAAACAGGAGTTCATTGCAAAGAAGGAACGATTGCGAGCGAACCTCGCCACGCTGGGAGGATAGATGAACTACGACGAGGCCCGTCGCGTACTGGAGAGGCTTCCCTCCCTTGACGTGAAACCGGGCCTCGACCGGATCTCGCGCCTCCTCCACAAACTCGGTCACCCAGAACGGGATTTTCAAGCGGTGCACATCGCGGGGACGAACGGGAAAGGGTCGGTCGCTGCGATGCTCGCGAGCGTCCTCTCCCAGGCCGGGTACCGGGTAGGGCGCTTCACCTCGCCCGACCTCGTCGACTTCCGCGATCGGATCGAGATCGACGGGGTCTGGATCAGCAAGGGTGAACTCGCAAACACAGTGGAACGGATCCTCCCCGTCCTTTCAGGCGAAGATCCCCCCACCCTCTTCGAGGCGCTCACCGCGATCGCTTCCATCACTTCGCTGCACAAGATGTCGACCTGGCGGTGGTCGAGGTTGGGTTAGGGGGACGGTTCGATGCAACGAATGTCGTCTCTCCTCTTCTGACGATCCTCACCACCGTCGGCCGCGACCACCTCGCCCTCCTCGGGGGGTGTAGTAAGTCCCTCTTCGGCTACTACACCCCCGAGGAACGCTCGAGAAGATCGCTTGGGAGAAGGCAGGGATCGCCAAGCGAACGTCCCATTCCTCATCGGTGATCTCCCCCATCGATCGTGGGGATCGTTAAAGAGGAGTGCGACAGGGTGCACGCAAGCCCCATCGATACCCGCTCGCTCACTGTAGAACGGTCGGGGTTCGACTGGGAAAAAGCGACCTACCGCATTCGGGGAGGAGACCTGCCAAAGACGATCACCCTCCCCCTTCTCGGCTCTTATCAACAGGAGAACCTACGGCTGGTTCTACGCGCGGTGGAACTCCTCCGTGAGGAGGGCCTCACCATCCCCGATACCGCGGTCACAGAAGGGCTCAGTACGGTTCGTTGGCCCGGGCGTTTCGAGGTGATCGCTCGTCGACCGACCGTCATCCTCGACGGGGCGCACAACCTCCCCGCTGCCCTCGCCCTCGCCGCGGATGTCAAGTGTCGAGTTCCACAGCGGATTCATCGCCACCTGTTATTCGGAGTCCTTGCGGATAAGGAGGTCGATGAGATCTGTCGCACCCTCTTCCCTTTGTTCGCCCGCGTGACACTCACCCGTTCCCAGAGCGCGCGCGCCCTAGCGATCGCACCGTTAGTAAAGGTGGCAAGATCGTTGGGGATCTCTCCGCTTCGGTCGACCGATCTTCGTGAGGGGGCGATCGATGCGTATGACAACCTCAAAGAAGAGGATACCCTGGTTGTCACCGGCTCGCTCACCGTGGTACGCGAGGCAAGAGCGATCCTGCTGGAGGTCGTATGAAGTTGTTTGGACAAACTCCTTCCCCTCGTGAAACAGAAACTTTCACTGATAACGAGCTATCAGCCGTCAGCACTCAGTCGAGAGCCAAACCTACGATCTTTTGCAAGCTGACGGCTGACCACCGATTACCAGATAACGCCCCTTCGGTGGTAGAATAATGCAAAGTAGGAGTTGGGCTTGAAACTAAAGATCAACAGGGCTTTACGCAACAGGGTGATATGTCAACGCTGATCGAGAGGGTCAAAGCACGTGGATTGCCGCAGCATATTGCCCTGATCATGGACGGAAACGGCCGCTGGGCGAAGAAGAGAGGGCTAACCCGTACCGCCGGACATCAGGCAGGGACCCAAGCTGCGGAACGCCTGATCCGCTTCGCCAAGAGAAGGCTCGGCCTTTCTCATCTCACCCTCTTCGCCTTCTCCACCGAGAATTGGAACCGCCCCGCTGAGGAGGTCGATTTTATCATGGACCTCCTCGAGCGGTTCATCAGCGAGAAGATCGGAGAGTTCAAGCGGGAAGGGGTGCGGGTCGTCGTCTCCGGGGAGATCGACGGTCTCCCTTCCTCCGTCGAGCGGGCGGTCACCCACGCCATCGAAGAGACCGCTCACAACGACGGTCTTATCTTGAATATCGCTCTGAACTACGGTGCCAGGCAGGAGATCGCCCAGGCCTGCCGGAAGATCGCGCGCGCCGCAGTCGCAGGGCGAATCGATCCCGAAAGGATCGACGTCGATACGGTTTCCCGCTTCCTCTACACCGCACAGATCCCCGACCCGGATCTGGTCATCCGTACGAGCGGAGAGATGCGCCTCTCCAACTTCCTCCTCTGGCAGTCTGCCTACACCGAGCTCTATTTCACCGCTACCCTGTGGCCGGACTTCACCCCGGCCGAACTCCTCCGCGCCATCGCGGCCTACCAGGAGCGGGAACGACGTTTCGGCATCGTGAAGGATGGTGATGGATAACGATGAACCTGCTTAACCTGATAAAGCGGCTCCTGAGCGCCTTAGTCGCGGGTGGCTTGGTCTTTGCGATCCTCTACGTCGGGACACGCTTCAACGTGCAGTGGATCGTCGGATTCTTGATCCTTGTCGTCGCGTATCCTGCCGCGGTCGAATACCTGCAGTTGATGAAAAGGTTAGAGATCCCGCTCGCCGCCCCGGAGTTCCTTATTTGGATCCCGGTGCTCACCTTCAGCTACGTCATCTTCGACGGCCAATACGGGGATGTCACTCTCCTCTTAGCGATCGCTTACCAGGTCCTGCGTTACCTCGGGAGTCTCCCCCACCGGACCGGGTTCTTCCAGACGGTTGCTGGAGTCTTCGGCCTCCTCTACATCCCATGGCTTCTTCACTTCTTCTACTCGATGTACATCACCAGCCAGGGCGAGTTCCCGAGCGTCGGTGCCTCCCACGCGATCGTCCTCCTCCTCATGGTGTGGGGGTACGACAGCGGTGCTTACTTCTTCGGCAGCCTGCTCGGACGCCATCAGGCCTTCCCAAACGTGAGTCCGAAGAAGACGTGGGAGGGGATCATCGGGGGGGTCCTGTTCACGATCCTCGGTGCCCTGTTAGGGGCCTCGCTCTCCCCGATATGGAGACAGTTCGCCTTCTGGGAGGGATTCCCGCACATCCTCGCCTCCTCGTTCCTCGTCGCGTCTGCGGTCCAGTTGGGGGACGTCTTCGAGTCGAAGCTGAAACGCGCCGCCGGGGTGAAGGATTCCGGTAACTTCCTCCCCGGTCACGGCGGGGCCCTCGACCGGATCGACGGACTTCTCTTCGCCCTGCCGGTCTTTTTCTTCTACTACCACTATGTGCTTCACTTTATGTAAGGAAATTGTATATGCTTAACGCCCAGGGCTAGAGAAAAATCACGGATTGCAGACCGAATTGGAAGATTTAGCGATTGAATGATCGGGAGATTGGGGACTTAGATCAATCACTCAATTTCGTGGGATTCGTAATAAGAACGTACCGGTCTCCGACCGGCCGGAGGCCGGAACGCTGAACAAGGACGGGAAATTGATCCGATCGGCCACGCGAACTAAGATCGTTTCACGATGAGCCTGTTTATCCAAACGATCTACCTTGCCTCAGGACTGTCACTCCTCTACATCTTCCTCCTCTATCGCTCTAACCCCCTGCGCCGCCTTCCGGCGGCGACGGTGACCGTGACCTTCACTTTAGGGATGGCTGCGGTGATCCCGGCCGCCCTCCTTCACCGTCTCCTCCCGCTCGACGGGGGCGGGCCGGTCTTCTCGGCCTACGTCTCCGCCGGGTTGATCGAAGAGGGGATCAAGTTCCTGGTCTTGGCGGTCACGATCTGGCGGTTCAAGTTCCCCGATCTCGCCGAGCCGATTGATCTTGCCATCTACTTCGGCATCCTCGGTGTCGGGTTCGGGATCTACGAGGACTTCTGGTACATCTTCAGCGTATCCTATGACGCGTGGACGGCCGGGGATGTCAGCCGCTTTCACGAGGTCTTCCAAGCGATCGCAATCGCACGCTCTTTCCCCGGGCACATCCTGTTCGACGCCCTCGCCGGGTTCCTTGTCGGTCACGCCCGTTTCCTTGAACGCTTCCGTGACCGAGTCCCATGGCTCATCGGCGGGTTCCTCCTCGCGGTGGGCTTGCACGGCTCGTTCAACCTGATCGCAACCCTCGGAGGGACGATCCCGCTCCTCTCCTATATTGTTCTCCTCATCGGTCTGTTCTTGCACCTGCGGCGGAGAGCGCTTGCCCGTTCCCCCTTCCGGGCACTGATCGGCTGATCACAAAGGAAGAAGAAGAGGAGTGGGCATATCCCCGTCCGCCGGTCGACTACCTGTTCGCCGAGGGCTTCTCCTGGCCCGGGAAACCGAAGGGCGGGATGTTCCAAGTCTTTCCGCTGACCCTCGCGCTCCTCATCCTCTACCCCCTGTTAGTTGTGATGATCTACCTCATCCACCGCACCATCCTGTGGCTCGTCGGGGGGTAACCACCGCCCAGATGCCTGGACTCTAACCGCGAATCCATCCCTGCCTACAAGGGAGGGTATTCTTTGCGATTCTCGTAAAATGTGAAGGGCGGTCAAGCTTAGATCGCCTGGCCGCCCTCTCCGGGTGGTGAAAAAGATGAGGGGGTTCTCATGCTTTAACGTCGCACTATAGCACATTCGCCCGGTCTTTGTCGGTAATGGAGATTACATTGCCCGATACCCCGCATGAGATCCGGAATATCTCACTCGTCAGCCAGTAGATCTTGCAGCGAAAGGGACTCGAGAAGCGCCTTGAATCGCTTGTCGATCCTCCCCCACGCAGGCCTCGTCGGGCAGATCTCGGCCAGATGGCAACCCGAGTCGGAGGTGATACAACCGACCAAGTCGAGCGGCTCATCAAGAGCTTCGAGGACACGCCGCACCGAGACCGCCCCTGGGTCGTCAGCCAGGGTGTACCCCCCGCCCCGTCCCTGCCGTGCTTCTACCAACCTGATCGCCTCAATTGGTGAAGGATCTTCTCCACAAACGGCGCAGGCAGAGCGTACTTCTCCGCAATCGCTCCAGCCGAGAGCGGCCCCGCCGCTGGGTTTCCTGCAAGCTCGAGGGCGGCGATCAGGCCGTAGCTCGCCTTCTTCGTCAGGTGCACACCCTCCTCCCGCTCATCGAGCCGCCTTCTCCTTCTCGAGGAACGCCTGGTAACGTTTCTCGAGAGCGACCATCTCCTCGGCAATACGTTCATGCCGCCGCGCCAGTGCCGGGGGGATTTCCCGTCCGGCTTGAGTGAGGTACTCATAGATCGCCTCGTTCAGCGCGTCGGCCGCCAGAGCGGAGCAGTGCATCTTCACCGGAGGGAGCCCCCCCAATTCCTCAGCGACCTCGCGATTGGTGATCGCGATCGCCTGTTCAATCGTCTTCCCCTTAGCGATATCAGAGACCATCGACGAGGTGGCGATCGCCGCGGTGCACCCGAACGTCTCCCAGGAGATGTCACTGATCACCTCACCCCTATCTCCGTCCTTTTCCACCTTTATGTAGAGCCACATCACATCGCCACAGACGACGTTCCCCACCTTGCCGACAGCGGAGTAATCCTCAAGCTTTCCCATGTTGTGCGGGTGGCGGAAGTGTTCGATCACCTTCTCGGTATACATCTTATTCACCTACCTTAAACGGCGAGATCGCTCGCAATTCTTCGACGACGCGAGGGAGAACCTCAATAAGCGTATCGATCTCCTCAGTGGTCGTCTGCCGGCCGGTGCTGATGCGCAGGCTGCCATGCGCCATCGTAAGTGGAACCCCAATCGCTACCAGGACATGGCTCGGTTCAAGGTTGGGGGAGGAACAGGCCGATCCTGTCGAGGTTGCGATCCCGTGCTCGTCGAGTTTCATCACCAGGCTCTCCCCTTCGATCCCGGCAAAGCTGAAGTTCGTGATGTGGGGAAGACTCTCCGTCTCATGGCCATTCAACCGCGTCCCTGGGATCTCACCGATCCTCTCGATCAGCCGTTTCCGATAGCTCCGTAGCCGGGGGGCGGTCTCGTCCATCTCCTGGAAGGCGAGCCTGGCCGCCGCGGCCAGCCCAACAACTCCCGGAACGTTCTCCGTCCCGCTGCGACGCCCCCTCTCGTGTCCGCCGCCGTGGAGAATCGGAATGAGGGAGACTCCCTTGCGCACGTAGAGGAAGCCCACTCCCTTCGGCCCGTTAAGCTTGTGCGCGGAGACCGACAGAAGGTCGATCCCCTCCATGGGAAGGGGAACCTTCCCGTAAGCCTGCACCGCGTCGGTGTGGAAGAAGACCCCCTTCTCGCGGCAGATCGCACCGATTTCCCCGATCGGCTCCAAGGTCCCAATCTCGTTGTTCCCGGCCATGATCGAGACGAGAAGCGTCTCCGCGCGGATCGATGCCGCAACCGCATCCGGATCGACACGCCCGTAGGGATCGACGTCAAGGTATGTCACCTCGTAGCCTTGCGCTTCCAACCACTGGCAGGTATGGAGCACGGCATGGTGTTCGATCGCCGAAGTGATGATGTGTCGCTTCTCCGGGTACGCAAAGAGAAGCCCCTTAATCGCCAGGTTGTTCGCCTCGTCGCTCCCGAAGTGAACACAATCTCGGATGGAGAAGATCCAATGGTATCTGCGATCTCCTCCCTGCTCTTCTCCACCGCCTGCCGCGCCGCCTGTCCAAAGGCGTGCAGGCTGGAGGCGTTCCCATACTCCCCCGCAAAATAGGGCATCATCGCCTCGAGGACCTCGGGGACGACCGGTGTTGTAGCACTGTTATCCAGATACACACGTTTTGTCATCGTCTTTCACCGCGCGAAAGCTTACCAAATTAGTCCGATTTATCAAGGGGCACCTCCCGCGAGGGAGTGCCCCTTGGGTCTTATTCGCTCGTTGCGCGCTGGAAGATGATCTGACTCACGAGCATGAATGCGAGCAGCAGCCCGAGGATAACCCCTGCCCCGGGGAGGATCTTCTCCCAAACCCATCCGTGGAGGACGAGCTCCCGGATCGGGCCGACAGCGTAGGTGACCGGGTTGATCTTGGCGATCGTCGCCAGCCAGCTTGGCATCACCGTAGTCGGGAACATGGCGTTGCTCGTGAACATGAGCGGCATCATGAGGAAGTTGACGATCGCCATCAGCGTCTCCATCGTCTTTATAGACGCGGCGAGCGAAAGGGCCAAGCTGCTCAGGACCCCGCCAAAGAGCATCGCTATGAAGAGGATGGGAATGATCCCCCAGAATCCGGATTGGAAACGCACCCCCAACAGGGCAGCAATGATGATAATCGCCAGCACCTGAATCGCGCTCTGGAGCATTATGGCGAGCGTCTTTCCGAACGGGATCGCCCCGCGATGGATCGGCGCGGCCAGCAGTTTTTCCAGGTACCCGATCCTTCGGTCCCACACGATCGATGTCCCGCCAGAGATCCCCCCATCAGGGTGGTCATTATGATGATCCCTGGGGTCATGAACGCCAGGTAGTTACTCGTGCCGAAGGTCTCAGCGACCATCGGGTTGCTCGTCAAACCTTGCATTATGTTTCCCATTAAGCCGAGCCAGATCACCGGCTGAATCAGGGAGACCAAGAGCCTCATCCGCGCGCGAAAGAACTTTATCATCTCGCGCTTCGCTACGTACCAAGTATCAGCAAAGATTGTCATCTGTTTACCTCCTCGCTCTGCTCTTCATCCTACGTGCCTTGACCTGAGCCTCACGGTTCCCCTCTTCCTCGCGGATCTCATGCCCGGTGAAGTGGAGGTAGACGTCATCCAGCGTGGGGCGCTTGAGACGGATGGACTGGATACCCACCTGATGTTCGTTTGCTACCCGTACGATCTCGGGAACCAATTGGTCGCCGTGTTGTTCCACCACAATGCGATGGATGCCGTCCTCTACCGCATTGACCTCCCGCACCCTGGGGAGGCTGCGGACAGCGCTCAGCAGCGCATCCACCTTCCCGTCCTCGCTGGCAAACCTCACGGTGACAAGGTCCCCGCCGATCTGCGCCTTGAGGGCACCGGGCCCGTCCAAAGCCATAATCCTTCCGTGATCGATGATCGCCACCCGATCGCAGAGGGCATCGGCCTCCTCCATGTAATGGGTGGTGACGAAGATCGTCATCCCTTCCTCCTCGCGGAGCCGTTCGATGTACCGCCAGATCACCTGGCGCGTCTGGACATCCAGGCCCAATGTCGGCTCGTCGAGGAACAGGATCTGCGGACGGTGGATGAGAGCCTCAGCGATGTCGAGCCGCTTCAACATCCCCCCGGAGAAGGTCTCGGTGAGAGCGTTACGCCGTTCGTAGAGGTCGAACATCTTGAGCACTTCAGTAGCGCGGTCGCGTATCTCCCGCCGGGAGAGGTGGTAGAAATGTCCCTGCAGGGTGATGTTCTCCCAGGCGGTGAGCCGATCGTCTATCGCCGTCTCCTGCGCCGCGTAACCGGTTGCCCGCTTGATCTGCGCCGGGTGTTTGCTGATGTCCACTCCATTGATCTTCAAGGTCCCGGACGTCGGGTTGAGCAGGCCGACCAACACCTTGATCGTCGTCGACTTGCCCGCCCCGTTCGGACCGAGGAACCCGAAGATCTCCCCCTTTTCCACCGCAAACGATATCCCCTCAACGGCCCGGACACCGTTGCGGTAGACCTTGACAAGGTCAGCAACCTCAATCGCCTTTGACATATTCCCTCAACTCCTTGGATGTTCGTTCTAATATTCTTCCGATCTCTTCGGCCTCGGCCTCGGAGACTCCTTCCCTAAGAAGGGCGTCGAGCAGGGCACGAAGCCTTCCCAGCGGGCGGCGAAGCGAGGAAGGGATAGGGTGAGATTCCTCCCCAAAAACGGGAGCGGAAAGCTCCTGCGCGGCCTTCTCGCCGAACAGTTCCGCAAAGACACGAATCGAGCGGTGCATCCCTTCGAGTGCCTCTGCCCGCGCCTCATTCGCCTTTTGGAGGACCTCTTCCCCTTTCTCAGTCAGGTATAGATCTTCTTCTCCCGCCTGTTCCCCGGCCGATGAGTGATCCACCCCGCCGCTTCAAAAGAGGCGAGGAGGGGATAGATCGAGCCAGAGGACGGCCGCCAAAACCCGGTCTCCTCCTCGATCTTCTTCATCAGGTCATAGCCTGTCAGTCCACTCTCCGCCTCTGCGATGAGCTTCAACAGATAGACCCGCAAAAAACCACGCCGCATTCGGTACATGTTAACCTCTCGGATTCGATATATCTTAGGCGACACATTGTAGCGGGACGCTCTCCTTTGTCAAGGGAGAGCTTTCCCTTTTGCTCCGCGCGAGGTAGATGTGGGTAGCTCAAAGTCGAGGTGACTGTGGTCTTCCGACTCCGCCTTCTTCTCGGCTCCTCATGGTTTCCCGGCTTTCTTAGAGCAGAAGCGCAGTCAAGCTTAGCTTCACTTTATCAAAACGATGGTTCCTCACGGTTAAGGCAAGGGAACCCAGAAAAAGACTTAAGAGATGAGTCTCTCGCCGAGCCGCAGAGGCCTGTCTGCCCTCGTATTCTGGCAGGCAGGCGCAGAGAACAGCGGAAAGTAGGGCCTGAGAAGCGAAGTGCGGGACAAACCAAGAACAAAGGTTCCTTGTCATTGGTTCTCAACCGGGGGAGACCGGCCACCGACCGGCGGAGACGGTGGAGGGAAGAGGCCTGACCTCGGGGGGTGTAGTAGCCGATGAAAGACTTACTACACCCCCCAAGAGGAAGTACCTACATTGAGCCCAGAGGTGTGTCACAGGGACTGGAGCGAGTACGGGAGGCAGCGAGACGGGACTCGAGTCTTCGTTTCATCAATTTGCTGCATCACATAACGGAACAGATGCTACGGGAGGCGTATGAAGCGTTGAACCCGAAGGCAGCACCGGGAGTGGATAAGATAACGTAGGCGGAGTATGGGCAAGGTCTAGAAAACAGACTAAGGGACCTGCACGGCCGCGTGCATCGAGGTAGCTACAGAGCCCAACCCTCGTTGAGAACCTACATACTCAATACCGATGCCACATGAGCCATCGGGCATCGCTGCAGTGGAGGACAAGATAGTCCAACAGGCGGTGGTGTGGGTATTGCGAGAGATCTACGAGGA
>LZCG01000053.1_pt1 | contig 21316 bp, 25 predicted proteins | sample 768541 | NCBI WGS metagenome assembly LZCG01 (sample SAMN05200874, study PRJNA324366) | oil field metagenome | isolation source: sample BH-FW-1 from oil reservoir | place: India: Bombay High | collected 2015-07-11
CCACTTTATTTTTACTTTTTGTAATTCACTATCAGTAAACCGGCCCTTTTTGATTTCTGTCAGTTCCTTATCAACAGCGGCTTCGGCTTCTTCCATAGTGTGCCCCCGGCGAGTGTTCCTTTAATGATAAACATCCCCGGTTCGATTTCACCGGTGATATAGGCATCTACCTGATTAAAAATCCTTTTTGCTTAACCAGTCGTTGATAAAACCGGGATGAATGGCCATTGGATAACAAATCAGAAATCAAATCAAAAGCGTGGTAATCGGGGTGATAGCGATCAACCATCTTAAATGCTTTCACCAGGACATGAGCGGGCACATCGCGCTCTACTTTCAAAATTCTTTTCTCTGTCTGCGGCAATTCAGCCGGCAATTTTCTGTCATATCCGTTCTGATTCTCAATGCCTCCAAACCATTTTTCAACCAATGGACGCAATTCATTTGCCGACATATTTCCCGAAAAACTCAAAATGGCATTGGAGGGGTTATAATGTTTTTGGTAAAATGCTTTTACGTCACCCATAGTGGCCTGCTCAATGTGTTCAGGAATTTTCCCAATGGTTGCCCACTGATATGGATGGGTTTTATAGACCAAAGGACGCAACAACAACATCACATCACCATAAGGTTGGTTCAGGTAGCGTTGGCGAAACTCTTCAATCACCACATTACGCTGTACTTCAAGACTTTTTTCGCTAAAAGCAAGATTCAGCATCCGGTCTGATTCCAGCCATAATGCCGTTTCCAGATTAGGCTGGGAATGGTTAAATAATAATTAGTAATATCCGTATTGGTAAAAGCATTGTTTTCGCCGCCAACACGTTCCAAAGGCCTGTCAAAATTCATAATATGCGCTGAACCGCCAAACATTAGGTGCTCAAATAAATGGGCAAATCCTGTTTTTTCTGACTGCTCATCTTTTGACCCTACATTATAGAGTATGTTGACTGTCATTATGGGGGTGGTTTTATCCTGATTTACCAATACCCGCAAGCCATTCTGAAGAGTAAACTTTTCTATTGTTATCATAAATTTTCAAATCAAATTAAAAATGCAAAGCTACAAACCTTAACCCAATTCAAATAAATCTTTATCAGAATTAACCAACAGGGTTATTTTATCTATATCATGGCCTTTTCTTAAATTTTAAGCCTTACACAGCATTTCCACCCTTATTCTTCGCCCTGAAACGTAAACAAAAATTCCAGGGATAAATCCTGCCAAAAACTGATATCCGGCACATTGATATTCGATTAAAAATTTATTTATGTTTATAACTTAACTGAAATTTAACAACTAAATACCGCTTCTTTTATACCTTTGTTTTTGAAAATTTTTAACATTTAAACACGATGAAAAAAAATATCTTCTTAGGACTAATTATTCTCATTGGCTTTTTAGCTGTGATGAAATTAAATCTTTACTCACATTCACTTTTTCGGATGAAGCCACATTTACTATTGAAAGTCAGGCCCCCATTGATCTTCCATTCAATGTTCCTGTTCCTGAGATACAAACCAATTCCTCACAAGCATTTGAGAACAACAACACGAATGCCAATCTTGTAAAAGAGGTCATACTCAAAGAGCTTAAGTTAAAAATTGAATCGCCTGATGACATGACTTTTTCTTTCCTTCGCTCTATCGCAATAGACATCTCAGCGCCCGGTCTGGATACCATACAGCTGGCATACATTGATGATATACCCACTGATGCTAAAGAAATTTATCTCAATACCACAGACCAGCACCTGGATGCCTACATCAAACAGGACAGCTATAATCTTGATTTTAAAACAGTCATCAAAGAAATTATAACCCGCGATGTTGATTTAAAAGCAGAAATGAGATTTCAGGTTACGGCCGATCCTTTATAGACCTGCTAAGGATGTTGGCGGATATAACGTCTGATATCGGGTAAATCCGCTTCCATCAGGATATTTTTATTTTCATCAAGCAAAAATAAAGTGGGGGTAGCGAAAACCATGTAATCTGTCGCAACCTGCTTTCCCACCCCTTAAGTTCAGAAACATGATACCACGGATATGGTTGCGCCAGGGTGCTCCATTCCTGTTTCCCGGTATCAAGGGATACCGCAAAAATTTCAGCTATTTCACCATATTTTTCATAAAATTTTTGTAAATCAGGAAGCAATTTCCTGCAATGGGGGCACCAGGCCGCCCAAAAAACAAGCACTGTATAGTTTTTTTTCACATCATACAATGACAACGTATCTCCTGATAAACCTGGTAAAACAATTGGGGAAGCCGGCGCACCGGGAGACACAGCGCGAATACGCATTAGTTTATCCTGAAATACTTGTCGCTGAGATTCATTTACACAATTCAAGGAAGTTTCTGCCTGTTGGGCGATATAACTTACCAACTGATTAAAACCAAAACGTTTAAAGCCGTCAATTAAAAAATTAACCGTAAAATCAAAAAGTTCAGCATCTTTAGCGGCATAGGCCAACACCGTATCAACAGCCGGCTCAAAAGCTGTTTCCTGAGTAATTTTGTCATATTCAGCATTCCGGAAAAGGGCCAGATAGGCTAAAAGTTTTTGTGGTACTGCAGGGCTGTGCAATACCAGGGATTTTTGAAATCGGGCATCAAAAAAATGATGCTTTTGAAAATCCACCATCTCCTGCTGGTTTTTCAGTGAATCCGCATAAAAAACGGTCATATAGCCAATCAAATCAGAAAGAAAGCCGGGGCTGGTTTCAGCAATCATTTTATTTCTCAGTTGATTTTTTTCCTGTAAAAGTGACTGGTATTTCAATTGCAGCGCCTGATAAAATGAATCAGCTTCCGGATAGCGTTCCAGCATATAATTTACAAGTTCCATCCTGTAATCAATATAGCTGTCGTGCTTCATAAAACTATGGTATTTTCGGGTTGCTTCAGATTCATGTATCACCAAATGGTTAAGAAGCCCTGAATAAACCGAGGAAAGAATAATATTTTCATTATCAAAAACCACATCAAGGTATTTTTTCCTGGAGGAAAAAAGTATCCGGTAAACGCCCGGGAGGGTGCCAAAGGGAATGTCATAAGAAAAAGTATTTCGGCTGATATTTTCAAGGGTATCTATAACATTCACTTCATCCCCATAGAGGTGAGCCCAAAAAAGCAAAGTATCCGGACAGTCTTTCACTTCCAATGACAGGGTAAAGTCATGCCGGTCAGTCTGGGATTGTACTGAAAAAAACCTGCCATCAGCAACAAAAAGAGGAAGCGCTTTTTCATCAAAATATTAATCTTTTACACAACGAAGGGAAGCGCCAATCATTTTCTCCTGATGGCTGTAGAAAACCGCATCACTATTTTTATCAAATAGAATGAGCCATGCTTTGGTGTCATCCAGTTCTGTAGAAGACCAGTAATACCCCTGCAGCGATAACTGACTGAAAACGCCATCGCTTTGCCGGTATCCGCCAAGCAGGGCATCAAAACCGGTTGTGCCTGATGGTTGCAGGGTAGTACCGGCAGAAAAGACACCTCCGGCCTGATTTACCAACCGCTGCCACTCGGTTTCCGAAGGAATATGCCATCCTTCCGGACAAATCCCGCCAACCTCTTCCACATGGGTATAGATCATCATTTCGTTCCAGTTATAGAGCGCGCCATAGCTATCGCAATTGTCCTGGTCATCACCATAACAAAACTTTTCAGTCTGTTGATTATTTGTTGGTTCACCTGTTATCCATGGCCCCAAAATCCAAGTTCTCTGCCATCCAGCACTGATTCCCGATTTGTTCAACATTATAGGTTTTGGGAATTCCTTCCCTCACATCCGTAATAGAATCAGGGCATATCAGGCTGTTATTCCCGGTTTGGAACTGCCACAACTCACCTTCGGTCTCCTCCTGGCCGTCGGAAGCAACAATTTTCCAATAATAGGTTGTTTCAGGTTGAAGCGTCTGGTCGTAGGTATAGGAGGTTGTCCGATAACCCGTTTCCACCATCGAGGGAAGGGGATCGGCAGAAGTGCCAAAATAAATGGTATAAGTCAGATCATCCATATTTGGATCACTGCAGGCCCACGACATGGTAGTATTGAGAGGTTGTAACTGTTCAAACGGAGCGGGATATGGGTCAGTAGGTTTATTCGGTGGCAGGTTAACACCAGGGCCCGTTCCCCCTGTTGTGAAGCTCCAGACAGAAGACGCCACGTTGTTGAACCCATCTTTGGCTACAACCTGCCAATAATAAGTGGTGTTAGCCGCAAGCGAATCGCTGACCTGAAATGTCGTAGAAGTATGGTTCTGTTTAATCTGACCAGGTGGAGAAGACACCGACAGGTAAATATCAAATGTAAGATTATCCTCATCTGAATCTATGGACGACCACCTGAGTTCGGGCAGTTGAGAGACCCCTAAAGCACCATTATCAGGGGAAATTACAGCAGGTTTTGAAGGCGGATTATTCCCGGAAGAACCGGAAAAAATGATGGTATCTACAAATGGCTCTACACTGTAATAGCATGATTATTCCTTACTTTCAATGCCACCACACGAGGATCACTGGTGGTAAACTGCTTTGTCATAATACTATCCGGAATGGGAGCATTCCAACCTGCATCAGGCTGTTGGGGGTTGTAATCAAAATTCCAGTAATACTCGAGAATCTTACATCCTGAACAGGAACCCGCAGTTGTTAACGAAGCATTAAAAGTAACAATATCACCGGATTCAGGAAAGCCCGGTGTGTAAGTAAAGGCGGGTTTCGGTGGTATAACTTCTTTTCACATCCGAAAAAAATAAGCTGACAGCCAACAGTAAAACTCCGGTAATCGTTAAAGAAAATATATTTTTCATTACAATGCATTTAGTCATGAATATACAAAAATAGCCACCGGGCCTCATAGTTCAAAGCAATTTGATGATTTCTTATCAACAAATAAGACCAAAAATTCAACACAAAGGAATAAAACCATTTCTTACCAACATGATAACCAGCAAAACTATTTCACTTAAAATTCTTACTAACAAATCGAACCAAACATTAACTATCTTTTTCAGGAAGCCAGTTCGCCCACCTCAACCGTTTGCGGATAATCTATATTGAATATAAATTGATGGTTCAGGCTTATTCAGAACATAAACAACCCTGATATTTTATAATTTCGCACCTGAAATATTTTTTATAAAAGCCTTAATTTTAAGTGCTTCAAAATAATTAAGATTATGGAAAAACAAAAGAAGTTTATTACATGTGACGGGAACTATGCAGCATCTCATGTTGCATACATGTTCAGCGAGGTTGCTGCTATTTATCCCATCACACCTTCTTCCACAATGGCAGAATACGTAGATGAGTGGGCCGCAAATGGTCGTAAAAATATTTTTGACGAAACCGTACAGGTAACAGAACTGCAATCAGAAGGTGGTGCCTCGGGTTCTGTTCACGGCGCCTTACAATCGGGCGCACTAACCAGCACCTTTACCGCTTCACAAGGGCTTTTACTGATGATTCCCAACATGTATAAAATTGCCGGTGAGCTATTGCCTGGCGTGTTTCATGTGAGTGCCCGTTCAGTAGCCGCCCATGCACTTTCTATTTTTGGTGACCACAGCGATATTTACGCCACAAGAAATACCGGCTTTGCCTTGCTGGCCAGTGGCGGTGTGCAGGAGGTAATGGACCTTGCCGGGGTTGCCCACCTGACCAGTATTAAAACCCGCATTCCGTTTGTAAGCTTTTTTGATGGTTTTCGTACTTCTCATGAAATCCAGAAAGTAGAAGCTCCGGATGTTGAAGATATGAAAAAATTGGTTGACTGGGAAGCTATTCAACGTTTCCGCGGCAATGCTTTAAACCCCGAACATCCTGTTACGAGAGGTACTGCGCAAAACCCCGACATATTTTTCCAGGCCAAAGAAGCTGCCGCAAAATTTTATACGGATGTTCCGGATGTTGTTGAAAACTACATGCGTGAAATCGAAAAAATTACCGGTCGCGAATACCACCCATTTAATTATTACGGCGCCAAAGATGCTGAACATATCGCCATCGCCATGGGCTCTGTTACAGAAACCATGCAAGAAACAGTAGCGTATCTGGTTAATAAAGGCGAAAAAGTTGGCATGATTGCCGTTCATCTGTATCGGCCTTTCTCAGAAAAATATTTCATGAAAGTGCTCCCTAAAACAGTTAAAAAAATAACTGTTTTAGACCGGACAAAAGAAATTGGCGCTATGGGAGAGCCGCTCTACATAGATATTCGTAACATGTTTTACGAAAAGAAAGAGCGTCCCATGATTCTTGGCGGTCGTTATGGCTTATCTTCAAAAGACACAACACCTGCCAGATTATTGCTGTTTATGAAAACATGAAGCAAGAACAGCCTAAGAACCAGTTTACCATTGGTATTATTGATGATGTTAACAACACTTCTCTTGAGGTAGGTGCTTCTGTAAAAACAACACCTGAAGGAACCTTTGAAGCCAAATTTTTCGGAATTGGGGGCGACGGAACGGTTGGAGCCAACAAAAATTCCATTAAAATTATTGGAAACAGCACTGATAAGTATGCTCAGGGCTATTTTGCTTATGATTCCAAAAAATCAGGAGGCATTACCATATCTCACCTAGCTTTGGCGACCATCCCATTCGTTCAACCTACTATGTAAACGAACCTGACTTTGTAGCTTGTCACGTCCCGGCCTATATTGAAAAATACGATTTACTGGCTGGGCTGAAACCAGGCGGCACATTTCTTCTGAATAGCTTTTGGGATGTAGAAACCACAAAAGAAAAATTGCCTAACAAGTTGAAACGCTATATGGCACAAAATAATATTCAGTTTTACATAATCAATGCCAACGCCATAGCAAAGGAAATCGGGTTAGGTGGACGAACCAACACCATCATGCAATCGGCTTTCTTTAAAATCACAGAAGTGATTCCCTACGAAAAAACCATAGAAGAAATGAAGAAAGCCATTGTAAAATCCTTTGGCCGCAAGGGAGAACAAATCGTCAAAATGAACCATGCGGCCGTAGAGCGGGGTGGTGCAGAGGTTGTAAAAATAGAAATTCCGGCAGAATGGAAACATCTCAACGATGAAGAAATCACTGTAGAAAGAAGCAGGATACGCCCGATTTCATTAAAAATATTCTTGATCCAATTGCAGCCCTGAAAGGAGACGATTTGCCTGTCAGCGCTTTCAATGGCATAGAAGACGGAACTTTTCCTGCAGGAACTTCCGCCTATGAAAACGGGGAGTTGCCGCTGAAGTGCCCGAATGGCAGGCCGACAGTTGTATTCAGTGTAACTTGTGCGCACTGGCTTGTCCTCACGGCGTCATCCGCCCACGTTTGTTAACCGACGAGGAAGTGGAAGCGGCTCCGGAAGGATTCGAAACCATTCCGGCAAGGGGCAAACAGGTGAAAGGCTACCAATATAGTTTGCAAATCAGTACCCTTGACTGTACGGGATGCTATAACTGTGTGGATGTATGTCCGACCAAAGAAAAATCATTGGTAATGAAACCGTTAGAAACTCAGAGAACCGCACAGGAGCATTTTGATTATGCAGAAGAAAAAGTTCCTTACAGAGAGTTAATGCCAAAAAACAAAACGATTATTGGAAGTCAGTTTGCAAAACCATTGTTTGAGTTCTCAGGAGCATGTCCAGGATGTGGTGAAACGCCCTATGTCAAACTGGTTACACAACTGTTCGGAGACAGGATGATGATCTCCAATGCTACGGGATGTTCTTCAATTTATGGCGGTTCCGCACCATCTACACCTTATACCACTAACGACAAAGGCCATGGACCTGCCTGGGCAAACTCATTATTTGAGGACAATGCAGAATATGGTTTCGGTATGGCACTGGGCGTTAACAAACTACGCAACAGGATTAAAGAGCGGATGGAAGCGGCCATGAGTAATGGCATAGCCGGAAGCACTAAGGAAGCTTTCCAAATGTGGCTTGAAAACATGGATGACGCATCCGGTTCCAAAGAGGCTTCAGAACAGGTTATTGCTGCATGTAAAAAAGACAACAGCCAAGTAGCCAAAGAAATCCTGAGCCTGAAACAATATCTGGTTAAAAATCAGTATGGATGTTTGGTGGCGACGGATGGGCCTATGATATCGGATATGGAGGACTTGACCACGTACTGGCTTCAGGCGAAGATGTCAATGCACTTGTTTTGGATACTGAAGTTTATTCCAACACCGGGGGTCAGTCATCAAAAGCCACGCCATTGGGGGCTGTGGCCAAATTTGCATCAGCGGGTAAGCGTACCAGCAAAAAAGACCTGGGACGCATGGCGATGAACTATGGTTATGTTTACGTGGCCCAGATTTCTATGGGAGCTAACGAAATGCAGGCCCTAAGAGCCATCCGGGAAGCAGAAGCCTACAAAGGACCTTCTATCATCATTGCCTTCTCACCCTGTATAGCCCACGGCTATCGTAGTGGTATGCGGGAAACCCAGAGTGAAATGAAAGAAGCTGTTAAGTCTGGTTACTGGCATCTCTACCGTTACAATCCGGAATTAGAAGCCCAAGGTAAGAATCCGTTCCAGCTCGATTCCAAAGAGCCCGACTGGAGCCGATTCCAGCAATTCATCAATGCCGAAGTAAGATATACAGCATTGAAAAAAGGATTCCCCGAAGTGGCAGACCAACTGTTTGAAATGGCTGAAGAAAATGCCAAATGGCGCTATCAAAGCTATAAACGATTGGCTGAAATGGATTATTCCAAAAAATAAATGCCAACTGTTATTGAACATATTTATGAGAAAAGTGCCTGCCTTCTTAAAGACGGGCACTTTATTTGTTAAACAAATCTTAATCCTTACTGTTTTAAAGAAAAAATTATGACCGACGAATTTCTTGAAAAAAGATATGAAGAAACCTTTGACCTGACTTATGAGACTATTCTCAGAAGAAAAAAAGAAGAAGAAGGTTTCACCATCGACAAACTCGAATCATTGCTTGAAACTGAATATCTTGTAGCCGATAGTGGCTGGGCGGGAGGAAAAAGCGATATTAAAGAAGCTGAAAACAATGCAGTAATTGCAGCTTTTGAACGAGCATTAATTGAATGGCGAGAAGAGAACCAAAAAAAATAATATGAATCCCATTTTTAAAAACATGGCCCTTCCCCTTTTGTTGGCGGGTTTTGTATCAGGATGCTCTTTTTCGGGAAACAAAAAGGAAACCACAGACAAAAAGTGCGAAGACATTAAAGCCGAATTGTTGCAGGCAACCCTTTATCACCAAACCGCCGGCGAATATTGGGCACTGGCTTATCAGGCATTTCAAACGGCGCAACTGCAACTTGACAAAATGCTGCAGCACGAGGAAATAGCAAAACCCCTGGCCGTTGTGGTTGATATTGATGAAACAGTTTTGGACAACAGTCCGTTTGAAGCCAAATCCATTCTTAACAATGCTACCTATCCCGAATACTGGGCCGAATGGTGCCAAAAAGGAGCGGCTAAACCTATCCCCGGGGCCCTTGATTTCCTGAACAACGCTGCCAATAAGGGCGTAGAAGTGTTTTATATTTCAAACCGACATGATTCTTTAAGGATTCCGACGGTTAAAAACCTGAAAAATGCGGGTTTTCCATTTGCCGATAAGGGACATGTTTTATTAAAAACTACCACTTCAGACAAATCAGCAAGAAGAACCATTGTTGCTGAAAAATATGAAATTGCGCTTTTGATTGGTGACAATCTGGGTGATTTTTCACAACTATTTCAGAAAAAATCTGTTGAAGAGCGCAAAGTTTTAGTTGACAACTATCGGGAGCAATTTGGCAGGAAATTTATTATTCTTCCCAACGCGATGTATGGTGAATGGGAAGGGGCTGTCATCGACTATGATTATGGAAAATCAAAACAAGAAAAGCGGAAGGACCGAATCCAGGCACTCAGAAGTTTTGATTAACTGCCATCATGAATTATCCGGTCGAGCCTGGTGTCGTGGGGTTCGACAGGTACCTGCACCACCTCCTGGAAGGAAAAAAACACGCCAACAGTCGGACACGTCAACTTGCGCAAAAGCTGATCATAAAAAGCACGTCCCCGGCCCAGCCGGTTATTTTGACTATCAAAGGCTACTCCGGGGATTATAGCCAGGTCGATTGCTTCATAATTTAAAAATTCCTCACCTACAGGTTCAGGAATTCCAAATTGAGGCCCCGGCACCATTCTTTCCATTCCCTTAAAAAGTTTCAGATGAAGCGTGGAATCCACAATGACTGGCAGCAGGATTTGTTTTTTAAGAAACCAGCGCTGGATAAAGTTATGGGTATGTACCTCATCTTTCATAGAATAATAACACAAGATCGTTTTTGCTACCTGAAAAATTGGCTCGGCTTCCAATCGCTTCCATATTTTTTCAGAAAGTTGTTTTTTCTCCTCAAAGGAATATTGTTGTTTTTTCTGCCTCATGAATTTTCTGATGGCATTTTTTTGTGCGATGCTATTCATTTTTACAACATTAAACAAAGCCCTTCATCAAACATTGATGAGGGGCTAAAAACTTTATTTACAAATTTCTATTAAAATATCCCTATCCGATAACAAAATTATTCGATATCAATCAAAAAAGGCAGTCGGGTCTGAATTCCTTGCATATTTCTGATTTCCTGAAAATACTGATAATATTTATATACCGGCCCCAGTTCGGCTGCCACACGGGCTTCAGGTTCACGGCCCATAATTTCATCCAGAATTACCTGAAGTGGTTCTTTTTCAACAGGATAACGCATTAGCCTGTAATTACCTTCGACACCAGCCAATTGCGCTGCAGCTTCGATTGCCTCCGTAAGTCCTCCGAAAGTATCGATAAGACCAATGGATTTGGCGTCCTGACCGCTCCAAACACGACCCTGTCCAATTTCATCCACACGCTCGAGCGGTAAATTCCTGCCTTGTGAAACTTTTTCTGTAAAAGCAGCATATGTTTTTTCAATACCTGATTTAATTACCTGTCTTTCAAAAGTTGTCAGTGGACGGTTTACACCGAAAAAATCGGCATGCTCATTGGTTTTAACTTCATCAAAATTCAATCCTATCTTATTAGTCAATAAGCCTTCCATATTGGGAATAACACCAAAAACACCGATAGAACCTGTTATAGTCGTGGGACTTGCAAATACAGAATCAGCAGCACAGGATATGTAATAACCGCCGGAAGCGGCTACATCGCCCATAGAAACTACCAGAGGCTTTTGTTTGGCTGCCAGAACGGTTTCGCGCCAAATCACGTCAGAAGCAAGAGCACTACCTCCCGGCGAATTGACTCTCAGAACAATCGCTTTAATAGTGGTATCCTTTCTGACTTTTCGAATCATTTTTGTTACCCGTTCCGAACCAATATTATTAATTTCTCCTTTTCCATCCACAATGCTTCCCTGGGCAAATACAACAGCTATTTTATGGGCCGGCACTTTTTTAAGCAATTCCGGAATAATAGCGTCCTGATATTTTTTTAAAGAAACCAATTCCAATTTTTCATCTGCATTCCTACCGGTTAATTCAGCCAACAAATTAAAAACTTCATCCTCATACATCATCGCATCGGCTAATCCGTAAGTAACAGCGTCATCCGGCGTCCGTATTAATAAGTTATCAGCCAAGCGGTTTAATTCTTTGACAGAAATACTTCTGGAAGCAGAGATGTCTTCCACGATATTATTCCATATACTTCCTACAAAAGCAACGGTTTGTTCACGATTGGCAGGGCTCATATGGTCCATCATGAAAGGTTCTACGGCACTTTTGTAGGTTCCATGGCGAATAATCTGGGCTTCCACATCGATTTTATCAAGCATATTTTTGAAAAAGGTAATCTCCGTATGAAGTCCTTTCAGCATCATATTTCCTTCAGGATGAATGATAACGGTATCTGAAACACTGGCCAGATAGTAGGCTTTTTGAGAATAAGCTTCTGCATAACTAATGATAAATTTCCCACTTTCGTCCTTAAATTTCTGCAAGGCATTTCTGATTTCCTCAATCGTAGCTATGCCTACAGGCAGCGAAGACAAGTCCAAATAAATACCTTTAATTTTTTTGTCCTTTGCCGCCTTGTCAATATTCTCAAGGATATCGATAAGTCCCGGATTTCTACCAAATTCAAATTTAAAATTCATAAAATCGGGCTCCATTCCCCCACGATCAGTGATAGGATAATCCAGTTTCAGTTGAACTATTGAATTATCAGGAACCAAAACCGTCTTGGTTTTCGCAAAATCCAGCGACGATGAAATCACCCCAAAAAATATAATTATCACCAATAAAAAAGTGATAAAAAACCCTAAAGCAGAGGCTAACGTAAATTTGAAAAATTGTTTCATAATGGTAAATGGCTTTAATTTATTGTTGAAAATTTTTTATTGAATCAAAAATAATCTTTCTCTGCAATATTAACAATGAAGTGTGTAAAATTAAATACAAGAAGGCCCCACAACAAAAAATTAAAACAGCACTTTTGTACAGACTTGGAAAATTGTTTGAAACATGCTTCACCTAAAGAAAACGACATTGGCAACCCTTCGTTTCAACACTATCAAAAAATGGCTGTTGTTGGTTGCATTCATGTTGCTGCATGACCAGGTAAGTTTCTCTTCATTTACACTGGCCGGCCCATCGGCAACAGTTTCAACTTCATCTGTTTCAAACGAAAACACATCTTTTGTAAGTATTGAAAAGACTATTCCTGCACTATGGACTGTGCTGCCACACCAAACCCACCCAGCCGCTAACCTGCTATCTGATGATTTTCATTGGTATCCGGTTACAATAGTGGAAAAAGACACAAGTTCAGAAAACTGGATTCCATCTTTTCTGGTACAAAATATTTCGACAGGTTCAATGCAACCACCAACCCGATTTCGGTTAATCATAGAAAAAGTATGCTATCAGGAACGTTTTCCCACAGGAATAAATCAACTTGTGAGAATTATAAAAAATCCCCATTATGGGGAAAGGGCATCTCAGGCTGAAAGACATGCAGGATTTTATGTTAGATCACAACCCGGGACTGGATAAAAAAAAGGTAGCAAAACTAATAAAGACCTACCAGACGGAGTGCTACAAGGAAGGGATTAATCACGATTTGGCTTTCATTCAAATGTGTCATGAAACCGGATTCTTAAAGTTCACCGGAGTAGTTAAAGAAAACCAAAACAATTTTTGCGGCCTGGGGAGCGTCAACGAACAGACACCAGGATTGTCATTTTCCAGCATGCAGGAAGGCATACGGCTCATGTCCAACATTTAAAAGCTTATGCCAGCAAGGACGATTTAATCCTGCCTTTGGTTGATACGCGTTTTTACTATGTAGAAAGAGGGTCGGCAAAAATTCTTGGTGATTTAACCGGAAAATGGGCTCAAGACCCATTGTATGACAAAAAAATAGCTGGTCTTTTGCAGCGTCTGAAAGGTTTTTCAACCACTATAGCGCTTTCCGGCGAATAGCAAAAAACGAATATTCAGGAAATCGTTCTATTTTTGTCGGCCAAACAGTAAGCATGAAGAAAGCATTTATATTATTAGGCGGAAACTTGGGTGAACGGGCGTATTTTCTTCGACAAGCCATTCAAAAAATAAACGAACTGCCTGATACCACTATAATACAATACTCATCCGTTTACGAAACATCCCCCTGGGGATTTAAACATGAAAACGATTTTTTAAATCAGTCATAGCCGTCAAAACACTGATGCCTCCGGTTCAATTCATGGGTGCCCTGCTGGAAACAGAAAATCAGTTAGGCCGTAAACGAAACGGAAACGGTTATGAGGGCCGTAATATTGATATTGACATGCTGTTTTACGGGGAAACTGTCATGAACACCCATAAACTTAAGTTGCCCCATCCCCGTTTGCACTTAAGGAATTTTACGCTGATTCCCCTTAATGAAATTGCTCCAAACCTGATTCATCCAATATTTCAGAAAACCGTCCGGCAGCTTATGATAGAGTGCCCCGACACACAGAAAGTTAATCTTTTTCACTATCAGAAAAACCCAGCATTGATTAAATGATACCTTATCAATATATTGCTATAGAAGGGAATATCGGTTCCGGAAAAAGCACCCTCACCGGCATGTTTGCAGAAGAGATGAACTGCCTTGCTATCTATGAACAGTTTGAGGAAAATTCATTTCTTCCTAAATTTTATGAAAACCCTGAACGATATGCTTTTCCCTTAGAGCTCTCATTTTTGGCCGAACGACATCAGCAACTCAAACCTTTGTCATATGCCAGCGATTTGTTCTATGATTTTATTCTGGCTGACTATTTTCTGTCAAAATCTTTGATTTTCGCCCGCCAGACATTAAAAGGAGATGAGTTTAAACTCTTTCAAAACCTTTTCTCAATCATCAAATCAACCTTACGAAGACCAGACCTCATCGTGTATCTGTACCTAAATACAGACCAGTTGTTAAAAAACATTGCCCGACGTGGAAGAAGTTACGAACAACATATCACGGCTGACTATCTCGATAAAATCCAACATAGTTACTTATCTTTTTTAGAGCAGCAAACTGATAGCAGAATTGTTTTGATAGACATGAACAGGCTGGATTTTGTGACTCACAGAGAAGATTACCAGAAACTAAAAAACTTGATTTTCAAAAACGATTATCCCTTAGGTATCACACGAATCACCCCATAAAAAAAGCGGTTCACTTGAACCGCTTTTTTTTATACAACAATCAAATGTTATTCTACCAGGCTTTTAAACTCAGGCATGGCAAAATATTTTAAAAATTCTTTATCTTTCTTAGCTATTTCCTTATAAGCCGCATCAGCTTTCACCGCTTTCACTAAGTAGTCGAATACCATATCTTTATCCCCTTTGCGGGCACCTGTAACTGCCAACAGATAGTTATTAGCCGCTTTATCAGCCCCACATTTGAGGGTTTTTTCAGCTTTTTCCGTATCACCTGAAACCAATTGTGCAAGGCCAACGTTGTAGTCGCACGCTTTATTTTTCATCATACGAAGTGCTTTGTCATAATTTCCTTTGGTGATTTCTATCACACCCAGGCTATAATCAACATTGATGCCTTGTGCTTTGGCCTTGTTGAAGTATGCTTCGGCTTTATCGAAATCGCCTTTTGCGCCGTAAACCACGCCAAGGTTGTTTAACACACCGCCATGGGTTGGGGCGAGTTTTTCGGCTTTCAACAGACATTTTTCAGCCTTGCCAATTTCGCCTTTCATCAACAATACATATCCTTTATTATTGAAAGCACGAGCGCAGTTGGGATACAATTCAGTGGCTTTATTATAAATTTCCAATTTTTTATCCAAATCAGCATGCAGTGTTCCGGAATAAAGCAATTCAGCTTTATCCAGTTGTTCGGGATCGGTAAGTGCCAGTTCAGCTATTTCTTCATCTGTTTTCTTAGGTTCAAAACTATTAACTTTTAAAGCCACACGACGCAACGGAGGCAGGATATCTTCTTCGATTTCTGCATAAACTAACGCCATGTTTCTGATTTCCTGCTCCCGTTTTTCAAGATCAGGTTGTGAACGAACCACATTCAGGATAATGTTTTTATCTTTAATATTTGAAGCTTCCACAGCATCAACAAAACCATTCCAATCCTCACCTCTGGCATTTGAAACAATGGTAACCTCTTCAGCATCAACACCTGCATTTTGCAGGAGGTCTTTCAACACTTTCAATCCGGTTTCAGCACGATCTTCAGAAAGAGAAGCATTGAAATCTGTTTCACCTTCAGGAGAGGCCCAGGCATTAATTTCGATATCTTTAATTTCCCAGCCCTGAGATATAAATTGTTTCAGTTCTTCAACATCATTTTTAGCGTTGTTTTCGATATTCAATGGCAGGCGCCAGTTCAGATAGGCCAGGTTAATTTTAAAATAAACCGTTGCCTCATCAGAACAATGGTTACTTTTTCATAACCGTGGTCTGCTGTCATTCCATAGTCAGGAGTAGCGGCATTGTCATCAGCGGAAGCGGCAGCCATACTCGGGTCAAATAAAACCCGCTGGCCGGTAATAATGGTTCCTTCGGCAACAAAACGCTGGGGAAGCATTTCAGAGCGATAATTTTCCTGAATATTACTGTCGGTAGCATCTTCATTCACCGGATTACCTTTAGGCAAGTAAACTAAAGTAGTCATATATAGCTCCGCATCCTCCATACCTTCTTCAAAATCAATGGTATAAGTTTTCTTAAAGTTTCCACCTGCGTCGGTAATTACTTTACCATCACCGGTAACCTTTTCACCCCGGACAACAACCGGTTCAAGCGTTTTTGTTTGTTGGCCGTAAACCAATTTTGGGGTTATTTTCATCGCAGCTTTTTTGCTGAAATAATCTTCGGGGAAATTTCCGTTAAGAGTTATCTCAACTTATCGCCATGACGTTCCATAACAGCAGGTTCGGCTGTATAACTTACAGTATGGTAATTTTTAACCATTTTTCCAAATCCTCCTAGTTCACCCAAATTATAGGACAAGCCAAGGGTAGATGTTGAATAAGTATCATATTCCAACCCACCGGTTTTTACGTCAAGCATATCGCTGTTTACAGGCTTCCAAATCTCTTCAAATGTCAGTGAGAGACCATCGGTAATCTTGTAGGAAAGGCCAAGCCCAACAGGCATAAAACCTTCCGTTGTCATTTCCAACGGACCATTTGAAGCAGAAGTTCCACCCGAAGCACCCAATACAGGGCCATTTGGTTTCACACGCCACTCAGATTCCCAGTTTGAAAGACCGGCACCAATCAGACCATAAACATCAAAATTTCGGTCTTCTTTATACTGAGCCAACATGTTGACAAAGCTAAAAGTAGCCTGAAGACTGTAGTCAAACATTTTATCGGCTTCCATTTCCTGTTGCGGAGTAGTCGCTTTCAAAGTACTGTAGAGTCCACCATATTGTACATTACCTCTCAGGCCAAAAACAGGTGTAAACTGACGACCTATAGTCAATCCGCCTGAAAATTTATCATCGGATAGTTTTTCAAAAGGATTTTGATCCTGAACATCCCCCAAAACTGGGCAATACCACCATTCAGGGCAGCATACCAATATTGATTAAACTTAGTTTGAGGCTTAGCCTTAGCATCTTCTGAATTCTCCTGGCCAAAGAATATCAATGGCAAAGTCATCAAAATCGCTAAAACTGTTGCTTTCAGAGTAAATCTGGTTTTTTTCATAATGGGTTATTTTTTACTTAACTTTAATATAATATGTCTCTGTTTTACTTTTACGGTATAATTGCACACCAAATAGTGTAACAAAAATATAAAAAAATCGATAAAAGACACACAATACAGGTTGCAATTTAACAAGTTTTAATGAAAAAATAAAATAAGCTACGTGAAAAAAATATATTTCTTGCCATTATTATTGGTGTTTAACATAGCTTTGGGCCAGGAAAACTTTAAAATTTCAGCCACCCTGTCCGGTGGCATAACCATAACTCATACAGATATTAAGAGATATACTTTTGCACCTGCCACCACCCCTGAAAGTGAAATTAGACCTGCCGGAAAAGGTTCTGTTTCGTTTTATTTTAATGATCATTCAGCATCAATTTTAAAGCCGGATATTATGGCCTTGCCGGCATATCGCCGGAAAAAAACCTAAAATTTGATGCCAATATCATTACATATAGTGCCAATCTCCGCATTGCTTTCAATAAACCCCTAAAAGAAACTTTACCTGATAAAATGGCCCGGCGATGGAAACTATTTTTGGACATTGGCTATGGAAAACTGACTTATGAGACTACTGTTACGAAGTTAAATAATGATCTTGAAATTCAGGCTGAAAATGACACATACATGATGGGGCTCAATTCATTCAGCTCTGGAGTTGTCCCGCTGGAACTCAATATTATGTTTAAACTTACCGACAAAGACCTGGCCTTCTGGAACCGGGGACGCGATCGATATTTCCTGGTTTTTAATGCCGGCATGCATATTACCGGAAAGGACGAACTGGACGGATATATCAGCAAAGACTTCACTAATGATGCTTTTTCCCATTATGCTCTTGGTATTGCTTATTTCTTTGGCAGATAGGCCCGAGAAACAACCTCCCAGATAACAATCCCGGCGGAGACAGCAATATTCAACGAATGTTTGGTGCCATATTGGGGGATTTCCAGGCAACCGTTGCAAACATCTATCACTTCCTGCCCCACTCCGGTTACCTCATTTCCAAACACAAGCGCTGTTTTTTCTGAGTGAAATTTTGCTGTTGTAACCAAACACTGCCCTCACACTGCTCCACAGCAAAACATGCATAATCCTGTTGTTTTGCCTGCTTAACAGCTTCCAAAGTAGTTTTAAAATATTTCCAATCAACCGTTTCCGAAGCTCCAATAGCTGTTTTCTGAATTTCTTTGTGGGGAGGTCTTGCCGTAATGCCACATAAAAATAATGCTTTGATGCGGAAGGCATCACAAGTCCGGAAAACGGCACCTACATTGTTGGCACTTCTGACATTATCTAAAATTATGATAACATCATTTTTCTCAGCCTGCCGGTATTCTTCTTTGTTAAGGCGATTTAATTCGCTGATTGACAATTTCCTCATATTTCCCATAAATCGCAAAGATATTTCAAAATTTTGCATTGCTTTTCCGAAGTCCTGTTCAAAATTTTAATTTTGTAAAAACAATTGAAGTGGGTAAAGAAAAAAACGGGAGCGAAACACCGCTCATGCAGCAATATAACAAAATAAAAACCAAATATCCGGATGCGATATTGCTTTTCCGGGTAGGCGATTTTTATGAAACTTTTGGAGAAGACGCCATCAAAACATCACAAATTCTGGGCATTGTACTTACCAAACGAGCCAATGGCGCCGCTTCAGAAATTGATCTGGCCGGGTTCCCCCATCATGCACTAGACAGCTACCTCCCCAAACTAGTCAGAGCCGGCCAAAGAGTGGCTATTTGTGACCAGCTGGAAGACCCCAAACTCACTAAAAAAATCGTAAAGCGTGGCGTAACGGAACTGGTTACCCCCGGCATTTCCTATAACGATAAAACCCTGGAAAACAATGACAACAACTTCCTCGCCAGTGTTCACCTGGAGACCGACCATGGAGGTATTGCTTTTTTAGACATCTCAACCGGCGAGTTTTATCTGGCCCAAGGTAAGGCCGACTACCTGGACAAATTACTTCAGTCTTTTAAACCTGCTGAAGTGATTGTGGAGAAACGAAAACGTGAAAAATTTTCCACACTTTTCGGCAATAAATTCCTGCTGAAAACTTTTGATGATTGGGTGTTTACGGAAGAATTTGGCCGCGAACTCCTGCTCCGCCATTTTGAAACCATCAACCTGAAAGGCTTTGGTGTGGACAATGAAACCCTGGGACTGATTGCTGCCGGTGCCGCCCTGCATTACCTCGACGAAACCCATCATGACAAAGTAAAACACATTACCAACCTTTCCCGAATTGAAGCCGAAGACCACGTGTGGCTCGATCGTTTTACCATCCGAAACCTGGAACTTTTTGCTCCCAATACCGAAGATGGCACCTCACTTATGGAAGTTATCGACCATACCCGTTCGCCTATGGGCTCCCGCATGTTAAAAAAATGGCTGGCACTTCCGTTAAAAAACAAAAATCTGATAGACAAAAGGCTTGCAGTAGTTGAATATCTTTTTAATAAACAAACGCTTTCACAATCTTTTAGTAAAATATTTACCCGGCTGGGGGATATGGAAAGGCTGGTATCAAAAACAGCCACCGGACGCATCACCCCTCGCGAATTGCAAAAACTTAACCAATCGATGAAAGCTGTTGAACCTTTAAAAACCACCTGCCTCTCTTCCGACAATGAATCGCTTAGAACAATTGGCGAGCAAATCAACCTGTGTGAAACTTTGGTTTCAAAAATTGATAACGAACTGGTAGCCGAACCGCCCGTAGCACTGGGAAAAGGTCAGGTGATTGCTCCCGGTGTTTCTGACGAATTGGATGAATACCGTAAACTACTGAATTCCAGCAAAGAATTCCTCCAGGGAATCCTTCAACGGGAAATTACCAGAACAGGCATCAACTCATTAAAAATAGGGTACAACAATGTGTTTGGCTACTATCTGGAAGTAAGAAATATTTATAAAGACAAAGTGCCCGAATCCTGGCACCGAAAACAAACGCTGGTAAGTTCCGAACGCTACATTACGGAAGAATTAAAAGAGTATGAGCAAAAAATCCTCAGTGCCGAAGACAACATCAGCAGCTTGGAATCAAAATTGTTTACAGCACTGGTAGTCGCTGTAACAGAATATATTCAGCCATTACAAATGAATGCTGCCCTGATTGCCAGGCTGGATGTGCTGAATGCATTTGCACATCTGGCAGTTACAAACCGCTACACAAAACCCATAATTTCAGAAAGTGCCCTACTGGATATCAAAGGCGGGCGACATCCCGTCATTGAAACAACCCTGAAAGAAGGCGAAGCTTATATTGCCAACGATGTATTTCTTGACAATGAAAAACAGCAAATCATCATTGTTACAGGCCCGAATATGTCGGGTAAATCAGCCTTATTGCGACAAACCGCTTTAATTGTTTTGCTGGCACAAATAGGCGGATTTGTTCCGGCACAAAAAGCTGAAATCGGGGTTGTAGATAAAATCTTCACCCGGGTAGGGGCATCAGACAACCTTTCCAGCGGTGAATCAACTTTTATGGTCGAGATGAACGAAACTGCCAGCATCCTGAATAACATCTCCAACAAGAGCCTGATTTTGCTCGATGAAATTGGAAGAGGCACCAGCACATACGACGGAATTTCTATAGCCTGGGCCATCACAGAATTCCTCCACAACCATAAACATTTCAGGCCAAAGGTGTTGTTTGCCACGCACTATCACGAGCTTAATGAACTTTCATCCTATCTGCCAAGGGTCAAAAACTATCATATTGCCGTAAAAGAAGTCGGGAATAAAATCCTGTTTCTCCGTCAGTTTATGCCCGGCGGGAGCGAACACAGCTTTGGGATTCATGTGGCCCGGATGGCCGGAATGCCTAAGGAAGCCCTGAAGCGCGCCCGCCAGATTCTCGGAAAGCTGGAGGAATCGCATTCGGGCAACAAAATCGCTGTAAAACCTGCCAAGAAATCAGACGATTATCAACTTAGCTTCATACAATTAAACGATCCTTTACTGGAACAAATCCGAGATGATATCCTCAACACAGACATCAACACCCTGACACCCGTTGAAGCACTTATGAAGCTAAAATGAAATCAAAAAACTATTGGAAGATTTATAAAATTATTTAACCAAAAGGTGGCTGCTTTTTTTAAAAGACTTTTTGGAAGGC
>LZCG01000054.1_pt1 | contig 21308 bp, 25 predicted proteins | sample 768541 | NCBI WGS metagenome assembly LZCG01 (sample SAMN05200874, study PRJNA324366) | oil field metagenome | isolation source: sample BH-FW-1 from oil reservoir | place: India: Bombay High | collected 2015-07-11
ACTTTGAACCGGAGCGTGATTCCAAAGTAAAACTGTTGTATATCGAAAATATTGACAAACCGGATAAGTTGTTAAAGCATGCCCGTTCGTTGATAATGAGCACTTTGAACCGGAGCGTGATTCCAAAGTAAAACTGTTGTATATCGAAAATATTGACAAACCGGATAAGTTGTTAAAGCATGCCCGTTCGTTGATAATGAAAGGTTGCCGGATTGCAGCCATAAAAGCCGGAGGCTCTGAGGCCGGAAGCCGGGCAGCATCATCGCACACCGGGGCTTTGGCCAGTTCGGATGAAGCCGTCAGTGCCCTGTTCAGGAAAGCCGGGATTGTGCGTTGCTATGGCCGTGAAGACCTGATTGCCATAGCTTCTGTGTTTATGTATCCGGAGCTGAAAGGCAAAAACATAGCCATCATTACACATGCAGGCGGCCCTGCGGTGATGTTGACAGACGCGCTCTCCAACAATGGGCTGGAAATCCCGCCTATAGAAGGCCCGGAAGCCGAAAAACTGAAAGCAGCACTCTTTGCCGGCTCCTCGGTGGCCAACCCTATTGATTTCCTTGCCACCGGAACAGCAGAGCAACTTGGGATAATCATTGACTATGTTGATAACAAGTTTGACCATATTGATGCCATGGTAGTAATATTTGGAACGCCGGGATTAGTAAAGATTTTTGATGTTTATGATGTGCTTTTAAGCAAAATGAAATCGGCTAAAAAACTATCTTTCCGGTATTGCCCTCTATCCTCACAGCTCAACAGGAGGTAAAACACTTTATCGACAAAGGTGGGGTGAATTTTCCGGATGAAGTAATGCTGGGACACGCCCTGGCAAAAACTTACCACACGCCAAAACCACAACACCATGACTTCCCGCTTCCTGACATGGATAAGCAAAGAATCAGAAAAATCATTGCCAAATGTCAGAATGGTTATATGGCTCCCGAAGATATTCAGCTGTTGCTGGATGCCTCCGGCATTAAAAGAGCCGGAGAAGTTGTTGTTACTTCACATGACGAGGCCGTTGCTGCGGCAGAAAATTTAGGTTTTCCGGTAGTGATGAAAGTAGTTGGGCCGATACATAAAAGCGATGTTGGCGGTGTTGTTTTAAATGTATCCGACAAAGAAACTGTTGGTAATGAGTTTGAACGAATGATAAAAATTAAAGACACTACCGCCATTTTGCTGCAGCCCATGTTATCAGGCCAGGAGTTGTTTTTGGGAGCTAACCGCGAAGAAAAATTCGGGCACATGGTTTTTGCCGGATTGGGTGGCATTTTTGTGGAAATACTAAAAGACGTACGTTCCGAACTGGTTCCGGTGAGTCGGCATGAGGCCCAGAACATGATTCAAAGCCTGCAATCCTATAAACTCATTCAGGGCACACGCGGGCAGGAAGGTGTTGATGAGGATAAGTTTGCAGAAATGATATGGCGGCTTTCCGCCTCCTGGAAGTAGCTCCGGAAATAGCCGAAATGGACCTGAACCCGCTGCTGGGAACAAAAGATGAGGTGGTTGCCGTTGATGCCCGAATCCGGATTGAGAAATAAAGCTAATCGCTAAACAAGCAAAAAACCTCAGTTTTACCGGCATGTTAACACGTAATACGAAAACGCGTGATGGCATGTAATGAATGTTTGTGAATGTCATTGCGCGTTAATTTTTTTGACAATTGTATAAAATACTATTCCATATTGTTCAGGATGTAAAGGAAATAGGACAAATAAGGAAAAGTCTTGTTAAACGTAAATTATAAGCCCGATTGCTTTATTTTTACACCTGTCGGGCTACCAATGCAAGCTAAACCCAAAGTAACGGGTACATTTTGCCATTAAAAACCAGGGTTGTGTTTTTATGATACCCAAAAATATTCCGTAGGTTTGCCTAAACAGAAATAAATTGGCCATGCATATTTTTAAAAGAAGGAAACTGCTGAAAAACATTAATTCCATGGATCTAATCCCTGTGCGTCGCCATGAGCATCAAACAGATGATTCGGGGAAAGTTAAACTGGTCGTGCCTAAATTTGAAAAAGCCTGGATGCGAAGATTTTTTATTTCCGGACACCGGAAAGACCATTTCACTATCAGTCTGGATGAGATGGGCTCGGAAATATGGCTCGAAATCGACGGGAAAGCCACCGTAAAAGAACTCTGCGACCGCATCAGACAAAAACATGAAAAACCCCTGGAAGAACTGGAAGAACGTACAGTTAAATTTATATCAGTACTTTACGAGCAGCGCTACATCACATTCAGACAATTGCTGGAAGCTGAGAACGCCCGGTCGTAAAAAAGTTTGTAATTTTACATCTTCAAAAATCTAATAACCTAAATTGTTAATAAAATGAGTGAAGAAATAAAAAACCTGAAACCGGAAGCCATCTGGAAAAATTTTTATGCGCTGACACAGATTCCGCGCCCTTCTAAAAAAGAAGAAAAAGTTGCTGCCTTCATCAAAGACTTCGGCAAAAAGCTCAACCTGGAAACCCTGGAAGACGAAACTGGCAATATCGTAATCCGCAAACCCGCCACGCCGGGATATGAAAACCGAAAAACCATTATCCTGCAAGGCCACCTGGATATGGTTCCCCAAAAAAACAACGATACCCAACATGATTTTGAGACAGACCCAATCGATGCCTACGTCGATGGAGAATGGGTAACAGCGCGAGGAACCACACTGGGTGCCGATAATGGAATGGGTGTCGCTGCTGCCATGGGAGTTTTGGAAGCAAAAGACCTGGAACATGGACCCATTGAGGCTCTCTTCACGGTTGATGAAGAAACCGGCATGACCGGTGCTTTTGGTCTGAAAGAAGGATTTCTGGAAGGAGATATTCTGATGAATATGGATTCAGAAGACGAAGGAGAACTTTATATTGGCTGTGCCGGTGGCATGGATACCGTAGCAACGTTTCATTTTACGCCTGAAAAGAATCCTTCCGGCATGAAAACCATGGAAATCATCGTAAAAGGACTAAAAGGAGGACACTCAGGACTGGATATTCATCTGGGACGCGGCAATGCCATCAAACTCATCAACCGCTTGCTCTGGGAAGCTGATCGCCAATTTGGTATCCGTATTGTCTCTTTCAATTCAGGTGATGTCCGAAATGCCATCCCGCGCGAAGGACATGCTATTGTAGCCGTTCCTGAGAATCAGGCAGAGGCTTTCAAAGCCTTTGCAACCGAATATGAAAAAACCATTCAATCTGAATTAAAAACACCGGAACCGAATGTCGTGCTGGAACTGGCTGAAGTTGAAGCCGCCGGCGAAGTAATAGATATACAGACCCAGAAAGGCTTGCTCAATGCCCTTTATGGCATCCCCAACGGTGTTATCAGCTACATTGCCGACATGCCCGAGGTAGTAGAAACCTCTACCAGTACAGGCGTTATCAAATTTGATGGCCACACTATCACTGTTGTTTCTTTGCAGCGAAGTTCTGTGGACAGCCGCAAAGATGACCTTGGCAACATGATTCGGGCCATTTTTGAGATGGCAGGAGCTGAGGTGGAACATGCCGGTTCTTACCCGGGGTGGAATCCGGATGTGCACTCTCCTATCCTGGCTTCCATGAAAGATGTATATAACGATGCTTTCGGTAAAGTCCCAGAAGTGAAGGTGATTCATGCCGGTCTGGAATGCGGGCTGATCAAAGCGGTTTATCCAAACCTGGATGCCATTTCATTTGGGCCGACTATCCGGTTTCCACACTCACCGGATGAAAAAGTAAATATCGAAACCGTTCAAAAATTCTGGGATTTTGTGGTACATACCCTGAAATCAGTACCGGAAAAATAAATGATAGTTTTTTCATGAGATTTATGAAAGCCGGATTTGATAATCCGGCTTTTTATTTTTCAAATTCATGGTTTATCTTTACCACAAATTCTGTTATCATGAAAAATCTGCAAAACCTTGTTTTTACTTTTCTATTAACTTTTATTTTATCGGCCTGCCATGTATCCAGTCCCCCGGCCGACGCACCGGTAGTGGCCCTTTCCAAATCAAAACCGGCTTATGAGCAGTGGCTGCATGAAGCTGACAGCACCCTGGTGTTTGTTAATTTGTATGCACTCCCGCACGACGAAGCCCTGAAACAGATGGAACAAGCCGATGCCCTGCTACTCACCGGGGGCGAAGATATTCATCCTAAATGGTATGGCCAGCCAGAAGATACAGTTTTGTGTAATGCCATAAATCTTCATCGTGATAGTTTGGAAATCAGAATGCTAAACCGCGCCATTGAACTGGAATTACCTATTTTGGGAATTTGCCGGGGGCTTCAAATAATAAATGTGAGTATGGGGGGTTCCCTGATTCCCGATATTCCCTCCCGATTAGGAGAAGAAGTCCTTCACCGCAAACCTCCTTATAAACCGGTTAAACATCCCATAAAAATCAATCAGGCTTCCCTGCTTTACATGCTATCAGGAAAAAACACAGCCTATGTTGTCAGCAATCACCACCAGGGCATCGACAGACTGGCTGAATCAGTGCGGGTAGTAGCTTCAACGGCTGATGGATTGCCGGAAGCCGTGGAATGGAAGCAACCAGCCACCAAACCCTTTTCCTGGGGGTTCAGTTTCATCCCGAAGGTAACAGCCATGGTAACGGGGTTTCAACAGCACTGGCCAAAAGCTTCGCAGCAGCAGCCCGGCTACATCATTCCAATAGAGCGAAAGAAGAAGAGTAAACGCCCCCACCCCAATAAACCGGACCATTCAATTTTTGATTAGTAAAAAAATCAAATGACATAATTCAGTAATTGCTACTTTTTTTACGGCCATAAGCCTTGTGTTTGGTTTTCAAAGATTAAAGGGGAGAAATAAAAAAATAGCACAATTATTTCGGTTTAAGTGGCATAGCTTGCTTTAGTTTTGATCACCGCACCTTAAATTTGCTCAAAGCCTCTTCCGCCCTTCTCCTGCGAGGAGAAAGGCCGGTGATATGGCGGTCAGAAAATCGACAGCTTTCTTTGTGATAATCTTGAGGCCAGAATCAATATAAAGCAAGCCCCATATTTGAAGAAATAGGAGAAAGAAAAGCTCTTGATGCCGGAGGCATCACATGTTTATAGAAAACCCGTCCCTGAGCTCCTGTCCGACTCCGGCAAGAGTCGAATTCCACCGTACAAACAGCTTTTCGGCATTGAAACATGCGATTCCGCTGGAATCGTTGAATTTTTATGGGAACATTTTTCTACAAACATGTAAACCTCAAAGGGTTTAAGATTTCAACCGGAAGGGAAGTGTGCTAAAGCACACTGCGAAAAGTATTTGTAGCTTCGGCGGTTCACCCGGATAAATCCGGGTGCTATTCTCATACGGTTTTGAAATGGTTCCCTGCCTTTCTGATTCTTCACTATCCCCGCCGTTTAGCCCATGAAATAGCAGCTTCGCTACTTTCTGCTTGGCAGGGATTTTACAGGGTGAACTAATCTCAGGCAGGCAAACAAAAAGCCGGATTAACCGGGTTATAGCTTTTAAGCCTTACGCTGTCACACTGTGCAGCCGTCCGTGTCCCTCCGCTGCAGGTTATTGGCACTTTCTTAGCCGCAAGGCTTTACGGCAAAAATAAATAATTGCTATAACTATCGGGAAATTTACTCTTCAAAACCAACCCATTAAGTTCCTGCCCCGAAAATTAGTATCTTTGCCGGCGAATAAAAAAGAAAAAAGATTGAGATTTGACGAATTTAACTTCGACCCCCAACTCCTGGAAGGCATCGAAGCAATGGGATTTGAAACTGCCACCCCTGTCCAGGAAAAGGCCATCCCCCCGATTATAGCAGGAAAAGATATATTAGCCCTGGCTCAAACCGGTACCGGAAAAACCGCTGCATTTCTGCTGCCCGTCATCAGCCGGTTGCTGAGCGAAAACAAATCCGGAGCGGTAAAAGCGCTGGTGATAGTCCTACACGGGAACTGGCCATGCAAATTGACCAGCAGATGGAAGGTTTATCCTATTTTGCACCGATAAGTTCCGCAGCTGTTTATGCGGCGGTGATGCCCAAAACTTTGTCAGAGAAAAAAATGCCCTGAAGAAAGGTGCTGAGATGATTATCTGCACCCCCGGCCGGATGATTGCACACCTGAATCAACAATATGTAGATTTTTCCCAACTGGAATATCTGATACTCGATGAAGCTGACCGCATGCTGGATATGGGATTTTTTGATGACATCATGCGCATTGTATCCCACCTGCCCAAAAAGCGGCAAAACCTGTTTTTTGCAGCTACCATGCCCGACAAAATGCGAAAACTTACAGGAAAAATATTGCAAAACCCGGTTGAAGTGAATATTGCCATCTCCAAACCGGTGGACCGGATACTTCAGGTTGCCTACATGGTACATGAAAACCAGAAAACCGATCTGGCGCGTCATGTTTTGGGAAATCAGCAAATCAAAAGCGCCCTTGTCTTTTGTGCCACCAAGTCGGGAACCAAAACGCTGGCACGTGATTTAAAGAAACTGCCGCATAAAGTGGAAGAAATTCACTCGGATTTGCCGCAGGAAGAGCGTCAAAAAACCCTGTCACGGTTCAAAAACAGAGAAGTTGAAATACTGGTAGCTACCGATGTACTGTCGCGCGGCATTGATGTTGAAAACATTGAACTGATACTAAACTATGATGTCCCGGGCGACGGCGAGGATTACATCCACCGTATTGGACGTACAGCCAGGGCAGCGCGTGATGGGTGGCTATTACTTTTGTAAGTCAGCAAGACCAAAAAAATTTTTATCAGATAGAAAAACTAATGGAGCGTGAGGTTTTCAAAGCCTCCATGCCCGAAGGGTTTGAACCAGGGCCAGCCTACCAGCCCGAAGCATTCAAAAACAAAGGCCATAACAAACGAAAGCCCCGTAGAAAAAAGTAATGCTAACCGGGACGAAATCAATAAAAGCTGTTCCGGAACCTGGAACAGCTTTTATTGCAAATACTGAATTATTTTATTTCCCTGCTGATTTCGCAATCGCCCATAGTAATTTTAGTCCACATATCTTTGTTATTGGCAGTAACTTTAACATCATAATTTTTAGTCATTTTAAATGTAAAATGCTTACCATCAGAGGCCTCCTCTACAGTAGCACCGTTAGCCTCAGCCATATTCATAAACAGCTCCTTCACCGTTGGATAGGCTTCACTGTTAGCACTTCTCTGACGGCTGCTTTCTTTGTATGTTTCTTCTCCGAATTTATATTTGATGTGGGCGTGAACATCCAGATAAGCATCTTTAATAACCATGGTTGCTTCAATTTTTGAAGGCAAACCGCTCTTGTCGGTTGATACGACTTTGTAAGTTTCAGAGCCATCGTCAGACCTTATTTGAGCCTTATATTCTTTATCTTTATTCATGACCGCCTCAAAATCATTATAATTGATACTGAGCTCCTTATAGAAACCATTCTCGAGGACCACTTTCATACTACCTCCTTTGGTAACGTGTGTGGTATGGTATTCATCGCTGGCAAAAATCGGAAAGGCTTCAGATGATTTTAAATCAAAAATAGTAAATTCGAAAATCTCAGGAGATTTTCTGAAGATATCAGCGCGAATTTGACCTTCATAACCATCAAAACTTTCATAATACCGGTTCATGTGGCTCGGGTGATGATCACTGTTGTCTGGTTTTAAAAATTCTACCTTCAATTTGTCATACTTATTCTCACCTTTTACATTTACAGCTTCAAGCTGGTCATGGCTGTAATCCCATGCTACTTCGGCCAATGTTGTGCCCTTAGCTTTGATTAGCACCCTCAGCTTTTCGCACACCAGCCTTTTGAACTATCGGATAAAGCGGCATTGGGGCAGGCATTCCGAGGGTTTTAGTCAATATCATACTTCTGAGAATGGATACACCAGCCGCATAATAAGGCAGTTTTTCTTTGGCAGCAGGAACCAGCATGTAATCAGCATTGGCCTGCAATCCGGCAGCATAATATGCTGCAAAAGGTTGCAGGCTGTTGTAGGCTTCGACCATTTTCAGGTCTTTACCGCCAAAATTACCTGACTTATGGGCTACTTTGTCAAAGACATCATTGTTCAGTTCCGCCACTTTAGCGATGTGTTCCCTTGATTTATTGGGATTGACAAGCCAGCTGTAGGCATTGGCCAGGTTAAGATGAATGCCCCATTTTTCTTCCTGCTCCATTTTTGGCAATACCTCTTCCCAAAAAGCTACAAACTTTTTCAGTTTTGTCTGGTCGCCGGCACTCATCATCGTGCCTTCCTTTTGTCCAGCATTTTTTAAAATCCTCAGCATAGTCTTTTGTCTCTTTGCGGCTTTTGCCCCACATAATACTCATGGGTACGGTAAATTCCTTCACTCCATACATGCCATACACCACGCGCTGGCAATGCTCCAAAGCACCTTCCACACACGCTTTTTCATAAGGATGAGTGACACTGCTTTCCTCTTCTCCGGTAGTAGTCACCTTAAACATGCCTTTAGCTCCTTTGGCACTTTCGGGCCAGTCTTTTGAAGCAGCAATGCCGCTGATGGCACCAAAATCTTTTTCCAGGAGCAGGTTGTTAGCCTGGTCATACACTTTCATGCCTGCGGTTACCCTGTAACTAAAAACATATTCCTGGTCATTGTTTTGCATGGGTTTGCTCATCGGACGTGCCATATCATCAGGCAAATAGGTTATCAACACTTTAACAGCCCGGTCATTGGTTGCTTTGTTGTAATCCCCTTCAAAAAAGGTCCAGGTAGCATACTTTTCTTCTTTATTTTTCAAAACATTACCAGCCCATAAATCAAAACTTTCTTTTATTTGGCTGTTATCTGGTTTGTCAGTCAATTTTCCAAAAGCGCTGCCAATCATTTTATTTCCTTTATCCTGCTCTTTAAGGATATAAACATCGGCTTTGGCATAAGATGCATTTACCGGTAACTGAATGTACTTCACTTCCCTGGCCTGCTCATACTTTTGAGCGTGAGAGAAATTGTAACTGCCTGATGCGATAACCAGTGTCGTAACAAGGGCCATCGACTGAATCTTAATCTTTTTCATAATCATCTCTGTTTTTTTTATGTTTAAAGTTTTTGTTGCAAACATTACCTGATTTTGAAATAAGATTAATCTTTTTTTCATAAAAACCAGAAAAAGAGACAATTAATATTTAATCTTAATAAATGTTCCGAAATCTTTAATTATTGTTACTGCTTTTACAGATTTTTCATAATTAACTGAACAACAAATATATGTAACAGGAAAGCACTCAAATAAACCACAACAGATATTCCAGCCACCACTGAATATGATTATTCTACTGAAAATTTTATGGATGGCGGATAAAAATATTAAACAAAAATCTGAAAATCAAAAAAAAGAATCTTTTCGGCGATTTGCCTTAATTTCGGAACGGATTTTCTTTTTGTTGAGTCTTTTTTCTTTGGAAGCCCTTGTGGGCCAGGTTTTTTTCCTCGCCTTTTTGGTTTGTAATGCGCCATCAAGCATTTGAATCAATTTATCGGCGGCAAGAATTCGGTTCCGAATTTGCGAACGCGATTCCGAAGCGCTCACTACAATTTCGGCTTCGCGGGTAAGCTGGTTCGCCAGTTTTGACAAGATGCTGACCTTTTCCTCTTCGGTCAGGAGCGTTGAATTTCGAACAGAAAACTTCAGCGTAACCCGGCTCTGGGTTTTATTAACATGCTGACCTCCCGGGCCGCTACTTGTAGATGTCAACAACTCAGCTTCCTTTTCGATACCCCTGTTTCGTAGTGAATTCATGATGATTCTTTCTTCAAAACTAAAATGAATTATACTTACCTGCAACCCATGTCGAAAACGATTGCATAAACTGCTTTTTAATTAAAAATTTGTGTAATTTCGTTAGTTTAACTCAATACATAAAAATTATGAACAAATTAGCAGTTTTACTGGCGACTCTTGTTACTGTTGTCGGATGCCAACAAATCGACAATCAAAAAATATCGGTAAAAGACCCTTCAGGCCAGATTGAAGTAAAATTTCAGGTACAGGAAGGAAAAGCCTTGTATGCCGTGGCATTTAATGAAAAAGAAATCATTAAAGATTCCCCTCTGGGATTTGCTTTTACCAACATGCCGGCCATTGGAGACAGCTTGAAATTGTTGATTACAAACGGCGATATATTTCTGATCCATGGCAAATGCCATGGGGAGAAAAACTTAATGTGGAAAACGAATACAACCAGCTAACCATATTTCTGAAAGAAAATAAAGACCCATACCGTTCGTTTCAGATCATTTTCAGAGTGTATGATGACGGATTGGGTTTTCGTTACTATTTTCCTGAGCAGCCGGCTATGCAGGAAGTTTTAATTTCTGAAGAAAACACCACATTTCACTTAACAGAAGACGCACTTTGCTGGTGGATACCAGGCGATTGGGATATTTACGAGCATCTTTACCATACCACCCGTTTCAGTGAAATCGACGCAACAGCCTATCAAAGTCATGATAACCTTGCCCAGACATATATCCCCGTAAACGCCGTCAACACCCCTTTTACCCTTCGTTTAGAAGATGGCACCCACCTGAGTTTTCATGAAGCTGATCTGACAAACTATGCTGGTATGACATTGAAAACAGATACCAACAACTTTATCATGCAGAGTGGGTTGGTAGGCTCCGAACGAACTCCCTACAAAGTAAAGAGAACCACCCCTTTCAAAACGCCGTGGCGTACCATTCAAATCACTAAAGATGCTGCTGGTTTAATAGAATCTGACCTGATTGTAAATCTGAATGAGCCCAATAAATTAGGGGATATCGAATGGTTTCAGCCTATGAAGTATGTGGGCATTTGGTGGGATATGCATCTTGGAACCAAAACCTGGGATTTGAGCGCTACACAGGATATGACCTCCGCCACCTATGGCCACGGACCATCAAGTACCAGCCACGGTGCCACTACCGCCTATGCCAAAGAACTTATTGATTTTGCAGCTCAAAACAATATCGGTGGCATCCTGGTAGAAGGTTGGAACACCGGATGGGAACACTGGATTGGATTTGAAGACCGGGAAGGCGTTTTCGATTTTGTGACCCCATATCCTGATTATGATCTTGAAGAAGTTGTCAGCTATGGAAAAGAAAAAGGGGTGGAATTGATTATGCATCACGAAACCTCTGCTGCACCACGAACTTATGAACAACAGATGGATACAGCCTTCCGGCTGATGCAAAAACTTGGCATCCACTCCGTGAAAACCGGTTACGTTGGAAAAATCATTCCAAAAGGGGAGTATCATCATGGACAGTGGATGGTCAACCACTACAGAAAAGTAATTGAAAAAGCGGCCCTTTATGAAATTGCAGTGGATGCCCATGAACCCATTAAAGCTACCGGCCTGCGGCGCACCTATCCTAATGCTATTTCACGGGAAGGGCTTCGCGGACAAGAATTTAATGCCTGGGCCACGGATGGAGGCAATCCTCCCGAACATCTTCCTATCGTTGCCTTCACCAGGATGCTGGCCGGCCCTATTGATTACACCCCGGGTGTTTTCAATATTAAACTGAAGCCTTATAAAGAAAACAACCAGGTCAATACCACGCTGGCCCATCAATTGGCACTCTATGTTGTCATCAACAGCCCGATTCAGATGGTGCCGGACCTTATGGAAAACTATAAAGGTCACCCGGCATTTCAGTTTATTCGCGATGTAGGTGTCAACTGGAAGCAAACAAAAGTACTTAATGGAGAAGTCGGCGATTTTGTTACCATCGCCCGCGAAGAAAGGAAATCAGGCAACTGGTTCCTGGGCGCTATAACGGATGAAAATCCCCGAACATTGGAGATATCACTCGATTTTCTGGAACCAGACATTTCCTATGAAGCGACATTATATCTTGATGGCAGCGATGCGCACTGGGATGACAATCCTGTTAGCTATGAAATCAAAAACAACACGCTGACCAACCAGCAGCAACTAACGCTTCAGCTTGCACCAGGTGGCGGGGCCGCAATCAGTTTTATAAAAAAATAATCCAATACAAAAAGTCCTTTCAAATAGAATTGAAAGGACTTTTTTCAAAAGCAATGAAAAATGTACTTTATCAGGGTAATATTCATAATCAAAAATCAATAAAATTATAAAAAGAAAGGCTTTCTTCCACTTCTTTTCTTATTTGTCATTTCTTCCCCATATTTACAATCGCAGGAAAGAAGCTACCTGATCAATAACCAGGTGGGGCTTTTTTATGCAGGTGACTGCACACCGTCAGATATTTTACCCTCACTTACCGTATCTGAAGAACCCGATTCTATGGCTCCTATTCCGGCTACGTGGGAAATCAGGCCTGAATTTTTTACAGAAAACGGAAAAGGCCGTGCCACTATCAGCTATCCTGAAAATGCTGATTTATACGGCACCGGAGAAGGAGTAGGACCGCTCAGAAAAAACGGTCGCGAGGTCATTATGTGGAATACAGATAATTACGCCTACGCAACCGACGAAGGAAAAAGGCTTTACCAGTCACATCCCTGGGTTTTGGGGGTTCGCGAAGATGGCTCTGCTTTTGGCATCCTTGCTGACAACACCTGGAAACAAACTTTTTATTTAGAACATCCATTACATATTGAATCAGAAGGGCCACCATTTCGTATTTTTATTCTTGAAGGGGAATCCCCTCAGGAAGTCATGACTTTATTGGGTTCGCTCACAGGCACCATGGATTTACCTCCTCTGTGGGCTTTGGGATACCAGCAGTGCCGCTATTCCTATTATCCCGATACGCGGGTAATGGAAATTGCTAACGCTTTCCGCGAAAAGCAAATCCCCTGCGATGTGATCTGGATGGATATTGATTATATGAATGGTTACCGGATATTTACATTTGATCCCTCAGGATTTTCTGATCCGGCTGCATTGAACCAATACCTCCATAATCTGGATTTCAAAACAGTTTACATGATTGATCCCGGTGTAAAAGAAGATGCTGAATATTTTGTATATCAACAGGGAACTGACGCAGATATCTGGGTACAGGATGCCGGGGAAGATGAATACCACGCGATGTCTGGCCAGGGAGTTGCGCATTCCCCGACTTCACCATGCCCGGGGCCCGCGAATGGTGGTCAGGGCTTTATGAAGACTTCATGTCGCTGGGAATTGACGGAGTTTGGAACGATATGAATGAACCGGCTGTTTTTAACGGCCCCGATAATAGCATGCCCACGGATAACATCCACCGCGGTGGAGATGGCCTCCCCGAAGATGTCCATTTGCGCTATCATAATGTTTATGGTATGTTGATGGTTCAGGCAACCCGTGAAGGTGTCATGACTGCAAATCCCGAAAAACGACCGTTTGTACTCACCCGGGCCAATTATATCGGTGGCAACCGCTATGCGGCTACCTGGACGGGTGACAATGTCTCTTCATGGGACCATCTCAGGCTTTCTATTCCCATGTCGCTAAACCTGAGTTTATCAGGACAGCTCTTCAGTGGATCGGATATAGGGGGCTTTTCGGGTTCCCCTACTCCTGAACTACTGGCACACTGGATGGCTGTTGGCGCTTTTTATCCATTCTCACGAAACCATACCAGCTCCGGAACAGCTGACCAGGAACCCTGGGCTTTAGGAACGGAAACCGAACAGGCTTCACGGCTGGCGCTCAACCGACGCTACAGCTATTGCCCTACTATTACACCCTGTTCAGGGAAGCTTCCCAAATCGGGTTGCCTGTAATGCAACCTGTATTTTTTGCAGACCCGACAAATCCTGCACTCCGGTCGGAACAGGAGGCTTTTATGATTGGAGAAGCCCTTCTGGTAGTGCCCCGATGGGCTGATAAGCCTGCCCTTCCCAATGGTCTCTGGCGGAAAATTTCAGTTGCAGGAGAAGACTACACCACCGAAAGTTATCAGCCATTTCTGAAACAAAAAGAAGGTACTGTAATTCCACTTGCCCAACCCATGCTGAGTACAGAAGGCTTCTGTAATGATTCCATCACCCTGTTGGTTTCCCCCGATGCGGAACGTATGGCCGAAGGCCGGCTTTATGCTGATGAAGGAAATGGATTTGCATACCAGACAGGCTATTTTAATAATACCCGGTTTGAGGTGCTGCCTCATGGAACAGATTCCCTGCGACTGATTTGTCATCATGAAAGCGGCTTAATGGAGCTTCCCGACAGAATATGGCGTATCGGGCTGGTGTACAACTACGGTATTGTCTATTCAGGCTGGTGCGCTGATTCCGTAATCTATATTCCTTATACAGGAGACCTATTAGCAGAGATTAGCGAACCCGAAGAAGGACAGGAATTTGACGAAATGGCTGATATAAACATAAAAGCGAATACCAAAGGAACACTTGTAGTTGACAAGGTAAAATTCTTCGCAAACGACCAACTCATTGCCACCGATAAAACCGCTCCCTATGAATATCATTGGCAGGACGTAGAATCGGGGATATATTACCTGTCTGTACAAGCCGTCGTGCAGGATACGCTGCAGGTCTCCTCGGATGCGATAAAAATAAAAGTCGGGAATCCTGGCGATGGTGAAATACTCAGACAGATATGGACTGATATTCCCGGCTATTTGATAACCGATTTCACATCAGACCCCGATTATCCGGATAATCCCGACCAGGAAGAAATGCTCACCACATTTTCCTCGCCCATTAATCAGATGGATAATTATGGCTCCAGGATTATCGGGTATGTACATCCGCCCCAGGATGGTGATTTTATTTTCAGCATTAATGGAGATGATTACTGTGAACTGTGGTTAAGTCCTGACGAAAATTATGCCACACTGGAACTGATAGCAGAAGTGCCCGGATGGACCTCCCCCGGCGAGTGGGACAAATATCCGGAACAGGAATCGGAAGCCATCACGTTGGAAAAAGGAAAAAAATATGCAATAATGGCATTGCAAAAAGAAGATGGTGTTGGCGATCATGTGCAGGTGGCCTGGACTTATGACGAACAAATCCGCAATATCATTGAAGGAGACTTTCTTTCAGCCCCCGATGAAACACCTATAGGGATTCCGGGAACCCCTGCTCTTGAAACCTTGCGTATCTATCCAAATCCGGCTTCGGAAATCCTGCATATCACAGGGCCAAAAAATAGTTGGCAAATGGAACTCGTAAACTTATCAGGGCAGGTAATATACCAGCAAACCATTTCGCAAAATCAAACAGAAATCAACATCGATATCAGCCATATCACAGCAGGATTGTATATCGTGCGTTTATACTCACAACAACAAGTAAACAGTAAAAAGATTTTGATAAGACAGTAAGATAACAGCCAAAGGCCTGAAAACCGTTTTTAAGATTCGTCTGTGTCTGATGCGGGGGATTCCTTTTCATTTTGGACAACAGAACCATTGGCTTTTTTACTATGATAGATATCAAGCGCCACTATCAGGCCTGTTATAGCCCAGACCGGAACTGACAGCTTATCGGTATCAAGAAAATTATTTAAAGTACCATGCGTATAGTAAGTAATCAGGCTTAACAGCGCAGCCATGGCCAGCATCTTTGTTTCGGGGTCTTTGGTTTGATTGAAAACCCTGAGCCCCCGGTTCAGGATAACCACGACCAGCGTAATTACTATGAGCATCCCTATCGCCCCTGATTCGGATAATGGCCCCAGGAATTCACTGTGAGCATTACCCATATCCCCAAAGTTGGTGCTGATTATGGTTTTTTCTTTCGAACGCTGAAAAGGAGCATAAACAAACTGATACGTCCCCGGCCCCCAACCGGTGACTGGTCGTTCTTTAAACATCCGTAGAGCGGATTGCCAGCGATTAATGCGCTCCAGGTTGGAGGCATCGGTTGAAATATTATAAATAGATTGCAGGTGTTCCTGAAAGTTTGCTGATGAATCCTGATCATTTTTCTCCAGATAATCAATAATCTGAACGCGATAAGTAAAAAACAAACCAACCAGCACAGCTAAACCCAAAAAGATATAGCGGAATTTAATGCGGAAAAGAATGACCAGCAAGACAAGAAACGCAATCACAAAACTTACCCAGCCGCGCGGCTGTTAGACAAGTAAAGAGCTGCCAGTAATATTACTGACACAAAACCGGACAGAAGCCGATAATTAAAGGAATATTTTTTAAAAAAAGTAAATCCAATTGTAAAAGGCAACAAAAGGGCCAGGATGGCACCGTAGGCTGTATGGTCGTTGTAGAAAGGACTCATGGCCCAATGGCTGACATCCTCATCAAAACCATGGCTGGCCAAAACATAAGACGCAAAGCCCACCACAAAAAGCAACGGCACAACATACACCCAAATAAAAGTATTGGCATTTTTCAGCTTTTTAAACAGCATGATACCCATAAAATAGAAAGGCACCACAAACCACAAACGGGAAACAAAATATTTAAGCGAAACCAGCGGATACTCACTGGTAATGCTGGTAATCAACATCCAAAAAAGTTGAATCATAATGATGACAGAAACCGGATGCGAAAAAATCCGTTTATCATACTGATTATCAAACAATGCTTTTAAAAGGAAAAGCAGCAGGATGCCAAACATCAGGGGCTCAGTTGGAAGCGATATGCTTACGCCCATGTCCATCACATCCAGATTAACAGCAACCGGTGTAAGAAAAGCGGTTAAAAGAATGACCTTGTCAAGTTTATATACATAAAGCCATACCAATATGGCAACAACCGGAACAATGGCTGTGTACCAAAAATGCTCTGTAGCTATCAGCACAGCGCTTAAAGCCAAAAACAGGCCACTAAGAATAAGTGTGATATATATTTTTTGGGATTCCGTCAAAACAATTCTATCAAGCGTTCAACCTAAATTTATCTCTGTGTTCCACCCCTGAAACTATCAGCAATGATACCACAAAAGAGATGATTACTGAATAAAGCACAATCAACCACCGCACCGGGTAATCTTTTTATCGGCACATAAGGGGATGTAACCATATTAGTGAATGTGAAATCTTTTTTCACATTCCGGTAAGCAAACTCATATTCTTCCTGAAGCCGGGAATATTGCCCCATGAAATGGTCAAGGTAGGTTGTATAAACCAAATACTCTCCCCCTTTTTCTTCCAGTGATTTTTTTAAGGCTTTAACACCCGTCATATTTACCTGCGCTGCCGTGCGGTCACCATCCAGCGTGCCCAGATATCCTTCGGTAACTTCCCGTGCCTGCGATGGAATATCCACCAGCCCGTATTCGGAATTCAAAATATGCATTTCACGGCGAAGCGAATCCAGTTGCTGGTCTTTTTTCTGTTTCATCACAGTAAAAATATCTAATACTTCTTGATATTTAGATTGTTGCATAGCCTTGATCTTCTCATTCACCTCATCAATAATAGCTAAAACCATATCCCTGGCCTGTACAGGGTCTTTATCGAGCACTTCAATCTCAACGGATTCAAACTGGGTTTTACTAATACTAATATGTTTGTTGTAGATGGCCATCACGTAAGTATAATGGTGGGGATCTTTTTTATCAATATCATAAACCCTGTACAGGTCGAAGCGGTCGATGATACTGTCTTTAATGTCGCGCGAATTAAACCACTGGATTAGCTGCTCTGTTTCACTCTCGTCGGAATAAGGAGCCACGTTTGAAGGATAAACCACAGCTGTAGATTTGTATTTGGGGGTTATGAAAGCAGGACCAGAAAAAACAGCAGCCAGAATTGCAGCACCAAGTATAACGATCGCAAACAACCACTTCCATTTCCAAAACAGATTCAATAAACTTATATTTTTAAAATATGCTTCCATTTTATTTACCGATTTTACTACATTCTTTTTCTCAATTTTTAATTCTTTAGGTTTTGATGTTGTTTCCACTATTTTTCGGCGGAATACACTTCAGTTCGGCCTTAAAGAACTTCCGGAAACACGCCTGATACCATCCAGGCTTATCAACACAATTACCGTAAACAATAAGGCCGACAAAACAGAAACCACCACTATCAGCCACCTGACAGGATAGGCTTTCTTTTCTGATTTGTAGGCTTTATCCACAATAAATTTTTGTGGAAGCATTTCAGTAGCATCCACTTTTGCTTCTTCATATTTTCTTTTAAGCAAACTAAGTTTTTCCCTTTCAAACTCCAGTTGCTGTGTCAGGCCAAGATAGGCGCTGCCATAAAGAGCCATCACCTCCAGTTTCTTTTCCAGGGCATTTACACCACGCCAATTATTGGCTGCAACTTCTTTGGCCAGTTGCTGGTTGAACATTTCCACCTGCGATTCATAATCCTGAACCCCTTTTTGCCTGATGGCCGTCAGCGAATCTTCCATTTGCTGAATCTCACTCAACAATTGATTATACTCGGCTTTCACTATTTCAAAAGCCTTCATAGCCCTCTGGTGTGCAATTTCATTCTTGACCGAATCCACTAAATTGCCTATTTCATTGGCGATATCCGCAGCCATTTGAGGGTCTGTATCCAAAACAGAAACTTTTACGGCCATATATTCTGTCCGGCTGAAGCGGATGTTATTTTGATAGGTTTTAATCAATTCTGTATATCGGTATTTGCTATCAGGATCGATATCATAATGATGAAACAAATCAAATTTCTTTACTATCCTGTTTCTTATCCGGCCCGAAGATAACAATTGAAGCATTTGTTCTGTAGCGGCTTCTTCTCCATACTCCAACACATCTTGCTCCGCTGTCTGTCGCTCTGTCAGCAAAGATTTCGATATAGAATTTGTGGATGCCGGATACATCACAATCTCCGATTTATATTTGGGCGTAATAAACCACGGCGAAGAAAACAATATCGACAGAATAACTGACAGTAAAAATACAATGATTAATGTTTTACGGTATCTGAATAAAAAAACAAATAACTGACTGGAATTAAACACCTCCATCCTTGTTTTTCCTGACTCATAGGTTAAATAATATCTCAAAATTTATTCGGCCAAAGGTAGAAATTTTTTCTTTCACACCATGGTTTTTCTGCCCATATCCTTTCCCTATCATTCAATATCCCATTGTTGTTTTAAAAACATTAATTTTGTTTTTTATTTAAATATTGAAATTTTGAAAATTGCTGTCAATACCCGCCTTCTGATAAAAGACAAACTGGAAGGTATTGGATGGTTTATGTGGGAATCATTGCAACATATGGTAAAAAATCATCCCGAGGTAACCTTTCTGTTTATTTTTGACCGTAAACCGGATAAAATTTTCTTATTTGCTGACAATATTCGGCCTGTTGTTGTGCCACCTCAGGCACGCCATCCATTTTTATATTTCATCTGGTTCAACATGTCGGTGGCATGGGTGCTGAAAAAGAAAAGCCGGATTTGTTTTTATCACCCGATGGCTATATCCCATTACCTGTCAGGATTCCCACACTGACAGTTATTCATGATTTAAATTTCGAACATCACCCCGAAGACCTGCCATGGCCGGAAAGAAAATATTATAAAACATTTTTCCCAAAATATGCCCAAAAAGCCACCAGAGTGGCCACGGTTTCCGAATTTTCAAAAAATGATATCGCACGGAAATATCAAATTGCTAAAGAAAAAATTGATGTGGTTTATAATGGTGCAGCTGAAATTTTTCAACCTGTTTCTAAAGAAACAAAAGAAAAACCCGCGCCACCTATACAAATAACCAACCCTATTTCTTTTTTATTGGTGCGCTACATCCCCGGAAAAACATCACCAATCTGCTTAAAGCCTATGAAATTTTCAGGTCAACAACCGGACTAAGCTATAAACTGGTGCTGGCCGGCAATCAAAAATGGTGGGTAGATAGTATCAAATCGGCCTACAATCAACACCCTTTCAAGAAAGATATCATCCTAACCGGCAGGGTTTCTTTGTCTCAACTCCACCATCTGATGGCATCTGCTGAAGCACTTACTTATGTGTCTTACTTCGAAGGCTTTGGCATTCCAGTCGTTGAAGCATTTCGATGTGGCACACCCGTAATCACTTCCAACATTACTTCAATGCCCGAGGTGGCAGGCGAAGCGGCTTTACTTGTGAATCCCTATGAACCCGACGACATTGCCAGGGCTATGCTCCAAATTGCCGGCAATAACGAACTTAGAAACAAACTGATTGCCAAAGGATTTGAACAAATGCAATCATTCCGGTGGGAACTGACAGCCCAAAGACTTTGGCATGCTATAGAAAAAACACTAAATACGCAATCATGAATGTACTCATCCTGGGAAGCGGAGGTCGTGAACATGCGCTGGCCTGGAAAATAAAGCAAAGCCCTCATCTGAAAAAGCTCTTTGTAGCGCCCGGAAACGGAGGCACCCGACAAATTGCCACAAATATAAACATACCCACCGACGATTTTTTTGCGGTCAAAGAAGCCGTACTAAAGCATCACATCAACCTCGTTGTCGTAGGACCGGAAGCGCCGTTAGTAAACGGCATTCGCGACTTTTTCGAAAAAGATTATGAGCTGCATTCCATTCCGGTTTTTGGCCCCGGACAACAAGGCGCCAGGCTTGAAGGCAGCAAAACATTTGCTAAAGAATTCATGTATCGCCATCACATCCCAACTGCTGCCTATCAATCGTTTGAAGATTTAAATGAGGCCATGCGGTTCCTCAATGCCCTAAAGCCTCCTTTTGTTTTAAAAGCCGATGGTTTGGCAGCCGGAAAAGGTGTCATCATTTGTCAGGATAAAACCGAAGCACAACGAGAATTAACCGGGATGATGGCGCATAAAAAATTCGGCGAGGCCTCATCAACCGTGGTTATAGAACAGTTTCTGGAAGGAATTGAACTGTCGGTTTTCGTCATTACAGATGGCAAAGACTACAAAATCCTTCCCGAAGCAAAAGATTATAAACGCATAGGCGAACACGATACCGGTCTGAACACCGGCGGGATGGGATCAATCAGTCCGGTTCCTTTTGCCGACAAGGCTTTATGGAAAATGTTGAGCGGAAGATTATCAAACCAACCATCGAAGGCCTTCAAAAGGAAGACATTCCTTTTACAGGATTTATTTTCTTTGGACTGATGAAAACCGGAGATGAACCTCAGGTCATCGAATACAATGTCAGAATGGGCGACCCGGAAGCAGAAACCGTTATTCCCCGCATTAAAAGTGACCTGCTCGAACTGATACTGGCAGCTGTCAACGGAACCTTGCATGAACAGGAATTGGATATTCACCCTGAACATGCGGCTGCAGTCATGATGGTTTCCGGCGGATATCCCCAAAAATATGAAAAAGGGATTCCCATCACCGGAGCTGACAGCCCGTCAGAAAGCATTATTTTCCATGCAGGTACGGCCATTAAAAACAACCACTTGGTCACAAGCGGCGGAAGGGTTTTAGCGGTTAC
>LZCG01000055.1_pt1 | contig 21216 bp, 19 predicted proteins | sample 768541 | NCBI WGS metagenome assembly LZCG01 (sample SAMN05200874, study PRJNA324366) | oil field metagenome | isolation source: sample BH-FW-1 from oil reservoir | place: India: Bombay High | collected 2015-07-11
CCTCACCTTGCCTGAAGCGTGAGGAGCCAAAAAGCAAAACCAAAAGATACTAAGAGGAGTTGATTCTCATGTTACAGTTTGATGCACCTCGTAAAAGGAGAAGTATCGTGAACACATGTTTGCGGGGAATGTTGGTGATAGCCCTCGTCGCTCTTTCCTTCGTCACGAGCAGCCTAACAGCAGCCTCGCAAGATGTCGTGCAATTGGTCGATCAGACCGGTCGGATCGTTAATATTCCGCAACCGGTGGAACGGATCGTGAGCGCGTATGGGATCGCGACCTACTACGTTTATGCGCTCGGCGGAGGGGATCGGATCATCAACGCATGGTACGTGCAGATCAGGGGAATCTCAAAAGCGCCGGAGGCCCTCCACCGGATCGAGCCGAACCTGGAGGAGAAGCTCTCCTTCGGCACCCCCAATCTGGAGGAGATCGTTGCGAAAGAGCCCGATCTCGTCCTCACAAACCCAGTCAAACACGGGAACCTGGTCGCTACGCTCGATGAGCTCGGTATTCCGGCTATCCAGTACACCGCCGAGACCCCGGAAGCGATCAAAGAGGCGATGCTCCTTACGGGAAAGGCGCTCGGTCCGGAGACGGCAGCGCGCGCCGAAGCCTTCGCAGACTTCTGTGACCGCGTGCTGGACAAGGTGAAGGCTCAGATCGGTGTTATCCCTGAGGATCACCGTGTGCGTGTCTACTTCTGCGGGAGTGATCCCTTACGTGTAGCGAGCGGCGATATGTTCCAGAGCCAGATGATCGATACGGCAGGCGGGATCTCTGTCAGCGAGGGGCTTTTGGGATACTGGAACGACGTCAACCTGGAGCAGGTCCTCGTTTGGAAACCGGATATCATCCTCATCACCACCTACGGTGGCCTGGAGCCGGCGCAGATCATGAACGACCCCGACTGGCAGGCGATCCCGGCTGTGCAAAACGGCCGTGTCTATAAGATGCCAGGCTTGCCGCCGCCTGGGACACCCCTGTCCCCGACTCCCTCCTTGGGATCATGTGGCTGGCAGAGACCCTCTACCCGGAAGAGGTCAACCTCGATCTCAAAGATGAGGTAATGGCCTTCTATGCGGACTTCTACAATTACCGGCTGACAGACGATGAGGTGACGCAATTACTGGGAGGGTGAGAGGCAACCAGAGTATCGGGGTGTGGTTGCTCCCGCTGCTACCGACGGCGCTCATCCTCATCTCGCTCATGCTCGGGCGCTTCTGGATCCCTCCGGCTAAGGTCGTCGGAGCGCTCTTCGGCGCTGGGGGGGTGTCTGAGACCGTACGGGCGTTGATCCTGCGGGTGAGACTCCCGCGAATCCTGGCGGCCGCCTGCATCGGAGCGAACCTCGCCGTCAGCGGTGCGGCCTTCCAGGGGCTCTTCCGGAACCCCCTCGTTGACTCCCGTATCCTCGGCGTTAGTTCCGGTGCGGCATTCGGTGCAGCGCTGGCATTTCTCCTATCGGGCAATCCTCTCCTCGTCCAGCTGCTCACCTTCGCGTTCGGCCTTCTCGCGGTCCTCCTCGTCTGGATGGTCGGGCGACAGTTCGGCGCGTCCCTGTTGATCCTTGTCGTAACCGGAGTCCTGGTCGGTTCGTTCTTCAACGCCCTTCTCGGGTTGATCAAGTACGTGGCCGATCCGCTCGACACCCTCCCCGCGATCACCTACTGGCTCCTGGGGGGGCTCTCCGGTACCCGTTGGGCCAATCTGTGGCCGCTTTTAGCCATCACCGGATTGGGGCTCTCCTTCTTCCTTGTCGTCCGCTGGCGGCTGAACCTGCTCACCCTGAACGAGACGGAAGCCCTCTCTTTGGGGCTCAACATCAGGCACTTCCGCTTTGTGGTGATCGTCGTGGGGACACTCCTTGTCGCAGCCTCCGTCTCCATGAGCGGGATCATCGGCTGGATCGGGCTGATCATCCTCATGCCGCGCGCGCCGTAGTCGGGCCGGACCACGCCCCGGCTCATACCGGCCTCGATCTCGCTTGGTGCCGTCGCCCTTATCATCCTCGACACCGTATCCCGCACCGCTCTGCCGACAGAGATCCCGTTGGGAATCCTAAGCGGCTTATCGGCGTTCCGGTCTTCCTTGTCCTCTTCATGAGAGTCCTGCGGGAGAAACAAGGGGGGTGGAGATAATGCTCCAGGCACACGCCATCTCCTACGCCTATCTTCCGGGAAAACCGGTCCTGCAGGACATCTCGTTTCGTGCTTCACGCGGGGAGGTCACCTTCATCCTGGGGGCGAACGGGAGCGGGAAGACCACGCTCCTCGAGTGCCTGTGCGGAGCCAGGAGAGCGGTATCGGGCACGGTCACCGTTGATGGGACCGCGATCGAGAGCCTCCACCCCCGCGAGAGGGCACGCGCTGTCGGTTACGTCCCGCAGATCCACGAACCAGTCTTCGCGTACACGGTATGGGAGGTGGCGCTGATGGGACGCGCCCCCCACCTGGGGTTCCTCTCCCGTCCCACTGCGGCGGACTGGGACGAAGCCAAGAGGCGCTCGAGGTGGTGGGTCTGTGGGAGCTGCGGAACCACCCCTACACCGCGACGAGTGGAGGGGAACGCCGGCTTGCCTGATCGCCCGCGGTCTGACTCAAGGAGCGCGCTGCCTGCTAATGGACGAGCCGGACGCCCACCTTGATCCCTCCTACCAGCACAGGATCATGAGTAACGTGGTCCGGCTCACTAGCGAGGGCTTCACCGCAGTCGTCTCCTCTCACACCCCCAACAACGCTCTTCTCTACGCGGACTGGGTGATCTTCCTCGCAGGAGGAAGGATGATCGTGCAAGGCCCTCCAAAGGACGTGGTAACGCCGCAGAACCTGGAGAGAGCCTACGGAACACCCTTTGAGGTCATTGAAAACGGCGCCGGACGACGGGCTGTGTTACCTGTGACTACGTCCTTTCAGTCAAAGGAACGCCACTTACGGAGGAACCGGTCGCTGACGCCGATCCCTGTCCAGGCAAAGAGAAGGATGACCAAGAACCACAACCCGGCCGCCTGCCAGTAGCTGAGGGCTTTGAAGAGCCCCAGGTGCCCAATCACGATGCTGTTCCATAGGGGAGCTAGGGGTCTGACCCCATAGCACTACCTGCCACTCTCTACTCGTTTAGCAGACCGCGGTAGAAATCGAGCGCACGGTGCCCCCAGTTTTCGGTGATGCGGTTTAAGCCCTGTCTTACGAGCTGACGAGCCCGCTCGCGGCTGATCTCCATGATCCTCCCGACATCGGCGAGGCTGTAGGGGTGTCCATCCTCGATCCCGTAGTGAAGGCGGATGGCGACCGCCTGCCGAGCAGGGAGCGAGCCGAGGACCTGTTCCAACTCTTCGCGGAAGAGGAGACGGAGCGCCTCCCGCTCCGGGGAGAGAGCGGTCTCATCCTCGATCAGCTCATCCAACGTCTCATCACTCTCGCGGCTGACAGCTCGATCGAGGGAGATGATCTCGTTCACCTGCTTTTCAATCTGGCGCAGCCGTTCACTGGAGACGCCCAGAGCACGGGTGATCTCTTCATCGTCGATACGGCCGTCGCGCGCGAGGGCACGCATCTGTTCGAGCCGCCGCACGGCACGGAAGAGGTAGTCGGGGATGCGGATCATCCGCGAGTACTCGGTGATCGCGCTCAAGATCGCGCGGCGGATCCACCACGAGGCATACGTGCTCAGCTTGTATCCCCGCTCGATGTCAAAGCGGTCGACCGCCTCGATCAGGCCGATATTCCCCTCCTGAATGAGGTCGATCAGGGGGAGGCCTGCTTCGGTGTACTCCTGTGCGATCTTTACCACCAGGCGAAGGTTGGAGGTGATCAGCCGCTCCCGCGCTCCGTCTACCCCCATGGCCATGGCACGCGCCAGTTCGCGCTCCTCCTCCCGGTCGAGGAGGGGAAGACGCGAGATCTCGCGGAAGTAGATCTGCAGAATATCGGCAGCGTCGTACGCCTGTGCACTGTTAGCCGGCTGCTTCTCCTCCAAAGTCTCTCGCATCGTATCTTTCACCGAGCAGACTTTACGAGAAGGATGTGGTGATGTTCAAGCAAGCTCTTCCTGGGAATCCGGGAATGCGTTGGAGGTAACATCGATTACATCGAGTTCGACGACGCGCGACACGACGCCGAGCCGCCCGGTCAGGCTGGGAACGGTCCGCCCCTCGTCCCCGGAGATGAGCTCCTTGATGTAGAGCCCTCCCTCCCCACGTAGGATGAGATCGGCCTTGCGCGGTGAGAGAAGCGTTCCGCCCGCTTCGATGAGACGGCGTTCGCGCACGAGGTTCGGCGCGACGGTGCGAGACGCGTACCGGGGTGCGCTGCTCAATCGTTCCTAAAGGGAGGAGAGTGCGCGCGCAAGGTCGGCCTGCGAGACATCCCTCTCAAAGGAGACGCGCGCGCGGTAGGTCTTCTCAGCGTGTGTCTCCTTCACCAACGCCACCGTCTCCCGGGAGACGAAGCGAAGCGCGCTCACCTCCACTTTTCCCGCGGCCGTAGTGTTTACGGCCTCCCGCAGGGACGGAAGGTCGAGGTGCCGACGTCTTGGGGAGATGACCTCGAGGATGAACGGCCGACCCGTCCCGAGCATGCGGGCGTCGATGTCCTCGCGTCCCGCCCCGTGCAGGTGCGCCCCCTCTGCCCCCGCCGCCGCGAGGAAGGGAACACTGACGAGCTCCTCCACCGATTCGGGGTACTGCTTCCCCGTGAAGCCGCACGCTTCGCAACCCTTTCCCCGACACTTACGGCACGGCCAGCGGGTCTGAGGGATCCCGCGGGTGAGCTTGCGGTAGCGCCCGTAAATGTAGAGAGAGAGGACGCGAAGCTCCACAGTATCACGTTCCAGATCGATGGTAAACGACAGGTGAGGGTGGGTGAGGTCGAGCGTGCCGTGGCCGCTCTTAGCCTCAAACGCCTTTCCTACCTCACGGTTGAACGCATGCTTGAGCGGCTCGCTGAGACCGGTGTGGAACCTCTCGTCGAAGAACGCCTCCATCTGCCGAAGACGCGCGGAAAGCTTCACGCCAAACAGATAGCTCTCGAAGTCGATCCCTTCCACCTCGTCAACGGCGCGCTCTGCCCAGTCCTCAATCTGAGAGAAGAGCCCGTTGCAGACCCAACAGGCCCCAGGCTTTCCCTCGACACCAAGCATGGAGAGGAGCGTTCTAAGAGCCCGACCCCGCTCTCCATTAGAGAATCCGTGTCCGAGTTTACCGAACGCGCGTCCCAGGCAATCGTCGCAGATCGGCCCGGCCTGCAGGATCTCCGCGGCGGACTTGATCACCCTTTCTGCCGTCTCCCACTCACTCCGGCTCACAGTTCCTCCTTAGTGTGCATACCCACGGTAGTAGATCATCTCCAGATCTTCGCGGATGAACCCGAGCGCTTCCAGGTCCTTGACTACGACCGACGAGGTGACCGGCTCCTTGTTCCACATCCGCACGCGGATCGCGCGGGTGCGCTGCTCAAAGCGTACGATCTCCGAGAGGAGGGCGAGGGCGTCCCGGCGTCCCTCTTTATCGAGCGTGACGAGCGGAGTAAGTCTCTCCCCATGGTTTTCGATCGCGAGGATGGGGACCCCGGAGCGCAGAACAAGGAAGTTTCCCGGATGTCGCCGCAAGGTGAAGCCCTCGTTGTTCCCATCCGATAGAGGAAAGAGGGACGATGCGCCGTAGGGATTCGCCGGGTCGAGGGACGAGAGGAGAACCGACTTTCCACTCTTGTGCGGGGAAGAGAGGCGCTCCACCGTCCCCTGCAGAGCGAACTGCACCCCGGAGAGGCGCTCTACAAAGAATCCCCTTTCGACCTTTCCACCCCACTCCAACCGTGAGAGGATCCGGTAGAGGGTTCCCCAGCGCACTGGTGAACCAGCGAGGGCGAGCGTCTCGCGACACAGGACGCCGTAACGGGAAAGGAGACGCGCGATGAGGGTTTCCATGTCTTTTCCCGTCGGTTCCTCCTCGATGGAGGGTAGGATGGTCCATCGGCCGGCTCCGCCGGTCCATCCACCACGTCTTCGCCTCCCAGGACGCCACAGTTCCTCGCGCGGCTTCCCCGCCCACACCGGAGCGAGGGAGTCGTTCGTCACCCTTCCCGTCCAGATCAGGGTCCACAGCGATCGAGCGACGCGCGAGGGGGACTCGTCGAGGTGGGTCGCGATCTCACTCAAGAAGCTTGCCCCACGATCACGTAAGAACTCGATGACCCGCGCTTGAAACGCATCCTGTTCCACCTCTTCAGGGCGAAAGAAGCGTTGAAAGATCGGTAGCTCTGTACGGGGGGTGAAGGCGATCCGGAAAGTCCCCTTCCCCACGGTCTCCCCACGCCAGATGAACTCGCCCGAGCGCAGAAGCCCTTCGAGGAGGTCCTTGTGATACCCCTGTACCCGCGCCCCCAAGACACACGGCCAGATTGAGACCGGAAGGGAGAGCCAAGAGAGATCTACCAACACCTCGCGGACCCCCTCGATCCCGACTACAGGTTCGTACAAGTGCTGAAAGTGGAGGAGGAAGTCGGAGAACACGTGCGGCGAGACCGCCTTCACCGCTTGCCTCTTCTGGGAGATGGTAAGACGACGGATCCCTTCGACGACTTGGGGGTCACCGAAGCAGTGCGAACCGTCGGGCATCATCACGCGCACCAGATCCATCTCGTCAAGGAGACGGTCGAGCACCTCCTCGGGAATGGGATAGCGGGCGAGGATCTCCTTGCGGGTGAGCAGGGCGTGTGTGGCGAGGTACCGGCCGACAATGAAGCGCAGATCCTCCTCATTGAGACGTGCGTAGCAGCTCCGATCCTCCCCAGCAACGAACCGGGACGCTCTGCCACAAGATCGGGAAGCTCCACCTGCGCCACGCGCCCGTCGTCCAGGAGATCTGGTAGAGCGGCGAGTGCCTCTGGCGCGGTTCGAGCGCTCAGTTCCTCTCGTGTCAGATCGCCGATCCGGCGGAGGAGTTCCACGAGTTCCGTCCCGTCCCGTGCCCTCTCGAACTCTCCCCGCCCCTGCAGCCGCTCTTCCATCGCTGCAATCGCTGCTTGATCGAGGAGATGAGAAGAGACGTCCTTGCCGAGGAGGGCGGAGACGGCACCGCGGTCGACGCGGCTCCCCGCAGGGAGCGGTTTCGGCTCGTCCCATTCGTAGAGGTACTGAGCAGTGAAGTCAAAGAGGAGCGAGGAGGAGAAGGGCGAGGGTCGTTTTCCCCGGCGCACCGCAAACCGGGCCTTCCCCACCTCCACAGCAGACAGGAATTTGCGAAGCTCGCGGAGCGGAAGCCGATCATCCATCACCTCACGGTAGGTCTCAGCAACGATAGGGAACGACCGGTAGCTACGGGCGAGCGCCAACAGATCGCGTGCCCGCAACCGTTGCAGCCAGAGAGGGGTTCGCTTCCCCGGCCGCAGACGAGGAAGGAGGAGCGCCCGCGCCGCGTTCTGGCGGAAACGCATCCCGAACAGGCCGATCCCTCCACCTCGTCTGTGATGAGGTCTTCCACCTCCCCGGCCGGATCGAGCGCAGGATGCTCACCGCCCGCTCGACGGAGATATCCCCCAAGCTTAAACAGGATACCCGCATCGGAGTGACCGCGAGAGGGATCGCTTTACCCTGTCGGAAACGCATCCCGAACAGGGTCGATCCCTCCACCTCGTCTGTGATGAGGTCTTCCACCTCCCCGGGCCGGATCGAGCGCAGGATGCTCACCGCCCGCTCGACGGAGATATCCCCAAGCTTAAACAGGATACCCGCATCGGAGTGGACCGCGAGAGGGATCGCTTTACCCTGTCGGCGGAAGGCGGCAAGGGCTGCAAGGAGAAACGCGTGGTGAAACGATCGACCAAACGGGGATAAAAGGGCCAGCCGCGCCTCCCCTAACTCGTCTTGAAAGGCGTCGAGGAGGATCACCCTGTCATTGGGGATCGTCCCTCCCCGCTCGAACTGATCGGTAAGATACCATTGAAGGTTGCGGGCCGCAGCCCCATCGAGAGAGCAGGAGGATCACCCTGTCATTGGGGATCGTCCCTCCCCGCTCGAACTGATCGGTAAGATACCATTGAAGGTTGCGGGCCGCAGCCCCATCGAGAGAGCACTCCTCCTGTAACCAGTCGGTAAAACCGGAATCAGTGAGACGGGATTCGCATTCCCTTAAGAACGCCCCGAAACGGCGTCCGAACTCCGCGTCACGACCGAGCCCCTCCCCACGCCAGAACGGTATCTGCGCTGCCCGCTCCTCGGAGGGGACGACATGCACGCGGTCGGCTCCTATCTTTGTGATTCGCCACCGTCCGGTCCCCAGGAGGATCGTCTCCCCGACGCGACGCTCGTAGATGAACTCCTCGTCAAGCTCCCCAAGGCGGGTCCCTCCTTCCTCCAATACCACTGGGTACTGGCCGGTGTCAGGGATTGCCCCCCCGTTTAAAATCGCCAAGTGTCGGCTCCCCGGAAGCGGTAGAGTCGGTCGTTCACACGATCCCATGAGATCCGCGGCCGCAGATTGGATGAAGCCGGGGTCTGATACCCACCAGAAAGCATGTCGAGGACAGAGAGGAACGCATCCTTGGTGAGAGCATGGTAAGGAGCAGCTTTACGGATTAAATCGTAAAGAGGATCAACCTCTCGCTCTTCCACGGCGACCATTGCCACCACCTGCTGGGCGAGGACGTCGAGCGGACAGGCGGGGATGTGGACCGCGGAGATCTCCCTATGTCGCATGGCGCGTGCCAGGGCAGCCATCTCCAAGAGGTCCTCGCGCGTCTTCGGAATGAGGCGCCCCACACTCGACGCACGGTAGAGGTGCCCGGCGCGGCCGACCCGCTGCAAGCCGCGGGCGACAGAATGCGGGGACTCCACCTGGCAGACGAGGTCGATCGCCCCCATATCGATCCCGAGCTCCAACGAGCCCGGTAGCGACCAATGCAGGGAGACGGCCGGCCTTGAGGTCCTGTTCGATCTCACTCCGCTGCTCCTTGGAGACGCTCCCGTGATGTGCCTGCACCAGGGTATAGCCGGCACGCTTGTTCAGTTCCGCGGCGATCCGTTCGACGCTACGGCGGTCGTTGGCAAAGATAAGCGTGGAGCGGTGGGAGTTGATCAGGGTGAGGAGCTGCTCATAGATCGCGGGCCAGATCGATGGAGCGCCGTCCTCCTCACACGGAAGATCGGTCATATCTTCCACCGGTGAAATCACGGCGAGGTCGAGGTCCTTGCGATACCCCGCATCGACAATCGTCACCGATCTCGGGAGACCGGCCGCCTCATACCCGCCGAGGAAACGGGCGACTTCTTCCAGTGGCCGCTGCGTCGCCGAGAGCCCGATCCGCACGAAGGGTTGTCCGACCAACGCCTGCAGCCGTTCGAGGAGGAGTGAGAGGAAGGTCCCGCGCTTGCTCGCGCAGACGGCGTGGATCTCATCGACGATCGCGTAGCGGATGGTCTGCAGGATCTCCCGGCTGCGCTTCGATGTCAGGAGAAGATGAAGCGACTCCGGGGTGGTGATCAGGATCTGCGGAGGATGGCGCAGCATCCGCTGACGCTCTGAAGTAGAGGTGTCGCCGGTGCGAACCCCGACCGTCACCTCGGGAAGGTCGATACCGCGGCCATCCGCACCCCGCCGGATCCCTGCAAGCGGTGCGGTCAGGTTCCGTTCGATATCTGCTGCAAGCGCCTTGAGGGGTGAGAGATACAGGATCTGTACGCCTCTTGCTTCATCACCACGTTCACACCGGACGACAAGGTCGTTGATCGCAAACAGAAACGCGGCGAGCGCCTTCCCCGACCCGGTCGGAGCGAGGATCAGGGTGTTCTCTCCCCGCGCGATCGGCGGCCAGCCAAGGGATTGCGGCGGGGTCGGCGCTGCAAAGCTCTCTGCGAACCAGCGCCTCACCGCCGGGTGAAAGAGATCGAGAACATCATCCTTTACCATGGCAAACATTCTCGTAAAAAGAGAGGATTACACCAGTCGCCGGATCGTTGGAGCCTTCCATTCCCACATGCAAAGCATCCGTTTGACTTTTAATCTAGTTTATGCTATAGTGCTGCCAATACTCGATAATAGCAAACCCAAGCGAAAGCTGGGGACGCAAAGTTACGGGCCTAAAGGAGGGTTTCCATGGTCGCCGGACCGCCGAAGGTAAGCGCGGTAGCGTTATGTTCTTTCCTTTCTATTCTTGTTGCGAGGGGCGCTGTATTCGGTCAGGACGGTCAATCCGGTTTACTTGCCGCGACGGATCTCATCTCGGTTATCACCGACGCTGGCACCCTGACTGATGCACAGAAAGAAGCATTATCCGAGTCCCTATTGGAAACAACCGATAGCGATGCCTTTCTTCCGGGCGAGCTATTGTCCCTCCTCTTACTGCCTGAGGCAGGAAGCGTCTCTCTTGAGGAAGTAGAGTTCGTGGTGGCGGCTCTAGAGACTGCGTTTAATCTGCTCCTCTCCGGGGGGTCCGATCTCTTCACTGTGACGGATGCCCTTTTCGAGGTGTTTGAAGCGCAAGATCTGGGGGTTCTTGACCGCTTGTTGCAGCCACAAGCCGGTTCTTCTGGGGTCGCCAACACACTCTCCCAAGCGCTGCTTATGGATGCGGGCTCGCTCATCGGCGTCGATACTCCTCCCCGGCAGGCAGCCAACCGGGCGACCGATCAGAGGGAGATTCGTACCACACATCGACATCAAGAGCAGGCGGAAACCCTGAATACCGAGTGCAACGTTAAGCCAGAAGAAGTACAAAGCAGCGGTTTGCCGGAGGGTAGGTAACCAGGAAACGAAAACCATAAAGGAAAAGATAAAAAAGGCAATATTTTATTCATACCTCCTTACTCACTACCTCCTAGTCCCTGACAAGTGGGTTCGGTAAAGAACCGAACCCACTTGTCTTTTCGACTCCTCACAGTCAAGTTAAGGCTGGTTCGCAAACCGCCCCTTGAAAGAAAGGCTGAAGCGTGAGGAACCTTTTTTCTCCGCGCTCGAATGTGTTGCATTCTCCCATTGCACAAGCCCGGCGCATGCTATAGGATCTCTAGTATGGGGGAGCTATCGGTCTGGCCACTCGTAATCTCGTCACTGATCTTCGTCCTTACCTACGTGGGGATCCTCTCCGAGCGGATACACCGCACGATCATCAGCTTGGTCGGGGCGACCGCAATGATCATCCTCGGCACCTGGCTCGGCTTCTACAGCGATACAGCTGCGGTAGATGCGATCGATTTCAACACGATCGCCCTCCTCCTTGGGATGATGCTCATTGTCGGGATCATGAACAAGACCGGGCTGTTCACTTACCTGGCGATCCGCGCAGCAAAGCTCACTAAGGGGAGCCCATGGCGATTGATGCTCGCCCTCGGCCTCTTTACCAGTGTTGTTTCGATGTTCCTGGACAACGTGACGACGATCATCGTGGTCGCCCCGGTGACTCTCTCCATCGCCGAAGTGATCGGGATGAGCGCGGTTCCCCTCTTACTGGGAGAGACCCTCCTCTCTAACATCGGTGGCGTGGCAACCCTGATCGGTGATCCCCCGAACATCCTGATCGGCTCGGCGGCAGGCCTGAGTTTCAACGACTTCATTATTCACCTGGGACCGATCGTCCTCGTTGTCTGGCTCATCGTTCAATTACTGCTGTTATTCATCTTCAGGAAGCAACTCCATCCTTCCCCGGAAGCATCGGAGAAGATCACGCACCTTAACGAGAAGCGCGCCCTGGTCGATCCCCAGACCGCGAAGAAGATGCTCGTCGTCCTCGGGATGACGGTCCTCCTCTACGTGCTCCACGATACGCTCAATCTCAGCCCAGGCATTGTCGCTCTAATCGGGGCTTCTGCCGGGCTCCTCTGGGTGCGTCCATCGGTGCATGAGATCTTGAACGAGGTGCACTGGGACATCCTGATCTTCTTCCTCTGCCTGTTCATCATCGTCGGCGGGCTGGAGGCGGCGGGAGCCCTCGATCTGATCGCAGAGGGGATGGCGGGATTGACTGGTCATGGGATGATCCCGGCCGCACTCGCCATTCTATGGATCAGTGCGATCATGTCAGCAGTGGTCGACAACATTCCATTCACCATCGCCATGCTCCCCATCATCGCTGGTCTCGCCGCCCGTGGGGTGAATGCCGGTCCGCTGTGGTGGGCGCTGGCTCTGGGGGTCGGATTCGGGGGGAACGGCACCCCAATCGGATCTACCGCGAGCGTAGTCGCTGTCTCGATCAGCGAACGAACAGAGACTCCGATCACCTTTCGCACGTGGATCAAGAGCGGTTCGCTAAGCACCGTTGCGAGTTGTATCGTCGCGAGCATCGCCTTGGCTGTTGCAATCAAGTTGGGACTCCTGTAGCCACGGTAGCCGGTACCCGCGCCTTGTTCACTGATAAAATGGAGAAAAAGATGATCGCCAAAGTGATTCTGCCCCTTCCGCTTGACCGGGCCTTCGATTTTTTCGTCCCGGATGAGATCACGGCCCAGATCTCGGTTGGCAAGCGGGTTAAAGTGAGATTCCAAGGTGAAGAGCGCTTCGGGATCATCGTCGCGATCGAAGGGGAGAGTGAGCATGAAGGTCCGCTCGAACCGGTCCTGGAGGTCCGCAGAGAGCCGTCGTTCTCGGAGGAAACGCTCGCTTTCTGCTTGCGCATCGCAAGCGACTATCTCGCCCCTCAGGGGGTATTCATCAACCGCATCCTCCCCCAGCGCATAAGTGATAAGAAAGAGCGTTTCTTTACGCTCGCCGGGAAGGTGAGCGATCTTCTCCCTCACCTCGATAAACTCTCTTGCCGGGCACCCCGCCAGGCCGCGGTCCTGCACCATCTCCTCTCTGTATCCGGTCCCTGCGCGGAGAAAGATCTGCGGGACGAACTCGGATCGGTTCGAGGGGCCCTCAATCGTCTCGTAGAGAAGGGACTGATCCAGGAGGCTGCACCTTCCGGCCCAGTGGCGCAAGAAGAACGCGATGAATCCCCGCTTTGGGCAAAGGAGCTGGTGAAGGCCAGTGCACGTGGAGGACGAATCCTCCTCTTCGCGCACGCTCGCTGGGAGGGGTACGCCCACCTTGCCAAGGCGGTCCTCTCTTCCGGGAGGGGCGCCCTCGTCCTCGCCCCGGAGATCCTCCTTGCACGGCAGCTCCACACCTACCTGCAAGGACGGGTGGAGGTCCGTGCGGAGCTTTACCACAGCGGTCTCCCCGAAGGAGAACGTGGGAGAGTCTGGGAATCGGCGCGGCGGGGAGAGGCACGACTGGTCATCGGCACACGCTCCGCCCTCTTTCTTCCCTTAAAGGACTTAGGGCTTCTGATTGTCGATGAGGAACAGGACCGCTCCTACAAGCAGGATGAGATGATCCCCCACTACCACGCGCGCACAGTAGCCACGGAACTAGGAGAGGGGGCGCTCGTCCTCTTCGGCTCAGCCGCTCCGTCGCTTGAGACCTTCCACACGGCGGAAAGCGGAGAGATCACCCTCATCCGACCGGAGACGGCGGCGGAGAGTCCTACCGTGCGAATAGTGGACATGACCAAGGAGAGAGGGCCGCTGAGTGAGGAACTGTTCACCGCGATCGAGCGGACCCTCGACCGAGGGAGGCAGGTCCTCCTCGCCGTAAACCGACGGGGTCACTTTCAAGCGGTCCTGTGCAAAAGCTGCGGCCGGCCACTCCTCTGTCCCCGTTGTGGGATCAATCTAACCTACGACGTGAGCGCCACGCAGCTCGTCTGTCGTCTCTGTGGAATGGCGCAGCCGCGGATGGTCTGTCCGGAGTGTGGATCGCGGGCGCTCCGCTTTGTGGGAGTGGGGAGCGCCCGGGTGGAGGAAGAGATGAAGGAGCGCTTCCCCACCGCGCGCATCGCTCGCATCGACACGGACACACTGCGCACCCGCGCACAGGAGATGAGAGCGGAACGAGCACTTGCAGGAGAGGCCGATATCCTGGTCGCCACCCCGATGATCGCGAAGGGGCCGGTTCTACCACAACTAGGCCTCGTGGGGGCGATTGGGGTGGACGCGATCTTGGCCCTCCCCGACTTCCGTGCCGCAGAGCGGACCTATCAGTATTTATCAGGTCTTATAGGAAGACTTCCCCCAGGAGGAGAGGCGATTGTGCAAACCCACTACCATGATCACATCGCCATCCGCACCGCTGCCTGTGGAGACTACGACCGTTTCTACGCAATGGAGATCACCGAACGGAAGGACCTCTTCTACCCACCGTTCTCCTATCTGGCACGGGTGATCCTCACTGCACGCGGTGCGACGCAACGCCAAGACAAGGGAGAACGGCTGGTCTCCCTCCTGCGGACATTTCCGATCGAGATCCTCGGCCCGGCCTCTCACCCGACCCGAAGAGCATGCGAGGTTCTCCTCCTCAAAGGAAGAACGAGGGAAGCGGTACAGAAGGCCTGTGCAGCCGCGCAACAGGAGTTTCCCCAGATCGAGATCGATCTTGACCCCGTGCGGATCTAACTTAAGTGGATCTCGATGATATCCTTATCTGCTAAGATGTGGGTTGCAGGGACCTGCTGTCCATCGAACTTTCCCGACCCCCAGATGCGGATGTAGCGGAGCTTATCCACAAACTCACGGTGCACCGCCTTGACCGCGTCGAGCGCGGTGCTTCCCCCAGGAAGGATGTACGGTTCGCTCATATCGGGAGGGTTGCCTGGGAGCTTCGTGTAGATCCGGATCACGTCGAGCGCAGTGAAGATCTCTCGCCGCAGCGCGTCCAATCCTACCGCCGCCGCCACAGAAGTAGAGAGGACAGGAAAGTACGAGGAGAGTTCGTCAAGCGCCGCGCGGTGATCGGCGAGATCCCTCTTGGTGAGAATGATGCGACAGGGGATCTCCTTGATCCGCTCTTCTGCCTCGGACCGCAACCGCCTTTCCACAAGCTCGATATGTCGTTCCTCCAGGAGGAGGATGATCTCCTCCACGGTCTCGGTGAGCTCCTCCGAGGCGAGGGTCCCATCGAGGATGAGGAGGCAGAGGTCACATTGACGGATCAGGCTGTACACCCAGGATTCGGAGTACTCCGCCGTGATCGGCGGAAGGTCTATCAGCTGAATCGGAGCGTCCTCAAAGGCCATCATTCCCGGGATAGGGCGGACCGTTGAGTAGGGATAGTCAGCAATCTCGGGGTGGGCATTGGTGAGAGCGGAAAGGAGACTCGACTTCCCGCTGTTCGGCGGACCGAGAAGGACGACCTGCCCCGCCCCCTCGCGATCGATATGATCCAGACGCGGCCCTCCGCCGTGCTTCGTCTGCCGCTGGGAGTCCCGCAGCTTGGCTATCCGCCGCTTGATGTCCGCCTGCATCTTATCGGTCCCCTTGTGCTTAGGGATCGTTGCGAGCATCTTCTCCAGGGCGGCGAGCTTCTCCTGCGGGCTTTGCGCGGCTCTGAACTGTTCGCGCGCTTTCAGGAACTCGGGTGTCAGGTTGGCGGGCATCCTTCTCTACCTCCGATCTTAGGGTAGCTGGAGGGACACATCATCGCAACATCCGGCGTGTGGCAGCTCACTCGTTATGGGGGATCTGGATCGTGCTCTTGCCGATGAACTCGCGCACCACCGCGTCCCCCGGGATCAACGAAAGATCGTTCACCTGGTCGATCGAGAGTCCTTCCACCGCAGAAAAGAGCCGCTCGATCCGCTGGTAGCGGATCCGTGCATCGAGGAACGACGCGTATTGTTCGAGGTCGCTTCGCTTCGGCCAGATGCTCTCCTTTTCGGAGAAGAACGGTTTCAGCGCGGGGAGATCGAACGGCATCCCCCCGTTCAACACGTGATCGGCGAGCCCCTTCAACGGAATGATAGAGAAGAGCTCTCCTTCGCGGACGTAGTGCCAGTGCAGCAGAGTCGAGAGGGGCGGGTGGTTACGGTGGTTGACGTCGCGAAGCATTCGGCGCAGGAGCCGCACGTCCTCGAATCGCGTCAGGTGCCGCCCTGTCCACGCCATCTCGTAGAGCGGTTCCATCACTCCAATCTCGTAGAGCGGGTTCATCGCCTCGATGTACAGGCGGAAGATCATAGAAGGGTCGATCCCTTCGATCAGCGGCGGGTAGAACCCATGCAGGCAGTCGAGGAGGAGAATCTGATCGGGATCGCGGCGCACCTTCTTCGTCCCGGTGCGCCGGCCCTCCTTGAAGCTATAGACCGGTTTCTCAATCGTCTCTCCGGCGAGGAGTGCGCGCAGGTGCGTGTTTAGAAGCTGGATATCGAGTGCCTCGGGGGTCTCATAGTTGCGGTCGTTGATCCAGTCGGTCGGGTGCTCGATCAGCGGCCAGAAGTAGTCGTCGAGGTTGAGCATGAGGAAACGTAACCCTTGTTTTTGCAGGCGCTGCGTCAGCTTGACCGTGGAGGTGGTCTTGCCGGAGGAGGACGGCCCGCTCACCCAGATCATCTTGATCTCGTCCCCTGCCTCGATCCGGGCGATCACTTTCTCCGCCGCCAGATCGAGCGACGCCTCGTAGGCACAGAGCGCATCATCGATCAGTGATTTGATCTTGCCGAGACGTACGATCTCATTCAGCCCCTCCAGTGTGTCACACCCGTGGGCACGGTTCCACTCGATCAGGGGATCCATGTGCTCAGGCGGATAACCGTTTCGCACGAACTGGTCCTCGGTGATCGCCCCCTGACGCACCCAGTGGTGCCCCCAGCGGAAGCAGGTGTAGGCATCGGCCGTACGGGTGAAACCCGTGCTCCGCAACACATGGAGGACGGCATCCTGGATCTCCTCCACCGTAGGAGGGAAATTGGAGACACTGTGATGGGGATCCCCATTCAAGACAACAACCACGAGATCGGAGAGGAAGCGAGCGATCCCCTCGTCCGTCGCCCCAGCAGCGAAGATTTGACCGTTGATATCCTTCAGGTAATCCTGTTCGAACCCGCCGTTGGAGTCGGCCGCCCGCCGTATCGCGCGCACGATCCGTTCCTGATCGAACCTCACCAGAGCATGGTTTCGCTTCATCACCTTGCCGATCTTGTTTACAACAGCCATAGTTACACGATTATACCGGGATCCGCCGGAGGAGAGAAGGGAGCGGGACAGGAGATGGTAAAAAAACTTGATGAGGATGATTGATCTTTCAGGCTACCTGGTAGCGCCAAGTTTCACATGTTCTTTGATGCCTTCAGTGGGGAATGGCATCTGCCATTCCCCGCGTCAGATCAGCACAGTCGTATGGTCCTACTTCTGTTTCTTCTGAATCTTCGCCCAGGTGTCGCGCAGGGTCACGGTGCGGTTGAAGACCGGCTTTCCCGCCCTTGAATCGGGATCGACGCAGAAGTAGCCCTTGCGCTCGAACTGGTATCGCTCTCCGGGTTTTGCGGAAGCGAGGCTCGGTTCGATCTTGCACCGAGTAAGAACCTGAAGTGAGTTTGGGTTCAGATTATCGAGCCAGTCTTCCCCTTCTTTGACCTCTAGCGGGTTCTCTTTCGTGAACAGGTGATCGTAAAGGCGCACCTCGCGTCGATCGCGTGCTGTGCCGAGACCCAGTGGAGGGTCGCCTTCACCCTGCGTCCATCAGGGGCGTCGCCACCACGGGTGGCAGGATCGTAGGTGCAGTGAAGCTCCACGATGTTACCAGCCTTATCCTTCACCACGTCGGTGCAGGTGATGAAGTAGGCGTAGCGCAGCCGCACCTCGCGTCCCGGGGCGAGGCGGTAGAACTTCTTCGGCGGGTTCTCCATGAAGTCCTCGCGCTCGATGTAGAGGACTTTCGAAAATGGGACCTGCCGCGTTCCCGCGCTTTCGTCTTCAGGGTTGTTGATCGCGGGAAGCTCCTCGGTCTGATCGTCAGGGTAGTTTGTGATGATCACCTTCAGTGGGTCGAGGACCCCCATCCTCCGTGGCGCGCGCTTGTTCAGGTCCTGCCGCAGGCAGTGCTCCAGGAATGCGACATCGACTGTGCTTTCGGCCTTGGTCACGCCGATCCGCTTCGCAAAGTCGCGGATCGCCTCAGGGGTATACCCGCGCCGTCTTAAGCCTGCGATGGTCGGCATCCTTGGGTCGTCCCAACCGGCCACGTGTCCTTCCTCGACTAACTGCAAGAGCTTCCGCTTGCTCATCACCGTGTAGGTCATGTTCAACCGCGCAAACTCGATCTGCTGGGGGTGGTAGACGCCAAGCTGATCGAGGAACCAGTCGTAGAGCGGTCGGTGGTTCTCAAACTCGAGCGTACAGATCGAATGCGTGATCCCCTCGATCGAATCCGACTGGCCATGTGTCCAGTCATAGGTCGGGTAGATGCACCATTCGTCTCCTGTGCGGTGGTGTGTGGCGCGAAGGATGCGGTACATCACTGGATCGCGCATGTTCAGGTTGGGGTGAGTCATGTCGATCTTGGCGCGCAGCGTCTTCGATCCATCAGGGAATTCCCCGGCACGCATGCGGCGGAAGAGGTCGAGGTTCTCCTCCACCGAGCGGTTACGGTATGGGCTCTCCTTCCCCGGCGGAGTGATCACCTGATCGCCTCCCGGATCGCCTTACCACGGTACTCGCTGATCTCCTCAGGAGAAAGGTCGCAGACGTACGCCTTCCCATCTCGGATGAGCTTCTCGGCCCACTCGTAGAGCTGCTCAAAGTAATCTGAGGCGTAGAAGAGCCGATCCTCCCAGTCGGCACCGAGCCAGCGGACGTCCTCCAGGATCGATTCGACGTATTCTGTGTCTTCCTTCCCTGGATTAGTATCGTCGAACCGGAGGTTGAACTTTCCGTCGAATTCCTCGGCGATCCCGTAGTTCAACAGGATGCTCTTGGCGTGCCCGATGTGCAGGTACCCGTTCGGCTCAGGGGGAAAGCGGGTGTGCACCCGACCGTCGTTCTTCCCTGCCTCAAGATCCGCAATGACGATCTGACGGATGAAATCGACGGGCGCTTCTTCGCCGGCCTTCCTCATCTGTGGTCTATCCTTGGCCATCTTCTCCTCGCTCCTTGAGTTCTGCAGACTTCCTTAAGCGCTCTAACGGACGATCATCCTTTTAGTCTACCGTGAGATCTCGTGCAGTGCCAGTAAAAGGCTTCTCTCGTCGATCAATGAGTACCAGAGTAGTGCCAGTGGGATTTCCTTCCAATCGACGGCTTTGCCTGCAATGATGTAATCTCCATTACAGATGAGGGGGTGGGGTTCTTCGGTAGACTGCTCTTTAAGTATGAGTGCTCGCTATACTGCAGTTAACTAAGGAGTGGAACAGCGTTGAGTAGAGGACCAATTCATCGTGGGCTGTACGTACTGGTATTTGTGTTCTTGTGCCTCTTCTTCGCAGGGGCATTGACCTTTGGGCAGGGTATCGTCACCGACTCAGACATACGAGCGACGGGAGGAGCCAACCTCAAAGGGTCCTCACCCAAGTATACAGGGCCAGCCACTGGTCGTCCTGCCTTGGATTACCTCGTGATCAGTATACGAGCGTTAGGCAAGGTGTGTACCGGCCCACGGAGTCTGAGACCCTCTGCACCTGTCTGCGTGCAACGCACAGGCAGGTGTGTAGAAGCTCCATGCGCCTGTCTGCGTCCGAAGGACAGGCAGAGGCAGGCAAAACGGCGAAGAGCGATATATGAGAGATCAGAAGAAGCAAGGAAGCCTGTCGCAGATGCATCTTCCTGAATCTGTTCCTCCCACGGCCCCAAGCAGCGATTATCCTTGCGATCGTAGCGGCCGAACAACGCAGCGTTTCCAGCTTTGCATCCGCCATTACAGATGTCGGAGTAAGCACAGCCCCTGCATTCCGCCGGCAAGGATTGGAACTCGACGAACGCTGCTACGCTGAATCGACCCCGCATGATCTCCCAGATCGATCGTTCCTTGATGTTGCCGAGCGGGATGTCCGAAATGAAAGGGCAAGGGGTCACCGTACCGTCCACCTTGACCGTGAGCACGAAGTAGCCACCGGAGCAGGCTGAGCCGACCAGTGTGCAGAAATTCCTGACAAAGCGGGCATGGGGTCTATTCGCATCACAGAGAACGAAGCGCTTAGCTGCCGCCCATGCCTCCTTGTCGGGGGTGAGAGGATCGTCTTTCACCTGAGGGATGTACTGATAGAAGAGGGCATGTGCCCCGAGCTCCTCCTTGACGAAGGTGTAGATCTTCTTGACCCGGTGAACGTTCGCCCGATGGAGAGCGCTGAAGGTGTACACCTCGATACCCGCCTCTCTGAGGTGAGCGATCCCTGTCGTTGTAATCCTCCAGGCACCATCCTTGCCGACAAACGTGTCATGCTCCTCCTCGTTACACGAAACCAGATTGACGATCGCCGCATCCAATCCTGCATCGCAGAGTTCTTCAGCCCGAGAGCGATCGGCGCCCAGGGCATTGGTGTAGAGGACGACCTGTGGAACGTGCGCCTCCCCCTTCGCATAGCGGATAACCTCGGCCAGATCATCTCGCAGAAGGGGCTCTCCCCCGAGGATCTCAAGGCGCGTCCCCACGTCTGAAATATCGTCGAGCAGTCTCTTGATATCGGCCATCGGGAGAAGATCCTCCCCCTTCTCTGCGTAGCACATCCGACAGGAAAGATTACAGGCGTTGTTCACCTCGAGTTTGATCGACCAGAGGACCCCACCTACGAGCCGTTGGAGGGTTCGGCGAAAGACGCGTGAACGGAGCGAACTGACGGGAAGCCGGTCGATTATCCCGAGGATCGGGTCCTGCCATCGTAATGCAAGCCACGTCTTTAGCCGCGGAACCCGGTCAAGTGGGGTACGCCTGAACCGAATAAGAGGCCTTGATCTTCCAGTCACTTCTTCCACCATTGACAGCTCCTTTACAGCCTGTTGCCTGCATCTTTTCTTGCTACTTCGTTTCGAGTCGAGGCCTTGGTCTCAATCATCTTACCCGTAGAGCGCGCAAGAATCGCTATTGAGCGCTCAGCAATCAGTAGTCAGCTATCAGCTTACAGCAGATCATAGGGTTTGTCTCTTGTCTGACAGCTGATAGCTGACGGTTGACGGCTGAGCGCTTGACACCCCCAACTTGACAAGTGCCTTTCTCCTTTCCTATGCTGGAAATACTATGAAACGGATACGAATGTTGATCTGCCTTTTGATGGTGGCTCTGGTTCCCGGCCTCTCCGTCGTCGGAAACGACCTCCCCGCGGACAAGGTGGAGCGGGTACGCACGGGGATGACGCTCCTCGGCGCGGTTCTCGGCCTTGGAGGTGGAATCGCCACCGGGCTCGGTCTTGTCCCGTCGGGCACACCCCTCTCCGATTCTCTTCTCTCGCTATTCCCGTTGCCGCTATGGCTGCGGTCACCGGT
>LZCG01000056.1_pt1 | contig 21076 bp, 28 predicted proteins | sample 768541 | NCBI WGS metagenome assembly LZCG01 (sample SAMN05200874, study PRJNA324366) | oil field metagenome | isolation source: sample BH-FW-1 from oil reservoir | place: India: Bombay High | collected 2015-07-11
GCAGAAACCGCATCATGAGGTTTGCTTACTTTCTGTATGTCTTTGCCGTCTGGGATATTTTTTACTATGTTTTTCTGAAATTATTAATCGACTGGCCTGCCTCTTTTTTCACATGGGATATCCTTTTTCTGCTTCCTGCGCCATGGACAGGCCCGGTCATAGCGCCGATAATATTATCTGCGATGATGCTCCTACTGGCTGCTGCAATTTTCTGGTTTTCCTCCAAACAGGAAAAGGTACGTATGACATTTGCCGAATTATCTGTCCTGATAGCAGGGTCTTTGGTGGTCATCATTGGTTTTATCCGTGAGTTCTTTGTGTTTACAGCAGCGCAGTATCCCAATGAAAAAATCTGGTCGCTTTCCATTAATCAGTTAAAGCAAGTTACCACCCGTTTTGTACCGCAGGATTTCCCCTGGATATGGTTCTTTAGCGGCACAGCATTATTGCAACAGGTATTCTGGTGTTTATCCGCCGTAATTATAAAAACAAATCACACTAAAAAACCCACCTTAGAACAAGGTGGGTCCAAAACATTCTACCTGATTTGCTAGCACGCAATCCTTGCTACAAATATAAAAATAAGATCAAAACAACCAAGAAAAAATTAAAAAAAAAATTAAATCTTAAGTTCTTTTTCAGGAAATATACAGCATAACTACTTCAGGCTCTGAATCTGTTCTTTGATAACTTTTATTTTTGCCTCAGCATCCTGCTGCTTTTTGCGTTCCGTTTCAACGACCTTATCAGGCGCATTGTTAACAAAACGTTCGTTATCAAGCTTTTTCACCACGTTTTTCAGAAAACCTTCTGTATATTTTAATTCCGCTTCCAGTTTCCGGCGTTCCTCTTCCACATTCACGGCATTATCCACAGGGATGTAATACTCAGAAGACTTAATCAGAAAAGTGAGGACATTATCTGTTTTCGTATTCACATAGTGGATAGCTGACAGGTTGCCCATTTTGCAAATAAGACCATCGAAAGTTATGTCGTGTTGTAATGTTCCGTTTTTTTTCACGTACAGTTCCAACGGTTTTTTGTTTGGAATCCCTTTATCCTGCCTGATATTTCGAATAGCCATGATTACATCACGGGCATGTCCGAAAAGGCTCAGAATGGTAGCGTCAAAGCGGTCGGCTTTGGGCATAGGCGCCACCATGATGCTTTCTCTTTCACGCCGTTGGACGAGCAGGTGCCAGACTTCTTCGGTAAGGAAAGGCATAAAAGGATGCAGAATACGCATCAACTGATCGAAAAACCGGATAGTGGTTTCATAAGTCGGTTGGCTGATAGGTTGCTGGTAGCCAGGCTTAATCATTTCAAGATACCAGGAGCAGAAATCATCCCAGATAAGTTTGTAAAGCCCCATCAAAACATCCGAAATCCGGTATTTGTCATAATCGTGCTCTACTTGCCGGAGCACCTGATTCATACGACTTTCAAACCATTGTATCGCCACCCTATCGGTGTCCGGCTGTACGACTGTTGGGCTGATTTCCCAGCCTTTTACCAGCCGCATGGCATTCCAGATTTTGTTGCTAAAATTGCGGCCCTGCTCACACAAAGCCTCATCAAACGGCAAATCATTGCCGGCAGGCGAAGTCAACAACATGCCGACTCTTACTCCATCAGCACCATATTTTTCTATTAACTTAATCGGGTCGGGTGAATTGCCAAGTGATTTCGACATTTTACGACCCAGCTTATCCCTGACAATTCCGGTAAGATAGACATTATGAAAAGGGATTTCCTTTTTGTAGGCTATGCCTGCCATAATCATACGGGCCACCCAGAAGAAAAGAATCTCAGGAGCCGTCACCAGGTCTTGTGTGGGGTAGTAATAATTCACTTCTTTATTATCCGGATGGCGAATGCCGTCAAAAACCGACAACGGCCACAGCCAGGAAGAAAACCATGTATCCAAAACATCCGGGTCCTGGCGCAGGTCTTCTTTCTTAACAGGCTGTCCGGTTTTTTCAGTGGCTTTTTCTATGGCTTCCTCAACAGATTGGGCTACCACATAGACATTATTATTAAAATAATAAACCGGAATGCGATGTCCCCACCACAATTGACGCGAAATACACCAGTCGCGAACATTTTCCATCCAATGACGATAGCTATTCTTAAACTTGGCCGGATGAAACCGAATGGTGTCATTCATAACCAACTCCAGGGCAGGTTTGGCCAACTCTTCCATTTTCAGGAACCATTGCAGCGACAATTTAGGTTCGATAGGCACATCAGTACGTTCGGAATAACCTACTTTATTTTTATAATCTTCCACCTTAACCATAAAGCCTTTATCAGCCAATTCTCCGGAGATGGTTTCCCTGACCTCAAAACGGTCTTCGCCGATATGCATCCCGGCTTTTTCATTGAGCGTTCCGTCATCATTGAAAATATCGATGGAAGGCAGGTTATGCTTCAATCCTATTTCATAATCATTTTCGTCATGAGCCGGAGTGATTTTCAGGCACCCCGTTCCAAACTCCATATCAACGTATTCATCCTCAATAATGGGAATAGTACGGTTAATCAAAGGCACTATCACATGTTTTCCTTTCAGGTGGCGAAACCGTTCGTCGTTGGGATTCACGCAAACAGCCGTATCGCCCAGAATAGTTTCGGGTCGTGTGGTAGCTATGGTAACAAATGTATCCTCACCTTCAACAGGATAGCGTATATAATAAAGTTTTGAATCCACCTCTTTATAAATCACCTCCTCATCAGAAAGAGCTGTAAGCGCCTGCGGATCCCAATTTACCATACGGATACCGCGGTAAATAAGGCCTTTTTCATGCAAATCGATGAATACCTTAATAACCGATTCATACATATCATCGTCCATGGTAAATTTGGTTCGATCCCAATCGCAGGAAGCGCCGAGTTTCTTCAGTTGTTCGAGAATGATTCCACCATGTTTATGAGTCCACTCCCAGGCATGGTCAAGAAAAACATCCCGTGAAAGCGATTCTTTTTCTATTCCCTCCTGCTTTAGTTTGTTGACCACCTTGGCTTCGGTGGCAATAGAAGCATGGTCAGTTCCGGGAACCCAACAGGCATTTTTTCCCAGCATACGCTGCCGTCTGACAAGCACATCCTGCAAAGTATTGTTGAGCATATGGCCCATGTGAAGAACTCCCGTAACATTGGGGGGTGGGATGACAACCGTATAGGCTTCGCGTTCATCGGGCTCTGAATGAAACAACTTGTTCTCCTGCCAAAAGGCATACCACTTATCTTCAATGGATGAAGGGTTGTATTTCTTCGGTATTTCCATGTGTTATATTCCTAAAAATATGTCTTAAAATGAGGGAGCAAAGCTATTAAAAAAAGCCCATGCATAAAAACAAGACTTAAATGACATTCCCGGCATTTACAGCCTTACAAGGGGTCTTCTTCACTATCTTCCGGCATGATAAGGTCATCCATATAGTCATCCGGATCAATTTCTTCCGCATCGACATCTTCAACCATTTCCCGCATCCGGACACCCACCTTAACCAGATAATAGATATCTTCGGTCTCCACAGGTATGGCTGACACTTTGTTCCCCTTTGCATCGGTATATTTGATGATGCTATCATCAAATCCGCCGGGATACATCAGGACGATTCGTTCGAGGATTTCCTGGGACAATGTTTTGTAATCAACGATTATTCTTTTTTTAGCCATAAATAATTATTATATACTATTTTACAACGAATTAATTGCATTATTGTTTTTCGGAGCCAAAATAGGAAATAGATAAGTAGAACAGGCGCCTTTTTCCTTTTTTTTCAGAAACATTTCATAAAAAAACAAATTACCGCCATCAAGTTGGTTTGTGAAGTTCCCGGCACAAACGCCATACTTCTCTCAATATTTGCCAATTAGGACTTTTTTAGCATATACCAGATGGGGATCACTAATTTTTACCAGATAAACCCCGGCCTTATCTATCGGAATAATGGTTTGAGGGGCAGTAATCTGTGACCGATACATCATCTGCCCCATGATATTATAAATGGCCACCTGTCCCGTACCGGCAGCTTCAGGTCTGGAAATAATGAGTTGGAACTGATGCACTGCAATATTTACATTCTCCGCTGGCTCCTCTGGTAAGCCAATCGTGGTTTTATTCAGATGTATCCTGAAGCGCTCCTGCAAAGAACCTTCCAAAGCCGTGAAAAAATAAACACTATCGCGAAGAAAATCATGTTTCATTCCTGTCAATAGATCCTCCAGAAAAATACCTGACGCAGAAAAGACCGTATCTGCCCTGCTGACAACCAACCGGTAGTTGCCTTCCCGGGGGAAAGAAGCCCCCAGTGCAATGACGGTTTCCGACCCGGTTTCAGGAATCATATTGAATGCCACTGGTATTCCATCAGCCGTTAAAGCATAAACTGAAGGACAAGATGTATTGTAGCTAAACAATTTGGAAGCATCATAACGGTCTTTCTGAAAAGCAGCTTCCGGATTCACGCCTATCAACACCTCATCATAAAAATTATCATCCAGCAGACTAATTTCCAAAACATCAGATAAGGAAGATGCTTTCAAAAAACTCTGGTCGGCATGTGCCAGGTTGGAAACATCAAGTCTAAAGGCAGCATTTTGAGCCACTCTGACAAAAAATCCCTGGCCCGGACTGATGTAGGCAGAAGTAGTTCCTGTAGTTCCATTACTAAAAACATAATCGCCTGCCCCGCCATTAGCGGCATTATCATAAACATAGAAATAATCCTCTGCCAGAGGTGTTTTATCAACAGAACTCCAGTCGATAGCAGCAGTATAGGGATTTCCCATCAGGTTCCAGCCATTGTTGCCGGCAGCTGTGTAGGGCAGAATGGTATCGAATGCTACAGTGTTGGGTACACCCGAAAAATTAAAATCAGGTCCGTAAGCAGTGGTATAGGCAACCAGATAGCCCCGACCAAATTTAAAGGTTGATTCAAAACTTTCATTAACAGCCTGTTCACTTCCGCGGATATTGATCCAGGGATAACCGTCCGTAATGGTTTCATCAAAAAAATAAAAATCAAAATCAAGAGGTAAAAGTGTGCCGGCAGGCACAAATTCACCCTGTATGGCTTGTCCGGCTACCGGCGATGACAGCAGGTGCCAGGTATTATCATTACTGATATAGCGTCCAATAGTTGTAGTACCGTGATTGGTTAAAGTTCCTTTAAGGATCATGGAACCGGTTCCCGAAACATCACTTTGGATGGTCGTGTTCCCTTCAACAGTCAATTGTCCTTCGATAGACAAAGCCCCATCAGATAGTAGTGTTAAATGATGCACCGTATCCTCCTCTCCCACTTCTATCAAAGGGCTATAGTCAACACCGCCTCCGATGGTGACATCATAATCCGGAGTTGGAATGGTAGCCTGATTCCAGTTGTCTGTTTCGTTCCAGCTCGTACTGACCTGGCCCGTCCAGGCCAGGCTTCCATATTCGGTAGTAAAAAACGTTTCATCGCTGTATTTTGTTCCATAAGCATTGGATGCATAAGCTTTTACGTAATAAGTTGTGTGAGGTTCCAGACCTGTAATTTCAGAAACAAAAGCGCCCGTTCCTGTTCCGTCAAGGGTGTGGTCATCTGTAAGGTCAGGATGCGGAAGCGAACTCCAGCAAACCCCTCTTGCCGTAACCGGGGCATCGCCGGAAGTCGTTACATCCCCGCCCGATTGAGCCGTGGTAGCAGTAATATTACTTGTGCTCACAACAGAAAGCTCAGGCAATGCCACATGCTCAACCCCGCTGATGATAAGGGAAAAATCCTGCGGGCCGTAAGAAAGGGTTCCTTCATGCGAAACAGAAATCGTATAAGTGCCGGCTGTTGGATTGCTGATGATGATTTTTTCCACATTATCCAAATCATTGTCGCCGGTTGTAGCTGCATTTGACGGATTCAGACCATCCAACCTGTAGGGCATCCATGTAGTCCTGGTACTAACATCCGAAACGGTCATATCCAAATCATTCACAAGAATAGTATCCGCAGGGTCGAGAGCAGGTTCCAGCTCAGGGCCATAGATATCAGTCCAGACGATGGTAGCTATAAATTCTTCCGTTCCGCTGACATCTACTTTCAGACTGTAGGTTTCGCCCTCACTCAATGAGGTTTCTGTTATCAGAGAAGACACATGTTCATTAGCTATCAGTCTGCCGCACTCAGGGCATTAAACAATCCCCATCCAAACTGGTAATCAGGACCTTCATTAGGACCTGCTTCATCGGCTGTATGGATAGCCAGGGCTTTCAGGGTAGCCGCTTTCATAAAAAACCGGTGGTTTCCTGATAAAGCTGCTGCAAGAGCAATAACGAACCCGCCACATTGGGGGCTGCCATGGACGTTCCGCTATAACTTTCATATTGCGAATCACTCCCGGCCAGAGAAGAATACAAACCAACGCCATTGCCCACCAGGTCGGGTTTTATGCGACCGTCATCAGCAGGTCCCCAGCTGGAGAAGCTACTCATGGTCACATCTGACGGATTGCCGGTATAACCATTAGCCAAGTCATCCACAGCGCCGATAGTCAGAATATTTTTAGCGTTGCCCCACCAGCCAATGCAGTCATAACCATCCACACCTCCATCGGGAGGATGCCCTTCACCATCATCATTCCGGTCATTTCCCGCCGATTTACAAATCAGATAATACGGTGACAAAAGCGCAATATAATCTACATAACGGGCCGTAGCGCCATAAAAACCAAAGCCGTAATCTTCTTCCGTACTGATACTGTCCGTACCATACCAAATGCCCCCGTTCCAACCTGTAATATAGCCATAAGAGTGGTTGGAAAGTAACAGGCCGCCTGCCCCGGCTGTTGTCATTTCCGACTGGTCGTTATCCCAGTCGTAAGCTTCCAGGGCCGCATTATAAGCCATTCCTTTGGCATTAGTCTGGACCCCGCCTGCTATCAGCGTACCGGCCACATGTGTCGAATGGTCACTGTTAGTCAACACCCCATCCATATCCGTGACCCGGGTTTGACCCGTGTTGTTAAATTCCTGATGTGTGATACGTACATCGCCTCCATCCCATTCGCCAATAATCATTTCCGTGCCATCCAGGTCAAAACCCGGTGAAGCACCAGGATAAAGCTGGTCGGTAGAAGTGGTCGCTGCAGCCGTTGCATTGTGAGTTTCATAATACATAAGCCGCCTTCCGGCGTAATGCCCTGCAGTGCCATCTCAGTTCCATCCTTCACTTGCTTTAGCGGCAAGCCTTTTTTTATTGCAATCCTATAGCTTTTGCCTTATTGATTTTATTGATGTTTTGAATGCTGTCAGCAAGCCTGTGCAGGGTTTTCGTATTGGTATGACGCATAATCCTTGCTCGTGCTTCCAGGGATTGACCCGAGCAAAATGGCCGAAAGTCATTAATATCACTATAAATAAATAAACAATATTCCTTGAACTCATTTGAAGGCAAATTAAAACAACACAATTGGTTGCAAGATAAAGATTTTTCGGACAGGCTTATGTTATGATTATATAAATTCTATCGGCAGGTGATAAAGGTAAGACCCATTCCCCACATTTCACTGCCGGCCATAGCCACAGCCATTGTCTCCATTGGTTGAAAAATCACCTGAGAATTTTCATTCACAAAATGAAACAGCAGAAAAAAACATTGATTGATGTTGAGACATCCAAAAATAAAACGACCGGAACATATTGAACCGGCCGCTATCATTCATCGGATAAGTTATCTGAATCAAATCCTGGGTCGTTTGCCGGGTTTCCTTTTGGGGGATCTCTTTTTTTGGGGCGTCTTTCCGCCTTTACTATCAGGCTTAGAAAGTTCTACCGTAACCGGGTTTCCATCATAACGGGTTTGTTTGAAGGCCTTCAAAACCACATTCTCAAAAGACTGTTCCACTTCAAAGAATGAAAAATTTTCATCAGGTCTATTTTCCAATTCGCATATCCCTGCGATTGCAGGTCTCATTAATGAGACCCATCAGTTTATTGGGGTTCATTCCGTCGCGGGAGCCCAGACTGATGAAAAAGCGGGAATAGACCGTGCCATCATCGCGTCCATTTTTTCCTCTTTCCTTATCACCCGGTTTGACGCCGGCATTAATATCTCCGGTATTTTTATAATACTCAAGAAAGCGGTTAAATTCCACTGATACAAAGCGCTGAATCAATTCCTCATGACTCATCCAGCTAAGTTTTTTGTAGATTTCCGGAAGAAATTTTTCAATCTGTTCCGTGTTAATTTCCACTTGTTCTACTTTATCAATCAGATTGAAAAGCTGTTTGCTGCAAATCTCGTTACCTCCGGGAATTTTCTTATAATCAAAACGTTGCCCGGTAATTTTTTCAAGTGTTTTAATTTTATGAAGCTCACGGGTATGGATAAACGAAACCGAACGGCCTTTTTTCCCGGCCCGACCGGTGCGGCCACTGCGGTGCACATAGGCCTCCATCTCATCAGGTAGGTTGTAGTTGATTACATGAGTTAGGTCATCAACATCCAGACCGCGGGCAGCTACATCTGTTGCCACCAAAATCTGAAGATGTTTCTGCCGGAAACGGTTCATTACGTGGTCGCGCTGTGCCTGGGAAAGGTCGCCATGAAGCGCATCAGCATTATAGCCGTCCTGCATCAGTTTGTCGGATACCTCCTTGGTTTCTTTGCGGGTACGACAAAAAACAATCCCATAAATTTTTGGAATGAATATCCACCACACGTTTGAGCGCTTCATACCGGTTTTTGGCATGCATGACATAATATTCGTGTGAAACATCCTCGGTAGTGACATTTTTGTTACCTACCCTGATTTCCACCGGCTGGTTCATATATTTATCAGCAATTTTTCTGATTTCAGCAGGCATAGTAGCTGAAAACAGCAGGGTTTGTTTGCTCTGACGGGTTTCGGCCAGGATGGCATTCAGGTCTTCTTTAAAACCCATATTCAACATTTCGTCAGCTTCATCCAAAACCAGATATTCAATTTCTGAAATATTTAATGCCTTACGGCGAATCAAATCCAGCGTTCGACCCGGGGTCCCCACCACAATCGTGGGTTTGTTTTTTAGCTCCTTTATTTGTGTCACAATATTGGCCCCTCCATACACAGCAATGGTCTTAATGCCTTTAAGATATTTTCCATAGGCATCCAGGTCTTTGGCTATCTGCATCCCCAGTTCTCGTGTAGGCTCAGGATTAAAGCCTGAACATGAGGAGAATCCGGACGGACATGATGGAGGAGTGGCAACCCAAAAGCAGCTGTTTTACCCGTTCCGGTTTGTGCCAGACCGATAAGATTTTGCTTTGATGCCAGTAGTAAAGGAATCACTTTTTCCTGGATAGGTGTCGGGGTTTCAAAACCCAAATCTTCAATAGCCCTGATAACAGGGTCTTTCAATGCTATTTCGTTAAAATTCATGTAATTAAATGTGCGTTTATGCTTCCTGTTTTTTTTATTTTTGGAAGAGACTGCAAAAGTAACTGAAATTATTGGATTTACAGTATTTCTGGTATGGAAGGGATTTTTTTCTTTTCATTTATGTTTGCCTCACAATAAATTTGATACAGTAATCAATAGAAATCGGTAATGACCAAAGCACCATCAAAAAAATTTATAGCATAAAAAAGTAGCATCCATTGCATACTACGTTGAAGACCATCTTTTCTTCATCATCGCAGATTCTCCATCGCCAGGAACTATGGTCAAGAGCCTTATGGCAAAAAAGAAACCATAAAGAAACGGGTTACATGATAATTGAAGGGAAATATTATTATTTGTTTATCGAAAAAGTGGAGCTGCCGGGAGTCGAACCCGGTCCAAACAAGCAGCAAAATTGGTTTCTACATGCTTAGTTTTTCATTGGTTGTCGGGAACAGGCTGGTGAAAAAGAACCTACCTGAGCCTTATCCCCAAAAATTTCACAACAAAACCGGGGACACGTTTTGATGCTAAGCCAGGCATTGTATGATGCTCAAAGCGGGACGCGGCCAGGCGTGGCATCCCGGTGAGCAGCTAGGAACGTAATCTTTCTGACTACGCTGCTAACGCGTAATTGTTATTGTTGCCAGTTAAAATGGCGTTGAGCCTTGTTTTTACGGACGGTGACACAACGTCCGGCATGCTTGCAATTCCACTTCCTTGCTGTCAAATCCAGTCAGCCCCAGAATGTCAAAGAACCTTTTCTCAAAACAAGATGACAAAATTAATCATTTTCCGGAAAATGAGAAGCTTTTTCTTTTAATCCCTCATTTCGCCATTCACCGATATTTTTTTGAAATTCGCCGAAAAACAGTATGGTAAAACCATATTCCGTATTAGATTTGCTCTCGATAATAAAACTAAAAAAACTATAATGAAATCAAGTGCTGAAATCAAAAAATTAGTAACGGGATTGCTGGTTGTGGCTGCCGGGTTTCTGTTCCTGTTAAACCGGCTGGACGTTCTTTCTCCACAGGTAGCCGATGCTCTATTTTCATGGCAGATGGTTTTGATAGCCATTGGAGTGATAATCCTTGCCGGGCAACCGGGCAATATTGGCGGATGGGTACTCATTGCCATAGGCGGATTTTTTCTGATTACAGACCTCTACGTAATTCCAACTACTTTCAGCGATATCTTTTGGCCTTCACTGATCATCATTATCGGGCTGTTCATCATTTTTAAGGGACGACAGCACGGTGGCCGCTGGCATGAAGCCCTTCAACAGGGCGAGGGAAACACCACCGACGAACAATTTGAGGACATCTCTATATTTGGTGGCGGGAAAAAAAACTATCATATTAAAAACCTGCGGTCAGGAAAGATTGTGGCTGTTTTTGGTGGTTCTGAGATAGACTTAACCGAATGTCAGCTGGCAGAAACCGGTGCTGTGCTGGAAGTTTTCTACATGTTTGGGGGCTCCTCCATTCATATTCCGGCCGACTGGGAAGCCCGTGTAGAAGTGGTTTCTGTTTTTGGCGGATTCGACCAGAACAAACGCCCTGTTAAAGACGCCACCAAATCAACCGGAAAAACATTGGTTGTAAAAGGAATGGCTATCTTTGGCGGTGGAGAACTGAAACACTTTATTTAATGATGGCATAAGCGCTTAAAAGTATGGTGAAGCCTCCTTTTCCCGGAAACAAACAAACCATTCTTTATTATTTTATTGCTGGTGGTGCCATTGCGGCGCACCATGTTATCATGGCCAGCTACTACCCTTCCTTCCCGACAGAAACTGTATGATTGATGCGGCTGTCGGCTCCGTCATTTTAACAATGCCGGGCCTTTTAAAGAGGTTTCGCTGCCAGAGGCCATGGACTATTATGTTGCGGCCTTTTGCCCGATGGTTAATTTTACAGACAAAAAACCATGAAATATTTTGAGGAAGACCTCAATGTTCAGAAATTTGTCAGGGTTCACCGTCCCTGTATCGTCAACCTTGAAAGGCTCGAAAGCCTGGAGCCTCACGGGAAGGAAACCAGGATGCTGACGTTCAGAGGCGGATACAAAGTGAATGTCAGCAAGAGAGGCATGAAGTGGTTAAATAGTTTAATGGATTTTAAAGGATTGTAGCAGATTGACTAAAAAGGAGATACAACTCAGAAAACTTCAGAAAAGAATTGCCGAAACCTCTGGCGTGTTTAAGCTTATAGATGAAAACGACAACATTTTAGCTGCCATTTCAGGTGGCATCGATTCATTGGTCATGCTTCACAGCCTCGCCGACATGAAAAAGCGGGCTCCCTTCCATTTTAGGATTGAAGCTGTGCATGTCTCTGTAGAACAGATTTCCCGGGAGGTGGATAAATCAAGCATTGAAACCCTGTGCCGCCAACTGGAAATTCCGTTCCATGCCATTTCAACCCGGATTGACGATGAAGGGCATCAGCAAAAAGGCATTTGTTTTTTATGTTCCTGGTATCGCCGAAAGGCACTTTTTCAGTATGCCAATGCGCAGCACATCACAAAAATAGCTTTCGGACACCATCTCGATGACGTTCTGGAAACACTGCTCATGAATATGACCAACCATGGCCGGCTGAGTACCATTCCGCCAAAAGTGCAAATGCGAAAAGGTAGCTATGCCCTCATCAGGCCGTTGACCATGCTGACCAAACAAGAGGTTATGCTTTACGCGGAAACTGCCGGGTTAACATCATTCGAAAAACCCTGCCCTTTTGAGAACACCAACAAGCGTTCGGGCTTTGGGCAGATACTGGCACAACTGGCCGCTATGAATCCCAAAGCAAAAAGGAACCTGTTCAATCAATGCGCCACATTAACCGCGAATACCTGCCTCCCGAAGAACCATTCAGTAGTAGTAAGGATGACTTGTATTAGCTCCACAATTCTGCCTACTTTAAAATTTTTTATTATAATTGAATACAGAAACCTGAAAATCTACTTCAAATGCCACGAAACCTCTTTCTCCTCATGTTAATGTTATTGATATTGGCATTGCCTTCAATATCCCAGGAATTACCAACAACAACCGCTGAAAATCTGACAACAACAAAACCTGACAGCACCAAACCTGTTTTGAAGAAGGCTACACCAAAAAAAACTTATCCAAAACCCAGCGTAATTGGCACAAAAATTTACCACGAATCGTCGATGCAACCCATGAGGATTCTGCAAGGGTCGGTACCCGGGATGATAGTTACCAAATCCACCGGACTTCCCGGAACCGATTATGATTTCGTGATACGCAACGGCACCAATCCAAGTGCTGGCGCTAGTACGCCGTTGATAGTCATCAATGGCGTACCGATTATCCCCGACAGTGATTTAACAGAACTAAAAACCCTCTCCTTAGAAGATATTGATAGCATCGAAGTGTTAAAAAACCTTGCCGAAACGGCTCAATACGGAGGATTTGGGGCAGACGGGGTTATCCGTATCACCACGCGGCAACCTTCCAAAATCCAACCCTTATAAATCCGGTACCATGGTCGAAGCCAGATAGGAAGCAAACCGGATAAGATAGAAATAAATACAGCGCCCGCCTTCAGAGCGCTTATTCAGGAAACTTTTGCAGGAGATGATGAAAAATTACAAATGTTGGGTTCTGCTAATACAGACTGGCAGGATGAAATATTCAGAAATAGTATAAGTCATGCCCATCATCTTTCCGGTTCCGGGAGCCTCCTCGGAGGCACACTCCCTTTTAGAGCTGCCATTAACCATGAAAATGAGCAGGGCGCGATGATTACTTCTTTTTATAAACAAACTACCAGTTTACTCCATCTGACACCTTCCCTTTTTGAGGATCACCTGCAATTAGGCTTGAAGTGAGAGGCCAACTCGTTACAACCAATCCGCTAAGCTATGGGGAAGAGGCCTTCATAAATGCCACCACTTTTGATCCAACATAATCGGTTTATGATGAAAACAGCTTGTATGGTTCGTACTTTGTTTATACAAACAATGATAACACCCTCAATTCCAGGACACCCGTTAATCCGGTGGCATTACTCAAAGAAAGCAATGAAACACTTGATTCTGACGGTTTGCTCTATCACATAACCGCCGGCTACCAACTTCCATTCATTCAAGGGTTTTCTCTACATGCCGGTTATTTCAGTAAAACTTATACTTTTCAGTATAAAAACCGTAAAGCCCTGGATGAAGGCTGGATTACCTGGCAGTCAAAAGACCCCGGAGAAGCCCTAATAGAAAACGCTGAATACACCCGTCATAGCCTGGATGCCAGTCTGAATTATAAAATCCATATCAAAAAAATTAAATCCACGCTGGAATTCACTGCCGGCTATATGTGGCAGGAAAACGACGAGCGGATCGAAGGTTCTCAGAAACCGAAAACTCCCTGGACACGAACCAAATTGGTTATTACAATATGTATTATTATTCACTTTTTACCAATGTACATTTTAACTTTAAAGGCTTTTTGGAATTAAAGGCTTCTGTCAATAACGATGCCCTTTCGTACTACGCAGTAAAAAACAGATCGCGCTGGTTTCCGGGATTTGTTGCCATTCTACACCTGAAGCAACTGGATTTTATGAAAAAAATACAAAGGGTCAACCGATTGACACTAAAAGGCGGTTATGGCGAAAGCAGTAACACACGCTCTTTACTTTCGTATCAAATGTCAGGCAATGAAATATCGATTAATCCGGAACTGGCCATGCCGGTAAACTATGAAACTTTCATCGGACTGGATTTTGGTTTTTTTTCAAACAGGTTAACAGGCGGCATAGAACTCTACGACAAAGAAAGCACACAATTTCACATCCTTGTTCCGGTACCTAATGGGACTAGCCTGGCAAACTGCCTGCTCACTAATGCAGGTAAAATCCAAAACAAAGGCATAGAATTATCCCTAAAAGGCATCATCATTAACCATAAAAATTTTAAATGGAATGCAGGAATAAATATCAGCAGGAGCTACAATGAAATTAAAAAACTTGTTGAAGGCCAGGACGACTATATCAAGTTAACGGGAGTCATTCATGGAGGTGTGGGCAATACCATTATGGCCATGCAGGCCGGGCAAACCATCAACAGTTTTTACGCCTACAGGCAAATTTATGACGAATCCGGAGAACCTATTGAAGGCCTTTATGAGGATATCAACCAAGATGGCGTTATCGATAATGAGATTTGGTTTTTGTCAACTCCTCATTGCCTGACATAGTGGGTTCGCTTTACACCCAACTCACCTATAAAAACCTGTCATTTTATATGGCAGGCCGCATGTGGTTGGGAAACAATGTGTATAATAACGCAAGCTCCACAATGGACGCTACATCATTTTTAAGCAGCCCCTTCGGATATTTACGGAATATCAGCAGCGATGCAGACTTTGAGCAGCCACAATATCTGTCGGACCATTACATTGAAGAGGCTGATTTTTCAAAATTGATGAAATCACCCTGAGCTATGATATACCCGGAGAAATTGCACACAGCACCAAAATCAGCGTTTATGCTTCTTTGCAGAACGCTTTTACCTTTACCAGTTACAGTGGTCCTGATCCGGAAATTCTCAGCGGTATAGACTACTACCGCTATCCGGTTACAAGAAAGATTTTGTTAGGTATCAAAGCCCGATTTAAGTAGATAAATTTAACATCATTAAAAACAGACGTTTTTAAATTGTTATTAAAGGAAATATCAAACCACTGTTGCCCGGTAAATAATTTAGATTTCTCCCTGCGGTATCAATGATATTATTCCCTTAAACAACGTATATCAATAAAATAACACCCTACACCGTCAGACTTTAAGCATCGGTTAGGAAGAAGCAAAAAATCTCGCAAGACTATTTAGAACTATACTAAATTAAAGAATTTCTTACTTTGCATCTTAAACGAAAATTCTAATGAATAGCATTAAAATCAACCATATAAAGTAGTATCTATTCGCGAACTAACGCCATCAACCTATTCTGTTCGGATAAACCGAAACGGGTTGCCTTTTAAAGCAGGACAGCATATCAGCCTGGGGCCCATTCAGGGAATCGATTTACGTGAATATTCTGTTTACAGCAGTGAGCAGGACCCATTTTTTGAAGTCTTAATCCGGGAAGTCATTGGCGGAAATATCTCACGAAAACTTAAACGCCTGAAACCCGGAGACGCCGTACATCTTGAAGGACCTGTAGGATATTTCAATTTGAATAAAGATGATATTAATGAAAAAAAATTTGTGTTCATTGCCACAGGAACAGGTATCGCACCATTTCATAGTTTTGTAAAATCCTATCCGAATCTGGACTATCAACTCATTCATGGTGTAAAAACAGCTATCGAAGCTTATGACCGCCAGGATTACGACTCCTCACGTCATGTGTTATGCACATCGCAGGACAAAAAAGGGGATTTCAATGGCCGGGTCACACAATATTTACAGCAACAACCAGTCGATAAAGATGCACTGTATTACCTTTGTGGCAATATTAATATGATTTACGAAGTGTTTCATTATTTGCAGGAAAAAGAAGTTCCGGCAAATCATCTGCATACAGAAGTGTATTTCTAATGGAAAGTAAATCAAAAAAATGATGAAATTATCATGAAATATCATATAATCACACTGGGATGTCAGATGAACGTTTCCGACAGCGAGAGGGTAAAAGCAGTATTGGATGAAAAGATGGGTTATACCTGGACGGATAACGAAGAAGAAGCTCAGATTGTAGGTATCATGCTTGTTCTGTTCGGCAGAAAGCCATTGACAAAGTGTATTCTCAAATTGCCAAATGGAACAAGGTTAAAAACCACCGCCACCTAATCACATTCATTACAGGATGCATCCTGCCCTATGACAAGGAAAAGTTTCTGAAACTGTTTGATATTGTTTTCAACATGGCCGACCTGCCCAAATTTCCGGAAATGCTGAGACAATACGGCGTGGTTTCGCCTTACAGTCTGGAACTAAGCTGGGGTCGCGAACCCGACAGCATCAAAGACACCTGGCATATCAATCCTCACTACAGCTCCGACTGGCAAGCTTTTATTCCTATCCAGAATGGATGTGACAAATTTTGCACCTACTGTGCCGTTCCCTATACCAGAGGGCGCGAAATATCCCGCCCATCGAAAGAAATTATGGACGAATTAAAAACGCTGGTTGACAAGGATTACAAATCCATCACACTGCTGGGACAGAATGTTAATTCATACGGCCATGACAAAAGAGGCCACGAAATTTCATTTGCCAACCTATTGCGGCAGATAGGGGAATTCGGTAAAGCCAGTGGTAAAGATTTTTGGGTTTATTTCACTTCACCCCATCCCCGCGACATGACCGATGAAGTCATTGAAGTGATTGCTTCCTATCCCCATCTGGCCAAACAAATTCATCTTCCCATTCAATCAGGTGATGACAAAGTCCTGATACGGATGAACAGGCAGCATAATGTGGAAAAATACCGTCGGATTATCCACTCTATCTGGCGCAGGATTCCGGAAGCCACTATCTTCACGGATATCATTGTGGGCTTTACCGGCGAAACCACGGAGCAATTTGAGAATACCCGAAAAATCATGCATGAGTTCAAATACAATATGGCATACATTGCCCAGTATTCTCCCCGTCCCGGAGCAGCCAGTGCAAGATGGGCTGACGACGTCCCCCATACCGAAAAAAACGACGATTCCATCAGTTATCAGATGATATGATGAAATATACGCTGGATCACAACCAAAAAATGATTGGGAAAATCTATAGAATACTGGTAACCGGAAAAGACCGTAAAAAAGGTTATATGACAGGCCTGACTGAAGGTCGCATCATTGTCAGATTTCCATCGAATGACCTGAGCCTTATTGGCAATTTTATCCGGGTGAAGATCACTTCTGCCGCCACCATGTCAACGGAAGGCAAATGGATGCAACAACACGAACCCGCTTTATCATGAATAAAAAAATAGCTTTTAAAACGTTGGGATGCCGGCTTAACCAGTATGAGACTGATGCACTTGCTTCACAGTTTTCCGAGAACCACTTTAATGTGGTTAATTTTCATGACAAAGCAGATGCCTACGTCATTAACACCTGCACCGTTACCCATCAAAGCGACACCAAATCACGGAACATCATCCGCCAGGCAACAAAAAACAACAACGATGCAGTGGTTGTTGTCACCGGATGCATGGTTAACAATCATAAAAAAAATCTGGAAGAAAACCTTAACCAGGTGACTTATTTTATTGAAAACGAATCCAAAAGTCAGATTTATGATTTAATTGATGCTCATTTTAAGGGTGAAATTTTTCATCCAACCAAAGAAAGTGCCAACCTGTTTGGCTATGCGCCGGCAAAAAACACCTTCCATACCCGCAGTATGATTAAAATTCAGGATGGCTGCGACAATTTCTGCACCTTCTGCATCATCCCGAAAGTTCGCGGACGAGCTACCAGCCGTCCGGCAGATGAAATTCTGGAAAACATCCGGCAAGTGGTTGCTTTTGGCTTTAAAGAGGTGGTTCTGACGGGAGTAAATATTGGTCGCTACGACGATAACGGAATTAAATTTGATGAGTTGGTGGAAAAAATTTTGCAACTGAACGGAGATTTTCGTGTCAGAATTTCATCTATCGAACCCGAAGGATTTACACCCAAATTATACCAACTGTTCCGCCATCCTAAACTAACGCCTCATTTGCACTTGTGTATTCAAAGCGGTTCTGACAAAATCCTGTTAAAAATGCGCAGAATGTACACCGTAGAGACATTCAGAAAAATCGTATCTGACATTCGCACATTAATCCCTGATTTCAATTTCACCACTGATGTGATAACGGGATTTCCGGGCGAAACAGCAAATGATTTTCAACAAACGCTGGATGTTGTTGAAGAGATTGGATTCAGCCATGTTCACACCTTCAAATATTCAGTCAGAGAAGGAACACGTGCGGCACGAATGGACAACCAGATTCCGGAACAGGTCAAAACGCAGCGTAGTGAGCAGGTTCGCCTGCTTACGCAGGACAACAAACTTAAATACCGTCAAGGATTTGTTGGTAAAAAACAACGGGTATTGGTTGAAAAATCGATGATAGAGGGTTTGCCCACGGCTATGGACAGCACTATATTCCAGTAAAATTTTCAGGCCAAAACCTGCAAAAAACCAATTTCTACGATGTCCGGATAGGAACCATCGAACCAGGTGAGGAACCCTTGCTTGTTGGGGAGGCGATATAGTATTTTTTAATTAAATTGTTTTTATGACCATCTGAAAAACAGGAAGAATAAAGCTATATCATAATCATTAAAATGATTTCAGGTTGGTAGAGATTGTAATATAGTTAGGCGACCCCACCAAATGATAGGCTGAGCGGGAATAGCTGAAATGAAACCGGGAAACACGGAAAGCAAGGCCCCATGAAAAGCCAACAGTTCCCAATTTACTGTTTATTTTCATTTCCTGGCGTCGGCGATAGTTATAGCCAACACGTAAACTAAAATTACGGGTAGGCATAAATTCGCCACCAATTACCAGATGACGCATAAACTTATCCCCAAGCCCATTTTTCTGGGCTGTCACTTCGCCCGTAAAGGGATCTGGTTCAGCCAAAAGCGTGACATATCATAAGTTAAATCAAATTTTTGCAGTTGGGTATAAACGATCGAATACCTGAAAGGAATATGTTTGAGTCCTTTTGATATGCCAACCTGAATCTCAAAGGGCAAAGGTTCTGAAACACCCTGATTATACGCTTTAAGCTGAACACCAATATTTTTCACAACCAAAGAAGCCGTAAAAAGTTTTTCCGGCTTATGGAAAGTGGCAGACAGGTCAACCGCCATCCCAAATGAAGAGTAAGTATGTAAAAAGGAAGAAATGAATTTCACATTGGCACCAATCGAAAGATTAGAATCCAGCGAACGGCCCCAACCCACAACTATGGCATTTTCACCTCCGGAAAAATAACCCAGCGTATCGCCCATATATCCGGTCTCCATAGTTTCTCCGTAACTAATATATTGCGCACTGGCAACGAAACTACCAAGTTTCTCAAAATGATGGGCATAGCTAACAAAACCATAATTAATATCCGAATAATAATCCACAAAACTCAAGGCCAGCTCTCCACTCATCTCCGGGGTAATGATGGAGGGATTCGACAATGCAAGGGTTACATCATTATCTTTAATCGGCACTAAAGCCCCGCCCAGGGCTGCCTGACGCGATGAATTAGTAAGGTTAAGAAATTCATAGGTATAATCGCCACCAATCTGCGCACTTGAAGTGATGAACAACAACATCAAAACAGGCAGAAAAACAATAGGTTTATATTTCACAGATATTTGATTTTTGAAATACGTTTCAATTTTCTATAAACCATGAAACGCTTTTAATCATTATTTATTTCGTTTGATTTTGTGGTTTTATTTTCCACGGTTCCGCGATGCAAATCTATTACGGTGATTTCAGGCAGGATTCCAATGCGGCCGGGATAGCCAATCGCACCAAGCCCTCTGTTAACATATAGATATTGTGTTTTTCCCGAATGGGTTTCACTGTATAGACCTGCCCAGTATTTATACATAAATTTGGCCGGCGACCATTTAACCCCGGGAATCTCAATACCAAACTGCATACCGTGCGTATGGCCGGCAAAAGTAATATCAACCTCCGGATGTTTGCCTGTAACTTCAGCTACCCAATGTGTCGGATCATGCGAAAGTAGCAGGACAACATCGGCATCTGCAGTATGCTGCAGGGTTTTTTCAATATTTCCCTTTCGGGGAAATCTCTTATAAACACTCCAATTTTCACTTCCTGCTATGGCAACCCGACCACCGTCGCGCTCTAAAATAATAGATTCATTGTTTAATAATCGCCATCCCAAATCTTTAAAAAAACGATAAAGCAGTTCCATGTTTTCCTGCTTTTCTTCCGGCGAATTCCAACTTCGGTATTCTCCATAATCGTGGTTTCCAAGAGAGGCATATATCCCCTCTTTGGCTTTAAGCCTGACAGGATATCCCGAAACGGTAATGCTTCATCTGTCCCGGCATTTACCAAATCGCCGGTAAAAAAATCATATCAGGGTGTTGCGCATTGATGCGCTCTACGGCTTCCTGCATGGCCCGGTGTGAGGCCATTGACCCCAAATGCAAATCGGAAATCTGTACAATTCTGAGCCCTTCAAAAGTAGCCGGAAGATGCGGAAGATATATATCATGATGCATTACCTTGAAATCATAGGCCCATTTCAGCATCCCCATCAACATTGACGACAAAAACAAACCCCCGGCTATCAATCCAAATTGCCGCATAAACTTGCTGCGGGTATTAATAAATTCACTATCTTTGTTAGACCCACTTCTATACCTGATTAAATGCCAGATATATCGGATAAGACGATACAAATCATTTAGAAACAAAAATAACAGCGGAACAAATTTCGCTGCGTAAAAAACAAAGATAAATCCAAATACATATGTCTTCACGCGGTTATCCCATAAACTGATATTATAAAAAATTCCGGTCAGTGCAGCCATTGCCAGCAACATGGTCGGAAACCAATACAACAGCCTTAAAAAACAAAGATAAATCCAAATACATATGTCTTCACGCGGTTATCCCATAAACTGATATTATAAAAAATTCCGGTCAGTGCAGCCATTGCCAGCAAC
>LZCG01000057.1_pt1 | contig 21020 bp, 25 predicted proteins | sample 768541 | NCBI WGS metagenome assembly LZCG01 (sample SAMN05200874, study PRJNA324366) | oil field metagenome | isolation source: sample BH-FW-1 from oil reservoir | place: India: Bombay High | collected 2015-07-11
TCGAATAGAAAAATATTAAAAAACGCCGACCTGCAAGCAGAACCGTACGCTTTTGCTTAAAACGAAAAAGAGTATCTAATAATAAATTTTCACATCAGGATATTTATCCTTAAGTACCATTAAACTATCCATATTTAACGGATTGGATTCAATGAGCACCTGCTTTAAACCGGGAATCTGAAACAAAGATTCCGGCAAACAGGTAATCTGATTTCTTTCCAGATTAATTTTTTCGAGGCTTTTCATGTTTCCAATGGCCGCGTCAACGGTTGCTATCTGATTTTCTTTCAGGCTAACAATTTTAAGCCGCTCGTTGGCAAACATGGTTTCCGGTATTTGTGTCAGGGCCGCCTCTTCACAGTAAAATTCTTCCAAAGAATCTGCCTCAAAAAGTGCCGCCGGCAATAGTTCTATGGGATTGGCGGAGATATCCAGTTTCTTCAGCCTGGGAATTTCGACAATCTCATCAGGGACAGTATGAAACTGATTTTGTGCTATGTATAAACTTTGCAGATACTGAAAACCGGTAATAAAATCCGGTAAATCCTCAAGATTATTAAGGGTCAGTTCCAGTGTATTCAGATATTGAAACCGGCCCAGATCATGGGGAATTTCTTTCAATTGCTGACCAAACAAAATCAATTTAAAAACACTGTCAGGCATTTTATTGGCTTCTTCGAGGCTACGAAAATTTCTGGCGCGCAACAGCTCCACTTCATCAAGATAATAAACAGAATCAAATTGTTGTTGATTTACCCGGGGTTGCTGACATCCCCATAGCAGAATACCAACTACAGCCAACAGGGCCCATTTCATTAAATTACTTTTCATAAAGACCTCCGTGGTTAATTAATATAATATTTTAAACCGAGCGCAAAAGTCCTTCCCAGTTTATAACTGTAATAAGAATAATCGCCTTCACTTGAATTATTCAGATAGTCGTAATGATGAACAGCTTTATAGGCTGCATCCAGCAGGTTAGAAGCTGAAAATTTAACAGAAAAATGCGCTCCAAGCCCTTTACTAACATTAAAATTAAGAGATGCGCGGGGTTGCTCATACACATAAGGCGCATAGCCTTTTGTGATAATAATCAATTTTTCACCGGCCATATTGAAACCCACATTGGCATCCAGTCGGGAATCGGGATTTTCATATTTCAGGAATGCATTAATGATATAGGGCGCCTGGCCAAACATGGGCCGGGTACTTTCGTATGCATCATATCCGTTTTGTGCTCTGACAGTATTAATATTTTCTACCTCATCGGCTGGCTTCTCAACTTCTGATTTGATGACAGAAAAATTTCCCCCAATTGTAAAATATTTCAGAAAATCAACAAAATCGAGTTTGGTAGCAAATTCAACTTCAGCCCCAATAGCGGTGGCATCATTGGAATTAAAATACTCAATTTCAGGATTTACTGCCACAGGCACATAACGCTGTGCGATGGGATTTTTAAACTTTTTATAAAAGACCCCGGCGGAAATCTTTTCACCCAAATCATAGAAATACTCCCAGCGAAGGTCAAGATTTGTAATAAGAGAACGTTTTAAATCAGGGTTACCGTACTTCCGGATACCATCCTGATAGTCGTAGAACTGAGAGGAAGAAACTTCCTGAAAAACCGGACGAGCCAGGGTTCTGGTTGCACCCAGTCTGATGTTCATTTCTTCAGTAACATGATAGGTAACATTCAGAGAAGGTAAAATATCATTTTCCTGTAACTCCATACCGGTTGTATCGGTCAGGTCGGGATTCTCATCAAAAATTTTCTTATGAACATCAATATCAGAATATTCATAGCGGGCCCCAAACACAAAACGCCATTTTTCTCCAAAAGGGATATCGAACATGGCATAACCGGCAGCCACATTAGAGATTCCCTTATAGCTGTTACTAAGGTCATCCTTTTTATCAACAATGTAGTAATAACCTTCACCCGTATTGGGATCTATCATATTGTTCTGAAGGTATTCCGCAAAACCATTGGGAATCTGAATCACACCATTGGGAGAAACTTCAAAACCTATCTGGTCACGGTCACGGTTTTTATACACATAAGCCCCTCCAAACTTAAACCTGGCACTGTTGCCCATCAAATCGAAAGGTAAAGTAAAATCAATTTTGTTATCAATATTTGTTTCCTTCATAAAACGGAAGGTACGGGTTGGCCCGTTATTGGTTTTGATGAAGGGGGTCTCATCATCTACTGATAAGGAATTAAAAATTCTCAAATCAGGTTCATTTTGTTTGGATATGGTATAGGAGGACAACCAGTCAAGTTTCAAATTATTGAGTTTTTTAAACGCATGGCCCCCGGTGATTTGATAAGAATCAAAGGCACGTTCAATATAGCCCAATTCAGTAACATCAGCGCGGTGGTTAGGCGATTCGTAAGGAAAGGGACCGCTTCTGAAACGGGTTATTTTTTTTCCGGCCTGGTTGCGCAGATAGGTAAAACCTATTTTATGATTAGGTGAAAACTTGTAGTTAACATTAACCAGTCCCGCCAGTTTGGCTTCATAGTCACCCCGGATATCAGTTTGATAATCTGCCAGCGGAGAAGGCTCGGGTTTGGCCTCAAAGAATGCAGAACTTCCGTCATCATAAGAATTGGAAACGGACGAATAGCTTAGCGCCACATTGTAACCAAAAGGGTTTCCAAATAATTTTATCTGATTACCAAGACCAAATTCATAGTTTTGATTTAAGAAAGGGGTTTTGGTAGTGGTTTCCACATTGGTATTAAAAGATTCGGTTAAGGGACGGATTTCAGATGGCGTGAAATAGCCCAGCTGAAGAATATCATTACCATCAACATTAAGCTGGTTATCAATAAAATCACGCATCAGCCCGGGAACATCCCGTGAGCCGTCATCGTGTCCCAGCCAATCGGAATTTCCCCCCTCATAGGAGAGCACATCGCTATTAAAGTTGGTTTGCGGGTTGTATCCTAAAGAAGCAGCAAACTGAACATTAAAGGCATCAGGAAAATCTTTGGTTTCGATATCAACATGACCGCCGGTAAAACTTCCGGGCAGGTCGGGTGTAAAAGTTTTATGTACCACAATGTTTTCAATCACATTGCTTGGAAAAATATCCATTTGCACGGTATTTTTATTGGGGTCGAGGCCTGGAATTTCGGCATTGTTCAGGGTCGTTTTACTGTAACGATCGCCCAAACCACGAACATACACATATTTACCTTCCTGAACAGAAACCCCGGTAACCCGCTTTAACGCATCAGCCGCATCGCTGTCACCCAAATTGGTCATCTGTTCTGAAGAAATTCCGTCAAGCAGTTGCGCCGATTTTTTTTGCAGGGTCATTAAAGCTGTTTCCGTATTCCGCCGTGCTTTTGCCGTAACCACCACTTCATCCAATGAAACGGTGGATGCGTCAAGCCGAATATCCAGTTTGGTCACGGCTCCTTCTGATACTCTCACATCCTGAATCGTTTGGGGCTGATAGGAAATGTAGGATATTTTTATGGCATAGGTTCCCGGCGCAAATTCCAAAGCATAATTTCCATCCAGGTCTGTTATAGTTCCATGGGTTATGTTATTGACATCGTAAATATTTACCCCTATCAAGGTTTCGCCTGTTGAAGCATCGAGCACTTTACCAATAATTTTTCCGGTTTGCCCAAAAGTGACCGAAAAAACCAATACCAGTAAAACCGAAAAAAAACCTCTTTTCATCTTCATTCTGTTTCGTTTAAGCATAATTATCAGCCAAAATCATCGAAAGGTTTATTCTTCAGAAGAATAACTTTGATGATATTTAATAGAAAGTCAGTATATTATTCAAAAGACTTGAAAGTAAGTGTCCAGTTTGCGGCCCAGTTTCCGGCTGCGGGGTCAAAAGCACCATGATAATTAGCCTCCTGAAAAAATTCATCATCAGGAAGTGCCGCTGTACCATTTGAACCAACACCTGTAGGGACAACCGATGTAGCCGTCACACCTAAATCTTCAAAAATATTATTGTTATTATTGAAATGATCAGCAAGGTCTTGTCCGATAGTAGCAGGAAGGGGGTAAACATCACCAGCGGCTTCTTCATACCATGTAAAAGCACCTGATTCGGCGTTGGCGGGGTCAAGAACATCACCAGCCACATTGAAGAGGACGTTATTTTTCAAATGTAAAAGGCCATTTTCAAACATCCATACAGAGCATTTTTCTTTGTCGCCACGATATTCAACTTCTATACCATCGGTTGAATTAACAATAATGCTGTTTGCATAAGTACCACCGGCATTATCGCGGAAAGTTACAGCTGAGCCATCACCATAACCAATGTAAGTGGCATTATAGATGGTAGGAGCGCCATAAGGTTCAGCAGTTTCGTTTTCATGACCGCCATCATGTTCGCCAAAACGACCATGAGCTTCTTCTTGTAAAGTAGCCCAGAACTGACCATTTCCGTGGAAACCCTGGTCATAGTCGAAAGAATCATCACCACAATAAGAAACAAGGATGTGAGAGGTATTAACAGTTCCACCAAACCACTCTAAACCATCGTCTTTGTTGGCAATTACTTCAACATACTGAATCGTAGTACCGTTTCCAACGGCTCCTAAAGTCAGGCCGTTAATTTCGTTTCCGGCTCCAATGTCAGTACCACCGTGACGAATCTGAACATAAGTAAATTCACCGGCATTGTGATCATCAGCCCATTGGCAGGATCGGAAGCACCGTAAGCACCACGGGCTTCCGTAGCAGGGATACCTTCAATCTGCATGTCAGCAACTGGTTCGTTGGTAGAAGCATCACCGAGGATGATGACACCACCCCAGAGACCACGGGTAGTTTTGCTGTAGGCACTACCTTCGTAATTATCATTAAAGGCTGTAAAAACAATCGGAGCATCTTCAGTACCATTGGCATAAATCTTTCCACCTCTTGCAACGATAAGAGCAGAAGCATTTTCGCCCTGACCAGGAAGTCCTTGAATCATGGTACCGGCTTCGATAGTCAGTTCCTGACCTTCGTTTACAAATACAAATCCATCTAAAATGTAAGTGGTGTCAGCTGTCCAGGTCATGGTAGAAACACCGTCGCCATTGTCTTTAATGGTAACTGTTTTTTCTACTTTATCGACCTCAAATTGTGTTGAACCGATGGTGTAAGTGTAAACATCACCCTGGACGATGGTTGTGTCAGTTGGATCTACATCATCACTGTTGTCATCTTCACATGCTGTAAAAGAAAGACCCATAGCAAAAGCGGCAAAAAACATTGCCAACAATTTAAAATTTACTTTTTTCATACTAATCATTAATTTTATGGTTTGATTTTTTCATAAATTGGTGTGACAAAAGAACAACAAGGATTATAAGTACAGATTAAGGCTTAATTAAGTAAATATTAATTCTGTAAGCCGATTATTAAATTAATATGAATAACCTGGTCACTTTAATTTCAGGAGGTCAGTCAGGAGTTGACATTGCTGCTGTTGACCTGTTCAGAGAACACGGTTTAACTTTCAAAGGGTTTATACCCAAAGGAAGAAGATGCGAAAACGGGGTCATTTCAAGCACTTACACCGGATTCAGGGAGACGGAGAGTACGGAATATGCTGACCGTACCTTTAGGAATGTACGATTGGCCGATGGGATTCTGATTCTTCATCAGGGAATTATCGACAAAGGTACCAACCTTACGATTACACTGGCAAATATCTACTCCAGGCCTTTAAAAGTTACCGACCTTTCAAAAACTTATGATTTGACTGAAATCAAAAATTTTATTTTTCGGTTTCAAAATCTGATGATTGCAGGACCAAGAGAAAGCCATTCGCCGGGAATTTATAACAAAACAAAACATTTTCTACGTCAAGTAATGCGAAAGAGCTGAAAACCATCAGATTAATCAGGACGCAAAGCCCTGACCATCCTGTCTTTACCTTGCATATCTTTTCGAACTTTTACATTTCTGTATCCTTCAGCCTGAAGCATTTCTTTGATGTTCTGACCCATCTTTTCATGAATTTCAAAATACAGGGTTCCATAAGGTTTCAGCATAGACAACCCCATCAGGGCCATCCTCCGGTAAAATCTGATTGGATCAATTTCATCAACAAACAAGGCTTCATGTGGTTCATAATCAATAACCTTTTTATCCATAGCATTTTTATCTGAAGGCAAAACATAAGGCGGATTGCTTACCATCACATCAAAAGCAGCTGATTCGGAGGTAACCTCAAAAATATCTTTTCTAAAAAGCTTAACATCAACGGGATTAAGTTCAATATTATACTTTGCCATTTCAAATGCGGCAGGCGCATTTTCCCAGGCTTCAATAGTGGCCCGGGGCAAATATTTTTTTAAGGCGATTGCGATGCACCCGCTTCCTGTTCCCAAATCGAGGATATGCAACGAACTACGATTTTCCATATCCCCGACGACCCACATTACCAATTCTTCGGTTTCACGCCGTGGAATTAACACTCCCGGCCCTACTTTCAGCTCCAGATCCAAAAAAAAGGCTTTTTCAAAAACATACTGCACCGGTTCATGTCGGAGAAGCCTTGCTATCATTTGCTGAATGCTTTTAAGTTGAGAGGCTTTTAGTTTCAGCGAATTTCGCATAACCAGTTCCAGATGTGTCCATCCCAGGACTTCTTCCAAAACCCATTCGGTGATGATTTCGGCTTCGGTATCATGATAAATTTTTGACAGATCGTCTGCTGCCTTTTTTCTGATTTGTGAAATTGTCATTAAAAAATTTCAGAATATTTTAGTTTAAAAGAATCGGTTTAAATTGCGACAAAAATACGAATTCATGATTTACCTGATTCTATCGGTCATTGCCTCTACCCTCATTATAATCACTTTCAGACTTTTTGAACGTTTTCGCATTTCCAAAATGCCCGCCATCACTATCAACTACCTGGCAGCATCCCTGTTGGGATATCTGTCAGCCTGCAAACAGTTAATTTTGCTTCATTTCCTGCAAAAAGCTGGTTTATTCCCGCTATCATAGCAGGATTTACACTGATTGTCGGGTTTAACTTTTTTGCTATGTCTGCCCGCTATGCAGGCGTTGCTGTGACAGGTATTGCCAGCCGGATGTCGGTTATCATTCCTGTGATACTCGGATTTACTTTGTTTGGCGATTTGGCTTCTCCATTAAAAATCACCGGCATTGCCCTGGCTATGTTTGCTTTTTATCTTACTATCAAAAAAAATGAAAAAATCAAGATTAACAAAAAGCAATTCTGGATACCGACATTGCTGTTTTTTGCCATAGGACTCAATGATTCTGTTCTGAAAATATCACAACACTATTTTATTAATGGTGAATTCATTCAATTTCTAGCCACGGCCTTTGCTTTTGCATTGATCATAGGCCTCGCTGTATTACTTTTGGCTAATCAAAACTTTCTTCATACTTTTAGCCTGAATAATGTTATGGCCGGAATAATATTAGGAGTTTTAAACTGGTTTTCAACCTACTATTTTTTAAGAGGCATGGAAGCTTTACCGGTTACAGTAATCGTTCCGGTTATTAATGTCAGTATTGTGGCATTATCAGCAATAACAGGGGCCTTGTTTTTCGGTGAAAAACTATCGGCAACGAATTGGGCCGGAATAGCCGTAGCATGATGGCTATAATACTGATAGCCGGTGGGCTTTAATTTTAATTGCAACTCATGGGAGGAAAATTATTTAGATATACAACCATTATTTTTCTTTTCCTGGCAACAGGAAGTCATGGGGTTTTAAGCGGCAAAAACCCACCTTCCGCGGATGAGCAGGCAATCATTGAATCCCTGGACAAAATCAGACGAAATATGTCTGTTGATATATCAGAGGCACTCCGGGAAGGATACATGTTACGCAACACCGCAGATATTTCAAAACAACCGCCGGAACTCCGGTTTGAACTCAACTATCTGCTAACCAAAGTTTACATAAGGCATCAGATGATTGACAGCGCCCGGATATTCAGCGACGAAGCTTTTAATATTAGTATTACAGAGAATAACGATTATTTGTTTGCCCGGGCCCTGTTGCTGCAGGCACTAATGGCTGTAAAACCTATTTATACCAGGATGCCCTCATTCAGATGGATGTAGCGGAAAAAATTTTCAAAGAAACGGATGCCAAAAAAGAATTGGGAGAACTCTTTTTGCTGCGTGCCCGCATTAGTGAAGCGGATAATCATCTGGAAAAAGCTTCAAAAAACATGAACCTGGCCATTGAAATCAGCACCCAAATAAAAGATACGGCCCTGAGACTTGCCACATTAAAATATCAGGGCAACTATTGCATCAGAAGCGCTCAATATTTAAAGGCCTTTTCGGTAATTAATGAATTGCTTGATTATTCAGAACAATATGGCTATAAATATGATATGGCTGATGGCGACTGATTTCAATGTCTATCATCCAGTTACATTTTAAAAATTATAAAGCAGCAGAAAGAAACCTGCGGCAGGCCTTTCTGCTATCCTTGACCAGCGGCAACCTGCTGGCCAAAGGGCGTGCCCTCAAATATCTTGGAAACCTGTCTTTTTACCAGAACGATTTAAAGTCCGCACAGGAATATTTTCTCAACGCAAAAAGCCAATTTTCAGCCATCGATGACAAAATTGAGGAAGCACGTGTTTTAAATAATCTGGGATATTTATACTATAACAAAAACAACGCTTCACTGTCTAAAATCTACTATGACAGTGCACTGTCCATTTTTAACCGGTTTCATTTTAAGTACTCTCAGTCCAAAACCTTGCTTGGCTATGGAGAATTACTGCTCTCAACCGGTAACACCCGGACAGGACTTGACTACATCAACAAAAGCAAAGCTTTAGCCGAAAAAGGCGGCTACCATGATGTTATATTTGATATTTACTCTACATTGGCTACTTATTACCAAAAGTCAGGAAATGTGGAAGAAGCCAATAAAATCTACAGTAAATTATTAAAACAATGGGAAACACGACAAAGTGAACTACTTGAAACCATCATCAATTTACAAAACAAAATTGATTCTAAAAAATCAATAGATAAAGCCATTGCAAAGAATGACCTGTTTAAGGAACTTCAGAAGACCAGGGCTCAGAAAAACAAATACAGCATTATCGCTTTAATACTGCTCATCGCACTGGCTGCAACATTCCTGTTGATAGCCTATCAGAAACATATTGCACAGAAAAGAGAGAATGACATTCAACAAAAACACTATCAACAACTCAGAGAAATTCTACAGGCTAAAGAAAAAAGCCATATTAACATAAAAGCATTTGACAACCTTGGGCTTGGGATTGTTTGGATTGACAAATCAGGCCTTATCAAACACCAAAACAAGACCCTCTCACGATTCTCCCAACAACCTGTTGCTTTGAATATTGAAGATATTTTTCCCGATATGATTGTAAAACAATGGGCTGGACTTTGGAAGGAGATTGAAAATAAAAAAAATCCGATCATAAAAGAATTCATTTTAACCGACGAAGATGGCAACAACCGGCCGGTAGAAATTACTTTTCAGCTAATGGCGCATCATGAAGGGCCATTCGTTGTTGCCATACTCAAAGATATTGCGTTCAGAAAAGAGACTGAAAAAAAGCTTCGTGATGCAAAAATAAAAGCTGAAGAATCTGATAAAATTAAAACATCTTTTATTTCCAATATGTCTCATGAAATCAGAACCCCGCTGAATGCCATAACGGGTTTTGCTGAAGAACTTTATCACACCAGCGACAACATGGAAAAACGGCGGTATATCAATTTTATCAAACAAAGTTCCAATAGAATTATTGGTTTGGTAGAAAATATTCTGGAGCTGTCGCAGATTGAATCCAATAACACAAAAATAATTTTTCAGGATTTTGACTTGCATTCGCTTTTAAAAGAATTGTTTGAAATTCATAATGCCGGACCCATTAAAAAAACCATTGTTTTTAAACAACATTTTCCGCTATTGCCAAAACCCCTGGTCATCCATTCTGATAAAAATCAACTGCATAAAGTTCTCAATCACCTGATTAATAATGCATTTAAGTTTACACAGCATGGAGAAATTGAATTAGGATATCGCATAACCGAAGCTGGGAACCTGATATGTTACGTGAAAGATACAGGATTGGGCATTCCTGATGAATACCGGGAACATATTTTTGAATTATTCAGCCAGGCAGACTTGTCTGATACGCGAAAATTCCAGGGGCCGGAATCAGTCTGGCATTGGCAAAAAAAATCATGGATCTGCTCGGCGGCGAACTTTATTACGAATCAAAAATTAATCACGGTAAGCACGTTTTATCTTTCTTTACCTTCAAAATATGTTAATAACGAACCCATTACAACCCAAGAGCAATCAAAAAGCAAAAAATCCGAAAAACCGATGGCTTCCTGCAAAATCCTTTATGTGGACGATTCAGAGACCAACATGCGGTATTTAATCTCCATTTTAAAGAAAAATCCTTGTGAAGTAAAAACCATACAATCGCTCTACCAAGCCATTCGGTTTAAAGAAATCAATCAATATGAATTGGTATTGGTTCATGAAAAACTGGCCGGAGAACATAATGAGGAAACGCTCAGAAAACTCTTTAAAAACATTAAACCTACTACAAAAATCAGCTTTGTAAGCAATGCAGCTTCCGATAACGACCAGTCTGAGGTTATAAATATTTCAAGGAAGCAAAAAAATATTCTTCAACAATTGAAAAATTTACTTGGATAGAAAGCTGCTATTCGGATAAATCTTTCAGCCGAATCACATCATAGAAACGCATCACAAACATATAGTTATAATCGAAATGTGATTCAATCAAATCAAAAAAGCCATTAAAAGCTACGCCGATTTCGAGTTGACGGAGCGGTTTTTGCCGATAGGATATTGATAATATCATAAGTTTTCTTTCAGGTTCAGTCAAAGACACATCAGAATAGGAAACACTTTGCAGCAGAGGATTTCCCCGGGGGGCCACAAATTGATTTCCATAGAAGAAACCGGTTTCTGCCTTCAGATGGGAAACCGCAAAATCCATAAAACCATACCAGGCCGTACCATTTTCATAAGACATTTGCGGGGCATCCGTAAAATCCCAATAACGAAAATGCCATAAACCCAAACTCTTTTTCAGTTGCCGACGACCTTGTCCATGATGTATTATTTTGCCACTCAGCCCCGTATTCAACAATGTACTGACGGGCAAATCAGCTTCATTTATCTGACCGCCATTATGATGAACAAGCCCCTGCGCAGTAAAAGTTACCTTCCAGTTGTTTGCCTTAATCCATGGGCTCCACTCCCAGTCTGTACCAATACTAAAGGATTCCTGAAAAGGGTCGCCTTTATAGATAAATTCTTCCCAATCAAGCCAAACATTTCCAAAAACATGCTGCTGACGAAACTTAAATTGCATGCCCTGCTGAACAAAAGCATTAATCTGATTTTCAACATCAAAAATAACCGGTGACAAGTGGAGGTTTTCTTTTACGGTATAGGCGCCGAAATCTATTCCGAAATGGTTGGAGAACCAATATTCCAGACTAAAATAAGGTTGTACCTCCCTGAAATCATCCCGCCCGGAAAATCGCAGCAAATGTAACCCGCCGCGAAGCCGTAACCGGTTGTTAATTTTATAGTCAACAGTCGGAGTCAGGTGATAGCCCAGCAGGGTGTAGCCCGGGGCCATGGGATTCATGTATTCATTATTTTTCAAAAAATTGAAATTATCGAGGCTCAGCCAAATTGATTTTTGGGTCGAATCGCCTGGATAAAAAGCCCTTTCAGGCTGACTATAAGCCCAAAATTGCCCAGGACAAACAACAAAACAAGGTATCGGCGCCATATCATGGGCCAATATTACAAAAATCAATGACTTCATGAAAATTTCTTTGCCGCCTGCCTATTGCTTTTTCTGCAAAATACGAATTTCTGTACGGCGGTTTTTGGCGCGTCCTGAAACGGTTTCATTATCGGCCACAGGATTTTTCTCTCCAAAGCCTTTGAAAACCATTCTGTCGGGGGCAATTCCATGACGATACAAATAGTTAAAAACCGATTTTGCGCGCAACTCCGAAAGCTTTTGGTTATACGCTTCCGGGCCTTTATCGTCTGTATAACCCTGAATTTCCACACAAACCGACGCATTCATTTCTAAAAACCGTAACAACCGATTTAGTTCCGGGCGAGAGGTTTTTAAAATGCTGTCAGAATCAAAAGCAAAAAACAGGTTTTGCAAGGTCACCCTGGCATCCGGTTGAATTTTTTGCAATGGGATATCTTTTTTAAAGGGTTTGGTTTGTTTTTGGCGTAACGGAAAATGTTCCGAAAAAAACAGATAAGCCAGGCGCCGAAACATGCAAACCATAATCTTTTCCGCCAGGAAGCGCCACCATAAATTTTCCATTGGGCTGCGACCAGGAAGCAATGACGGTTTCGCCGGTTTCCAAATCGGTCAGTTCAAAAGCCGCTTCCAGTGGCAATTGCGAGACAGCATCAAAAACATGTCCGTGCATATACGCCACCGCTTTGGGACGCAGCGGTTGGGGCAAGGTAAATGTAAAAATATCCTGACAGTCGCCGGAATGAGCAAACGAGGACAAATAGGCTGTTTCGCCGGCAGCATCAACAATCAGGTTAATTTGATCGTCGTTGGTATTAATAGGATAGCCCAGGTTTTCAGGCTTTGACCAGGCTCCTGTTTCATCCATAACAACACGAAACAAATCAAACCCGCCCATGCCGGGATGGGTATCGGAAGAAAAATAAAGCGTTTGTCCGTCAGGATGTAAAAACGGGGCCATCTCCTCACCTTTTGTGTTGACCACAGGCCCCAGATTTTCGGGGGCTGACCAGTTATTTTCTTTCCATTCCGACTTCCAGATATCAGCGCCACCAAAGCCACCTGCGCGGCTACTGACAAAATATAAGGTATGGCCATTGGCTGCAAAACAAGGTTGAGTATCCCAATAGGCCGAGTTTACCACCCCGCCAAGATTCTGAGCCGGGCTCCAGGTTTCGCCATCGCGAAAAGCCATATACAAATCGCATCCCCCATAACCGGAACGGTTGCGACAGGAAGTAAAAAACAAATAGCGTCCATCTGCCGAAACATTCATGGCCCCTTCATTGTAAACAGAATTGATAGTATTGGGCAACGGAACCCCTTCACCCCAAAGACTATCCTGCCAATGTGATACAAAAAAATCCTCATCTCTTTTCTGATTTGGAAACCGGTCATTCGGCAGGTTATCAGGTTTAACCGTATAAAAAAGTTTCGTGCCATCAAGAGAAATGGCATTCACATATTCACAGTTGGGAGTGTTGACGCCTGTTCCCAATTTATGAAGCATAAGGGTGAGCGAATCCTTTATAAGGTTGCTTCTGAAGTGCGACAGGCGAAGTTTTTCCGCTACCTGTTTATCATGATTTCTTTTCAGGAAAGCCTGATAGGCCGCAGCAGCTTCAGGGTAGGCCTGCTTTTGGAAATAAATATCACCTGTAATCTTCCAAACGTAAGGATATGAGGTACTATCGATTGATAACAGGCGTCGGGCGTGGAACAGTGCCGCGCTGTCATTATCCTGTGAAAGAAAAATCTCCGTAGCCAGCAATCGGGCTTCCGGAAATTCAGGAGCTTCATGCAGTGTTTTGTTTGTCCATTTGATGGCTTTTTCAATATCTTTTTCAAAAAAAGCTGTCCGGGCTTTATTGAAAAACCGTACCGCACGCTGGTTATCTGTTTGTAGTTTTTCCTGAGGATAAACTCCGCTGAGAAATCCTAACAAAGTAATGAGTAGCAACCCATATTTCATATCATAAATTTATGATGAAAATATAAAAAAACCGGAGATGAGATTGGCCCCGGTATGTTTTTTCTAAGTTATGGAACATGATTGGCACCCCCTTTAGGATAAATTTCTTTTTTGGCTGCTTTCAGGGTATTGAGCATTAACATGGCAATGGTCATCGGGCCTACCCCGCCGGGAACCGGTGTGATGGCACCGGCTTTTTTACTCACGTTCTCAAAATCCACATCGCCAACAATCCGATAGCCTTTTTCTCTGGTTGCATCTGCTACGCGGTGAATTCCCACATCGATTACCGTGGCATCTGGTTTAACCATGTCGGCTGTTACAAATTCCTGTTTGCCAATAGCGGCAATTAAAATATCGGCCTGTTTTGTAATTGCTTCAAGATTGCGTGTTTGGCTGTGACAGATAGTCACTGTGGCATTCCCGGGTGTTGCTTTTCGCGACATCAATACACTGACAGGAGTTCCAACGATGTTGCTGCGTCCTAGCACCACGCAATGCCTGCCCTGGGTTTCTATCTTGCTTCGCTCCAACAATTGCATGATACCTAAAGGCGTTGCCGGCAAAAAGGCCGGTTGTCCCTGCATCATTCTACCGGCATTTACCGGATGAAAACCATCCACATCTTTTTCAGGCGCAATGGCTTCGATAATTTTCTTTTCATCAATATGCTCCGGAAGCGGCAACTGTACGATAAAACCATGGATAGCATCATCTTCATTCAGGAACCGAACCATTTCCAACAGTTCTTTTTCTGAAGTCTGTTCGGGCAGTCGGTAAACCGAAGATAACATTCCGGCTCTTTGACATGCTTTTTCCTTGCTGCTAACGTAGGTTTCACTGGCCGGATCCTTTCCAACCAGAACAGCCGCCAGATGAGGGGCCTCTTCATTTTTATCAATCATAGCGGCTACTTCCCTGCGGATCTCTTCTCTTATCTCTTTTGCAATGGCTTTGCCATCAATAAGTTTCATAATTTCCTGTTTTTAACGTTTAATGCCCCCGGCACCCTGCAGAGCTTTCATTAAGTTGTTGCCTTTGCCGCCCTGCATGCTTTTCATCATTTTGCTGGTTTCTTTAAATTGTTTAATCAAGCGGTTTACTTCCTGAATTGTGGTGCCACTTCCGGTAGCAATACGGCGGCGGCGGCTGCCGTTCAACAATTTCGGATCCTGACGTTCGTCTGGTGTCATGGAATGGATGATGGCTTCGACCCCTTTAAAGGCATCATCATCAATATCCATATTTTTCAACGCTTTCCCCATACCCGGAATCATGCCCATGAGGTCTTTGACATTCCCCATTTTTTTAATTTGTTTGATTTGGTTAAGAAAATCGTCAAAATTAAACTGATTTTTGGCGATTTTCTTTTGCAGGCGTTGGGCTTCTTTTTCATCGAACTGTTCCTGGGCTTTTTCTACCAGGCTTACAATATCGCCCATACCAAGAATACGGTCGGCCATTCTTTTGGGATAGAAAATATCAAGGGCATCCATCTTTTCGCCAATACCCACAAACTTAATGGGTTTGTCAACAACTTTACGGATGGTCAGGGCCGCTCCACCACGCGTATCACCATCGAGTTTTGTCAAAACAACGCCGTCGTAATCGATTTGCTCATTAAAAGTTTTGGCCGTATTGACCGCATCCTGTCCAGTCATGGCATCGACTACAAACAGGGTTTCCTGCGGGGTAATAGCTTTTTTAACAGCAGCTATTTCTTTCATCATCGCTTCATCAATGGCAAGCCGCCCGGCCGTATCAACAATCACCACATTATGCCCCTGGTTTTGTGCCTGTTTAATAGCATTTTTGGCAATTCTTACAGGGTCTTTCACATCTTCTTCGCTGTAAACCGGTACGGATATTTGCTCACCGAGGACTTTGAGTTGCTCAATAGCAGCGGGTCGATACACGTCGCCGGCAACCAAAAGAGGCTGACGGCCTTTTTTATTTTTCAGATGGTTGGCAAGTTTGGCCGAGAAGGTCGTTTTACCGGAACCTTGCAGACCGGCAATCAGAATGACAGCAGGTTTTCCGGTAATGTTTACATCCACATGTTCACCGCCCATCAGATTGGTCAATTCATCATGAACAACCTTAACCATAAGCTGGCCGGGAGAGACGGCAGTAAGGATTTTTTGTCCCAGCGCTTTTTCTTTCACTTCATTGGTAAACTGCTTGGCGACCTTAAAACTCACGTCAGCATCGAGCAATGCTTTCCGCACTTCCTTGAGGGTTTCAGCTACGTTTATCTCTGTAATCTGGCCACGGCCTTTGAGCATTTTGAATGACTGCTCAAGCTTATCACTTAATCCTTCAAACATGTATTATGGCTTTTAAATTGAATTCATTAAAAACGTTGCAAAAATAGCATATTTACATAACTTCAGGCACGTTGATACCCAACAACGCCATTCCACGACGGATGATGTCGCCCGTAAACCGGGAAAGCTCAAGCCGAAATGCCACCAGCGTATCCCCTTCAGCTTTCAGAATGGAAAGATCGTGATAGAATTGGTTGTATTCCCTGGCGAGTTCATAGATATAGTTGGCCACCATGGCCGGATTGTACTGCCCGCCGGCCTGCTTGATAATAGCCGGAAATTCATGCAGTCTTTTTATCAGTATTTTTTCTTTTTCAGTCAGTGGAAAAGAACCGTAGATGGCCGGAGCAAAACCTGCTGCTTTTGCTTTCCGCAAAACAGAACGAATACGGGCATGGGTATATTGAATAAAAGGGCCGGTATTCCCATTCAAATCAATGGATTCTTTGGGATTGAAGGTCATGGTTTTTTTCGGATCCACCTTCAGGATAAAATATTTTAAAGCGCCCAAACCAATCATCTGAAATAATTTTTCAGCTTCTTCGCCGGTCATTTCATCCAGTTTCCCCAGTTCCATGGAAGATTCTTTGGCGGCTGCCACCATTTCATCCATCAAATCATCGGCATCAACAACTTTTCCTTCGCGGGATTTCATTTTACCTTCAGGCAGCTCTACCATACCATAGGAGAGGTGGTGGATGGCATCACTCCATGAATAACCCAGCTTTTTCAGAATACGTCGCAAAACATCGAAATGATAATTTTGCTCATTTCCAACCACATAAATCAGTTTATCAGGATGAAAATCCTCATAGCGCAAAACAGCCGTTCCCAAGTCCTGGGTCATGTAAACAGAGGTACCATCGGCCCGCAGCAGCAATTTCTCATCCAAACCTTCATCACTCAAATCAGCCCAGACAGAACCATTTTCTTTTTCGAACAACAAGCCCGATTCAAGTCCTTGCTTAACAATATCTTTTCCAAGAAGATAGGTATCAGATTCATAGTAAACCTTATCAAAATCAACACCCATTCGTTGATAGGTTACATCAAAACCATCGTAGGCCCATTGATTCATCATTTTCCACAATGCAACAACTTCCGGTTTTCCGGATTCCCAGTCTTTCAACATGGCTTGGGCCTCGCGCATCAGCGGTGCTTCCTTTTTGGCCTGTTCATTGTCCATTCCCTGTTTTACAAGGGTATCTACTTCTTCCTGATATGCCTTATCAAAAGCAACATAATATTTTCCGATAAGATGGTCGCCCTTAATGCCTGCCTGCTCAGGGGTTTCACCCCCACTCCATTTTTGCCATGCCAGCATGGATTTACAAATATGAATGCCCCGATCGTTGACCAGATTCACTTTTTTTACCTGCTGACCATTAACCTTCAGGATATTGGATACCGCATAGCCCAGCAGATTATTGCGAATGTGCCCCAGATGAAGGGGTTTATTGGTATTGGGAGAAGAATATTCAACGACGGCTACCGGACTGTTTTCAGTAGGATAGGTAAAACCAAAATCAGACTTGTTAGCGTTTGCCTTCAAAAATTCTTTCCAGTAATCATCCGATAAAGTTACATTCAGGAAACCCTTGATTACATTCCAACCGGAAATAAAATCTACTTCAGATTCCAGAGTTTCGCCAAGCCGTGAAGCGGTTTCTTCGGGCTTTTTTTTACTATATCGCATAAGCGGAAACACAAGAATGGTATAATCACCAGCTACATCAGGTCGGGTTTTTTGGACGGTAATATCACTTTCAGAAAGGTTCTGTTTGTATAAACGATTGATAACGGATGCGGTCTGCTTAGCCAGTTTTTTTTCCATATGTGTTAAAGCTGTAAATTATTCAAAAAAGCGGTGCAAAATTAACATAAAAAATCAGGTAACCTCAAAAACACAACAAATGTAATCGTTTATTTTATGCTGTATATTTTAGATATTCAGGTTATTAGAATTTGCCAAACTTTCTTTTCCGGGAAGATATTATTTAATAAGCTTATTAGTGTAGTCTTTCAAGGCTCTTTCCCGGGTCGCATAGGGATGAACGAAAAAGAATTGTGTTTTTAATCTTTTAGAAATTATTTTATGCTGGCTTAACCCCCTATTATTAGGACTGAATTAGTGAGCTATTTGCAAATTTTATTATTTTTTTCGTATCATTGTAATAACCCAATTTAAAAAGTTCTTCAGTAGGGACGGAGTGCCACTTAGGCCTCTGTCCTCTGAAGAAAAATTTTTGTTTGATAATTCCTTTTGTTTTCCTGAGACTCATTCCCATATTCCCGGCTTGCCATTGTTGAAGATAGGTTTGTAATAATAACGGCTCTTACTCATACCCACAATTTTTGCAGCATGGGCAACCTTCATGCCTTTTGAGACTGATTTACGGATTATCGTTTTAAGTGCTTCCACTGTTGGGTCTTTTTTTTTAAAAGTTCAGTTTTTATCTGAAGTTCCAGCTCTTTCTCAGCCAGGATCTTCTTCAGCAGCAGGTTCTCCTTTTCTATTTTTTTCAAATCTTTCTTTTCCTGTTGTGAGTACCTGTTTTCCAAAGCGGCTTCACCTCCCTGGTCATACTTTCTTTTCCAACTATAGTAGGTTGTGGCATAGATACCATGTTTTCGGCAGCTTTCAACTACACCTCCCGTTTCCACCTCTTTAAGAATGGCAACTTTTTCTTCAATACGCCATGTTCGTTTTTTCATGACTCAAAATTAGTGTTTAATATTTCTAATCGAGTCCTAAGAATTACCGGGCTAACTTAGTGAGGAGCAACTTTGGCTGATACTGGCAATTACAGACAATTTGATGTACTGAAAAATAATTACTTTTGAAACACACCATATTAAACGTTTAACAAAACGGGCACAACATGAAAGTAAACAACAAACATTTCAGGACGATATATTATGACGAAGGAAAAGTACACATGATTCAACAAAATGCCCTTCCTTTTGAATTTATATGGTTTACATCACAATCATACAAAGATACCTGTATGGCTATAAAAACTATGATTATTCGGGGTGCAGGAGCTGTTGGAGCAGCAGCAGGGTATGCTATGGCACAGGCTGCGTATGAGGCTCCCGATTCTGAATATAAAAATTTTCTTATTAATGCCCGCCGGGATATTGAAGCCACCAGACCAACCAGCCCGAAACCTGTTTTATGCCACTGAAAAGGTTTATAATGAAGCATTGAGAGGCAGAGCCCAGGCCATCGCTGAAGCAAAACGTCTCGCTGATGAAAATGCAGAGGAAGGACGGCGGATAGGAGCATACGGTAATGAGCTTATTAAAAACGGAATGCGCATTGAAACCCATTGCAATGCCGGATGGCTGGCATTTGTTGATTATGGCTCTGCATTGGCACCAGTCTATCATGCATGGGATATGGGAAAAAATCTTTTTGTATATGTGGACGAAACCCGACCACGTTCACAAGGAGGACGGCTTACGGCATGGGAATTATACAATCACGGAGTGCCGCATACCATCATCCCCGATAATGCCGGTGCCGCTCTGATGGCTCAGGACAAAATTGATATGATCATTGTCGGCGCTGACCGTATAGCTGCCAACGGCGATGTAGCTAATAAAATCGGAACGCTTGAAAAAGCCATCGCTGCAAAGTATTTTAACATTCCATTTTATATAGCTGCACCTTGTTCAACCATTGATATGCAAACCAAAACAGGCCATGATATTGTTATTGAGCAAAGGGATGCTGATGAAGTGATGAAACAATACGGACAGGATGAGCATGGAAACAAACATTCCATATATGTCAATCATCCCGAATCTGATTGTATGAATCCCGCTTTTGATGTAACCCCGGCAAAACTTATCACCGGAATTATTACCGATAAAGGCATTGCAGAAGCAAATCAAAATTCTTTATCACATATATTAACATCCAAATAATACCTCAACCATGATAAAACACAGAAAAGAAAAACAAAGAGTAGCAGAAATCATGAAGCGACTTTATGACAGACATCTGACAACCTGCTCAGGTGGCAATGTTTCCATGAAAACTGAAAATGGCCATATTTTTATTACGCCGTCACAAATTGACAAAGGCAATGTCAGGGCAAACCAAATCATTGAGCTTGATGCTGACGGAAAATCCCTGACCCCGGAACTTAAAGCCAGCATGGAAACAGCTATGCATATTAACATATACCAACACCGTTCGGATGTTAAAGCCGTGGTACATGCACATCCGCCTAAAGCAACAGCATGGTCTTGTTCTAAAGAGCGATTAAAAAACAATCTTTGTGGTGAAGCCAGATATTTTCTTGGGGATATTGTACATGTGCCTTATGCCATGATGGGCTCGGAGATGTTGGCAAAAACAGTTGCCGGGTCAATGAATCATGCTTATGCTGCTTGATGAATAACCATGGAGCCATAACATTAGGAAAAACTTTGTTTGAAGCCTATGATCGGATGGAAGTGCTGGAATTTCTCGCTGAATTGCAACTTACTGTTAAACAAACTGATGAACCAAGATTTTGCATGACCACGAGCTAAGTGAAATTGATGCGTTGTAATATGAGGCAATGAATGCTACATCAATGAATAAATAAATTGAGTAACACTCAATATCTTTTTCTTTAGTGGTACATAAATCGTTTTATGCTATACGTAGCAGTTTTTCAAACTCATAATTTTGTCAGCAATTCCGCAACTTAAGGTTTAATTTTTTTGGTTGAAGCCTTAAAAACAATCAGGCACAGCAATCTTTTTTCACGAAAAACAGCAGATTACGTTTTTAATATGTCAGGTTTAGATATTACCTCCTTTTGGTTTTCCTGCCATCTGTTATTTTATTATTGCGGTTAAAAAACCACAAATAAAAACCAAAACTGCAAGAGGGGGGTACAGCTTGCTCCGAAA
>LZCG01000058.1_pt1 | contig 20776 bp, 24 predicted proteins | sample 768541 | NCBI WGS metagenome assembly LZCG01 (sample SAMN05200874, study PRJNA324366) | oil field metagenome | isolation source: sample BH-FW-1 from oil reservoir | place: India: Bombay High | collected 2015-07-11
AGAAGAATTGAATTTGGGTTCACATGTGAACAGTAAAGGTTATCTACACACATGAACACTTATATTTCAAATGAAATTGTTAATGATTGAACTGCATCAAGAGGACTGCAGTAATATCGCTGTGAGTGAGAAAATAAAAGATGCTGAAATCAATTTAGTAAATGTTAACGAGAAAGACTGCTACACGCATATAGATGCCATTTTCTTTGGAGACATGTTTAAGGACAATGTAATCGAAACGCTCAGGAAAGAGAGAGCCTTTAACGTTAATTTAAGGATGAAATCGAAGTCAGAAATATGGGTGAGCTACGATATTCACACAACTGCTGCCTGGAAAGCTCTCTCCATATTGGGTTGCACAGTTATCCCCCCGCTCCGAGTTGCGAACGGGATCGAGAAGTGGTTCGTGTACACTCCAGACGACATCTCTAATAGAGAGGTTAGAAAGCGCCTTGAAGTCGACGGCGCAACACATGTTCCCAGAATTAAAGAGATAACTCTGAAAAGTTTTTTGAAAGTTATATACAACATGGATTTTCTCACAGACTTTATTAATGTGATTGAAAACCTCACCGAGCTTCAGCTTAAAACAATAAAGCAGGCATACGAAAGCGGATATTATGAGTACCCAAGAGGGTGCACTCTCAGCCATTTGGCCAAAACCAACGGAATTTCAAAAAATGCGATGGCGAAGAGGTTAAAGGCTGCAGAAAAGAAGATTTTTGGGTCTATTTTGAATATTTGGTTAAGAACTATTCGGATACTGCTCTGTCCAAATAAATCTCAAAACTTTTTTCAATTGTTTTCGAACCTCTTTTTATGTTCAGCAATTTCAGGCATGATTGAAAGGTCTGTGAAATTAGTTCTATTATGCTCTTCTCTATCTCACCATTCAGATAATTTCTGAATTACCTTCTTTTCCCTGAATCCAATACCAATGGTTATCCTGTTAAGAGGACAGAAAGAGAACACCTCTTTTTAACAGACTCGAAATCGTAGCACTGCAATTTCCTCAAACTGAAAGCTTCTTTCCCCAATTTTATTACGTCCTCTATTATGCTCCTAAGTTTCTTCAGATTTAGCTTCAATCCTTCAAATAACTTCTTAACAAGTCTCTTATACCTCTTCTTTTCCTTTTCAACGTTTTTGAGTTAAATATGAAAAGAGGATAGCTTATCAGGCTTTCAAGCTTCCAACTCTGAAATGTTTTTTAGGAAGTATCAAAGGAACTATCCCGTATCTTATTCCGATCAGATAGTTCTTGTAGGCGTAGAATCCTTCCATAAGGATAGAGTCTCCAAACCTTATCAGCCTCTTGAGCATTTCCAGAATCAGAGGGTAAATCCTGCTTTCGTGAACGTTAGCTGGATAAACGTGGAAGAACAAAGGCATTCTGGTTTTGTAATCGATTAAAATCATAAGCTTCATGCCCGAGAAGAATCCTTTCGTTGAATAACCCCACTTGCGGTTTGTTCTTCTTCAAATTCCTTTTTCTGAATGGATTTAGATCTAAAGATATATCAGTCCAATCCAATATTAACAAAGAGGACTTCTCCTCTTTGAATTGACGTTTAAAATGGAAAAAACGAAGTTTATAAATTGTTCTGATTCAAATTTTGACATGAATGAATAGACTGATTTCAATTTTACTTCTTTATCTATCCTCAAGAACTTTCTCAGTTCATAGCGCTTATTTACCTCGCTAACTGCATAAGAAATCTCTAATTCAAAGAACATAGTCAGAATTATGATTTTGAGGAATTCTATCGCTTTATTGACAGGAGTTATCTTATTCCTTGCCAAAGCTTTCTTCGTTTCCCTCTTTTCAAGCTTATCTAAGACTTTCGATAAAAGCTCCCATTTCTCATCTCCTTTTACTGGAATAACCGGTAATTTCATTCCAATCCTCGAGAAAAGGTAAAATCAATGAGATTTATTAATTTTACCGTTTATAATTGGTTTATTTTTCATTTAGAGAGAATTGATGATGTTCCTTTAAAAGAGAAGGTAGATTAAATGTTTGTTTTGAATTTAGAATAACTTGAATAGAGATTTGATGTTTGGTTTGTGGAACACCTTATATGTTGTTTTTACCCACACCCACACACCTGAGCGTCAAGTGTCACCGCAAAGGAGGTGCTTTAAGGACCCAGTAAATCGACGCGAGGAAACCCACGACCATGATAAACAGCGACGCGTAGAGTCCTTTAGAGGGCTTCTCGACTCTGAGAGCGTATGCCAGAGACAGGGGAATGAGGCCGATTCCGTAGGGAGACCAGACCATGAGAGCTCCCAGAGCGAGGGGAAAAATGCCGACCTTAAACCTGGGGAATTCCACCGATCAAGATCAGCACCCAGCCAAGAGAGAAGAGGATGGCTGCAAAGAGCAACCCTCCTCCCGTTCCCGTGTAGCCACTGAGAGACCACTCGGCTATGTTGAGGCTTATTGGAGCTAGGGGGATAGTTGTTAGGGAATAGAGAATTCCCGCGCTTGGCTTCCTCACAGCAAAAAAGATTAGGAAGAGCAGAACTGCTGGAGCGAGAAACGTCATGCAGATGATGTAGAGTCCATAGGGTTCTACGGGGGTTACGAAGTAAGGGACGATTAAGGAAATGACCCCGGTCTCGAAGAGTACTCCGAGTCCGACCAAGATAACGCCTAACTTCCTGCCCTTGAGGTACAGCATGGCCCCCACGAGAATCAGGAGGAGGTAAACTTCCCCGAGGAATAGTCGCAGCAGTTCTAGGTGTAGAAAGGTGTGACCAAATTCCGTTGGCGCGCGTTTCACGTATCCCAGCCAGTAGGTTATGGGGAAACGATAGAACGAAACGCCAAAGAGGATCATGTAAAGTGAAAATGCGAGCAGAATTACCTTTTGCTTAACAGTAATCGACGAAAAATCTTCGACCGACACCTCGACGTCTTTTTCCATTAATTTTGGTCTCTTCGAATCTTCAAAAACATTTTGTCGGCCTCCATGTCGACTCTCTGAATCATGTTTTAATCTCTGTCAGAAGAGCTATTCAAGCCATGTAAATTTGAGTCCGTACACTGAACTTTGAGGGCCCGGACCGGGATTCGAACCCGGCTCCTGGGATCCACAGTCCCAGAGGATAACCACTACCCCATCCGGGCCATTCGGAGGTATAGAGGCTTAAGACGCCCAGCATTTAAACTTCACTGTCCAGGTTTAAATTCTTTTTCGGTTAGTGAGTGATAGCTTTAATGCAGGGGTGTTTACATTTTGGAGCTATGGATCGAAGGTCTCGCAGGGCTACTTCATCATGTCCACAGCTATGGCCCCGATGACGGCAAATGTGCTTATCAGGATGGTTGCGTTGATGAACTGCGTTGTTGTGAAGTGTGCCACAAGGTTTATTCCGTAAAGATATATCATTCCAGCCGAAATGAGGTAAGCGATGAACAGAACAGTTAGGAGTCTCTTCGGGATGTAGAACAGAGTCTCCTTCTTTAAATTTCCAATTCTGGACTTCGCGATGAAAAGGTAAGCCACAACCACTGTTATGATAAAAATCGTTACAGAGCGCTCAAACGATATCTCCCTCGCAATGTCCCACAGCTCACCGGTAAAGAGAAATGGGAAGGCAAAGGTTACTGCACCAATTATTTCCTGGGTTATATCGTCCCATCCCAGCTTGTCAGGTTGCTCTTCAAGCTCCACACGCAGCTTTTTAAGGCTGTTAAAGACTTCATCGATTTTTCCCTCAATTTCAGCCTGTTTTTTAGCCATTTCATCTACCTTCCTCGATGTGTCATCCACAAAAGTAGGATTTGCCAAAATTTATATAGTCTTCGTTGATTAGCAGGCAGAGACGCAAGTTATATATTCCAATCTCAAAAAGATGGCTGGGAGGTGACGATCATGGCAAGAATTCATGCAAGAAGAAGGGGTAAATCAGGATCAAAAAGAATCTATCGGGACTCACCACCTGAGTGGGTGGACATGTCACCAGAAGAGGTGGAAAAGAAAGTCATTGAGCTTTACAACGAAGGATACGAGCCGAGCATGATTGGGATGATTCTCAGAGACCGCTACGGTATTCCGTCAGTAAAGCAGGTGACCGGAAAGAAGATTCAGAAAATCCTGAAGGAGCACGGTGTTGAGATAAAGTATCCTGAAGACCTGAAGGCACTCATAAAGAAGGCACTTAAGCTGAGGGCACATCTCGAAGTCCACAGGAAAGATAAGCACAACAGAAGAGGTCTGCAGCTAATAGAGGCAAAAATCTGGAGGCTTTCAAGCTACTACAAGGAGAAGGGAGTGCTGCCAGCAGACTGGAAGTACAATCCAGAGAGACTCAAAATTGAAATTTCGAAGTAAACTATTTTTAGCCCATTCACACTTTTAATTACATGTTTTCAAGCAGTGACGGAATTCTGGCAGTGGAGGGAGTGAAGGTAACAGAGATTGTCAGAGAAACGGGCACACCTGTTTACATCACTTCAAAGGCTTTGTTAGAGAGCAACCTGAAGGCCTACAAAGAAGCCTTTCCTGATAGCGGGCTGCTTTATGCTGTGAAGGCAAATAACAACCTCGCTTTGATGAAAATAATTGCCTCTCATGGCTTCGGTGCTGACGTTTTTAGTGACGGTGAACTCTACCTTGCATCACTTGCAGGCTTCAGTAAGGAAAGGATTCTATTCAATGGCAATTCGAAAAGCAGAGAAGAGATAGAGATGGGAGTGACTGCGGGAGTTAAGTTCAGCGTTGACAGCCTGGATGAACTCAGAACTATCTCAGATGTTGCCAAGGAGTTTGGAAAGGAGGTTGAGATTGCCTTTAGAGTTAATCCAGATGTCGACCCGAAAACGCATCCGAAAATAGCTACAGGACTCAGGGAGTCAAAATTCGGCATTCCGCATGAGATGGTGGGAAAGGCTTACGAGATGGCTTTAAAGCTGGATGGTGTTGTCCCAGTAGGGATACACTGTCACATTGGCAGCCAGCTCCTCGATCTCTCTCCATTCGTGCATGCGCTGAATAAGGTCATGGATATTGCCAGAGAAATTGAGAAACTGGGTGTTGAGCTGAAGTTTGTAGACATGGGGGGTGGGCTTGGAATCGACTATGAGGGTAAAGGCGCTCCAACTCCCAAAGACTTCGCAAACGCAATTCTGCCAGAATTCGAAAAAAGGAAGGCTGATCTGAACTCCGACGTGCAGCTCTGGCTGGAACCGGGAAGGAGCATTGTTGGCAACACCACTGTTTTGATTACGAGGGTGAATGCCGTGAAGAGAAGTTACAAGAACTTTGTTGCTGTTGATGCTGGCTTCAATATCCTCATCCGCCCTGCAATGTACGGTTCTTACCACAGAGTGGCGGTGGCGAACAAAATGGATGCTGAGCCTGAAGAGGTTTACACGGTCGTGGGGCCGATATGTGAGAGCGGAGACATTCTGGCGAAGGACAGGATGCTTCCGAGAGTTGAGGCAGGTGATTTAATCGCAGTCTTTGATGCGGGAGCATACGGCTTTGTGATGAGCAGCCAGTACAACGGCAGGCCAAGGTGCGCTGAAGTGCTTGTGAACGGGGACAGGTGGGACATTATCAGGGAGAAAGAATCGTACGGGGACTTGATAGCGAAGCAAAGGCTACCTGAATGGTTGCTATGAAAATTTTAATTTTTGGAGACACTCACATCCCGGAAAGAGCAAAGGAAATCCCGAAAGAGTTTACTGAGTACCTTAAAGACTTCGATGTGGTGGTTATTACCGGGGACCTGACTTCAGAAAGAGTGCTCAGGTTCGCTGAGAGAATTGCGGAAACCGTAATAGCGGTAAGAGGGAATATGGACCGGCTATCCTTACCAGACTCGGCGAAATTCAAGGTTGAAGGGCTGAGTTTTGGAGTCGTTCACGGTCATCAGGTGTATCCAAGAGGCAACAGAGAGCAGCTTGAGCAAATAGCATTCGAAATGGGTGTTGACGTATTAATTTCTGGCCACACGCATCTTCCTGATGTCTACAGAGGGGAGAAAGTGCTTCTACAACCCAGGCTCCATGACCGGAGTCTGGGGTGGGGAGCATTCTCAACAGTTCCGTCCTTCATGGTTCTGGAAGTGAAAAAAGAAGGCTTCAAAGGAAGGCTTTACAGGCTGCTTGGTGGAGAGGTCGTTGTAGAGCAGTTCTCAGTTTAGGTGGTAAAAGAAATAAATCCTCCTGAAGACAACTAAATGGCCGATGATGACTGATGGGCGACCTGAGAAATGATGAAAGGGAGAGTCTGAGGCTACTCTAAAATGTTGTAGAGCGTATCTCTCTGTTTTGGAACCCTTCCGGCAGTCTTTATCAGCTCTCTAAGTTCCTCCGGATGCATGAACTCCCCGCTCGTTGCCCTGCTGATTTAGATTATGTTCTCCTCCATAAGAGTCCCTCCAAGGTCGTTTGCACCAACGTAAAGTGCTGCCTGAGCCAGCTTCTGCCCCATCTTGACCCACGAGGCCTGTATGTTTCGAATTTCGGGATAGAGCAAAATCCTTGCGATGGCAATCATCAGCAGGTCCTCAAACCCAGAACTGCCCTTCGCATACCTCCCAAGCTCGTTGTTTTTTGACATGAAAGGCAGGGGAATCAGTTCTGTAATTCCCCCTGTCTCCTGCTGAATTCTTTTTATCAGCATTAGGTGGTTAATTCTGTGCTCCCAGGTGTCGATGTGGCCATACATTATCGTTGCTGTTGTCGGGATGCCTACACGGTGAGCAGTTTTGATGACTTCAACCCACTCTGCCGTTTTGAGCTTTTTGGGACAGATTAAGGCTCTTATACTGTCATCGAGAATCTCTGCAGCAGTCCCTGGCATCGACCCAAGCCCCTCTTTTTGAGCTCCTTTAAAACATCCTCCACGGCCATCCCGCTGTTTCTTGCTGCATGAACGACCTCCATTGGGGAGAAGGCATGAATGTGTATCTTTTTGTCGACATCTCTCACAGCCTGAAGAATTGAAAGGTAGAAGTCCAAATCTGCATTGGGCAGCAAACCACCCTGAATGCACAGTTCAGTGCAGCCAAACTCAACAGCCTCCTCCACCTTCTGCTTGATTTCATCGAGGCTAAGCAGGTACCTTTTCCTGTTGCGGAAGGAGCAGAACTTGCAGTCGTTGATGCAGATGTCGGTGAAGTTTATGTTCCTGTTGACAACGTATGTTACAGTGTCTCCTACCATCTCTCTCCTGAGCTCATCAGCAATTCTGAAAGTTTCGTAAGGATTCTTCAACAAGTCGTCAAGGGCGAGCATAACCATCAACATCCGAATACTTTTCAAATCAGCGGCTCTATAGCTTCGCCATACCATTTAAGCTTTACGAATCTTGGATAAATGGGCAGCCTTTCTTTAAGTATGAACTCTCCACGGAGAGCTTTTTCAATCTTCTCAACCTCAGGCCACGGTGATTCCGGGTTTATGTAGTCGTGTGTTACGTTAGAAATTCCACCAATGTCGCTGGCTCCAGCCTTTATGAAGGGGTAAATATCCTCAACCAAATTGGGTGGTATCTGAATGGCCACCTCCTCAGGAAGTATTTTTCTCGCTGCCCTCACCGCCTCAAGCATCTCCTCAGCGGTTGGTGGTGGGAAGTTCTCCATTGGTGTGCCTTTCTTCGGCTTGAAGTTCTGAACGATCACTTCCTGAATGTGCCCGTAGTTGTCCTGAATCTCGGCTATAACTTCGAGTGAGTAAAGCCTGTCCTCCTTGCTTTCCCCTATTCCGATGAGTATTCCCGTTGTAAAAGGAATTTGAAGCTTTCCAGCATCTCTAATCATCTTTATCCTTACTTCAGGTTTCTTGCCCGGGCTGTTTGCATGGCAGTCAAGCTCCACAGCCTGCTCAAGCATCAGCCCCATGCTTGCGTTGTAAGGCTTCAGCTTTCGCATTTCTTCCTTGGTGAGTATTCCAGCGTTTGTGTGGGGCAGGAAACCCATTTTCACAGCAATTTTGTTCGTTTCGAGGATGTAGTCAATCATGCTTTTGAAGCCCATTTCACGCAGCAGTTTTGTTATCTCTGGATGAACTTCGTCGGGCCTCTCTCCAAAGGTAAAAAGAGCCTCCTTAGCTCCCCTTGCTGCTGACAGGATTTTTTGCACCTCCTCAATGCTCATTATGCCAATCTCATCGCTTCTGAATCCGCAGTAGTCACAGCGATTTCTGCAATTTCTTGTCAAAGGGATGAAAACGTTTTTGGAGTAGGTGACAATTTTCACAGTTCTGGGTTTGCAAAGGTTAAAAAAAGATTTGGGATTAAAGGTGCATTTTTACTTCATGCAGAAGCTGTGCCGGAGATTTTATCGGATAATTGAGCTTTTCGACAACCTCTTCGGCACGCTTGCCCTTTATAACCAGCCCCTTTAGCCTTTCAAGCAGAGTCTCCTTGTTTACCGGGAAGTCCAGCCCCTTTATTCTTGCAAGGACATGCACAGCCCAGTCAATGTCAAGGACTTCAAGCTCCTCGTGCTTTATCTCGACCTCCTCTGTGTCAAGTCTCCCTTCCTCCTTCAGCTTTCTGTATGCCAGTTTTGCTATTCCTCCAGCTATGTGCTCCCTTGGCCTCTCTTCGAGTTCCCCTTCGAGGTATCTCTTTACCTCCTCCTCATCGGCAGTTGCAATGTTTTTCGCGGTCTGCTCTGTTATCCCGAGCTCTCTGGCAATCTCTCCGTAGGTTTTCATAGCCTCGTTTTTCAGCACAACGACGTAGGCAGCTTCTGCGAGGCTTGGAAGCCAGGTGAGGTTTCTGTATTCAATCAGCTTCTTTAAACCTCCTAGAAGCTTTATGCTTTCGTAAAATACCTTCTCAGCCATCTTGTCAATGTTCCCACCCTTAGGTTTTGCAATAACCTCAAACCCCATTTTAACCACCTCCTGTTATTTTTCCTCCTCTCCCAAATCCCTCTTCCCCCTCTTCTTTATGTACTCGCTAAGCGGTGCGATGATTTCTATTGTTCCAATCTCGCTGATTTCGAAGACCCACACTCTTGAGTCGTGAGGTGCGATTCTGCATCCGTCAATCCTGATTGTTCTCAGAATGCTGCCGAGAGGGAGGCCGTAGAGGCTGACATCCCACCGCGATTCTATGAGCTTTTTGTCAAGCACGATTGTGCCATCAACGATATGCGCCACCGCAAGACCACCTGCAGCTTCAGCACTCTCGCTCGCCTGTGCTGACCTTTTCTGAGAAACGAAAATCCCTGTCTGGCGGTACCTCTTCATGAAATTGAAAAACTGTCTGACTATCTGCCTCGCCATCATCTCCTTATGCTCGTAAAGGCCAGTGATGCTGTCGATTATTGTATTCGTAACTTTTTTTCTCCTTAATCGCGTAAGCCATTGTCTCCATGAGCGCTTTCGGATTTTCTCTCAATTCATCGCTCTCGCTCGCATCAATGACAACAACGTTGCTCTCAACCTTGCTGAAATCAACACCCATCGCTTCGCTCCTTTCCTTCATTGCCGTGTAGAGGAAGTTGGCTGGACTCTCTACAGTTACGTAAAGAACTCTGTAGCCATTGCCAGCCTGTGTTATGGCGAACTGCTCTGCAAGCAGCGATTTTCCCGTATCTGGAACTCCTGTGATGTTCATCACCGCGAGGTGTGGAATGCCGCCGAGTGGCTTTTTAACGTACCTGTCCCCCTCCTTTTCAACCTTGTAAAAGAGCTCATCCAGCTTGGTTCCTGTTGGGATGCCGAAGAGTTTGGGAGCCTTACCTTCGAGATCCTTTAGCTCATAATACTTATACATGTTATATTTTATGGTGGTTCTGAATTTATAGTTATCTACTAGTTGAACATCAAGAAATGGAAAGATATTTTAACCTCTTAATAGGAGTACGTATCAATGGAGGTTAGGAAGCTTCAGTTAATAGGTGGTTCAAGTTACATGGTAAGTCTGCCCAAGAACTGGGTGAAGGAGAATCAGCTAACACAGGGTGACGACATCTACCTCCAAGTTGAGGACAGCGTGATAACTCTCTACCCAAAGTCTTTTCGGGAGTTCTCTAGGATAACGAGTGTTCAGATTGAAAGGTTGCTCAGGCTCGACGAAAAGTTTGTGCGAAGGTTCATTTATGCTCTCTATTTGCAGGGAATTGATGAGATAGTGATCAGCGATGACAGGATAAACGCGAGAATGGTTAGCAGAATAGGGGAAATCGTGAAGGACCTGATTGGGATGGAGATCATTGACGCAACTGAGGGCAAAGTTGTGCTGAAATGCCTGACTTCAACCGACTTCGACGTTTATGGAGTGGTTAGGAGAATGAGCCAGATTATACAGAGCATGATAGCCACAATAATGGAAGGTATAGAAAAAGGAGACAGTGAGGCTTTAAACGACATAGAGAACCTTGAAAAGGATTCGGACAGACTTTACCTCCTTGCGGTCAGACAGGAGCACAGGCTGGTCAGAGAGTTCTCAAGTCCGAGCAAGTGGAACGAGTTGAGGTTGATACTGGGCATAAGGACTGTTGCAAAGCTTATCGAGGAGATTGCCGACTCGCTTTACAACTTCTCAACCTACGCTGTCGAGATGGCTCCAGAAGAACTCAAGAAGGTGAGGGTTTACTTTGAAAGACTCGGTAAAATTTTCGACTCCCTGGCGAGGGCCTATTTCAACTCTGATGTTGAACTTTCTGAGGAAACAATTGAGGAGCTTGAGGAGCTTGAAGAGACGCTTTTGAACAACATGGAGGGGGGTGTTTACTACCGACTGGCAGTTGAGACCATTTTGAGCGCGTGCAGACACATGAAGTCCATAGGGGAGATAGCCTTCAACAAGTCAGTCAGGGAGTCCCTGAGAGAGATGAGAAAATCAGAGAGGATGCAGTCAGCAAAAAGTATCCAATAAAGACTATTCCAGCAACGATGGCAGCATTTTTTAAACTCAGATTTCTCACATTTTTAACGGCAAAAGTCCAGTAAACTGCCTGCCATAGAGTGGTCGCAACTCCTAAGATGGCGTTTGGCAGAAGAGAGCTTTTTATTCCATAAATAACCTGCTGAGTTGTTTCGTAGCTGAGATAAATTGATATCGGGCTGAGAATTATGACAGGAATGTAGGAGTAAGCCACAAGCTTGGCTAGATTACCGAAATTCCCCTCTCCACCGAAAAGTGCCGAAAGTATATGGAGAACGACGGATATTACAAGCCAGATAACGAGGGTTGCGATGAAAGGGGATATCAGCATCATGTAGTAGGTCATCTGAAGCGTCGCTTCAATCTGTTCCTCTGTTAGACTTCCAACCTCCGAAATACGCTCTCTCACGCTTTCAAGCATCATTGGAGCCACAATGTAGGAAGCAAGAGATGAAATCAAAGCAGCAGCAACAACAACAGCTAAAGCCTCGTCAATTCCCTTTTCCAGCCTTTTCTTCAGGAAGCTATCGGGGTTTGTTATTACTTCCATACTGATACTTGATGTCAGATGTATATATCTTTTGCCTGTCTATGGAGTCCCAACATTAAAAACTCGCGGATTAACAAACAGTATGAAGCTGAAAGTTGGATGCTGCGGTTTTCCGGTATCGATGAAAAAGTACTTTGAAACATTCGATGTGGTTGAAGTTCAGAAGACTTTTTACAAGCCGCCAGAGGTCAAAACCGCTGAAAAGTGGAGAAAATCTGCTCCTGAAGATTTCGAGTTCACCATAAAGGCATGGCAGGTAATCACCCACCCTCCCAGCAGCCCCACTTACAGAAAGGCAGGAATCAGGTTCGAGAACTGTGGTTTTTCAGACCAACTGAAGTTGTTTTCATGGCATGGGAAAAACGAGGAGATTGCAAAAGCTCTGGGAGCCAAAGTAATCGTTTTCCAAACGCCAAAGAGCTTTAAGGACACTTCAGAGAACATGGAAAACATGCGGGCTTTCTTTAACAGCATTGACAGGAATTTCACCTTCTGCTTCGAACCAAGGGGCTGGAGCGAGGAGAAAGTGAGGCAAATCTGCGAAGAGCTTGGTTTAGTTCATGTCGTTGACCCCTTTGTCTCCAGGCAGGTTTACGGGGAAATCTGCTACTACAGGCTCCACGGATTTGACTACAAGCACAAGTACACCGATGAGGAGCTTGAAAAACTGCTCAGCATGATTGACAGGGATGGATACGTGATGTTCAACAATGTTCACATGTTCGATGACGCGCTGAGGTTCAAAAAGCTTGTTGAGAGAGAAGCAACGTCAGAATGAAGCTGAAAGCGAATGCCGTGAGCGGAGTTAAAATCCAGCTTGCAACGATTCTCTTCAGGAATGCAAATTTAACACCCCTGACACTCTTGTAGAGGCCAACTCCAGTTACGGCGCCGACAGTGCAGTATGTAGTTGAGACGGGCATTCCAGCAAGCGTGAAAAGTAAAACGGTTATTCCAGCCGCGAACTGTGCGGCAAATCCCGTAAATGGGTCGAGGGCTGTAATTCCTTTCCCCACAACCTCAGCCACTCTCACACTGACGATCCAGGCACCAAGAAAAAGCATTGCAGAGCCAAGGAGTGCAGCTTCAAGTACATTCATGGCTCCAAACATCACAATGGGTGCGAGTGCTGTCGCAAGCTCGTTGGCCCCAGTGTTGAAACCAATTACCGTCGCTCCAATAAATAGCAGCACTCTCAGGACTCTCTCAACCTTCAAAGCTGGAAGCTTTGCGAGAGTTCTTTCCATAATCCAGTAAAAAGCAATCGAAAGCAGGAGCGCTCCAAAGGGTGAGATAATCCATGACAGGACGATTTTTATAACTGTATTAACATCAATTCGGTTTCCAAGAGCAAAAGCTGACCCTATAAGGCTCATAACGATTGCTTGGTGGCTTGAAACGGGCGTGCGGAGGTAGTTGGCCATTACGATGGCAGCCGAGGATATAATCAGGGAAACGGAAACGACAACCTCGTTGAGCTCAACAAGCTCTCTGCCGACAGTGTCCATTATCCTGCCACCACCGAGCAGCATCCCAGCAAAAACCAGCAGAAAGAGGATGTACGCGGCTCTTTTCATCGTAAGCAGACCGCATCCTACGCAGATTCCGAAGGAGTTGCAGGTATCGTTAGAGCCGATTGCGAAGGCGATTGCAAGTGCTGCAATCAGAGCGATGGTGACATCCATTGAGTTTTTATGCGTCAAACCATACTTATTTTTTTCCGAGAAGAACGAAGGTAGAAGAGGAGAGAGAACACATAAATTCCGGAGTTTTAATTTAATTCAATGGACATCTTTGACAGAAATGCCGAGAGGTATGATGCATGGTACGACAGGAACAGGGAGCTTTACGAAGCAGAGCTGGAACTGCTTCCCAAGCCGGCATCCCCATCAGTCGAAATTGGCGTTGGAACGGGAAGGTTCGCAATCATAGGTATTGACGTTGGCGTTGACATCTCGCTTCCAATGCTTAAAATTGCTAAAAAAAGAGGAATTGAGTGTGTTGCGGGAGATGCAGCAAGACTGCCTTTCAAGGATAAAATCTTCCGCTCAGCCTACCTTATCTTTACACTCTGCTTTCTCGATGAGCCGGTTAAAGCACTAATGGAAATAAGGAGGGTTCTTCAGGGCACTCTTGTTGCTTGCGTGGTTCCTGCGAACTCTGGCCTGGGAAGAGAGTACTCAGGAAAAGACAGTCCCTTCTACAAAAAAGCGAGGTTTTTCACTGAGGACGAGGTTGTATCCATGCTTCGTGACACTGGCTTCAGGGTCAAAGAAATTAGGAGAAGAAAGCTGAAGTACGACGAAAACGACTTTGTTTGCTTTATTGCTGAGAGTTAAATCCCAGCTCTTCCTTTAACTTCTCTATCTCCTTTTCCAGCTCGTTAAGTTCGGCAAATCCGAACTCCTTTTCTCCCACTCCGGCAAGTTTCCAGAAGAGCTTGCTACGATGGGCATCATTTTGCCCGCATAACCCGGGGAGTGGGGGAGGAGTTTTGCAGCCAGGTCTCCGAGTTTTTCAAGCTGCTCTTTGGTAAGTTTGTCGAGATTCATGCTTGCCTCTCCGAGAAGGGAAACTCCTGCTCCGACGACCTTCTCTCTCTGGGCATAATACTTCGCAGCTTCACTTGTTATTCTGTGCACACCCATACTATCACCCAATTCTATCTTTGTTTTCAAACTATATGAGGATTGCGACATATCAAAAATGCTCAGACTAAAAGGCTAAACTCTGAGAGAAACGATGATTACTGCCACCAATATTAAAAATGCACCAAAGTACTGCACTGGAGTTAGAATCTCAGCCAGAACCGCGACGCTGAAAAGATGGGCAAAGACTCCTTCCAGAGACAGAATAACCGCAGCATCAGAGGACTTTGTGTAGCTCTGAAGCCAGTTCTGAAGCATTTTAGCCACGAAGGTTGCAAAGAAGGCTGTGATGAGTAGGCAGATAATTACTGTTGTGTTAATCTCGAATTTTGTGGTTGTGAAGGCTGCAAAGGGAGCAGAGAGAATGAAAATGGCGAAGGATTGCCAGAAGGCGAGCATCGTCGGATTGCTGAGGCGGGAGTAGTGGGAAATCATTGCAATTTCTGCTCCAAAAAGAGCGCGCAAAAGAGCATCAGAATGTCTCCGATGTTAAAGCCTGTATATCCTGAAAGGAAATAGAAACCGATAAAGGCAAGCAGAACTCCTGAAACGTCTCTCCTGTCGAATACGTCCTTGTAGACCAACCACGATATGATAGGGGCTAGAACGACGTATGTTGAGGTGATGAAGCCAGCGTTGGTTGCGGTGGTGTAGTCGAGCCCAACGGTCTGGAAGGTGTATCCTAGGAATGATGCTACTCCTATTTTAAAGCCGTCCTTGAAGTCCCAGCCCCTCAGGAAGGGAATGAAGAAAAGGCATGCTATGAAGAACCTGACAGTGTTGAAGGCGAAAGGTGACATACTGTCAAGGGCTATTTTGACGACCGGGAAAGTAGAGCCCCAGATTAACGCAACCAGAGCGAGTCCGAGGTCAGCATAGAGACGCTTCACTGCCCCTGCCCTTCTCTGTTGTTTATAAACCTAACTTCTTTTTCACAGCACGTATATTATCACGAAGTAAACACCCATCATGATCAGCCCTAGGGGAACTCCCACTCTCGCCCACTCCCCCATTGTGATCCTCAGCCTTCCGGCTGCGACAATGTTCGGAATGTTTCCGGGAATAAGCATGCCCCCTGAGACTATCAGCCATCAGAGCGCCTTTTATCTGCAGTTCAGTTAGCTGTGGCCCTATTTCTGCTGCTGCGAGCGTTGCATTGTCGAGGACTGCAGAAACCATGTTCACCCAGTAGATTATTTCAGGTGGTATTTTTGAGATATACCAATCAATGATTGGTGTAAAGCCCTCTCCAAGCAGCACAAGTGCTGCGATGAACACGTAAACTCTGATTGCTCTGATTACAACAGTTCTCAGAGTTTCGGTATATTCTGGAATTTCTATTTCTTTAACGGAAACACTACCGACTCTTATAGCCGAATAAATTCCGAGAATTATCACCGAGGGGATGATGTACTCTCCTACGAGCTCCAAAAGGTAGAAAAAGTCCTCATTTAGCTTCTTAACAACTATGGTTGAAAGGGGCTCACCTATTGGAGTTAATGCAGCCCCGAGACCTACAGCAAAGCAGGCTATGACCACGAACTCGATTTTCGATTTTCTTTCTAGTGGCATTACCAAGGCGATTTCTGCCAGTATAACTGCCGAGACTATGACTGAGATAATGCTGGAAACAAGACCAAAGACCGTAACAACGAGGAAAGCAAAGACCTTAATTCCGAGCTTCTTGAGAACGGCTACAAGAAAGGAGTAAACCTGCTTGTTGTAGTAGTGAATTATTAACCCCACAATCAGCACAACTTGAAATATCCCTATTGGGATGCCCATTACCTCTGATATCTTGACAGGAGTCTCAAGAGCTTCAATAACCAGTTCTAAGCTCCATAAACCGCTTATAGTCACAGCTGCGATGCCCATTAGCAGGAAAAAGGGCTCAAGATTCTCTTCGATTTTTCTTACTCTAAACGGGAGAATGAGAACTAGGAGAAGAATTATGAAGAGACCAGCGGCAATCAGTGGGTCTTCCTGCGTGTGAGGCTGAACGACCATGCACCTTCTATTTCAGCCAACATATAATTTTTGCGGAAGTTTTTGACAGAGTTTTACATGGGCCTGTTCCGCTTAAGCAAACACCACCTTGACCTGTTGTAATACAGCAGCTTAAGAACAAATTCTGCTTAAGAGGGAGAAAACAGACTCTCCGGAACGGTAAGATTATTTACCCAATTTGTGCATTAAAACCATGCTCAAAATTGCTACCTTCAATGTAAACTCCATCAGAAGCAGGCTGCACATCGTCATTCCCTGGCTGAAGGAGAACAAGCCCGATATTCTGTGCATGCAGGAGACAAAGGTTGAGAACAGGAAGTTTCCTGAGGCAGACTTTCACCGAATTGGCTATCATGTCGTCTTCAGCGGCAGCAAGGGGAGGAATGGTGTTGCCATTGCATCTCTGGAGGAGCCAGAAGACGTTACCTTTGGCCTCGATTCAGAGCCAAGAGATGAGGACAGGCTGATAAGGGCAAAGATAGCCGGTATAGATGTGATCAACACCTACGTCCCTCAGGGATTCAGAATTGACAGCGATAAGTACATTTACAAGCTTCAGTGGCTTGAAAGGCTTTACCATTACCTTCAAAGAACGGTGGACTTTAGCAGCTTCGCTGTGTGGTGCGGAGACATGAATGTGGCCCCTGAGCCAATTGACGTCCACTCACCTGAAAAGCTGAAGAACCACGTCTGCTTCCATGAGGACGCAAGGAAGGCCTACAAAAAGCTACTCAGCCTTGGTTTCGTTGATGTGCTGAGAAAAATTCATCCAGAGGAGAGGATCTACACCTTTTACGACTACAGGGTTAAGGGGGCGATAGAGCGTGGGTTAGGATGGAGGGTTGATGCCATCCTCGCCACACCCCCTCTGGCTGAGAGATGTGTGGACTGCTATGTCGACATCAAACCGAGGCTGGCTGAAAACCGTCAGACCACCTTCCCCTCATTGCAGAGTTTGATGTTTAGGGAAAAGCAAATATTTCAACCTTCAGTCCTTAGCACAATGAAAATCAGCATCGTTCTTCCAGCGTACAATGAAGCGAGAAGGCTGAGAAGTGCGGTTGAAGAGGTTTTCAAAGCAGCCGAAAAACGGGATACGATTTTGAGATTATCATTGCCGAAGATGGTTCGAGAGACGGGACTGACAGAATTGCAGCAGAGCTTGCTGCAAGCAATCCCAGAATTCTGCATCTTCACTCCGATGAGAGACTGGGAAGAGGAAAGGCTCTGATGAACGCCTTTGCAACTGCAAGCGGAGATGTTGTGGTTTACATGGACGTTGACCTTGCCACCGACCTCTCACATCTGAAGGAGCTTGTTGATGCCATCATCGTTGAGGGCTACGATTTGGCAACTGGCTCAAGGCTGATGAAGGAGAGCCAGACTGACAGACCTGCAAAGAGAGAGATTGCATCGAGAGGTTACAACTTCCTTGTAAGGCTTTTCCTTGGCTCAAAACTCCACGACCACCAGTGCGGGTTTAAGGCTTTCAGGCGAGATGTGATACTGGAGTTGGGGAAAGAGGTGAAGGACAACCACTGGTTCTGGGACACAGAGGTTCTGGTTCTGGCTCAGAAGAAGGGTTACAGGGTAAAGGAAATTCCTGTCAGATGGAAGCACGGCGGGGAGACGAAGGTTGATTTTGGGAAGGACGTTGCTTACATGTTCTCCCGGATTCTCAGGATGTGGATGGATGAGAAAAGGCAGTAAGAGGTATCTGTTTGTTTCCACCCTGATCGCTCTGGCTATTCTCGGAGTAATTGCACTTAAGGCGGGTGTGGAGAATGTTTATGAAAGCCTGATCTCCATAAACCCCTTTTTTCTCCTTGCTTCTGCCCTGCTCTACTCTCTTTCCTATATCCTGAGAGGCTTCAGATTCGACTACATTATGGGAAATCTGGAAAGGAGGAGTGGCTTGCTGTTCTCAACTGCTGCAGTCAGCATCAGTCAGACGGTTAACGTAATAACTCCCATCAGACTTGGAGATCTGGCTAGAGCTTACGTCTTCAGAAAGAAAGATGTTCCATATTCAGAGTCGATTGGAGGAATTGCTGCTGAAAGAGTTTACGATTTGGTATCAGTTGCTTTGATAGCCGCAGCGTCAGCGATGCTGCTTGGAGCCGGGTTGAAGGAGCCGATTTATGCATTCATTTTTGCCGGTTTGATCTTTGCAGGCATCCTTCTGCTTTCCAGGATGGAGAATGTGGTTGGCAGGGTGTTTAAAAATGCCATGAAGGTGATGGGGTTCAGGCAGAGCATTGTTTTAACCTTCCTGTCACTTTTGCTCTGGCTCTCGGACATAACTGTCTGCTACCTGATTGCTCTGAGCTTTGGAGAGGTTAGCTTCATGCTAGTTGCCCTGGCAGTTGCTGTCGGAAACATTGTGAAGGCTTTACCCATAACTCCCGGAGGTGTGGGGACTTATGAGGCTGCGGTTACCGCAATCCTTCTTTCACATTTTTCTGCCGGAGAAGCCTTTACGGTTGCCCTTGTAGATCATGCGGTTAAAAACGTGACAACTGTGCTTCTCGGCCTGCTGTCGCTTGCAGCGCTGAACATGAGCCTGAAAGAGGTGGAGCAGGGTTAGCATGTACACCTTAATTTACGCAGTTTGCTTCTATACCTCCTCTCTCCTCCTCTCGATACCATTTCTCAGGCACTTCAACTATCATGAAGCTCGGCTTCTCTCCCTTCTGACCATCTCTGCAATCTCCTTCCTTGCAGGATTCTTCATTCCATTCAAAGTTTCCTTTTATATTGCATTCTTCGCCTTCATGGCCCTCTCCCTGTACACAATATACAGGAGCGACGTGAAGATTGAGAGTTCTGAAATCATATTCGCGGCAGTCTTTGCTTTTTTCATATTTCTGCGATTCCTCAACCCATACATACTGGATGCGGAGAAGTTCATGGATTCTGCCTTCATGAATGCCGTATTGAAGGCCAGCAGCCTCCCTCCTAACGACCCCTTCCTTGCAGGGGGTAAGCTCGATTTCTACTACTACTTCGGTCATCTGATTGGGGCGTGCATAACACTCCTTTCCTTCGCACCTCCTGAAGTGGGTTACAACATAGCAATTGCAGCTTTGCCAGCCTACACCTCTTTGATAGTTTATGGTATGCTGAGGAACAAGGGCCTCAAAATATCTCTATTCGGAGTTTTCTGGCAGTGTTTTCCGGGAATCTTTATTCGTTTGTTGACTTCTTCAACCGCATTTTTCTGGAAAGCCCGTTGACGGTGGATACTACTGGAACTGTACAAGGGTGATAGAAAACACGATTAATGAGTTTCCGTACTTCAGTTTCATTCATGCCGATTTGCATGCTCACGTCGTTGCAATACCCATAATCGCCCTTACATTTGCCCAGCTCGCTCGCGAAGAGAAAGACAGGTTTGCTTACGCTGCAATCATCCTCTCACTCTTTGCACTCTTCGCCACGAACTCCTGGCACTACCCACTTGCGTTTCTTGCTGTTTTTTTCGCAGGACTTGCTGCGAGGGACAGATGGCTCACTCTTTCAGCAATTTTATCAGCAATACCGGCGTTTCTCCTTTTCCTCCACATGAACACTCCTGCTGCTAACTTTTTGATAATAGACGAGAGAAGCGATGTCTTGCAGTTCATACTCTACGGCTTTACACCAGTTTTCGCTTCCTATGCCTTCACAGGCAGAAGGCATCTGCTGTACTTCCTCCCCCTGTCTCTGCCCCTCTACTTCATATCTCCTGTTCTTGCCATCTTCACACCCCTTATCGCGACATCTCTCATCGGAATTTACAGAAGGGAAGTTCACTCTGCCATACTGTTATCAGGGCTGCTTGCCTTCGTGCTTCCCGAATTCTTTGCTGTGGAGTCAAGAATGAACACGGTTTTCAAGTTTTACATATACGCCTGGCTGGCTGTCACGATTTCTGCAACTGCAAGCGTTGAGTGGGGCAAATGGAGAAGGGTCGCATTCATCATCCTGCTTGTAATTGGCATTGTTTATCCTCTGGCCGCAACACCTGTTAGGTACAGCACTCACGAATTCACGCTTGATGGAATGAGCTTCATGAAAGCATACGATGGTGATTACTATGCGGTGAAATGGCTTCAGAGCAAGGAGGGCGTTATCATTGAAGAGGGCTGCACGCAGGGAGCGCTTTGTGCCTACCATTACGGTGGAAGGGTTGCGGCATTTACCGGAAATCCAGCAGTGATTGCCTGGACGAACCACGAGTATGTTTGGAGAAGAAACTTCACTCTCGTTGCAGAGAGGGGAAAGGACGTAAGAGAGTTCTACTCCACCGATAGCTGTGAAAAAATGAGAGAGATCGTAAAGAAATATGATGTGAAATATATATTTTTTGGCTATGAAGAAAAGAGGTTGTTCTCGCCAAATGCAGAAAGATTTGAAAAGTGCTTCGAAAAGGTTTTGAAAAGGACGGACAACTTACATATTTGTAACAAAAAATTTATCAATAGAACAAAAACATTTTCATTATGGACAGAAAAAGATATGCTGATACTCTCTGAGCTTGTTAAAGATTCGAGAAAAACTCTCTCTGAGCTTGCCGAAATGCTCGACATGTCAATTTCGAGCATTCACAAGAGAGTTAAAAAACTCGAAAAGGAGGGGATTATTGAGCGATACACAGCAGTAGTAAATCCGGACTTTTTTGATACTGTTACAGCCTTCCTGCTCATAGGCGCGGAAAACCCGGAAAA
>LZCG01000059.1_pt1 | contig 20633 bp, 21 predicted proteins | sample 768541 | NCBI WGS metagenome assembly LZCG01 (sample SAMN05200874, study PRJNA324366) | oil field metagenome | isolation source: sample BH-FW-1 from oil reservoir | place: India: Bombay High | collected 2015-07-11
GCTGTTGCTAAATTTAAAAAGAAAATAATATGTTTGTTTAACCTTCTATACAAAAGTCCGATTTATAGGGGGCTAAACCATGAAAAAAGGAATAATCCTAATAGAAGAAAGGTTAAAAACCGTTTTGTCTGTTTAATACTTCTCATAATGTTTAAATTTTAAATGTTAGTATTTGTTAAAATTACAGGTAACGGTTATTTATATGAAACGTTTGGCATTTCAATGTACTTCCCTGTCAATTTACAAGTACTTTTGATACGAGCTATACCGCTCAATAACCCACTAACTGCCAAATGTTTTATATACGATGTTACCAAACGTAATTATTGTTTTATAATCTTGCAATATTTGTATTGATTGTCTGAATTAATTCTAACAATGTAAACCCCTGCTGCAACATTACTTAAATCAAGCATAGGGTTTCCTTTTGTAGAAAGAACTATTTCACCAACTATATTTATTAATTCTATTTCATCAAAATCGTTAATCTCTATAAAGATTTTATCAGTAGTCGGGTTTGGATAAATCAAAGGAAGATTACTTTTAATTTCTATTTCTGACATACCTGTTATTCCTTCCTTTTTGAGAAGATAAATCTCATTTATGTTTACGGAAATATTATGTGTGCCGGGCGTAAGTGTTTGAATATTAAAATTACCTAAATCATCAACAGGAACCATATTTGTTAACTCATAAGTTGAGTTTAAATTAAATGTATAGACTGCCGAACTATTATCTGTCCAAAAAATCTCAAATGAATCAGATGTATTCAAATCCTGAAATTCATAACCGTAATTACCCGATGATTCGTTGTGAAAGTTTGAATTACCTATAAAGGAAGCTTTATCAGTGTCAATATTTTCTGCCAGAATTTTATAGCTGAAATAACTTTTACGTATATGATTAAATTCATTAGAAGGTTCTCCACAGTATGAACCGTCTCCTATTAATCCCATTGAATTAAAGACTGAATTCGGATTACCTGCAAATGCGTACCATTCCATTAAGTTATTCCAAAAGAGTTTGCTCAGCCCGTTATTCAGATTCCAAACATATCTTTTCAAAAGACTTGCTGCTTGCTCCTCTTTTGTCTGAAATGGAAAGCCGGCAGGTTGATAGGTATGGGTTCCGTGTTCGCAACTCCAAATTTCAACATTTGGATAGCCTAAACTATCTAATAGATTTCTATAAAAAGGCAAGACAGTTATTTTGTAATCAGAGGCATTTCTCCAATGGTGAATATCCATCACATCAAAAGGTACAGACATATTGGCTAATTCAACAATTACATTCACCAAAAAAGTGTCAAAAGTATTTCCTTCAGTCGTTGAAATTAAACAAAGTTTTGCACTTGTATCAACGGAATGGATTGCGGTTTCAGATAATGCAAATATCTGTGCATATTGTGACGATGTAAAGTCATTGGAAATCTGAAATACTTCGTTGTTAATCTGCCAGTATTTTACTTTTACATATTGGTTAAGGTCGTTTATTCCGTTACCGTTATAACGTTCAACACAAGTTGCTAAAAAATTTTGCCATTCGGTAGGATAATCCAAAGGGCTTCTGGTAGCTCTAAAGCTTGGAATGCCAAGCCAATTCACATCAGCAGGGGAGTCATAAGTATTTGTAATAACACTATCAGTAGCAAAAGGATTCGTTGTCCAATCATATCCATTTCCTAATGTGGGTTCAATCATATCCCAGGCTATATTATGGGAGCGAGTCCAATGTGCACCCAAATTTACAAAATGATTATCAACCCAGTTCCAATAGTCAGTATTGGTAAAACCCATTTGAGTTTGAAACCAGGTATAGGTGAGAGAAAAGGCTCCGTAAACTCCGAATCTTGAAGTTTCGTGATTTTGGGCATTACTTAATAAAGGCAGGATTAAGCTAAATGTAAGTAAAAGACTATTTCTTACACTTCTTTTTGGTTTTTATTTTGAAACATAAGATTATATTTTCCTGGTTATACATCTTGATTACTTAAAGGTTTCATTAGGTTTGTTTTATTATGTTTGGTAACGGCTCGGCTATGAAGCGTGGCGGGTTTTGAAACAACTAATTTTCTATTTATCTTATAGTTAATTAGATGTTCGGAAGCTTAATTATACTATACCGCCCGCCATGCTTTATCAGCCTTTGTTAGCAACTGGGCATTCTAAACTGAATTATAATTACCTTTTTTGATTTACAGTTTTAAAGAATTGTTCTATATCTTTTGGTGTTATCAAATATTTAGAACCATCAGTTTTTTCAATCATAACTAGATTAGAAGTTAAACTACCCGAATAAATATAAAAATCATTTAATTTTTTTGAATTATACTTACCAAAATACCCAAAAAAACCACCAGATGCAAATTTTCTATATATACCAGATAAGTCATTAGTTTTTAACTCTGAAATACTTTTTATATCGTTTCTTGGAATCACAATATTACCATAATATTTTTTAATTGTGATATCCGTTTTGTCAACAATATAGGATTTAGGGGCGAATAGAAAAGCAATAAGAAGGGGGAGTATCATTATTGCATCAGCTATTATTAGTCTAAAATCTACTTTTTTTGATAAATAAAAATTGAAAACAACAAAAAGTACTCCTACTATTGCAATAGCAATTATTGTATTCGTAATTGCAGATTTATCATACATAATGTGAAACTCTTTCATAACGCTTTGTTTAAATTATTCCTGATTCTAACATTTTGTCAGTAATTGGTTTACGTAGGATAGTTCTTAATTCATCAACCGTGATTTTATTAGTTGAATTTTTATAAACATCCAAATTTACAATCATTTCAACAATTTCATCCAAATTAGACTCAATTATTTCATTTATAACATAAACATCATTTTGATTTGTTTCTAACCCCCAAATCTTCAAGACAGGATTACTAATTGTTGATGATTGCAAATCAATAGAATCATGGTGAACATTAGTCCATGATTCTAAATTAATCCATAATGCAGCATTTATAGCTACGGCAACATTGTAAACTGCTGCAGCTTGTGATACCACACCTACCAACGCATAAAGTAAAGCCACAATAACAGGACTTGCATATACTTCAGAGTTTTGAAATTCTTCTATGTGAGCTTTAAGGAAAGGGTCGTTTTCATATTTTGTCATTAAATAGTTTTTCAAATCGTTTCCAATTTGAATAGAAGGTTCTAGGTCAAGATATCCCTTGTTTTGTAATAAGTTAATAAATAATGACAAGTCTTTTTGTTCGATAGCATTTCTAACATCAATATCACCTAATGCTAAAGCAGTTTTTACTTCAGCAGATTCTAAATCTAATGAAATATCGCCATAACCAATACTTTCAAGATAAGCTTCTGGATTGCTAGAAAATTGCTGTGCAATTTCGGGATTATCAAAGACATCTTGTGATAAGATTGAAATGGCAATGATTTGCTCTTGTATTGTTTGTGGCAAATCTAATTCGACAATTGGTGTGAAACCAAGTGAAGAAGTACTTTTTAATGTTGTTGATTCTGTGTTAGAATTAGATGTTAAATCTACATCTATTACATCATGTTTCTCGCAAGATGTATCAACCAAAATAATACCCATTGCTGCTAGATACTTAATAAGTGTTTTTTTCTTCATTTTAAATGATTTTTAATTTTTTGTTAATATTGTATTTAAATAAAATCTCTGGGATTTTTTCCTTATAGTTTTCTAATAAAGTATTTCTTGCCAACTCATTATTAAAGAGTAATGAACAAGCTTGACAAGCATGATTCAATTCCATTGTTTTTAATTTTGGTTCCTTGCTAATTAAAAAATCAAATATCTTGTAGGCTCCTTCAACTCTAAGCCATAAATTGATGAAGTTTTTGTATTGATTTTCGTAAAGTGTTTTAATATTTTCAGCATGAACATTACCTAAATTTAGTTCATTGATGTTATTCACAGTTAAGCCACAACATGATGTCATTTTACCATCAGGGAAAATTGAAAAAGTATTATAAATTGAGTCACAGCCCATCTTAGATTCTTGTAATATCTTTAATTTATTTTCATCATAATCATATTTTTCATGAGCAAAATCCAACGATGACCATAAACCACAAATTATTTTAAGCTTATCCATGTTTTTGTTTTGTATAAAAAAATCATAAAATTGTTTGTTATTATACAGCGATTGAGGTTCAAATTGGCTATTTGTATGAGATTCAACATTTATTACTGTCGTAATACCAAGTTTGACACTTTCAATAGAAGCATTAACAACCTTATCAATACTCACAAACTCTTGATGCTCATCTCCTGTACTCAAATTCAACTCATTTAACCCGCTATTTTTTAAAACCGATAATACTTTTTTAGATTCATCAAGAGATTTTGCCCAAAATCCATTAGTTACAATCCTAGTGTGAAGGTTTTGCTTTTTAGCAAATTCAATAAGAGAAGATAAAAACTCTATGCCTAAAAGAAATGGTTCTCCACCTGAGATTACTAATAAACTAATACTTTCAAAAGACTCAACCGTATTTACAATGTATTCTTTTGCAGTTTCAATATCCATTTTTTCATCCTTTTTAGGAGAACATTGAAAGCAACAACTACTGCAGGCCGCAGTACATTGATTTGTTACAATTAGAGTAACACCTTTAGGTGGAATCTCATATTTTATTTCTTTAATCTTTAATTCTTTGTACATATTTTCAATTTAATATTAGTGTTTTCTTTGCCTTGTTGCTAACTATGTTATCTGTAATCCAAAGCTATACAATATTTCTTTCCAGTGGAAATATTGTCAACCTTTTTTATTTTATATTTATAATTCATCGAACGGATTTTTTATGTTTTTTAAACTCTCTTTACTTACATGAGTGTAAATTTCTGTTGTTTTAGAACTTTCGTGCCCGAGCAATTCCTGAATAAACCTTAAATCCATTCCCTGCTCGAGGTTGTGCGTGGCAAAACTGTGTCTTAATATATGCGGATAAACCCGTTTCCGGATACCTGCATCGCCAGCCGTTTTTTTAATAACGTTATAAACGCTGGTGGCACTATATTTTTTCCCCGGCTTCACTTCAAAAACAAAAATTTTTGGCTCGTCGTTCCCGTAATACTCGTTCAAATATACAAGGATTTTTTTTGCAAGCGGTACATAACGGTCTTTTCTGCCTTTTGCCCCTCTTATTTTCACCTGCATCCGTTTCAGGTCTATTTCTTCGGTTTTTAAATTTATGGCTTCACTTTTTCGCAAACCGCATGAGTAAATTAACGCTATCAAAAATTTATGTTTTTTATTTTCAGTCGATTTAATCATGGCGGCTATTTCTTCCTTGCTCAATACATCAGGAAGTTTTCAGAATTATTCTTCACTGCCGAATAATCGATCCATGCCAGCGGTTTCATGGCGGCAAAAAATCGCCCAAAACAAATTGGTCTTTTGGAATGTACCAGCAGTTCATGCTGGCGCTCCAGCGGGCGTTGGCTTTCAAGGCATCAATCAGCTCGCGGTTGTAAACAAATTCAACTTTAACTACCGGCGTTTCGCGGTGGGTTGCCGTGCTGAGTGTTATTTTTGGTGTTTCGTTCAATGGTTGTCTTTTGGTTCTCAGTCTTTAAAATTATAAAATTTTTTTGTAAGTTATCCTCATCCAAGTTAAAAATTTCAGTAAATCCTCAGGCTAAATATTATTTTGAGGTGTTATGAGTTTTGGCTGATTTTATTTCACGCAGACCCCGAAAAATCGGGGCGCAAAATGAAAGAATCGCTAAAATCGCAAAGAAAAAACAAATGACCGGGAAAGATATATCATACAAAATCATAGGTGCCTCAATAGAAGTTAAGGCTGTGGAAGCTGTTGCGCCTGTTGATTTTGCTCAGTTGCTCACCTATCTGAAATGATCAGGAATAAAACCGGGACGGCTCATAAATTTCAGCTCAAAAACGTTAAAGGATAACATTCACCGGGTGGTCAATAATCTTGAAACTTCGCGTTTTTGCACATTTAGTTTTGCGCACCTTTGCGTGGAAAATTTCACCAGCACCTCAGAATAACATTTAGCCCAAAAATGTGTACTTTTGCCGCTTAATTCTACTGAATGCAGCACATAAGAAATATTGCGATTATCGCACACGTTGACCACGGCAAGACTACATTGGTTGACAAAATGATTTATCAGTGTAACCTGATAAAAGAACATGAGGAACAAAAAGAACTGATTCTCGACAGCAACGACCTGGAACGTGAACGTGGCATTACCATTTTGGCCAAAAAATGTTTCCGTCATCTATAAAGATGTTAAAATCAATATTATAGACACCCCTGGCCACGCCGATTTTGGCGGTGAGGTGGAGAGAGTTATGAACATGGCCGATGGCGTTTTGCTGCTGGTCGATGCCTTCGAGGGAACCATGCCCCAAACCCGTTTTGTTTTGTCCAAAGCGCTTGAAGCAGGATTGAAACCCATTGTGGTGATCAATAAAGTCGATAAACCCAATTGCAGGCCTGATGAGGTTTACGAAGAAGTTTTTGACACCATGTTCTCCCTGGATGCCACTGAAGAACAGCTGAATTTTCCTGCCCTTTATGGCTCTGCCAAACAAGGCTGGATGTCGGACGATTTAAACAGCCCTGCTCAGGATATTACAGCTTTGCTTGACCGTATTATCGAATATGTTCCGGAACCGGAAAAATTAAAAGGAACGCCCCAGATGCTGATTACATCCCTCGATTATTCTTCTTATGTGGGCCGTATTGCCGTAGGAAAATTACGTCGCGGTGTGCTTGAAGAAGGGATGAATGTCTCGCTGGCCAAACGCGATGGCAAGACGATTCTGAAAACCCGCATCAAAGAGCTGCATGTCTTTAGCGGCCTCGGCAAAGAACAGGTAAAACGCGTGGAATCAGGTGATATTTGTGCCCTGGTTGGGATTGAAGGATTTGAAATTGGTGATACGATTTGTGACTTTGAAAATCCTGAACCGCTCAAGCCTATCGCTATCGACGAGCCTACCATGAGTATGCTTTTTACGGTAAACGACAGTCCTTTTTATGGCAAAGAAGGGAAATTTGTTACCTCCCGTCACCTCAAAGAACGTCTTTTCAAAGAATTGGAGAAAAACCTGGCCCTGCGGGTGGAAGAAACCGATGCTGCTGAAAAATTCGTGGTTTATGGTCGCGGTGTTATGCATTTGTCTGTCCTGATAGAAACCATGCGACGCGAAGGCTATGAACTTCAGGTCGGTCAGCCACAGGTGCTCTACAAAACCATTGATGGCAAAAAGCATGAGCCGGTGGAAGAACTTCAGGTGGAGGTGCCCGAGGAAACCTCCGGTAAAGTGGTTGAAATGGTGAATCGTCGTAAAGGGGAGATGATAAAGATGGAAACCAAAGGCGAGCGGGTTCACCTTCTTTTTAATATCCCGTCAAGGGGAATTATTGGATTGAGGACCAATATGTTGACAGCTACTTCCGGAGAAGCTGTAATGAATCACCGTTTTGTTGCTTTTGAACCCTTTAAAGGAAATTTGGAAACCCGCCAGTCGGGTTCTCTGATTGCCATGGAAACAGGGATGGCTTTTGCTTATGCCCTGAATAAACTGCAAGACCGGGGCCGGTTTTCATTTTGCCCGGCCAACAGGTTTATGAAGGTCAAGTTATTGGCGAAAATACCCGGGCCGATGATTTAACTGTGAATGTAACCAAATCTAAAAAATTGACCAATATCAGAGCGGCTGGCACTGACGATAAAGTTAAACTGGCGCCACCTACGATTTTTTCGCTCGAAGAAGCTATTGAATATATCAAAAACGATGAATATGTGGAGATCACGCCCAAATCGATTCGCCTTAGAAAAACCCGCCTTAAAGAACTTGACCGGAAAAGAGAAAAACAAAAGGTTGCGCAATAACTGATCCAAAAAAAGATTTTAAACTTGGGTGGCCATGCTGTCCTGAATAATTTTAAAACTTGGATATTTCGGTGATGTTGACCGCCTGTTATCGCCTGATGTTTATTCATTTCTGTTATTTTTCTTGCAGTTTGCTATGCCGTTTCTTTTTGCTGTGCGTTCAGATAGACAAGTTCTTTGGCAGGTTTTAGCTTCGCTGATTTTTGCTTTGTTCGGTATAGCTCAAAATAGTTTGGATCTACTCTCACTTTTCATAAAAACTGGTCTTGCATTGGCATTTGAGTTACCTGGCTATGTGCGGCTGTGAGCGCTGGTTACACGTTTACTTCAATTATCTTGCTTGTGTCAATTCCTAAAATGGCATCCACTTTTACCATTGTATTGTATTTTCCTGATTTCTTGTATTCATGAGGCGTGCTGGTAAATTCAAGCGATGGATTTTTTTGGGTTCGGAAATTTTGTCACTCGTTTTCAAACAGGTAACTTCCTGTCCATTTTTCTTTTACTTCTCCCTTTTCGTTGGTGATTTTTATGATTTGTCCATCTTCGATTACCACTTTACTTCCGTTTCTTATTGATTGCTGAATTTCTTCAATTTCATCCTGAGTATAATGCGTTACAAAGTGGGTGAGTTCAATTTGAACAGTTTCACCTTTTTTGTGAACTTCTGCATTCAAGTAAGCCACATCGTAAAAACGAACTTGTCCTTTTTCAACGGCTCTTTTGTCGAATACATCTTTGGGAATATATTTCAACGTAATGGCAACGCTTCTTTCTTTACCAGTTATAGACCGTAAGATAATTCCATTTAATTAAAATGTATCGGATGAAAAAAAAACAATATCCAAAGGGGTTAATAAAAATACATTGATTTAGTATCTAAACTATCCAACGGGGTTAACGTTTTTTTAATAGTTGCGTTTTTACCAATTTCTATTTTCAGAATTTGGAAACGTCATTTTTTTATTAACATAACAATAGTTTAATTTTTTTATCTAAAAGTTAAACAAAAGTTTGGTTAATAGAGTTTAATGGTTCGAATATGACACAAGAAAGATATATTTCATTAAGGCATATCACTAAAAAATTTAAAAACATCACAGCGGTAGATGATTTTAGTTTGACTGTTAACCAGGGTGATATCTACGGGTTTCTGGGTCCTAATGGCGCAGGGAAAAGTACCTGTATTCGAATGATGCTGGGGCTTGTAAAACCCACATCGGGCGATATAGACATGTTTGGTTATGATATCCGGACACATCGAAAAGAAGTCCTGGCCAACATTGGGGCCCTGATTGAACGACCTGATTTTTACGATTATCTCTCGGCACAAAAAATCTTCAGATATTAGGGCAATTATCCGGAGTGAATGATTTGAACCGAAAAACCGATGAAGTACTTGACTTAGTGGGGTTGCGTGGGCGACGCTACAGCAAGGTGAAAACTTTTTCGCAAGGCATGAAGCAACGTTTGGGTATAGCCCAATCGTTGCTTCACGACCCGAAATTGATTATCCTGGATGAACCTGCCAACGGACTTGATCCTCAGGGGCAGCACGAAATGCGGAAACTTATCAAAACTATCAATGAGGAAAAGGGAATTACCATATTGATATCCAGTCATATTCTGCAGGAGATCGAGCAAACTGCCAATCGCATGGTCATCATCAATCAAGGGAAAAGTGTGGTGGAAGGAACTGTTGCCGAACTGCTGGAGCAGGGCGCTATGTTGGTTACCTATGAAACCAACAATCCTGATAAAGCGGCTAAAATTATCCGTGAAACGAAATGGAATTCAAATTTAAAAACTGTTGAATCTCATTCGATACAAATGGAGTTGGAAAAGGAAGATGTAGCAGAAGTCACCCAACGATTCGTTCAGAATGGTCTTCGTCTTTATGGCGTCAAACCTGTTCGTTCGCTCGAAAATTATTTTTTGAAAATTACTGGTCATGCGTAAATTAATAAAAACCGAACTTATCAAAATATTCAGTCGTGGACGAAGCTATATTGGCTTTGCGGCGGTAGTGCTTATCGTTTTGGCGTTGGAATTGGGTTTATATCTCGAAGGGCAAGGTCTCCTTGAATTTGCTATACAGCGCTTGAAAGATAATTTTATTTTTGAAGGAAATCTTATCAATGCGTATCTTGTCACGCATATAATTCTGAACAGTCTTTTTATTCATGTTCCGTTTTTGGTAGCGCTGGTAACAGGCGATTTGCTTGCTGGCGAAGCCAATGCAGGCACTTTCAGGCTGCTGCTCATAAGGCCGGTCAGCCGGCAAAAACTTCTGTTTGCAAAATTCATGGCCGGATTGATTTATACTACCTTGTTGATGGCGCTGATGTTGGCTTTAAGCCTGGGAATAGGGGCTATTTTGTTTGGAACAGGCGATTTGATTGTGTTGAAAAATACAGTCAATATTTTTGCTGCCGATGATGTAATCTGGCGTTTTATTGGCGCTTATGCGTATGGATTGTTGGCTATGATTACGGTGGCAGCATTGTCATTTATGCTCTCGGCGTTCTCTGATAACAGCATCGGCCCTATCATCGGAACTGTCGCCATCATTATCGGACTAACCATAATTAGTACGGTTGGTTTCTCGCTTATGAAACCCGTTAATCCCTATCTGTTCACCTACCACTTGCCTTCATGGCAGCTGTTTTTTGATTTTGAGATAAACATACCCAAACTTATTAATGCGATTCTAGTTCAGGTAGTCTCAATATTTTTGTTTTTAGGAATTACTTTCAGATATTTTAAAAGAAAAGACATTCTAAGCTAATGAATATTAAAATACATAACACAATCAAAATTATAGCTTTTTTACAGATGCTGCTCATTCCAGGTTTTATTCTGGCTCAAAAGCCATCAGCCGGAGAAATATTAGAAGCTGTGAAAGACAAAATGTCTGCTGTGAAAAGTTATGAGGCTCATATAACTATCAATGTGGATGTTGATTTTATCAATATGAAAGAGCGAAAAGGCACCGTAACCTTCCGGCACCCCAATGTTTTGGAATTTGATACCCAAGGATTTGCGTTATTGCCAAAAAGAGGGATGGAAATGGAATATATGCAGCTTCTCAATACGGAATACACGGCAATTGATGTCGGAGAGGTAACCATTCAGGAATTCCAACACAAAAAATTAAAGTTATTCCTTCCTCTGACAGTTTAAAAATTATTCTGGCTGAGATTTTTATCGATACTTTAAAAAATCGTATTTATCGTATGCACACGTTCACCAGGGAAGCAGGTTCTTATGTGGTCAATTTTAGCTATGCTGACCATCCTTATGATCTACCTGATTTGATGGTAGTGGAATTCAACATAGAAAATCAAAATCTACCAGGTTCTTTCATGGGAGACTTTGAATCTTTTGGGAAGCAACATACCGGAGAAAAAACCAAAGGTCAGATAATTATTGATTATCAGGATTATAAAGTCAATATACGATAGAAATTTTTTGTTGCAAGTCAGTTACACCAAGCATATCGGCAAACAAAATCAGATAAGATTTGTTTTGATAAAAAATTTGTCGCGATTATGAAAACAACATTGGCTATTATTGCAGTGGTGATTATGTTTTTTGGATTTGGCATGATCAACAGTGGAAATCCGGTCGTTGAATACACCGGTAGCGCTATGATTGGGGTAGGGGCCCTTTATCTCATTATAACCATGCTTAAAAATAACTTTAAAAAACAAGAATCGGACGATAAAGTACTTTGAGCCGATATCCTGTCTTTCTCAGGCTTCACCTTTTGGAGTGCCCATATTAAAAGGGATTTGTCCCGGAGGTTGTTCTTTGATGGGGCCATGCACCGATTCATATTTCTGAATGTTGTCGGCAATGGCGTTTAGTAACCTCTTGGCGTGTTGAGGAGTCATAATAATCCGGGATTTGACACGTGCTTTTTTTGCTCCTGGCATCATGTTAATAAAATCAATGATAAATTCTGCATTGGAATGTGTAATGGCAGCCAGATTGCTGTAAGTGCCATCAACAACATCATCCCCAATTTCAATATTAAGTTTTTGTGGTTTTTTAGTCTCGTCCATAATTATTTTATTTTGTGATTAGAAAATGTAAAGATAAAAAAAAGACGAGCCTTTTTGAGGTTCGTCTTTCAATATTTATTAAATATGAATACTATTCTTTGGATTTAAGTTCATCAAATTCTTCCTGAGAACCAACTATAATATCATCATAATCGCGTAAGCCGGTACCAGCCGGAATTTTATGACCCACAATCACATTTTCTTTCAATCCTTCAAGGCCGTCACGTTTTGCCTGAATAGCGGCATTGGTGAGTACCTTAGTGGTTTCCTGGAACGATGCTGCGGAAATAAAACTCTTGGTTTGCAATGACGCACGGGTAATTCCCTGCAGCACCTGACGGGCTGTAGCCGGTTTTGCTTCCCGAGCCTGTACTATTTTAAGGTCACGACGTTTCAGGCTGGAGTTTTCATCCCGCAATTTCCGGGCAGTAATAATCTGGCCTGAGCGTACATTTTCCGAATCGCCAGCCTCTTCGACTACTTTCTGACCGAAAATCCAGTCATTCTCTTCCTGGAAGTCGATTTTATCAACCAGTTCCCCTTCCAAAAATTTCGTGTCACCCGGATCGTCGATTTCTACTTTTCGCATCATCTGGCGGACAATTACCTCAAAATGTTTGTCATTGATTTTTACACCCTGGAGACGATATACTTCCTGCACTTCATTAACAATATACTCCTGTACCCGCATGGGTCCTTTAATTGCCAGAATATCAGCAGGTGTCATAGCTCCTTCAGACAGCGGCGTTCCGGCCCTGACATAGTCATTTTCCTGGGCAAGAATTTGTTTCGATGTGGATATGAGGTATTTTTTCTGTTCTCCTGTTTTCGAAGTGATGATAACCTCCCGGTTTCCTCTTTTCAGTTTCTTTCCAAATGAAACCAAACCATCAATCTCAGAAACTACTGCCGGGTCGGAAGGATTACGGGCCTCAAACAATTCGGTAACACGTGGCAACCCACCTGTAATGTCTCCTGTTTTACCAACAGCGCGAGGAATTTTTACCAGGGTTTCCCCGGCCTTGATGGGATCGCCATCTTCCACAATCACGTGAGCACCGGTTGGGAGGTCGTATCGCTTAGTTTCTTCTCCTTCATCATTAATGATACGAATCAGTGGGTTCTTGGATTTTTTACGGGTTTCAATAACCACTTTTTCGGCATAACCGGTTTGCTCATCCGCTTCTACACGATAAGTTTGACCTTCAATGATATTTTCGTAAGCTACTTTACCGGTTACTTCAGAGACGATTAATGCGTTATAAGGGTCCCAATCACTAATCAGGTTTCCTTTTTTGACATTATCGCCGGCTTTATAATAGAGATTGGCGCCATAAGGCAGGTCGCTTGAAGACAAGGTTACACCTGTTTTAGTATCAACAATCCGCATCTCGGCCGAACGACCAATCACCACTTCATAATTTCGTCCCTCTTTATCCGTGTAAGGAACTGAGCGCAACTCATCAATTTCAATCTGACCATCGTATTTGGCTTCGATACGGGCACTGACGGCGATATTTGAAGCCGTACCACCCACATGGAAGGTTCGAAGTGTAAGCTGTGTGCCTGGTTCGCCAATAGACTGAGCGGCGACAACACCAACGGATTCTCCTTTCTGAACCAGCTTACCGGTAGCGAGGTTACGCCCGTAACATTTGGTGCAAACACCTTTTTTAGATTCGCACGTTAGTACGGAACGAATCTCAACTGATTCAACCGGCGAATCTTCGATGGCTTGTGCTCTTTTTTCATCGATTTCTTCTCCGGCCCCTACCAGTAATTCACCGGTTTGCGGATGGAAGACATCATGCAGGGAGACGCGACCCAAAATCCGGTCGTAGAGGGTTTCTACCACCTCTTCATTTTTCTTGAGTGCCGTAGCTGTAAGGCCCCGCAGGGTACCGCAATCCTCTTCGGAAATCACAACATCCTGAGCCACATCCACCAGTCGGCGGGTCAGATATCCGGCATCAGCCGTTTTTAGTGCGGTATCAGCCAAACCTTTCCGGGCACCGTGTGTGGAGATAAAATATTCCAGAACCGACAAGCCTTCCTTAAAGTTGGATAAAATCGGGTTTTCAATAATTTCACCACCACTGGCACCAGATTTTTGTGGCTTGGCCATCAAACCTCTCATTCCGGACAACTGACGAATCTGTTCCTTTGAGCCCCTGGCTCCGGAATCCAGCATCATAAAGATGGAATTGAAACCCTGGTTATCGGTTGAAAGCTGTTTCATCAGCGAACTTGTCAGGTAGGAGTTGGTATGTGTCCAGATATCGATAATCTGATTATAGCGCTCGTTGTTGGTAATGAAACCCATGTTGTAGTTATTCAACACCTCTTCAACTTCTTCATTGGCTTGATCTATCAATTCCTGCTTGTTTTCCGGAATAATAACATCACCAAGGTTGAACGATAACCCCCCTTCAAAAGCTTTGATAAAGCCCATTTTTTTGATATCATCAAGGAATTGGGCGGTTTTGGCGGTACCTACTTTTTTGTAAATATTACCTATAATGTCCCGTAAGGCTTTTTTAGTCAATACCTGGTTAACGAACTCATATTCCTTAGGAACTTTTTCGTTAAACAGGATACGCCCGGTAGTGGTTTCAACAGTCTTAATAATAGATTCATCGCCTGTTCCTTCCGGGTCAACCAATCGCACATTGATAATGGCATGCAGGTCGATAGCCCCTTCATTATAGGCAATAGAAACCTCCTCAGGAGAGTAGAAATACATTCCTTCTCCTTTCACCGGGTGTTCGGGAGTACTTTTTCTTGCTTTGGTGATATAGTATAACCCAAGAACCATATCCTGTGAAGGTACAGTAATCGGAGCTCCGTTGGCAGGGTTTAAGATATTATGTGACGCCAGCATAAGCAGCTGGGCTTCTAATACGGCTGCATGTCCTAAAGGCACGTGAACAGCCATTTGGTCGCCATCAAAGTCAGCGTTAAAAGCCGTACAGGCAAGCGGGTGGAGCTGAATAGCTTTCCCTTCAACCATTTTAGGCTGGAATGCCTGAATACCCAAACGGTGAAGTGTTGGCGCACGGTTAAGCAAAACCGGGTGACCTTTCAAAATGTTTTCCAGAATATCCCAAACTACCGGGTCTTTGCGGTCCACAATTTTTTTGGCCGATTTTACGGTTTTAACAATACCCCTTTCCAGTAGTTTCCGAATGACAAAGGGTTTATATAATTCGGAAGCCATATCTTTAGGAATACCACATTCGTTCATTTTCAGTTCAGGACCCACAACAATCACGGAACGACCTGAATAGTCCACCCGTTTACCAAGCAGGTTCTGCCGAAACCGGCCTTGTTTTCCTTTCAGGCTGTCGGAAAGTGATTTTAAAGTCCGGTTTGAATCTGTTTTTACCGCATTGGCTTTACGGGAATTATCAAACAAGGAATCAACTGCTTCCTGAAGCATCCGCTTTTCATTTCGCATAATCACGTCCGGCGCTTTGATCTCAATTAAACGCTTCAGCCGGTTATTTCTGATGATAACCCTGCGATAGAGGTCATTGAGGTCGGAGGTGGCAAACCGGCCCCCATCAAGTGGAACCAGCGGGCGTAATTCCGGCGGTATTACCGGAACGACCTTAACAATCATCCATTCGGGTCGGTTTTCTATCCGTGTTTGGGCATCACGAAAGGCTTCATAAACCTGGAGCCGTTTCAGGGCTTCCTGTTTTCTTTGCTGTGATGTTTCTGTGTTGGCTTTATGACGCAGCTCATAAGACATTTTATCCAAATCGAGGCGGGCCAGCAGGTCATGCAGGGCTTCGGCCCCCATTTTGGCTATAAATTTATCCGGGTCGCTGTCGTCCAGATACTGGTTATCCTTAGGCAGGGTATCCATGATATTGAAATACTCTTCCTCCGTCAGGAAGTCGAGGTATTTAATGCCATCCACGGCTTTTATACCCGGATTAATGACCACATACCGTTCATAGTAGATGATCATATCAAGTTTTTTGGTTGGTAATCCCAACAGGTTACCAATTTTGTTGGGAAGACTTCTGAAAAACCAGATATGCACAACGGGCACCACAAGATGAATATGCCCCATACGTTCACGTCTGACTTTCTTTTCGGTTACTTCCACGCCGCAGCGATCACAAACAATTCCTTTATAACGAATGCGTTTGTACTTACCACAGGCGCATTCATAATCTTTAGTCGGGCCAAAAATTCTTTCACAAAATAAGCCATCCCGTTCCGGTTTATAAGTCCGGTAGTTGATGGTTTCGGGTTTCAGAACTTCGCCGCTGGAGCGCTCCAGAATATCTTCCGGAGACGCCAGACTAACGGTCATGTTTTTGAAATCACTGCTGATTTTATTATCTTTTCTGAATGCCATATTTAATCACTCACTTTTAAGCTATAAAAACACTAATCAAAAGAAACGTTCAAACCTAAACCACGTAATTCGTGCACAAGCACATTGAAAGATTCAGGTACACCCGGTGTAGGCATATTTTCACCTTTCACAATGGTTTCGTAGGCTTTGGCACGTCCCTGTACATCATCCGATTTTACGGTAAGGATTTCCTGAAGAATATTGCTGCGCCGAAAGCCTCCAGGGCCCATACCTCCATCTCACCAAAACGCTGACCACCAAATTGGGCTTTACCACCGAGGGGTTGTTGCGTAATCAGAGAATAAGGACCTATCGACCTGGCATGCATTTTATCATCCACCATGTGGTGCAGTTGATCATATAAATGTGACAACTGTTGCGGGCTGGTCAAAACGAATACCTGTTCCTCCGTCGTACAGGTAAGTACGTCCGTTTGCGGGCAGCCCTGCTTTTTCATATATTCGTTAATTTGCTCAATACTGGCGCCATCAAAAATCGGAGAGGCAAATTTCATCCCCAGTTTTTTTCCGGCCCAGCCAAGCACGGTTTCATAAATCTGTCCCAGGTTCATCCGCGAAGGTACGCCCAGCGGATTCAGAACAATATCAACAGGTGTACCGTCTTTCAGGAAAGGCATATCTTCTTCACGAACAATTTTCGCAACAATACCTTTGTTACCGTGACGTCCGGCCATTTTATCACCTACTTTGAGTTTCCGCTTACGAGCAACATATACTTTGGCCATTTGTACAATTCCTGTGGGCAATTCATCGCCTACTGTTGCTACAAATTTTTTCCGGTTGTATTCTCCAAGAATCTCTTTGTATTTGATGTTATAATTGTTAATAACATCTTTAATCTTCTGATTCTTTTCGGCATCATCCGTCCAGTCAGCGGTATTTACTGTTGTAAAATCAATCTTCATCAGCTCTTTGGCCGAAAACTTTGTTTTTTCAGGTAAAACCACTTCATTATAATGGTTGGTAATATTGTTGGATGTCAATCCACTGACAATAACAAGCAATTTATCTACCAGTTTGGCTTTCAATTCCCGGGTATCCTTCTCATGCGTCTGATCTAGTTTGTCAAGAATTTCCTTTTCTTTGGTTTTCATTCTCCGGTCGCGAATCGTCCGGGAGAATAATTGCTTATGAATCACCACACCGTCCATAGAGGGCGAAGCTTTCAGAGAAGCATCTTTCACATCGCCGGCTTTATCACCAAAAATAGCCCGGAGCAACTTTTCTTCAGGGGTAGGGTCAGATTCTCCTTTCGGAGTAATTTTACCAATCAGGATATCGCCTTCTTTAATTTCAGCCCCTACACGAATCAAACCATGCTCATCAAGGTCTTTGGTAGCTTCGGCGCTGACATTGGGAATATCATTGGTTAGTTCTTCAATACCTCGTTTGGTATCCCGGACTTCAAGAGAAAATTCTTCCACATGCACAGAGGTAAAAATATCTTCTTTGACAATTCGTTCGGAGATAACAATGGCATCCTCAAAATTATAACCTTTCCATGGCATAAAAGCTACCATCAGGTTTCGGCCAATAGCGAGTTCGCCATCGTTAGTGGCATAACCTTCGCAAAGAACCTGGCCTTTTTTAACTGTATCGCCTTTTTTAACAATTGGCTTAAGGTTGATGCTGGTATTTTGGTTGGTACGACGGTTTTTGATGAGTTCGTAACGTTTCACATCATCATCAAAACTAATCAGTCGCTGCCGCTCATCACGGTGGTAACGGATAACGATTTCATTTGCATCAACATATTCAACCACACCATCGCCTTCGGCATTAATCAAAACCCGCGAATCGTGTGCTACACGTCCTTCAATTCCGGTACCAACAAAAGGTGCTTCAGGTTTAATAAGCGGAACGGCCTGGCGCATCATGTTTGAGCCCATCAAAGCCCGGTTGGCATCATCATGTTCCAGGAATGGAATTAAAGAAGCCGCAATAGAGGCAATCTGGTTAGGCGCTGAATCTATCAAATCCACCTTTTCACGTTCGATAATCGGATAATCGGCCAGAGAACGGGCTTTGACTTTCTCGCGTACAAATTTTCCTTCTTCATCAAGAAGGGTACTTGCCTGGGCAATAATTTTCTTTTCTTCTTCTTCAGCACTTAAGTAAATAGGGTCTTCATCTTTAAGTACTTTGCCTTTTTCAATCTTCAGATAAGGTGTTTCGATGAAACCCAGTTTGTTGATTTTGGCGTACACACATAATGAAGAAATCAGACCAATATTTGGTCCTTCTGGAGTTTCAATGGTACACAAACGCCCATAGTGTGTGTAGTGGACGTCACGCACCTCAAAACCGGCTCTTTCGCGTGAAAGACCTCCGGGGCCCAAAGCAGAAACCCGCCGTTTATGGGTTACCTCACTCAACGGATTGGTCTGGTCCATAAATTGAGACAGCTGGTTGGTACCAAAGAATGAATTGATGACTGAAGACAGGGTTTTGGCATTAATCAAATCAGTAGGCGTAAACACCTCATTATCCCTGACATTCATCCGCTCACGAATCGTTCTTGCCATTCGCGCAAGGCCAACCCCAAACTGGTTATACAACTGCTCACCGACAGTTCTGACACGGCGGTTTGAGAGGTGGTCAATATCGTCAAGTTCTGTTTTGGCATTGATCAGCCCGACCAGATATTTAATAATGGAGATAATATCTTCTTTGGTCAGGATGCGTGTGTTGGCATCAATATTTAAATTGAGTTTTTTATTAATCCGATAACGGCCAACCTCGCCCAGGTCGTAGCGTTTTTCTGAGAAAAATAATTTATCAATAATTCCCCGGGCGGTTTCTTCATCAGGTGGTTCCGCATTTCGAAGTTGTCTGTAGATATATTCAACCGCTTCTTTTTCAGAGTTGGCAGTATCTTTTTGAAGTGTATTGAAGATAACTTCATACTCGTGGCTTCTGCCACCTTCCTTATGAACGAGAATCGACTTGATGTCCGCATCGACAATCATATCGACGTGCTGTTCTTCCAGTTTGGTTTCACGTTCGATGAGTACTTCCGTTCGTTCAATGGAGACCACTTCTCCGGTATCTTCATCCACAAAATCTTCAACCCAGGTGCGAACAACCCGTGCAGCCAGGTGTCGGCCAACCATTTTTTTAAGGTTGGTTTTAGTGGCTTTCACTTCCTGTGCCAGGCCAAAGATTTCCAGAATATCTTTGTCGGTTTCAAATCCAACAGCACGCAGGAGGGTTGTTATGGGGAGTTTTTTCTTCCGGTCGATGTAGGCATACATCACATTATTAATATCAGTGGTAAACTCCATCCAGGAACCTTTGAAAGGAATGATCCTGGCGCTGTAAAGCTGGGTTCCGTTGGCATGGAAGCTGGTTCCGAAAAACACCCCCGGAGAGCGGTGCAATTGTGAAACAACAATTCTTTCTGCTCCGTTAACGATAAAAGTGCCTTTGGGTGTCATGTATGGAATCATCCCAAGGTACACATCCTGAATAATGGTTTCAAAGTCTTCATGTTCAGGATCGGTACAGTAAAGCTTAAGTTTCGCCTTAAGCGGTACACTGTAAGTTAATCCCCTTTCCAGGCATTCCCCGATGGTATAACGAGGCGGGTCAACAAAATAGTCCAAAAATTCCAGGACAAAATTGTTGCGGGCATCAGTTATAGGGAAATTTTCTGAAAAAACCCGATAGAGGCCTTCATTTTGACGGTCTTCCGGGTTTGTTTCCAACTGAAAAAAGTCTTTGAAAGATTGGAGCTGGATATCCAAAAAGTCAGGATAATCGATGTGGATTTGCGCCGACGCGAAGCTGTATCTTTCTTTAGTTTTCAAAGCCAAAGTTTTCCTTATTTAATTTATTAAAAAATGACAAGAACACACAAACACACAAATAGAAATAGGCCTCATTGCAAGTCAAACCTTGCAAGAGGCTATTTCTTTGAAGTTTTTTGATAAAAAACTTACTTAATCTCTACTTCAGCACCAACTTCTTCGAGTTGGCTTTTCAGGCCGTCAGCCTCATCTTTGGTCACTGCTTCTTTAATAGGCGCAGGGGCCCGTCAACCAACGCTTTAGCTTCTTTTAATCCGAGACTGGTTAATTCTTTAACCAGTTTTACGACTTTCAGTTTTGAGGCACCGGCAGATTTGAGGATAACATCAAATTCAGTTTGTTCCTCTTCCTGAGCAGCTTCAGCGCCGCCAGCAGGACCGGCAACAGCAACTGCCGCAGCTGCCGGCTCAATGCCATATTCTGTTTTCAAAATCTCAGCCAACTCATTTACTTCTTTAACTGTCAAGTTAACTAACTG
>LZCG01000060.1_pt1 | contig 20218 bp, 25 predicted proteins | sample 768541 | NCBI WGS metagenome assembly LZCG01 (sample SAMN05200874, study PRJNA324366) | oil field metagenome | isolation source: sample BH-FW-1 from oil reservoir | place: India: Bombay High | collected 2015-07-11
CACATCGCTGTGCACGAATAAAAGCCACTTTCCATCAGGCGAGATCCGCGGAGAAGCGGCCTCTCCATAGGGGGGCGTGATCGGGGTTGCCTCCCCCTCCCGGATGGACTGGCGGTAGATCCGCCCCTCGGAGACGAAGTAGACCGTTCCTCTGAAGACCGTGAAGTCCCCCCCGCCGTAGCCGACCCGCGCCCGTACCGACCGCTCAACAGTTAGATCACGGGGAGCCTCGCCCCGGCGCTTGGCAACGAGGATCCCTTCGCTGGAGCGCCCCTCCAGCCAGACGAGGGTCTCCCCATCGGTGTCCCAACAGAGATCCGAGAGCCGTACCCCAAGCGCCAACTGCCGCGGGGTGATCGGGCTCTCCCACAACCCGTACGAAACGCGTCGCTTTGTCATTCTAGTACCACCCTCCGCTATCAGATCGAATCCCGGCCTGTCTGCCGGCCAGGCAGGCCCGTCTCTCGGGATAATTTACCATCCCGCAGCAAGACTGCGGGGTATTCAGCTAATCTTATTTTGCCCTTCAGGGCAAAACCGGAACTTCGTTATTTGCTCCTCGCTCCAGCCCTCTTCTGACAAGGAGAGGGAGTATCAAGTAACCCCTGTGGCGCAACCACAGAGAAATCGCAGGTTGAAACATACACCGCCGCCTTGAGGCGACCTCAACCCACGATGAAACTTTCCCCTCCCTTCGCGTGTAACTCCTTCGAGAGACGAGAATCAATACCTCCTTATTGCAGGAAGAGGCCGCTTGCTCAAAGTACGGGGTCCGCTAAAAAAGCGGGCCCTGCGCTTTATCCCGAGCAAGGGAGGAGTGATAGACTGTCACTTGCTCCTTATCCCTTAATCCCTGATCCCCGTCTTCAGCACCCTTTACCCATCACTTGTTACCGATCACTCTCAGTCGACGGGAAACTCGAGTTTCCGCAGCAATTGCAGGAGATCCTCCATATTTGTGAAGACCCCTGCCTTGGCGTAGACGACGGTCCCGCTTGCATCGATGAATACGGTGAACGGAAAGGCCGTGATCTCACGCTTGACGCTCTCCTCCTGCGGCTGATACGCGCGTGCGATCGATTTTTCTTCATCGTAGAGGACAGGGAAGGTATACCCTCCATCCTCGATAAGCGCAGCGGCCTCCTCCCTAGACCTTCCTGAGCAGACGGCGAGGAATGGGATCCGCTCACCGTAGAGCCGGTGGAACTCCTCGAAGAAGGGAAATTCCTTCTTGCAGATCGCGCACCACGTCGTCCAGAAGTCGATCACGAGAGGACGGCCCGCGTAGTCACTGAGGGATTTACTCCCCCCGTCGAGGGAGGGAAGCGAAAAATCAGGGGCCGGTTCTCCAACGATGGGGAAATTGCTCGTCGCGATCAACTGCTGTTTCTCGGTAAGACTATCAAAGTATGTCCACTGCGTGTAGCCCAAGAAGAGGACCAGCACGGCAATCCCGATCAGAGCGAGTGTCTTCGTCATGGCCCCTTAAGGATACGCCTCGAAGCGAGTGGTGCAAGGACTTTTGTTATATCCGTCACATTTGGTACAATGCGATCATGAAAAAGATCCTGCTTTTAGTGCTGATCGGAATTCTGCTCCTCGCCCTCACCGGGTGTTGCATCGGCGACGTCTGCTTCTAAGAACGGCATCGGGTAGAGCCCTCACCACTGGGTGTTGACACACTCGATCCCCAGCGCTGGAGGAGGTCATCGATCCCGCGGTGGTGCTGCGCGTCGGTGAGGATTGCCGTCCCATGGGGATTTATCCGGGAGTAATCGTCCACGATCCGCTGCACATCGACCGCGACCGCATCGGCGAGGTCGACCTTATTGATCACCAAGAGATCGGTCTGGGCGAAGATATCCGGGTGTTTGCGGACCGTCGCTTCCCCCTCGGTCGCTGAGACGACGACCACCTCGGTCTCCGCCCCCAGGGGGTGATCGGCCGGAGCCAAAAGCCCTCCCACGTTCTCGATGAAGAGGAGGTCAATCTCCGCAAGAGGGAGAGAGGTCAACGCTTGATGAATCTCCTGCGGTTCGAGATGAGACGAGGTTTCACCATTCACCGGAACCGAGAGGACCCCATGCGCGAGGAACCGGCGGTGATCCTCATCTCCCACCGCGTCGCCGGCGATCGTTGCGATCACAAGGCCGCACGGAGCGACCCGGTCGATGATCCGCTCGATCAGAAGAGTCTTTCCACTCCCGGTCGTCCCCATCACGCAGATCGCACGCACCTTGCTCTTCTTAAGCAGGTGGTAGTTCGCCTCCGCCCGCTCTAGTTCCTGGGCGAGGATATCCTCGTCAATCTCCCTCATCGTTCCTCCTTAAGCACAAAAAGATGATAAAAGGTGGCGAGACCGCCTGCAAATGCGGATACTCCTCTCATTCTTCCCCGCTCTGTCTGTGACGGGCGCGGTACCACCCTATGTAGAGGAGGACGATCGCCCCCAGGAAGAGGCCGATGTAGAGCGTGGACCGGTGAAGGACCTGGGTAATCTGTTCTTGGTTGTTACCGATGAAATAGCCGAGGAAGGCGAGGAGGGTGACCCACAGACCCGCGCCGAGAGCGGTGAAGAGACAGAAATGCCCAAGGTGCATCCGCGCCAATCCCGCTGGGAGGGAGATGTACTGCCGCAGCCCGGGGATGAGCCGCCCGACGAAGGTGCTGATCTCGCCGTGCCGCTGCAGGAACCCCTCCGCCCTCTCGTAGGCGCGCGGGGTGAGACCGACGTAACGCCCGAGTCTGAGGATCAACGGCCGTCCAAGGATTCGTGAGATCCAGTAGTTGAAGAGCGCTCCCAACACGGAACCGGTCGTCCCCAGGAGAATGACTACCCAGAGCTGCATCGTCCCTTGGCTTGCGAGGTACCTGCCGGGGGGATGACGACCTCGCTCGGGAAGGGGAAGAACGAGCTTTCGAGGAACATCGCCGCCACAACGCCGAGGTACCCCATCCGATTGACCAAATCGAGAATCACCGCAATAAATTGCCCCATCTTCCCTCCACGAAGGCCCGTTCTTTCAAGTAAGGATCCTCGTCCTCTCCGTTCAAGTCAAATGAGGCTGAGAGATTGCGTGGTTTAACAGTGCAATCTCCCGATCATTCAAGTTGAGATTCCCTGTGGTCTTGCCGCAGAGGTTCCTTATCCTCCCTCTCCTTGCAGGAATGGCTTCCCCATGCGCCCTCTCCTTGACAGGAGAGGGCTGGGGTGAGGTAAGAAGGTTCTTTGCCATTTCGAGCGGGTAATGACTCCTAACTTCGACTGTTCATTCTGCCTGTCCGACCGGCTCAGCCTCTACCTGGCGGCAGACAGGTCCTCGGCGGGGAAAGAGTCCGCGCAATACCTCGAAATGTATCCGACATTACATTCCTCCCGTCGAGAGAGCGGGAGATTCCCTATGTTTGTGGTCATCTGTCCTCGAACCCTGGCTAACCCCGGTGGAAGATGAACCCATGGAGACACATGAGTTCATGGATAAACTCCTCTCCCAGGTTTCGCTCGACGAGATCGACTTCGCTTGTGATCTCGAACGGGTCCTCGCCGAACAGGTGAAGTACCTGCGAACGGTTGTGACGGTCCTCGCCGAGCAGGAGCGGGTCGAGAAGGACGCCCTTGTCGGTGAGCTACGCGCCCGCCTCGCGGACAAGGAGAGACAGATCACCCACCTCCGGGAAGAGAACCGTTTCCTCAGGGACCGTCTTGCGGTCCTCTCAGGTTGAAATCCCGCTTCGTATCACGTAGGTTTTCCCCCGAAATGACAAGACCAGGAATCAGCGATCAGCTTGCACGCTCAAGAGCAGAGTACACCGAACTAGAAGAGAAACTCACCGACCCTGAGGAGATCTCCCGCCCCCTCCTACCGTGACCTGACCCAACGCTACGCTCACCTGCGTGATATCCTGCGCGTGGGAGAAAGATGGGAGGCGCTCCGTTCCGCAATCGCTGAGGAAGAGGAACTGTGGGAGAGCGAGGAGGATCTGCGGGAGGAGATCGAGGCAGCCTTGGAAGCCGATCGGCGGGAGTTGGAGAAGATCGAGCGTGAGTTCTACCGACTCATCATTCCGCCCGATCCCAACGACCGCAAGACCGCGATCGTAGAGATTCGCGCCGGGACGGGAGGGGACGAATCGAGCCTCTTCGCTGCGGATCTCTTCCGCATGTACTCACGCTACGCCGAGGCGAAGCGGTTCAAAATCTCTCTTATCGATAGCCATCCCACGCCGCTCGGCGGGTTCAAGCAAGTCATCTTCGCCATCGAAGGGGAGAACGCCTACGGCCGCTTCCGCTACGAGTCAGGGGTCCATCGCGTGCAGCGCGTCCCCGCAACAGAATCCTCCGGCCGCATCCACACCTCTACTGCAACGGTGGTGGTCCTTCCCGAGGCGGAGGAGGTCGAGATCACCATCGACCCGAACGACCTCAAGATCGACACCTTCCGCTCCACCGGTCCGGGCGGGCAGAGCGTGAATACGACCGATTCCGCCGTGCGGATCACGCACCTCCCGACCGGACTCGTGGTGAGCTGTCAAGATGAAAAATCGCAGCACAAGAACAAGGCGCAGGCGATGCGCGTCCTGCGCGCCCGGCTGAAGGATCGGCTTGAAAAGGAGCAGGAAGAGAAACTCTCCGCCACGCGTCGTAAGCAGATCGGCTCCGGCGATCGCAGCGAGAAGATCCGCACCTACAACTTCCCCCAGAACCGAGTGACCGACCACCGGATCAACCTCTCCCTCTATCACCTAAAGGAGATTCTCGAAGGGGACCTGGACGAGCTGATCGATCGGCTTCACGAAGCGGCGACAGGAGACCTTGTGGCGTAAGAATGCACTATCAATCCACCTTTTGCGTGAATCATTCCTTGACAACAATCTCTTCCACGGCTACCATAACGCCGATGACCGGGTCTGTAGCTCAGCTGGTTAGAGCGCTCGCCTGATAAGCGGGAGGTCCCTGGTTCGAGTCCAGGCAGGCCCATTTGTCTCGTTCCTTGCTGGGTGCACAGTACTTGTTCGTTCGGCGTTTCGGTACATCGCTTACCTGTCCGCCGCCTGCCTGTCCTTCGGACGCAGACAGGTGCCGGCACAGGCAGATCACGAACGGTACATATTGCATGAATAGTATGTTTTTTGCTGACTTACAGCACAGAACTATTTTACACGGATAGAGGTCTATTCATCTTTGTGCCGTCATTCATTTGCGGTGTTCAGGGGATTCATGATTTTCTTGAACACTGGACGCTACCCGCATACGGTGTACAATACTGTATCAACTGTTATGAGGAAGGATACGGATAGGTAAAAAGGAGGAACCATGTCTGATAAAGCACAGAGCAGCGATGAGAAGTTGGTCAAGGTGATCGAGAAGGGAATGGGGAGTCGAATCCACATCCGCCTCTCCCGGTTCCGCGACCGCGATTACCTCGACATCCGCAACTTCTACGAGACCGACGAGGGCGAGTGGAAACCGACCCGGAAAGGGATCGCCGTACCGGTCGAGCTGTACGCGGAACTTATGGCCGGCCTCAAGGAGGCCGAACCACTCATCGCAGAGCGCTCCAAGAAGGATACAGCGGCATAGCGGACTGCTGCAATCCCTCCCTTGATGTACCGGGGTAGATCCGGCATAATTGGCTCTGTCAACGGTCCCGTCGTCTAGCGGCCTAGGATATCGGGCTCTCATCCCGCGACAGGGGTTCGAATCCCCTCGGGACCGCCAGGTTGTTTTTGAAGAGTCGTTATCTTGTGGTCGGGTGACTGCGATCGCCGTTGCGTTTAGAACATTGACAGCTAGGGCGAGCTTCAGTATCATCCTGAGATCTGTTACTATCCGTGCAGGAGGTGCCTTTTCTTCGTGGAAGAAGTTGGAGCAAGAAGATTACCAAAGCGAGTTGGGAATGCGATTCATGCTGTAGGGAGGAGGAAGCGTGCTACTGCACGTGTCTACCTTTCCGAAGGGGAGGGGGCCTTGCTCATCAACGGTCGTCCAGCAGAGGAGTATTTCTCTCCCTTCTTGAACGCCCCGGAGCACCTGGAAAAGACCCTTAAGCTCCCGTTTTACGCAACCGGAACCCTAGGTAAGTACGACGTGAAGGCCCGCGTATCTGGTGGTGGATATACCGGGCAGCTGGAGGCGGTTCGCCTCGGGATCGCCCGCGCGCTCACCGGGATCACGGAAGAGTATAGGACTCCATTAAGGCAGGCCGGCCTCCTCACCCGGGATCCCCGTGAGGTGGAACGGAAGAAGTACGGGCGGCGCAAGGCCCGCAAGAGTGAGCAGTACTCCAAACGTTAAAAAAGCAGGAGAACTTAGGTGAAAAAAGGTATCCATCCCGAGATGAAGCGTAGTGTGATTAAGTGCGGATGCGGTGCAGAGTTTGAGACCCTCTCCACTGTGGAGGAGATGCACATCGACATCTGCTCGAAGTGTCATCCTTTCTTCACCGGCGAGGAACGATTCCTTGACACCGAGGGACGCGTAGAGCGGTTCCAGCGGAAATACGGGAAGAAAGAGACCTAACCGATGCCGTCGGTCGGTGGGCAAGCTCTTATTGAAGGGGTCATGATGCAGAACGGCGATCGCGTTGCGATCGCCGTTCGTCGTGAATCGGACGGGAAGATCGTCGTGCGAGACCTCCCCTCCCGGATCCGTTTCAAGCGCTTAGGGAACATCCCGTTCCTCCGCGGGCTGTTTCGCCTATACGACATGCTCTCCCTCGGTATGCGGGCACTCAATCTCTCGGCGAGCATCGCTTTCCCTGAGGAGGAGCAGCTCGGAAAGGGCGGGACCGCGTTCACCTTTATCGCCGCTATCGCTATCGCCATCGGCGGGTTCGTTATCCTCCCCATGTACCTCGCCAACGTCATTCCCGGTTTAAGCACGGGGAGTTCCATCCTCTTCAACCTGGTCGAGGGACTGATCCGTATCCTCTTCTTTCTGATCTATTTGTTTGCCATCTCGCGCATGAAGGAGATTCACCGCGTCTTTCAGTATCACGGTGCGGAACATAAGACAGTCTACACGTACGAAGCAGGTGAGGAATTGACCGTCACGAATGCACGCAAGTACACGACCCTCCACCCCCGCTGTGGAACGGCCTTCCTCATGATCGTCCTTGTCATCTCCATCCTCATCTACTCCCTCGCTGGCAATCCTACCCTGTGGCTGAAGGTGCTGTCGCGCATCATCCTCCTCCCGGTGGTGGCCGGTGTCTCCTATGAGGCGCTCCGGTTCAGTGGAGGGAACTACAATCGTTTCTGGGTAAAGATCCTCATCCAGCCCGGTCTGTGGCTGCAGCGTTTGACCACGGCCGATCCAACCGATGACATGCTCGAGGTTGCGATCGCATCACTCAAGAGGGTGACTGAACCGCGCGAACGGGCCGCTCCTAACGAATCGTTGTCGTAACGAGTCAGGCCAATCCGCACACGCGTTTCATCGCCACGACGTGTTCGTAGGCAACCCTCACCGATCCCAGCGTCTCCTTGACCGAATGAGGGCCATGATCGTCCGATCCCCCTGTCAGAAGGAATCCCTTTTCTTTCGCGAGGGACATCAGCATCTCTGGGGAGATGTGGAGGGTCCCCGCTGCACTTCGATAGGGGTAGAAGACCTCGATCCCATCGACCCCTTCCGCGTGGATCCTAGTGAGGAACCTCTCCCAGTCAGGGACGTCCATGAAGCAGGGATGGGGAGGGAGGCCACGCCGCCGGCTCCGTGAACGGCGCGCGCCGCCTCGCGGAACCCAAGGCGAGCAAGAGAGACATAGCAAGGTTGACCTCGCGCGATGAAACGATCGAAGCGTCCCGCATCGATACGGCTGTCCCCTTCTCGACGAGAATCTGTGCCAGGTGCGGTCGCCCGATGCTTCCTCCCGCCAGTGCCCGCACCTCAGCAACGGAGATGTCAAGATCGAGCAATTCCTGACAGCGCTCGACCATCTCCGCCATTCTCCTCTCGCGCTCCTCTTTCATGAATGAGAATAGATCCGTCATTGCCTGTGCTCTCGGATCGATGAAGTAACCGAGGAGCTCACCGGGGATCCCGTCGAAGTCGACCTTTATCTCCACTCCGGTGATCACCTCCAACCCACCGATCCGCGTTACCCTCTGCGTAAGGTCGCATGAGATGGTGTCGTGGTCGGTGATGGCAATAGAGCAGAGACCAGACGCTGCGGCGCGTTTTGCCAGCTCGGGGATGCTCTGCGTCCCGTCGGAGGCGGTGGTGTGCAGGTGAAGATCGGCATAACCAGCTGTCACAGGAACCTCGCTTCGATGATCTTTAAGATTCTTGTAGCAGCGTGTCCGTCACCGTACGGGTTCTCCGCATGCACCATCGCAGCGCGAGCTGCCGGATCATGCAGCAGGCGCTCCGCCTCGGCAACGATCCGTTCAGGATCGGTCCCCACAAGGCCGCGCTGCTCCAGTCCGTAGCCCCTCCACTCGTTCCGTTTTGTCACGCAAGACGAGAAGGGGGGACATGAAGGGCGGTCGCAGCCTCTTGCACCCCGCCGGAATCGGTAAGGATGAGGGTTGATCGTGCCAAGAGGTGCACGAACGGCACGTAGTTCATAGGATCGACGAGGAGGATCCTCTCCCTCCCGGCAAGCTCTGCTTCGACCGTCCGACGTACGTTCGGGTTCGGATGAACGGGATAGACGATCGTGATCCCCTCGTTGCGTTGTGCCAACTGTTGTAGTGCCATGCAGATACGGGAAATCCCGCCGTGGAAGCTCTCCCGACGGTGTGCCGTGACCAACACCAGCCTTTCATCAACGGCGAGTGACTCCTCGCAAGCGTCCTGTTCAAGAGCAAAGTGCAGCGCGTCAATCTCGGTACTCCCGGTAACAAAGACGCTTTGCTCCAAGATCCCCTCATCAAGCAGGTTCTGCTGCGCCTCCGTTGTCGTAGCGAAGCGGAGCTCCGCGATCCGATCGATCAAGGAGCGGTTCATCTCCTCGGGGAACGGGGCGTACTTATCATGCGTGCGCAGGCCGGCCTCGACGTGTGCCACGGGGATCCTTTGGTAGTAGCCAGCGAGGGCCCCCACAAACGCGGTCTGCGCGTCCCCCTGAACGACGATAAGATCCGGACGTTCCCTCTCCAAGACCGGCTCGATCCTCTCTAAGATCGAACGCGTGATCTGGAACAGACTCTGCTCGGGGAGCATCAGATCGAGATCGTAATCGGGAACGATATTGAAGGCGGAAAGGACCCCGTCGAGAAGCTCACGGTGTTGCGCGCTGACGCAGACGACCGGCTCGATCCGTCTAACACCCCTCAGTTCCTGCAGGATCGGCGCCAGCTTGATCGCCTCCGGCCGCGTCCCGAAGAAGAAGAGGACCTTCATCGCCCGTGAAGCCATGCCACTACCATAGGCCCAGCACGATGCGACAGACTACAAAAGCTTGTAAGCCCTGTCTGTTCGCGTTTGCCAAGAACAACAGGAACCAACGGGGCTGCCTGTCTGCCGACCAGACGGGTCGGACTCGTTGGATAACGATCGCTCGCACAGGATACCCCTCCGTAAGGTTTGCCAACCCCTGAGGCTATTACAAGAAGGCTCTTTGCCGTTCTGAAAAGGATAACGACCTTGTGACCGCAAATCACTGGACGCTCTTCTCTTCTATCGCTTGCTCTTGCTCACTGTAAGATGCGAAGACGCTATCAGCAGTCAGCTTGTAGCATTGACATTCCTCACTCTTTCTCATCACTCGTCACCGTCTTTTGCCGGGCTCTCGACCCCAGACTTTGGACCTTGGACTCTCCACCCATTACTGTTTCACGCCTGCCTGTGCCGGTAAAGCAGACAGGTCTTTGCGAGAGGCACTCTGTTCCGTATAGATCCTTAGGTGCCCACTTCCTGCCTGCAGCACCTGTCTACCGCCAGGTAGAGGCAGGCGAAACGACAAGGAACATACAAGAAGGTACCCTGAAACGTGCGCCCGGTCAAGCCGGCATCACATTATTTCAGTAGGACTGCAAAGGATCTCCGTTCCTATCTCAGCCGTCAGTTTTCAGCCATCAGCCATCAGCTATTGCCTTTACTCATCACCGGTCCGTTCCCCATCACTTAAATGCTCGCAGCTTCTTCACCAGGCAGCGGAAATCGTTGGGGTTGGATCGGAGGAAAGGATCTCGTCCACTCTCTTACCCAGTCTTTCCAGCAGCGTCTCGCTCGGCTTTCCTTCAGTGATCGTTCGCCTGTCGATGAAGGAAGGCGGCAGGTAGAGGGAATGGCGAAAGTGCTTCGCGGTGTGTGGGTGCTTGAGGTAGATAGTGGGCCCTTTTCCGTTAATGCTGGCGCGCGCGAGTCATCGATCGCCTCTAACGCAAGGTTCTCCGCGGTCAGTTGCAGCGGCCTCCACATGTGGCGCGCACGGGCGATCATCTCATCGTTTAGAACCAAGAAACGTGCGTCATACAGGGACCCGTAGGCGAGGAAACCAACATCATGCACCACGGTCGCTCCTGACTGTAGAGTTAAAAGGATCGATTGAAACGCTTCCTCACCAGCCTGTGCATCGACCTGCTGAGCATCGGTACATCCTGCCCCTCCCCACGAAGGCAGATTATAGAATCGACCATATCGGCATAGGCAGCGGTTGAGGTAGCACACTCCGGCGACCCGTAGCAGACGATGGAAGTGCGCATATCGGTCGCCCAGGAGTTCGATCCAAATATGAAGCCAGCCTTGGGGAATTTTAGTTGTAGTATAACCAGCGCGGCCAGTGACTCCGCCGCCCCTTGCACGAGAGCCCCCTCCATCGTCACCGGACCTCCACCGCCAAGATTAGGGCTGGCTACCCCCATAGTGGGAATACCCTTCTCACCACAGAACCACAGGCGCTCTACAACATGATCTTCGTACTTGAATGGAGACTCGGGCTGGACGTAAGTGATAAAGAATGGCCTTTCCCTGAACGCATCCGCGCTTCCCGCGACCAGTTTCGCCATCTCGTAGGGGATCTCAAGGTCGGCTAAACAGGTCGAGGTCGCAACGATCGGTTTCGTCGAGTGGATCAACATCTCACGAAACACCGCTGGATAGATCTTCGTTTCTTCGACATCCTCCGGCAACCCCATCGACATCACGAAATCGAATCCAGGTAGTGCTTCAAGCACCCGAACGTTGTCGATGACATCCTGTAAACGGGCTCGCCGCACCTGTCCTGTCTCGCGATCCACAACGTAGAGTGAATCGGAACCAGCCCCAAAGTAGACTCGATTAATCTCTAAAGGGAATTCCTTATCTTGTGTCTGGTTATACCACGGAATACTCGAGGGGGCCTTAGCGATCGCGTCTTCTACCATCATTTCTGGAAGGAGTATCCTTCCGTCTTTATCCTCTCTTGCTCCTGCTGCCTTAAGAAGTCGGCGTGCTTCGGCATGAGGGAGGTGAATTCCTGTCTTTGATAACACCGGAGTACGGCCTTGTGCATCTGCTTTACCTGGTCTTTTGTTAAAAAAGCAATAGGTGAAAATTCTTTCATCAATACCCCTTTTTCCGCTTATGGTGCTCTTAAACCATTGACAGAGCCTCATTGCGCGCCGCTAAGTTGGTTTTAAACAACCCGCGAAGCGCTGTAGTCACCATCTTAGTCCCCGGTTTTTGTATCCCGCGAAGCGTCATACATAGGTGCTCAGCTTCCAGGCGCACCAACACGCCATGAGGCTTAAGCTTTCTCATAAACACGTCGGCCAACTGTGAGGTCATGCGCTCCTGGAGCTGCGGGCGGCTGGAGGCGATCTCCACCGCCCGCGCTAGTTTACTGGCACCCACCACGCGTTTGTCCTTCGGGATATAGATCACTGTTGCTTTACCGATGAAGGGAAGGAGGTGATGCTCACATACAGAATGAAATGGGATGTTTTGCATCGCCACCATCTCGTCGTAATCGGCGCGGAAGAACGTGGTGATCACCTCCCCTGGATCACACTCGATATCCCGAAAGAAATCATCGATGAACATCGAGCTAACCCGTCTCGGAGTGTCGCGAAGACCCTCATGATTTAGATTAAGGCCCAACCCTTCCATCAGCAGGCGCACGGCCTGCTCGACTTTCTGCCTGTCCATTTCACCCTTTCGATGTATCCGCATCAAAACTGATCCCTGTTAAAAGAGACCGACAACCTCTCCGTTCTCATCCAGGTCGATCCCCATAAACGCAGGAACCGAAGGGAGTCCTGGCATAGTGCGCATCTCGCCGCAGAGCGGATAGATGAACCCTGCGCCGACGCTTGCACGCACCTCACGGATAGGAAGGGTGAAACCGGTCGGTGCTCCCTTCAAAGCCGGATCATGCGACAGCGAGAGGTGAGTCTTCGCCATGCAAATTGGAAGCTTGCCAAACCCTGACTTCTCATAGGTGGCGATCTGCTTCTTAGCGAGCGGGGAGAACTCCACCTTCGCTGCCCCGTAGATTCCTGTCGCGATCGTCTCCACCTTCTTCTCGATCGACCAGTCAAGAGGATAGAGGAACTGGAAGCTGGAGGGTTCCTCGCACGCGGCTACCACTGCTTCAGCGAGCTCCGTTGCCCCGGCTCCCCCATTTGCCCAATGGTCACTGACCACCGCGGCAAAGGCCCCCGCACCCTTTGCTGCTCGCTTAACCAGTGCGACCTCTGCAGGGGTATCATCGGAGAAGGTGTTGATGGCAACCACAACGGGGACACCGAACTTGCGTGCGATTGCGATGTTCGCTACGAGATTGGCGCAACCCTTCTCCAAGAGATTCAGGTTCTCTTCCCTGTACGCCGGATCAAGGGGTTTGCCCGCAACCACCTTGGGGCCGCCGCCGTGCATCTTCAGCGCGCGGATCGTTGCCACCAGCACAACCGCATCAGGAACGAGGCCGCTGTAGCGGCACTTGATATCGAAGAACTTCTCCATGCCGATGTCGGCACCAAACCCGGACTCGGTTACCACATAGTCGGCCAGTTTCAGCGCGATGCGATCGGCGATGATCGAGCTGTTCCCGTGAGCGATGTTGGCAAATGGTCCTGCGTGAACGAATGCAGGCTGTCCTTCCAGGGTCTGCATCAGGTTGGGTTTTACGGTCTCTTTCATCAACACCGCCGCCGCTCCTGCAACCCCGAGATCCTCCGTGGTCACCGGCTCTCCGCTCCAGTTATAACCGATGACGATCTTGCCGATCCGCTCGCGTAGATCCTTAAGATCCGCTGCCAGAGCGAGGATCGCCATCAGCTCAGAGGCAACTGTGATGTCAAATCCGCTTTCGCGGGGGAAGCCGTCCCCCTTGCCTCCTAATCCGACGACGATGTGGCGAAGAGCCCGGTCGTTGACATCGACCACCCGGTTCCAGGTGATAGAATAAGGGTTGATGTTCAGCTTTCTGAGCCCCTTCTTCTCCCAGGAAGCGTCGGAGTTATTACGCTCGTGCATCATGCGGGCGTCGATCGCCGCGGCGATCAGGTTGTGCGCCGCACCGATGGCATGGATATCCCCGGTCAGATGGAGATTGAAGTCCTCCATTGGGACGATCTGGGAGTAACCGCCGCCGGCGGCTCCGCCTTTGATCCCGAACGTCGGCCCCTGCGACGGCTGGCGAATGCAGGTCATGACCTTCTTCTTGAGCACGCCAAGGGCCTGGGTCAGACCGATGTTTGTCGTTGTCTTCCCCTCCCCGAGAGGTGTGGGAGTGATCGCGGTGACATCGATATACTTTCCATCAGGCCGGTCGTTGAGCCGCTCTAGGATGTCGAGCTTGACCTTCGCCTTCCACGCCCCGAAAGGTTCCAGTTCATCTTCGTTGATTCCCGCTTCGGCCGCAATCTGGGTGATCGGCTTGAGTTTTGCCTCTTGGGCGATCGCTAAATCCGACTTCATTAAATTCCCTCCTTAACAGTGTGAGTGATAACTCCCTTTAGATTGTTACGCCCGCTTCAGCCAGAATGTCCGGCACATAGCGTTCCCAGCCCATCGTCATCAGGTGGACCCCTTGACAGATCTCCCGCGTCTGTCGGATGAGGCGAGCGGCGATTTTGATGCTGGTAGCGACCTTATCGTCTGTCTCTTTCATCTCGTCGATAATCCAGTCGGGAACGTTTACTCCGGCCACATTCTTGTTCATGTAGCGGGCCATGCCGGCCGACTTCAGGAGCACAAGCCCAAGCATCACCGGAACGCCAAGATCCTTCGCATCGTTCATAAACCTTCTGAACAGTTCCGGGTCATAGACAGCCTGTGTCTGGAAGAACTGCGCCCCGGCTTTTACTTTCCGTTCCATCTTCAGAAGTTGGATCTCCATCGGCTCATACCCCGGCGTGACCACCGCCCCGAGGTGAAAGGTGGGAACCCCTTCCAGTTCCTCTCCTGCTAGGTCAACCCCGCTTCCCAGACGTTTGGCCGTCATAAGGAGAGAAACAGAGTCAAGGTCAAAGACCGGCTTTGCCTGCGGGTGATCCCCTAAAGTAACGTGATCACCGGTGAGACAGAGGACGTTCTCAATGCCAAGGGCCGAGGCACTTAAGAGATCAGATTGGAGAGCGATGCGATTGCGATCACGCGTTGTAAGCTGGAATACCGGTTCGAACCCCGCTTCTTTGAGGAGACGGCAAGAGGCGAGCGACCCCAACCGCATCACCGAACTCTGTTGGTCGGTGACATTGACGGCATGTACCTTCCCCCGTAGGTACTCCGCGTTCTCCATCATTTCGGAGGTATCGATTCCCTTAGGAGGGGCGACCTCAGCGGTGACGGCGAATTCTCCTTTTGCGAGAGCCTGTTGCAACGACGTCATCGGTTATCCCTCCCACTCTTGTTCCGCTCCAGGACCAGGGCTGCCGGCTTTGTATTCACGGAGTAATCGTGCACCTGCACGGGGGAAGCGATAAATTGTTCGAGTTTTCCGATTTCCTTTAACCGATCGTAAATTTCTATCCATACACAGTCGTTATCCGGGTTCACCTCACACTTCCCGTCCTTTGCCCCGCCGCAGGGCCCGTTCAGCAAGCCCTTGGGACAGCGTGTCGCCGGGCATAGTCCGCCGGTCAGGTCCAGGATGCACTCCCCGCACATGGAGCAGTACTCCTGGAACTGACCGAACCGCTTCACCGTCCCCAAGAAGAGCGTGTTGTTCGCCGGGTGAACGACCTTGCCGCTCGCCTCCTGTGCGATCTGCACCCCACCGCCGCAGGACATGACGAGCAGGGAATCTGCGCGATCAATCTCTTCCTTAGCCTTTCGGAACTCCTTTTTCGCCTCCAGAAGGTTGCAGCCGGGACTCAAGACCACCCACCCCGCGACCACTTTCCCTTCCTGTGCAAGGCGGGCTTTCATCTGTTTTACCTCTTCTTCTCCTCCTGTCTTACAGACCGTGGCGCACTCTGCACAGCCGACGAGGAAGACTGTCTTCTCCCCCTCCAGGGACTGCAGGATCTCAGCAAACGGCTTTGCCTTCGTGATTATCAACTTCTATCCCTCCCTTTCACCTTGTTGTTGCAGCGTTAGGAGCTGCGCATCTGTCGGAAATTGCATGTGTGTAATAAATCTATGAGAAAACTCTTTGATAAATGATAATTCAACATAGTTTATTCTTTCAATCAGTTGCTGCAATCGTTGCATGTTTCTGCGATTGCGCAGAACAAGCTTAGCCCCTTGCCCAGCGCTATTCCCTAAGGAGATGATCCTCTCTACGTCGATCGGGGGGAGCAGGCCGGTGCGCAGCAGGCTCGACGGGGAGAGTGAAGATCCGAAGGCACCCCCCACGAGGATGCGATCGATATCGTCCGAGTCGACTGAGGCGCGTTCCAACATAAGCTCGATTCCCGCCCTGATCGCCCCTTTGGCAAGCTGAAACTCGCGGATGTCCTTCTGTGTCAGATATATCCCATCAGAGAGGAGGAACCTGGCTTTCGTCCCCTCTCCTTTAATTTGTGATGAGAGGGGGTGCTCGGTTCTGCAGAGTCGCCCCGAACTGTCGATCAACCCGATCTCGCGAAGTGCAGCCACTGCATCGAGCAGCCCTGAGCCACAGATCCCCCGCGCCTCTTTCCCACCGAGCACCGAACAAGAAAGCTCGCCATCTTCGATGGTCACCCGATGGATAGCCCCATCGAGTGCGCTCATTCCCTGGGCGATCGAGGCCCCCTCGAAGGCAGGACCGGCCGCCGTGGAGCAGGCGAACATCCTACTGCCAACTGCCAGGACGACCTCACCGTTGGTCCCGATGTCTAAGAACAGCTCAATCTCATCCTTCGTCCCCATATCTGCGTAGAGGATGCCCGCAACGATATCCGATCCCACGTAGGCTGAAACAGCGGGCAAGGTCTCGACCCTGGCGAACGGGGAGACGGCCAGGCCGACCTCCTCTCCCCTGAGGGTCAAACCATTTTGGATAACAGGGACATAAGGCTGTGATCGATAGCCGAGGGGTCGATGCCGAGGAAGAGGTGAAGCATGGTGGGGTTTCCAACAACGGTAACCTTATAGATCGCGTCTCTTTCTATCCCCACCTCCCGTGCCATCCTGGTGATGAGCTCGTTCAGCGCATCTACTACCAGTCTTCGAAGTTCTTCTGAGCCCCCTCCCCTGTTTGTGAACGTACCGATTCGGGATATCACATCGGCGCCGAAAGCGCTCTGCGGATTGCTGCCCGCGGCAACGGCCAGCTGGCGACCACCTACAAGCTCAAAGAGGTAGCAAGCGAGGGTGGTCGTCCCGATGTCAATCGCCACTCCGTAGATCTCGTATGAATGGTCGTTTCGTAGAAGGTCAAGGATCTCGTTCTCTGACTTGATCGCCGTCAGGGAGAATTCGTTATCACGCAGGATGGAGGGAAGTTTTTTTAAGACCGGTAGCGGAACCGTCAGCTCTTGCCCCAACCTTTCCTGCAGTCGGAGGAGGTCTGCTCGCTGATCATCCCGCCCCGGTGGGGATAGCTGGAGAAAGTGCGCGTCTATTCCCGGGTCGATCTCTCCCCCTTCCAAAGGGCTGTCCTTTTGGCCCTTAGCATCCAGTTGTCCTGTCTGTGTCGTCAGATAGATCGCTGCTTCACCTTCCACCTTGTGGAGGCAGGCTAATCGCCAGCCACCCTCGATCTCCTGTGAGTTGAGGAAGCGACGGTCTCCATCAGTGGGAGGTGGGGCACCCTGCTCGAACCTAACCCTGCACTGTCCGCAGGTACCTGCACCGTTACAAGGGCTCGGGATATCAAGACCATTCCCCCGAAGAGCATCAAGGAGGTTCTCGCCTACCGAAACGGGAATCTCTCTCTTCTCGGGCAGGATAGTGATCTTTACCTTTCCACCCTCTTTTTTAGCCATCGTTCCAGCCTGTTCTAGTAAATCTCTTTTCGCTGCTCTGGTCACCTATCACTTTTATAGGCTTGCGGCATACTATTCTTTTTCGTTATTCTCGCGCAGAGACGCAGAGGCGCAGAGAATCATTCTTCCAGGTCATTAACAGCCCGCCCCATGGAATAGCAATCTGGGACTTATTCCACGGGGCCCGGGTGATGCCATGCTTCATCAAGGCTTCGCCGAAGTTCAGCAGGTAGCCAAGCTTACACCCGGTCAGCCGGAGGTAGGTCTGGAGTTGCTTCTTGTGTGCGGCGGTGACGTGCTCGACCGATTTCAGCTCGAGGACAACCTTCTCCCCGACTATGATATCAGCTCGGAAGCCCTCGTCGAACTTGATTCCTTTATACTCAATCGACACCGGTATCTGTCGTTCCACTTTTAGTCCCCGCTGTTGCAGCTCGTGAGCGAGGACAACTTCGTACACCGTCTCCAATAGTCCCGGTCCAAGCTCTCGGTGAACCTCGATCGCCGACCCTACAACAATTGTGCCTATCTCATTTTCAGTCATTCTCTGCGCCTCTGCGCCTCCGCGCGAGATTCATCTTCTCCGATTCCAATCGAGGTGAAAGCTTTTGTTTCATGCAGGAAGGAGTTTGTGCTACAGCCTCGTTCATAAAAGGCTTTTCGCCAGCTTGGTTGCACTGGCTGCGTCTGGGGCGTAACCATCGGCACCGATCTTATCAGCATATTCTTGGGTAACCGGCGCCCCCCCGATGATCACCTTCACCCGATCACGAAGGCCGGCCTGTTGAAGCGCATCGATGACCTCTGGCATGTGGATCATCGTCGTCGTCAACAGCGCGGACATTCCGATGATGTCGGGCTCGTGTTCCTTCGCCGCTTTGAGGAACTCCTCCGCTGTTACCTCCACCCCGAGGTTTATGACCTCGAACCCTGCCCCTTCAAGCATCATCGCCACAAGGTCCTTCCCGATATCATGCAGGTCCCCTTCGACGGTACCGATCACGACCTTGCCGCGTGCCTTCACCCCCGCCTCGGCCAACAGCGGCTTCAAGACAACCATCGCGCTTTTCATCGCCTCAGCCGAGATCAGCATCTCCGGGACATAGCGGTCTCCCCTCTCGTACTCCGCTCCGACGATGTCCATCGCCGGGGTAAGCGCGCTATCGAGAATCTGAGATGCCTCCAGTCCCTGTGCGATGGCCTCCTTGGTCAGTTCCGCCGCTTTCTCCATCTCCCCGTCCAGCACGGCCTGCTTAACCTTGTCGAGCATTTAGCCCCCCTTTTTGGTTTTTGATATACTGCATGCAGTAGTTATCGAGCCCTAATAGCGCTCGTGACGCATAGATAGCATCCATCATCCTCTTATCGGTTGGTCCATGATCGCCCCATCCAGCCCGGCCTCCACCAACATTGCGAGGAAGGTTCGGTTGAGCAGACGACGATTGGGCAACCCAAAAGAGACGTTACTCACCGCTGTGAACGTCTTTACTCCCAGCTCTCGCTTAGTCCGCCGGATCGCCTGGAGCACCTGGGTTCCTTGTTCGGGGCCGCTCCCGACGGACATGCAGATCATGTCCACATAGAGACGGTCACGGTTAAGCCCCACGCGATCGCACTTCTCTAGGAGCGCGCGGGTCTCCTCCACGCGATCGTCAGCGGTCTTGGGCATCCCGTGTTCCCCCATCGCTAGACCGACCACCTCGGCCCCGCTCTCCGCAGCAAGCTCCAGCAACCTTGCGTTTTTCTTCTCGTTGCTGATGGAGTTTATCACCGGCGGGGTCGAACAGGCTTTAAGTCCGGCCTCCATGGCAGCGGGATTGGAAGTGTCAATGGCTAGGCGTACGTCCTTGCCAAGCTCGTCTTCTACAACGCCGATTAACCACTGAAGGTCGCTCACCTCGTTCTCCATGGATTGTCCAGCGTTCAAGTCGATCACGTACGCTCCCGCTTCCACCTGGGCACGGGCCAACCGGCGAATGAGAGCTTCGTCCTTTTCTTTAAGGGCCTTCGCTATCTCAGCTACGGGTTGAGTTGATCAACTCTCCAATTACAAAGAACATGTGTCCTCCTCTGTTATCTTGTAGCCCTCTTGGGCACCACTATGTCGAAACGATCGCGGATTTGCTCATCCACTTCTGGGGATATCAGGCTGGCCGCTCCCTTACGAGGATCTCACGCACGATCTCCCTGGCTCGCTCACGCGCGTCCAAACCGCCTGCCTGTTCCCAGGACGCGCGAGACCTCCTGTCGGCCGTTGCCGGCAGGTAGTACTCATCCCCCTGATATGATCCAACGTGTGGCGCTGCGTGAGGTAGTTCCCCCCCGGCCCCACCCTCTCAATGACCTCAGTCGCTAACGTGTCCTCATCCACTCTAATCCCTTGCAGCGCTCGCAATGCCATCCCATTGATGTCGTTATCGATGACAAATTGTTCGTAAGCCACTGTCAGCATCGATTCTAGCATCCCGGCCGAGTGATGGATGTAGTTCCCTCCTGCCATGGCCACCAGGATGATGTTGGCAGCCTTCTCATAACCGGCCTGAATGTCCGGAAGCTTGGAATCGGTCAGCCCGGCGTCAGAATAGGTCGGCACATCGATCAACCCTCCCAATTGCACGCACGCTGCATTGAGCAAGGCCGACTCAATGGCGCCTCCGAGGTAGCTCATGGTCCGCATATCCGCTACCGCCGGGACCGGTCCGTAGAGGACCGGCGCACCCGCACGGATGGCCTGCGTCAAAACGATCCCGAACAGCTCCTCAGCGTGTACTTGTACCAATAGTCCTGCCAGGGTGGGCCGGGGCCGTCGACCCCGTGACCGGAGCAGAAGAGATAGCTCATGGTCCGCATATCCGCTACCGCCGGGACCGGTCCGTAGAGGACCGGCGCACCCGCACGGATGGCCTGCGTCAAAACGATCCCGAACAGCTCC
>LZCG01000061.1_pt1 | contig 20140 bp, 25 predicted proteins | sample 768541 | NCBI WGS metagenome assembly LZCG01 (sample SAMN05200874, study PRJNA324366) | oil field metagenome | isolation source: sample BH-FW-1 from oil reservoir | place: India: Bombay High | collected 2015-07-11
GTTTCCCGCCGAAGTGTTCGATATCGAAGGTAGTAGGGATACTGAAGGCAGTGAGTGCGAGGGAGATACGCAAGGAGTTTCCGAGAGTGAAGAAGGAGTTATGGGGGCGGTTGCAGTTTTAAAAAGCCCCGTCCCGGAAGGGCTGGGATTTTTACTCAATTAGTGTGATCTCCTGGATTCTTGGCTTCCTCATGGATCTTAACTCAGTGCCTCTGACATGCCTTCTTAAGGAAGTGCAAAATCCGGGTTCACTTATCGCTCTCCCAAAGGTTCGTCGGATAGACTCCCTCTTTGATCAACCGTTGGATCGCTTCTTTCACCTTGGGCTTGTCTTCCTGGTAGGTGACCCCGAACCACCTCGCATCCGTCGGCAGGACCTTGACTCTCGCCCTCTTCTCTTCGACCAGCTCCCCGATGAGTTCGGGAAGGAGGAACTCGGCCTTGAGGTCCTTACCGTGACTGGCAAGAAAGAGCGGAAACCGGGCCTCGATCTCGGAGAATAGGCTCGGTGTGAACCCCCACATGTTCATGGAGACGAGCTTCCTTCTGGGATCTCAACCCAGTTTTCGCCGTCTTCGGTGTACCTTGCCCTCTTGCCGAACCGTTCGATCCGCGAACGCTCGTGAATCTCCACGAGGTACCCCTCCTGGTCCACCGTGCAGACCCCTCGTGTCACGTATCCGTGCTCGGAAAGCGTGTTTTCGAGGACATAGCCGACCATGCTGTAATCATATACCTCACTCTGGTCTTGCGCCTTTCGTAAGTGATCGCAGAGCCTTTGATACGACGAGCGTCCGTAGAAATCATCGGCGTTGATCACAGCAAAGGGCGAACTGACGGCACCCTTGCAACAAAGGATCGCGTGGGCGGTCCCCCAGGGTTTCTCCCGTCCCGGAGGACCTTAAACCCTGTTGGAACGTCCTCGATCGTTTGCCTCACGTATGAAACCTCGCACCTTCCTTCGATACGGTGACCGACCCGTTCCTGAAAGGCCTCTTCGATCTCCTCCCGCACCACGAACACGACCTTCCCGAACCCGGCAGCGAGCGCATCGTAGAGGGAGTAATCGATGATGATCTCACCGTTCGGTCCAACAGGGTCGATCTGCTTCAGCCCGCCGTAGCGGCTTCCGATACCGGCAGCCATCACAACCAGCGTAGGATTTTGCATCTGCTCTCCTCGATCACGCTTTATATAGGTATCCCGATCTTACCCGCGCTGATCCCTCCATGCATCGCTTCTGTCGCGTGAACTACTTGGAGAAAGACCGCTGCAATGGGTATATAATAATCGGAACGGAAGATGGGGTTAAAAGGAGGAGCGTTGATCCTAGTCACAGGCGGTGCTGGGTATGTAGGGAGCCACTGTACAAAGGAGCTCCAGCGGCGGGGTTACGAAGTGGTTGTCCTCGATAATCTCTCCGAAGGCTACCGCGCGGCGGTCCAGAGCGAGCACTTCGTAAAGGCTGACCTGCTCGATCGAGAGGCCCTCAACCGTACCTTTAATGAGTATTCGATCGATGCGGTGATGCACTTCGCAGGCCTCATCAGGGTTGGAGAGTCGGTCGACGATCCACAGATCTATTACCAGAACAACGTCCTTGGTACCCTCAACCTCCTTCAGACGATGCGAGAGCATGGCATAGATCGGATGATTTTCTCTTCCAGTGCGGCCGTCTACGGAGACCCCGAGACGATTCCCATCCCCGAGGATCACCCCAAGCGCCCCAAGAGTCCGTATGGGAAGACAAAGTGATGGTGGAGCAGATCCTGGGGGACTACGCCCACGCGTACGGCTTGCGCTCCATCTCCCTTCGCTACTTCAACGCCGCCGGCTGCGATCCCGAAGGGGAGCTCGGCGAGAACCACAACCCCGAGACCCATCTCATTCCCATCGTGCTCGACGCCGCGCTTAAGAGGAGAGACTGTATCACGATCTTCGGGACCGATTACGAGACTCCGGACGGGACCTGCGTGAGGGACTACATCCACGTGAACGACCTGGCCAAGGCGCATATCCTGGCTCTTGAAGCGCTCAAAGAACGGTGCGTGAGCAGAGCGTATAACCTGGGGATCGGTCAAGGTTACTCCGTACGGGAAGTGATCAACGTCTGCCGGAGGGTCACCGGAAAGGAGATTCCGGTTGTGGAAGGAAAAAGGCGTCCCGGAGACCCGCCCCGCCTGATCGCCGATCCCACTCGAGTCCAGAATGATCTCGGGTGGCAGCCTAAGTTCACCGAACTCGATGAGATCGTGAGAACCGCCTGGAAACGGAAAAGAATGGCGTAATTTTATTGTCATTAAGAAAGCAATAGGATTTCTACCCCATGTCCAGATCAGATCAACCAGGGAGACGTTTTGCAGCGAGGAGGAAACCGTCAACCGGCATATATGGCCTCCCTGAACGGGATTTCCCGCTATTAAGGGTACGCTACCGATCCGAACCTCGGTCTTCTATTCGCTTTGTCCCTTTCAAGTAAAAATCCCCGCCCTTCCGGGACGGGGCTTTTTAAAACAACTGTAACCGCTCCGGACTCTTCGCCCTTTGTTCGTGAAAACGTATGTATTTCTTGATCACTTCCGCCGTCACTTTGTCCCCCACCGTCCGCGCAAAGTATCCATCTTCCCAGAACTCCCCTCCCCATAACTCCTTCTTCACTCTCGGAAACTCCTTACAGTATCTCCCTCGCACTCACTGCCTTCAGTATCCCTACTACCTTCGATATCGAATACTTCGGCGGGAAACAAAAATGTGTACGTGGTCTGCTGCTACCTCCATCTCCTCAATCTCAAACCCATGGTATTCCGCTACCTCTCTAAACAACTCTTTCGCCCGATCCCTCCCCGCAGTATCCACTTCTGCTACTTCGGTGCCCACACCAGGTGGTACTTCGTGTCGTACACACAGTGACTCCCTCTCTTTGTTGCCATGCCTCCACTGTACTACAAACTGTGCTCCCTTCGGCAGCAAGCATCTTTCATCCCCGCTCTCCCGAGACGGGGCATTCAAATGCCCCATCTCGTAATCGGGTAACTCTTATACTACACCCCCGGGGTTGCTTTCGATACGACAACGAGGTACAGCAAACTGCAACATGAGGACCAACTCCTCTTAGATCCTTTGGTTTTGCTGCTTTTTGAAGCCCGCCCTGTGGGCGGGGAGCTTCACTCAGAATCAAAAGCTAAGGAATAAAGATGGCAAAGGGCCAGAATAAGCCTACGAATCGGGGAAGGCCTCGTTTGTTCTGCCCTCCTTTTCAAGGGCGGTATCGAGCTCGTTCTGCGCCTGTTGCTCGGACCTATCCGGCATTGTTTTCTTTGCTCGCTTCCCGATGAACGTAGCAAGGCCATGGGTAACCTCAAAGTAGTCCACCGCCTCTTTGGCTCTCTTTGCCGCTCCACAGAGGAGAATCTGATCCCAGGGGAACAGGTGTTCCGTCCCGGTTGGATGATGAGCTGCCCGTCTCTCTCTCGAAAGATCCCCGCGATCAGCCAGTCACGTGGGAACCGACGCTCGCTCATGATCTCGCGGACCGTCTTTCCGACCGCACGGGAGTGCTTAGAGATCGTCACCTGGAGGATGACCCCTTCTCCTGCCCCAAACGTCGCTACCTCGTGAATCTGCGGCCGCTCGATCTCCAAGAGGAGCTGATCGAGAAAGAGGCCGGCAATATCGATGATGCTCGTCACTCCTGCCTGCTCGTACGCCTCGCGGTACTTAGGATTGGCCATGCGGGCGATGATCCGTCCGGCCCCAGCGCTCTTCGCCAGCAGGGAAAAGGCGAGGTTGTCCGCACTCTGCCGCATCAACGCGACCGCGACCTCGGCCTTCCCGATCTCGGACTCCTCCAGGGTGGTGATGTCGGTGGCGTTCCCGCAGATAGCGGCGACCCCCAACTTCGAGCTGATCAGTTCGCAGACCTCGCGATTGAGATCGATCGCCGTCACGTCGTGATGGTTTGCCGCCAACCTGGCGATCAACCGTCGTCCTGCTAACCCGGCTCCTGCAACCACAACACGCATCGTTCCTCCTATCTCCACACCCGTCGGGAAAAGATCAGAAGTAGCGGAAGGATCTCCAACCGCCCTGCTACCATCATTATTATATAGAAGACCTTGACCGCCGGGCTAATGGTGACGAACGCTTTGGGGTCGATGTATGTCGGCCCGACGTTCCCCAACACCGAGGCCATTCCTGAGAACGACTCCAGGGGGGAGAACCCGGTGAGGAGCCCGGTGAGGAGGCTTCCCAGGGCGAGCAACGCCACCCAAGCGAAGAAGATCGCCGTCGTGCGATGGACCTCTTCCGGGCGGATAACCTCCCCATCGACGACGAACGGGACCACCTCGCGCGAGGGGCGGGAGACGAGTTTCATCTGGTGCCAGACGAGCTTTCCCAACACCCCGAACCTCAGTACCTTGACCCCACCGGCCGTCGATCCGACGCAGCCGCCGATGATCATGAGGATGAGGAAGACCTGCTTGGCGAGCGGGCTGAAGAACGAACCAGCGATGTCGCGGTTCGTAAAACCGGTTGTGGTCGCGATGGAGACGACCTGGAACAGAGAGGTGCGGATGCGATCGTGAAGGTCCCCCGGCGTGTGGAGAAAGACGAGGAGGGTAGCACCGACGAGAAGGAGGATCCACATCCGCAGTTCCATGTTCTTCCGCAGGCCCTCCCACCGTCGTCTGATGAGGTTCCAGTGAACGAGGAAGCTCGTCCCCCCAGAAACATGAACAGGATGATTGTGTACTCGATCGCCACGTAGTGCCGGAACCCCTCGTGGTGGAAGAACCCGATACTGAGATCGTGCGTGGAGAAGCCGCCGGTGGAGACCGTCGCCAGAGCGTGTACGACCGCATCGAACGGGTCCAACCCCTCGGCCCACAGGAGGAGGGCACACGCCGCGGTGAGCACCACGTAGATCGTCCACAGGATACGAAGCGAACTGAAGGGCCCCGGGGCGAACCGCTTGACGGCCGCCTTGTGCGACTCCGCCTGGAGGAGACTGTGGGGCAGCCCGCTGCGGATCGCCACGAGAAGGAAGAGGGTGAAGATCCCACCCCCCGATCCACTGGGTAAGAGCGCGCCAGAAGAGGATGCTGTGCGGAAGACCGTCCAGGCCTACAAACAGGGTCATCCCGGTCGTGGTGAACCCGCTTGCCGTCTCGAAGAGAGCGTCGAGGTAGGTGATCTTGAGCGCCATCCAGTAGGGGACCGCGCCGATCAGGGAGAGGGTGAACCAGCCCAAGGTCCCGGTCACCATGGCCGTCCCTCCGGTGAGGGGCTGCGGCTTGAAGAGAGTGGTCAGAATCACCCCCCAAGAAGGCGCTCACCGCAGCGGGAACGGCGTAGATCATGAACGGGAAGGTGACGGTCTCGCGGAAGACCGCGCTGACGATGAGGGGAGCCGCCTGCAGGAAAGAAAAGGCGATCAGTACGATACCCAGGTAGTGAAGGACCGTAGCCAAGTTCTTCATACAGAGCCGCCGCTGGCTACACAAGAGGCCGCTAGGGCAAACCACTCAATCTTGGAGAGAAGCTCCAAGATTAGGAAGGGGTGGCTGTAGTGTCGCACCCTGCGCGCAACATCGCTTCTTTCGCTTTTCAATGCCCCACAGGCAAGCTGTGGAATTCTTTCCCTGGCCATCGATTCCCATCTTACCAGCCAGGGGCTCGACTCGCCAAGGGCGATCTGAACTTCCGCTTGCTCTCAGGTAGGTCGACCCGTCCACTCTTTTTGCGGGCTGGGCTATTGCTGCTAGGCGATACCATGCTTGGGGAGTCGATGATTGCAGAGAGACCATGGTTCGCGGTAAAGTCGGGCTAGAATCCACTGCTAGGGAGGCAAGGATCGATGCTCGATATTCATAGGCTGCGAGAAGACCCAAAGGGGATTGAAGAACGGCTTCAGACGAGGGATCCCTCGATAGATCTACGCGAGATTCTGGAACTCGATAAACGACGTCTGGAACTTATTCGAGAGGTTGAGGCCCTCAAGGCGGAGCGAAACGAGGGCTCGCAGGAGGTGGGGCGCCTTAAGAAGGAGGGGAAGGATGCCTCCAAGCTCATCGATTCCCTCTCGAAGATCGCGTCTAGGGTCGCTTCGCTCGATGATGAATTGAAGGAGATCGCAGCGCGGATCGATCACCTCCTCGCCCTCCTCCCTAACGTGCCGCACCCTTCTGTCCCCGTGGGAGTGAAGAAGGAGAAGGTCATCCTGCGGAGCGTCGGCAAGGAGCCCGAGCCGGATTTCCCGGTCAAGCACCACCTTGAGATTGGCGAGGAGAAGGGGATCCTCGACTTCAAGCGCGCGGCGATGATCGCGGGGGCGCGGTTCCCGATGTACGTGGGACTGGGGGCACGCCTGGAGATGGCCCTCATCCAGTTTATGTTCTTCCACCACGTGAGAAACGGCTACACCCCGATCTTTCCCCCGTTCCTTGCGAACGCCGAGAGCTTCTACGTCTCCTCGCAGCTTCCCAAGTTCGCTGATGAGGACTATTACTGTGAGAAGGACAACCTTTACCTCAACCCGACCGCGGAGACCCTGCTGGCGAATCTTCACCGGGGGGAGATCCTCTCAGCGAATGATCTCCCCCTGAATTATGTGGCCTACACCCCGTGTTTCCGCCGCGAGGCCGGGACCTACGGGGAGGAGGAGCGGGGTCTGATCCGCGTGCACCAGTTCAACAAGGTGGAGATGTTCAAGTACACCACGCAGGAGTCATCCTACGAGGAGCTCGAGAATCTGATCGTCGATGCCGAGGGGGTTCTGCAAGCACTGGAGATTCACTATCGGGTCGCCCTCCTCCCGACGCAGGACCTCGCCCAGCAGGCGACAAGACGATCGATCTGGAGGTCTACCTTCCCGGACAGGGGCGTTACTACGAGGTCTCCTCGTGCAGCAATTGCGAGGACTTCCAGGCGCGGCGGGGGAACATGCGCTACCGTCCAGCCGAGGGGGAGAAACCGGTTTACGTTCATACGCTGAACGGGTCGGGTCTCGCGACGACGCGTTTGATGGCCGCGATCCTCGAGAACAACCAGACTCCCGATGGACGGGTGCGCATCCCAAAGGTTTTGCAGGAGATAGTGGGGGAGGAGTTCCTATGAGCGAACCGATGGTCGAGGCCCGTGAACTGACAAAGGTCTTCACGGCGCGCCATAGTGAAGTGCGCGCGGTCGACGGCCTCTCGTTTTCCTGCTACAGTGGGGAGATCTTCGGCCTCCTCGGACCAAACGGTGCCGGGAAGACAACGACCCTGCGCATGCTTGCAACGATCCTCACCCCGACCTCGGGGACGGCGACGATCGCAGGGTTCGATACGAAGACCTCTCCGGGGAAGGTGCGCGAAAGGATCGGATTTCTCGCCACCGAGACCGGTCTTTATGATCGGTTCACCGCGCGGGAGACCTTAAGCTTCTTCGGGCGGATCAACAGGATGACGGAGGAGCAGATCGAAGAACGCACGCGTGAGATCTTCGATCTGCTTGAGCTGAACCAGCTCGCCAATCGGCGTGTGGGGACTTTCTCCACGGGAGAGAAGCAGAAGCTCTCGCTCGCTCGCAGCATCATCCACAATCCGCCGGTCCTCATCTTCGATGAGCCGACCTTCGGATTGGACGTGATGGCCGCGCACGCCGTGGTCGAGTCGATCCGCCTCTTCCGCGGGCAGGGGCGCACGATCCTCCTCTCGACGCATATCATGCGAGTGGCGGAGAAGCTCTGCGATCGGATCGGGATCCTCTACCACGGGCGCTTGTGTGCATTGGGGACCCTTAACGAACTGAAGGAACGGTTCTCGAAAGAGGACCTCGAAGAGGTCTTCTTCGCTGCCGTGAGAGAGCCTCAGATGGGTTGACCCTTCCTTTTGCGGTTGGAACGTGGTATCCTGGTCAGTGTAATATGTTCTTTTAAGGAGGAGATCAAATGGTCAGGAAGGTCGTTACGGTTTTGACAGCGGTCATGATCGCTGTCATCTCGGTCGTCCTGGTGGGGGGACAGACAGACGATGGGTTCCTGTGGTGGGGAACCATGAAGCGATCTACATCTTTGGCGACGGTGCTTTCACCTACGACAACGGGGTGACCGCGGGGAGCGGGAGCGCTGATGATCCGTATATCATCGAGGGGTGGCATATCGACAGCGCCGACGCTGAGTATGGGATCTACATCGATCACACCACGCGGCACTTCATCATCCGCCAGTGTGTGATCGAGCGGGCGAAGGCGGCCGCGATCTGCTTGAACACGGTGAAAAACGGCCGTATCGAGGGCTGTCAACTCATGTCAAACGAGATCGGCGTACACCTCTTGAACTCCGATGCGAACACCCTTGTCAACAACGTGGTGGCGGAGAACCGCTACGGCGTTGTAATGACGATCGGGTCGCGGGGAAACAGGGTATTCGGCAACTCCTTCATCGATAACGGGTTGAGCGGGCTCGACTCCGAGCATCGGAACATGTGGTACGACGGGGCGAGAGGGAACTACTGGAGCGACTACAGCGGCGTGGATCTCGATCACGATGGTGTGGGAGACAGTTCCTATGCGCCCTTACGCGACCGGTATCCCCTTATCTCTCCCCCGGTTGCTTGGACACGCCTTGCACCGGCCGGGCCGGCTTTCTCTGGGCTGCACACCTCGCCCGACGGGATGTTCGTTATTACCTCGCAGACAGAGATCGTCCTGGAATCGCGCGATCGAGGGAGCGGGCTGGCAAGGATCCTCTATTCGATCGATGGGGGAGCGTGGCAGGAGTACACGGCTCCGCTCACCCTGACCGGCCCGGACGGACCGTATCAGGTCTCCTATTACGGGATCGACAACCTGGAGAACGTCGAGGCGGTGACGACGCTCTCCTTCCTCCTCGATAACCACCCTCCGGAGACAATGATCTCGTTCGGCGACCCGAACTATGCAAACGAGGTCGGACAGTGGATCACCTCCAAGACCCCGATCACGCTCGAACTCCTCTCCTCATCGACCTATGGCGAGACGAAGACGTACTTTTCAATCGACAACGGTCGCTGGCGGAGATACAACGGCGCGTTCACCGTCGCTGGGGCCGATGGTCCGCATCTGATCAGCTACTACAGCCAGAACGCATCCGGAAATGCTGAAAGAGTGCAGACGATCACCGTGTTTAAGGACGATGCCCCTCCTACCACAAGGGGGGCGCGACCTCTACCGGGCAGTGCGGGGAGCCCGCTTTCGACAAGCTCCACGGTGCAGGCGAATGCCACTGAGGATAAATCACAGCCCGAGCAGACACCCTCTGAGCAGACGATCGGACCGGCGGAGGTGTCCACTCTACCGGAGAGCGAAGCGGTCGAACCGGCCGATGGGGTGACCCCGCCGCCGGCGGAGGAGCCCCAGGTACAGACCCCCTCGCAGGGGACGGACAGTTAACCTCTCTGTGATGTGGAAGAACGTCCGCCTGCTTTTCTTAAAAGAGATTACCGGAGCGGTGCGTGATCGGCGGACGCTGATCCTCACCATCTTCTTCCCGCTTATCTTCTATCCCCTCATCCTGGCAGTGATGGGACACTTCACTCAAGCGGAAGAGAGACGTATCGAGGCGATCACTCCCACCGTGATCATCGTCGATCGGGCGAGAGACGAGACCTTCCGCGAGCATCTGCGGGCGACGACCGGCTTCTATCCCTTCTTCGATTTCGATGAGGAGCAAGGCCTGGCCGACCTGAAGGACGGCCTCGGCCAGGTGATGATGACGGTCGACAAGGGATCAGGAGGGCCGGGGATTGGCCTGGAGGTGACGCTCTCCTACGATCAGACCGACCAGGTGGCGGTGATGGCGGCGGGGCGCGTGCGCGACTTCCTGCAAGGATACCTGCAGGAGGTCCTGCGCGACAAGCTCGATGCGTTGGGCCTTAATTACGATGAGCTCTCCCCACCGCTCAAGGTGAACGTGGAGGATGTCGCGTCGAGCGAGTCGGTCGGTCGGCTGATCCTGAGCCGCTTGCTCCCGTACTTCATGATCCTGGCGATCCTCACCGGGGCGATGGGTCTCGGAGCGGAGATCACCGCCGGGGAGAAGGAACGCGGCACGATTGCCATCCTCCTCGTCAGCCAGCTCTCGCGCACCGAGATCGTCCTCGGGAAGTTCTTTACCATCCTTACAGTCTCGCTTGTCTCTTCCATCCTCTCGGCGGTGGGGCGTGTTGATCGGGGTTCGCTTCTTCGGGGGAGGCCTCGCCCCGGCCGGGAGCGAAGCAACCTTCTCGTTGAGCCTCTCCTCCTTCGGGTGGATGCTCGTCGTCCTCGTCCCGCTCGCTGTTATCCTGGCTGCGCTTGTGATGATCGTCGGGACCTTCGCCCGCAGCCAGAAGGAGGCGAGCACCTACCTCATGCCGATCTACATGGTGATCGTCCTTGTGGGGCTCGTCTCGATGACCGGCGGAGTCTCCTTTGAAGGAGCGCGCTTCTTAATCCCGATAGCAAACGCGCTCTATGCGTTGCAGGAGATCATCCTTGGCAATCTGCACTTTGCCCACCTGATCTACACCCTGGTGGCGAACGTCCTCTGCGGCGCTCTCTTGATTGCCGCCTCGATCAGGCTCTTCAAACGCGAAGCAGTGCTCTTCCGCAGTTAAGATTGAGGGTTCCTTGTCGTTTCGCCTTCCTCTACCTGGCGGTAGACAGGTGCTGCCGGCACAGGCAGGCAAAACGGCAAAGAGCGAGATTGAGAGATCGGATGATCGAGAGATTGGGGAGTTAGATCACTCAATTGATCTGCGGGGTTCCGAGCACCTGCGCGTGTGTCTTGAACGCGAACCGGTCGGTCATCCCTGCGATGTAGTCGCGCACAATCGGCCGGAGGATCTCCCTTAGCGCGTTCGTGTCTCCCTCCGCTTGCAAGAGGTCGTTGCGTATCGGGCGGGTCGTCTCGGCGGGCAACAGCCGCCAGTCGGCCATGAACGCCTCGAAGAGCTCCCGGATGATCTGTATCCCTCGCTTTCTCATGCGGCGCACCCGGTGATCTTCGTAGAAGTGCTCGTACAGGTAGTCCGCCAGCTCCTGCTTTGCACTCTTCGCCTGCGGGGAGAAATCGACAAGGAGTTCGGGGATCTTCCGCACCTCATCGGGGGAAGCAAGGTGCAGTCGCCGCAGGCGTCGCTTGGTCTGTTCGATGACGTCGGTGACGAGGTATGGGATCACGTGGCGGAACCAGGGGCGTCCATCGCTCCCTGGGGAGAGGCGGTGCGCGATCGTCAGATTCCGCAACTCCTCTTCTTTCAAGATCCCGGAGCGCAGACCGTCGTCGAGGTCGTGGCTGATGAAAGCGGTCGGATCGGCGATGTTGATCACCTGTGCCTCTAAGGAAGGCATCACCCCCGGTTCAAGGTGACGGAAGCGGTTCGCAGCGAGCTCGGTCTTCCACACGACGTGCTTCAGGATCCCCTCGCGCACCTCAAAGGTGAGGTTCAACCCGGGATGCCCCAGGTCGGTGTAGGTGTCCTCCAGCTCCTCTACCACCCGCACCCCCTGCTCGTAGTGGCGGAACCCTCCTGGGAGGAGGTCGTTCAGTGCGTCCTCCCCGGAGTGGCCGAATGGGGTGTGTCCAAGGTCGTGCCCGAGGGCGATCGCCCGGTGAGATCTGGGTTCAGCCCGAGCGCTCGTGCGATCGTCTCCCCGATCTGCCACACCTCTAACGAATGGGTGAGTCGGGTGCGGTAGTGATCCCCCTCGTGGTTGACGAAGACCTGTGTCTTGTACTCCAGGCGGCGGAAGGCTTTGCAATGGATGATCCGGTCACGGTCGCGCTGAAAAGAGGTGCGAACCGGGTCCTCCTCGATGGGGTAGGTCCGGCCTCGCGATGCCAGACTTCTTACGGCATAGGGGGCGAGGTCGTGCGCCTCGCGTGCTTCGAGTTCCTCACGGACGGTGCTCATACCCTCTGCCCTCGGCTGTAGCGCTTCAGCGCCTCTTGCGTGCGGCGGCGCTCGTCCTCCTCGCGCAGCTTACGGCGCTTGTCGTAGGTCTTCTTGCCGCGAGCGAGGCCGAGCTCGACCTTGGCATAACCGCCCTTGAAGTAAACGCGGAGTGGGATGAGGGTGTAGCCGCGTTCCTTGGTCTTGGTCGCGAGGCGGTTGATCTCTCGGCGATGGAGGAGGAGGAGGCGGCTGCGGACGGGATCGGCATTGTAAATCGATCCTTCCTTGTACGGGGCGATGTGGACCCCCTGCAGGATCGCCTCGCCGTTGCGGATGACAGCGTACCCATCTGCAAGCGAGCAGTGCCCCCCACGGAGGCTCTTCACCTCCGTACCGGAGAGGACGAGCCCCGCTTCGTATGTCTCCTCGATCTCGTACTCGTGCCGCGCCTTGCGGTTCGTCGCCACCGTCTTAATCTCCATAAAGATAAGGCTATCGCAAGCTTCTACGTTGCGCAAGCAGGAACGGATCGCTAGGATGGGCCTTATGAAAGTTCACGTTGGAACGAGGAACTCACTCAAGGTGAGGGCCGTCCGCGAGGAGTTCGCCGCGGTCTTCGCCGGTGATGATCTGGAGGTGATCGGAGTCGCCGTGGACGGTGGCGTGCCTCCGCAGCCGTTTGACGATGAGGTTGTCCTTGGCGCGATCACCCGTGCGCGCGGTGCCCTTCGTGAGGCGGATTACGGTGTCGGGATCGAGGCGGGGCTCGTTCGCTTTCCAGGGTACGACGGGTACTTGAGCGTCCAGTTCTGCGCCGTCATCGATCGGTCTGGAAGGCTGACCGTGGGGCACGGTCCAGGGTACGCGCTCCCGCAGGACGTGCTCGATCGTCTTATGGAGGGATCGACCCTGAACCGCGAGATGAGCCGCCTCTCCGGGATCCCCGATATCAAGGAGAAGATTGGCGCGATCGGAGTTCTCTCCGGCGGGCGGATCGACCGGCTCAGCATCACCCGTGAGGCCGTCCTGATGGCGCTCATTCCCCGGAATAAAGAAATTCCTTAGTCCAAGGGCCAAAGTCTGGCGTCGAGAGCCCGGCAAAAGACGGTGACGAGTGATGAGAAAGAGTGAGGAATGTCAATGCTACAAGCTGATAGCTGATGGCTGATAGCTGATAGCGTCTTCGCATCTTACAGTGAGCAAGAGCGAGAGAAGAGAGCTCTATCATTTGCGGGCAGAAGCCGTTACCAACTCCTGTCTGCCTCGCCGGCACAGGCAGGCAAAACGGCAAAGAGCCTAATTTCATGATGCTTGGAGGAGGAGTATGGTCAAGAATGCGACCCCTCTTTAACAGCGAAGTGCTTATAGTGGATCGACGAGGATCTTGCGTGCCACTCCGCGCCCGAGAGCGATCCGGCTCCCGTGCACCTCAATCAGAACCGGGCCGCGGAACGCTCCCGATCCGGCCACGACGATGGTATCCCCGGAATGGATCCCCATCTGTTCGAGATTGAGACGGAGCCCTCTTCCTCCCTGTACCGCAACGACACGCGCTCGCTCGCCGAAACGCAACTGATCCAGGGTCATCGCACTCCCTTTGTGGCCGCTATGAAGTGATCCCTCTTCTTGCAAATCATTTCCAATCGAACTATACCCGTCCCTCCCTTCTTTATCAAGAAGCGGAGACCTCAAGAAAGGGAGATGAACCCGGTTTCCAACTCAAGTATACTCTCACCGGACGAATGAGAGGATTCCCTGTCGTTTCGCCTGCCTCTACCTGGCGGTAGACAGGTGCTGCAGGCACAGGCAGGCAAAACGGCAAAGAGCTAATGCGAGAGAGGTGATAGGGGAAATGATGCAACCGGCAGAGGTGGCACGAGGGGCGATGGCGGCTTGCGAAGCGCTTGAGAGCTTCACCGCGACCCAGATCATCACAGCGGGGGCGATCCACGCCGAGGCGCGGGTACGGTACAAGCGGCCGGGGATGATCACGGTAGAGTACCACAGCTACCAGGATCCACTCACCGAGTTCGAGGAGCGCTACACCGGCGGTGCGGAGTTCATCGCGGATGAGCTTATCGGAATGCAATTTATCCATAAAGGGCAGAGCACGTGGATCTATGATACCAAGAACAACGTTGCCATCCGCAAGCCAGGCAGGGTTCTCTACTCTCCGCTTCGTGGGGAGAACGCCATCGCTGAGATCGGTTTCCTGCGCAGCCTCACGCGTGACTTCCTGCTGCGGGACAAGGGAGAGGAGGAGGTCTTCGGCCGATCCGCCCGCCTCCTGGGGTTGAAGCCGAAGACACGCCGGCGAACACTCCTCCTCAAAGAGGAACTCTTCCCGGTTAAGCGCGCGACAGTGGCCTTCGACCAGGAGACGCTCTTCCCTCTCCGGATCGTGTTCTATCCCGCCGCTGGCTCGGCCCTGTTCTATCTTGTGGGGCCGTCGACCCCGATCACCATCGAATACAAGGACATTCTCCTCAACACGGTCGATGAGGCAAGGTTCACCTTCACCCCGCCCGAGGGGACGCGCGTCTTTACCGAGGAGATCCTCACGCAAGAGGCGCTCTCGGAGAAGGTCCCGTTCGCTCTCCCCCTTGCAGCGTTGAAAGAGAGAGCCGGGTACGAACTTTACGGCGGGCGAGCGACGGTGACACTGAACGAGAAGAATGATCGTGCCTACGCCCGCCTCGCTCTAGTCCCGTCCGCAGCAGAAGGTGACAAGAACGAGTCCGCCCTCTCGCTCCGGGTGGGGAACTACCTCTCGTTGAACATGAACCGCCGCCGTGCGCTCATCGCTGAGAACGGCGAACCACTATCCTTGGTGAAGTCGAGGCGCGGTTCCTCGACCGAGGGGAGATGCTGAAAGGAGATCTCCCCGCGGGGATGGAGCGATCGATCATGGAGATCTCTTGGGAGCACGATGGGGTCTACTGGTTCCTCCTCGGCGATGGTCTGGAGAAGGAGGCCCTGATCGCTGCGGCGAATACCCTTGTCCATCCGCCGAAGGAGGAACCAGCCGTAGAGGAGGACTCTGCGAAGTCTGGTGCTTAGATCCGCAGCAGGAGTTGCGTCACCTCTTCCGTATCGAGGGAGATCTTCATCAACCGGTAGGTATCCTCGCCGGCCTCGGTCGCAAAACCCAACGTTGCATCGTCGATCCAGAAGAGGGTCGCACGCCGCTCTCCCCGGTCGACCTCACCCCTGCAAGGTCTATGAGACGCTCCTCATGCAGGAGGGTGAGTCTCCCGTGTCAAACGCGGGTTAACGAGTGTGATCGCGCGTGGCAAGAACACGCAACGCGGCTTCGTTTCCTTGTTGGTTTGCCAAGCTGAGGTCCCGGTCTTCGAGGTAGGAGACGACGAACCCAGCGGCGAAGGCATCACCGGCACCTGTCGTGTCGATGCCCGCGATCCGTCCGCCCGCGCACCGGGCACGCTCCCCTCTGCACCAGGCGAGGGATCCCTCTTCACCTAAGGTCAGGGCTCCCATGGGGAACCTCACGGCGAGGGTAGCGACGATCGCCTCTTCGTTCTCTTCTCCTGCTAGGACCTCCCCTCAGCGAGGTTGGGAAAGATAAGGTCCGCTGCAGCGATCTCAGCGAGGAAGGCGGGTACGCCGAATGAGCGGATCAGGTTCGCCGGCGGGGGATCGATCGAGATCGTGAGCTCCAAGGAACGCGCGATCTCGATCGCTCTGTGCGCCGCCTCCCGCTGAGAGGTGGAGAGGAGGCTGTAACCGGAGATGTGAACGTGATCGGCATCGCGGAAGAGATCTTCTCTGATCCAGGATGGATCGAGGCCGTCGTTCGCCCCACGCGAGCAGAGGATCGTCTTTCCGTTCTTGTTTACCAAGGAGATGATCGTTCCGCTCCGACGATCGACGCGTTTGATCTGCACCTCGATCCCCTGATCCTCGAGGGAGCGAATGAGGAGATCCCCCACAAGGTCTCCTCCCACGCAGCCGATGAACGTCACCCTCGCCCCGGCCCGTGCAGCGGCACGGGCGAAGTTCCCCGCTGAGCCGCCGGGTTCCACCTGGATCTGACTCCTCACCTCACCCCCTACGGGGAGCACCTCCGGGGAGAGCTGCGAGGACGTCGAGGTTGAGATCCCCCAGGACGACGATCCGGCTCATTCGTCCATTCGTAGCCCGGCGATCGCCTCAGCGAGGGATCGCACCCGTTCCGGGTCGACCGGTGCCTCGACAGCCCCCTTCTCTTTGAGTGCGGTCCCGACGTGAACCCGTCCGCATCGCGGTAGGTGAAGAGGTTATCGATCCGGACACCGCTTCCGACGAAGACCGGGAGAGGGGAGACCTGCTTCACCGCCTGCAGAGCCTCCGGAGGGGTCCGCTTTCCCGTCCCGATTCCGGAGACGATCAGGCCGTCGGGGTGATTGCGTGTCGCATCGAGGGCGGCCTCCTCGATCGTCGTCAGGTGAGCGGCGTGCTTGACGTGTATGTCGGCGAAGATCTTTATCTTTCCACCGAGTCGCCTTCTCAATTCGAGGAGGGGGCGGGCCTCCCCCTCGATCACTCCCTGATCGGTGAAGGCCGTCCCGCAGAAGACATTCACGCGGATGAAGGAAGCGCCGGTCGCTGCGGCGATCGCCAGTGCCGCCAGCCCGTCGTTTCTGAGCACGTTCACTCCAACAGGGATGCGCGATCGCTTCACAATCTCCTGCAGGATCACCGTCATCACGGTGATCGTCTCCCTGGGAGCGAGCTTGGCGAACGGGGCATCCCCGATGTTCTCCACGATCGTGGCATCGGCCCCACCCGTCTCCAGGACATCAAGATCGCGCAGGGCGGCGGTGAGGATCGAGGAGATCGGCTCCCCTTCATAGCGAGGACTCCCGGGAAGTGGCGGGAGGTGGATCATCCCGATAAACGGCTTCTCACTTTTGAACGGTTCCATAGTTCCGTAACTATATCCCTCCTTGCAGCAGGATGACAAGGTAGGGGTGTGGGAAACGCTTTCCCCTTCACGATCCGGCAGGCTAACCTCGCCTTGAACGAACGGCGTTTCTTGTATACCCTTCCTTGGTGTTACGAATTCTCCAGAGGTGTTACCGGTATGGGAAAGATCGTTCGCTTTAGCGTCTCGATCGAGGAGGAACTCCTTTCGTCCTTCGATGGACTCATCCGTGAACGCGGCTACCAGACCCGTTCGGAGGCGATCCGCGACGCCATCCGCCGTCAGTTGATCCATCAGGAGTGGGAGGCGGGGGAGGAGGTCGCTGGGGTGATCACCCTTCTCTACGATCATCACCGGCCGGGCCTCTCCGAGGCGTTGACACAGATTCAACACCATGCCCTGCCCGAGGTGATCTCTAGTACGCATGTCCACCTGGACGGGTCGAACTGCCTGGAGTTCATCGCTGTCAAGGGGGAGTCGCAGGCGATCAAGACTCTTGCCGACCGGCTGATAAGTTTGAAAGGGGTGAAGCACGGAGAGCTTACCGCGACATCGACTGGGAAGAAGCTTGCCTAATCGCTTAAGGAGGGTACATTGAAGAGACTGTCTATCATCGGCGTTCTGCTGTTGGTCGTTGTGACCGTGGGGTTCGGACTCTCTGCGAAACCGACCGTTGTGGTGACCCATGCCGTATTGGGAGAGTTCACCGCAGCCGTTGGAGGCGACCTCATCGAGGTTGTTACCATCATCCCATCGGGGTTCTGCCCGGCCCACTACGACCTGCGGCCGAGCGACATCGCAGCGGTCAGCAACGCCTCGCTCGTGATCTACTCAGGATTTGAACCATGGATGAATACCCTGATCGAGTCGGTTGGGGATGCTTCCCATCCGGCGCAGACCGTGCAACTTCCGGGTCCCTGGAACCGGCCGGACGACGCGGCGGCCAAGGTCGACGCGATCGCCGCAGCGTTGAGCGATCTTCTCCCCGAGGAAGGGCCAACCTTCGCGGAGAACGCAACGGCGTACGAAGAGAGCCTTGCTTCCCTTACTGCAGCGCTGAAGGAGGAGGCCGATCGTCTCGACGTTGGGAGTATCCCCGTCATCTCCATGGCTTGGCAGGCTGCATTTGTCTCCTGGCTCGGGTTCGACGTCGTGGCGACCTACGGGGTGCCGGAGAACCTCTCCCTCAGAGATCTTGTCGAGCTGGCGCAGGTAGGGAAAGAGAAGGGGGCGCTCCTTGTGATCGACAACCTCCAGAGTGGGGTGAACTTCGGGGCGAAGCTCGCCCGCGAGATCGGTGCGATCCACGTGGTGCTCACGAACTTCCCCGGGGCGATGCCGGCGACAGCGACGGTCCCGGAGATGTTTAAGGCGAACGCCGAGTCACTATTCTCGGCCCTGGAGACGGTACACTAGGAGGTAAGAGGTTGGAGACGCTATGCATTGACCCTAAGGCGGTCGACCTTGATCGGATGATCGAGCGCGGGATCCATCTGCACGGACACCGCGGCCCGTTCCTGATTGCAGGGATCCGTATGGGCCTCCTCGCCCTCGAACTCCTTGAGAGCCCCGGCTACTTCGGGATCGAGGCCGAATCGGAGACCGGGACCATAACTCCCCTCTCCTGTCTTACCGACGGGGTCCAGATCGGAAGCGGTTGCACCACGGGGAAGGGAAACCTCCGTGTGACCGGGGAACGGCGTCCACGGGTGCATTTCTCAACCAAGGACGGCCGCAAGGTCACGATCGAGCTGCGTCCGAATGTGATGCAGGAGTTCCGCGAGGGCGAGATCAACGAGCAGAGCGAACGGACGCAGCGCCGGCCGCTTGAGGAGCTTTTCACGTGGAGAATATGGCCGTAGAACTGAAGAACGTTTCCGCCGTTTATGAGGGGGAACGGATCCCGGCCCTCCACGGGATCGACCTTGCAGTGAAGTCGGGAGAGCTCATCGCGATCGTCGGGCCGAACGGCGCGGGGAAGACGACGCTCCTTGAGGTGATAAACGGCCTCCTTCCGATCACCTCTGGAGAGGTACGCGTGCTAGGAGAGCCGGTCGATCGCTCGAGCCACCGCCTGCGACAAAAGATCGCCTACCTCCCGCAGGACCTCTTCTTCGACCCTTCAACCCCGTTTCTGACGCGGGATGTGGTCCTGATGGCGCGCTTCGCGAAGATCGGCCCTTTTCGTCTTCCTGCTCGGATCGACACGCGCCTCGCTCGTGAAGCGATCGCTGCTGTGGGGATCAGTGAACTCGCCGCAAGACCGATCGGTCGCCTCTCCGGGGGACAGCAGCGGAAGGCCCTGCTCGCACGGGTCCTCGCTAAAGAGCCGCAGGTCCTGCTCCTCGATGAGCCGACGACCAACCTCGACCCTGAGTCCAAAGAGGAGATCTCCCGGCTCATCCTTGAGATCCAGCGCGACCTCTCGCTCACAACCCTCGTCGTCAGTCACGAACCCGGTCCCCTGCTCGAGGCGGCCGGCCGCGTCCTCACCCTGGTCGGGGGAGGTTCCTCCCCGATTCCTCTGCGTGGAGCGCGTTTGAGCAGATGCGCGGAGTACCGCAGGAGGTATAACGGATGTTCGGGCTGCCGATGGCGATCATCCTGCCGACGCTCCTGGGGAGCCTCCTCGCCGGGATGTTGTGCAGCTTGCTTGGGGTCTTTGTGGTGCGGATGAACCTCTCCTCCCTCGGCTTTGCCATGTCGCACGCCGCGTTTGCCGGGGCGGCGTTGGGCTGATGGTATCTGTGTTGGACCCACTGTGGATGGCGATCCTGTTCGCTGTGGGAACCGCAGCGATCCTCGGCCCCCTCTCCGAGGCCTCCCGGATGAAGGAGGACGCGATCGTCGGGGCGATCTTCCCGCTGATGATGGCCCTCGGCCTGATCTTCATCAACCGCGCCCCCAGCGCTGCGATCGGGAGCGGAGCCCTCTCCCTCCTTTGGGGGAGCATCCTCGGGATCACCATGGACGACGTGATCAAGCTCGCCGTGCTCGCCGCAGTGGTGCTGATCGTCCTTATCGGGTTTTATAAGGAGTTTCTTGCGATCCTCCTCGACCGCAAGCTCGCCGCCGCCTCCGGGATCAACGTGCGGTTCTACACTTACCTGGTTCTGTTTCTCACCGCACTTGCCGTCGCCCTCTCCCTGCGCATCACCGGCGGGCTTCTGATCTACACCCTGATGATCCCTCCCCGCCTCGGCGGCTATCAACTCCTAGTTTCTTGCGATCCTCCTCGACCGCAAGCTCGCCGCCGCCTCCGGGATCAACGTGCGGTTCTACACTTACCTGGTTCTGTTTCTCACCGCACTTGCCG
>LZCG01000062.1_pt1 | contig 20063 bp, 22 predicted proteins | sample 768541 | NCBI WGS metagenome assembly LZCG01 (sample SAMN05200874, study PRJNA324366) | oil field metagenome | isolation source: sample BH-FW-1 from oil reservoir | place: India: Bombay High | collected 2015-07-11
TATTATAGCACAGATGTTTCAGATTTTCTCTTCACGAATCAACCAATTCATTGGTTCTAAGAAGAAAAGCCTTGTAATAAACGCCTTTATATCGAGGACACAAGTTTATTTTTACATCTATTGCTCTATACTTTAACGCATCTCCTCTTTTTATATCAATTATGACCTCTTTTCCTATTATAGCACAGATGTTTCAGATTTTCTCTTCACGAATCAACCAATTCATTGGTTCTAAGAAGAAAAGCCTTGTAATAAACGCCTTTATATCGAGGACTTTATTCGTTTTATTGCCCATTTTCATATTTTTTGATGTGAGATCTGAGTATATTATGTTAATTATTATTCTTTTATTTTCTTTTTTGGAACATTCGTGGGCAACACTTGGACGGTTTTAATTAGAAGCGTAGTTCCTTTTGAACAAAGAGGTAAATATTTCGGACTTCGTAATATATTCGCTTCCATAACTGGTATAATTATGTTGTATCTTTATTCAATGTTTTTAGAATTTCCAAACTTTAAAACAGGGTTGTTGCTGGTTACAAGTTTTATGGCAATTTTCTCTGTTCTTTCAGCTTTTTTGTTAGTGAAACATGAATTTCCTGAAGAAAGCGAAAAAATTTCTTCCGTTAACTTAAACATTTTTACTCCCTTTAAAGATAGAAACTTTAAAAATTTTCTCTTATTTATGTTTGTTTGGAGTTTTGCCATAGAATTTGTAAGGCCTTATTTTGCTTATTATGAAGTCGCGATTCTGAATATAAATTATCAATTCCTTGGGAATATGGGAATAATTACTAGCGTTATCTCTATTTTTTTGTATTTGTTTTATGGTATAGTGGCAGACAGGTTTGGCAGCAAAAACGTTCTAAGCTTGGGAATTTTGTTGTCAACTTTTAGCCCAATGATGTACTTTTTAATGAATGAAAGTAATTATAGGAGTATTTTATTATTAAATGCAATTTTTGCGGCGTTCGCTTGGTCGGCGATAAATTTAGCCATTTTCAACTTACTCTTAGAAATATCCAAAGAACCATCCGAAAATTATATACGCTGCCAACTCCTTTCGTTGCAGGTATTGCCGCTATTTTCGGCTCGTTGAGTGGGGGTTTTTTAGCAAACCATCTCGAAAATATAGAAATCAATTTTATGGGGGACCCCTATCATGGGATTCAATTAATTTTTATTATAGGGTTCGTATTAAGAATCATATCTGTTATTCTATTAACTGAAGTTGAGGCAATGGAAAAGCCCATCAGATATAAAGGAATATTCTCCCCCGAGGCAGCATTGTTTAAAAGAAGAGAAATCAATTTTCCCTTTGATTTTTTCCGAAGGAACGGTAAGAAAGTCAAAAAAAATGAACTTCCCCTTTCAGCTGATTTAGAAAAGGAAGAAAAGAGTCAAGTGGTTCCAGAAGTTCCAGAAGAGGGAAAGAGTCAAGTAGTTCCAAATAACAATAAAGAATAAAATGAACCTTAGGTCTTTTCCTTAAATGGGGAGAGTTACTATTTCATAAAAAATTTAGGAGGTTGCCTTAATGGATATTGGAAAAAGATATATGCCGCACGAACTTGAAAATAAATGGTATAAGCTTTGGGAAGAAAACCATTCCTTTGAACCAAAGCCAGGGAATGGTAAGTTTAGTATAGTCATTCCTCCTCCAAATATTACAGGAAGAATACACATTGGTCATGCTTTGAATATCGTTCTTCAAGATATCTCCGTGAGATATAATAGAATGAAAGGTAAAGAAACAGTTTGGATACCCGGAGAAGATCATGCGGGTATAGCCACACAACATGTTGTTGAAAAATATCTTTTAAAAGAAGAAGGTAAAAGAAGAGAAGATTATACTAGAGAAGAATTTTTAAAATCACTTGGGATTGGGCAAACAAATATCGTAATCACATACGTGAACAGATAAAAGCATTGGCAGCTTCTGTCGACTGGAGCAGAGAAAGATTCACTTTAGATGAAGGACTCAACCAAGCGGTAAGAAAGGTCTTTGTGTCCTTGTACAACGATGGTTTAATATACAAAGGAAAGTATATAGTAAATTGGTGTCCTTCCTGCGGAACCGTTTTGGCAGACGACGAAGTTGAGCACAGTGAAGAAAAAGGCAAGCTTTGGTATATAAAATATCCTTTGGAAAATACTCAAAACTATGTAACTGTCGCAACTACCAGACCTGAAACTATGTTAGGAGATACAGCACTGGCTGTTAATCCTTCAGATGAAAGGTATAAAGATTTAATCGGTGAAACGGCTATTTTACCAATTGTTGGTAGGAAATTGAAAATTATAGCCGATCCTTACGTAGATACAAACTTTGGTACAGGTGTCGTCAAGGTTACCCCCGCCCATGATCCAAATGATTACCAAATTGGTTTAAGGCATGACTTGGAAAGAATACAAATTATAGATGAAAATGCAAAAATAAACGAAAATGGTGGAAAGTACGCAGGATTAGACAGGTATATAGCCAGAGAAAGAATAGTCGAGGACTTGAAGAAAGAGGGATTATTAGAAAAAGAGGAAGATTATACTCATTCTGTAGGTCATTGTTACAGATGTGATACCGTTATAGAACCTCTCCTTTTAGATCAATGGTTTGTTAAAATGAAACCCTTAGCAGAAAAAGCTATACAAGTGGTTGAAAATGATGAAATAAAATTTTACCCTGAAAGATGGAAGAAAGTGTATCTCAACTGGATGTATGAAATAAGGGATTGGTGTATATCAAGACAACTATGGTGGGGTCATAGAATCCCCGTTTGGTATTGCCAAAATTGTGGACATGTCAACGTATCCGTGGAAGACGTTAAAAAGTGTGAAAAATGCGGATCCACGGATTTAAAACAAGATGAGGATGTACTTGATACCTGGTTTTCTTCTGCTCTTTGGCCCTTTTCTACACTAGGGTGGCCTGAAGAAACGGAAGATCTTAAAAGGTTTTATCCAACCGATTTGTTAGTTACTGGATTTGACATAATCTTTTTTTGGGTTGCAAGAATGATAATGATGGGGGAAAAGTTCATGGGCGAGAAGCCCTTTCATGATGTGTACCTGCACCAACTAGTAAGGGACAAATATGGAAGAAAGATGTCTAAATCGTTGGGCAACGGTGTAGATCCCTTAGAAGTAATTAACGAATACGGGACAGATCCGGTTAGATTTACTTTAGCGGTTTTAGCTGCTCAAGGAAGAGATATTAAATTGGATGTTGGTTCATTTGATGCCTACAGAAGGTTTGCAAATAAAATATGGAACGCTACTAGATTTGTACTTTTAAACATGGAAGACCACGAGAAAATCGAACTTAAAGAAGAAGATTTGAAAATCGAGGACAAATGGATTTTAAGTAGATTGAATTCTACAATACTAGAAATCTCGAAAGATTTAGAAGATTACAACTACGATCAAGCTGCAAGAAAACTGTACGATTTTTTCTGGAATGAATTATGTGATTGGTATATAGAAGCCTCAAAAAATAGGTTAAATTCGAGTGGTAACGATAAATTGATAGTACAAAACGTTATCTTGCAAGTCTTTGATTCTTCATTACGCTTATTACATCCTTTTATGCCTTATATATCAGAAGAACTATGGCAAAAATTGCCTATTGAAAAAGATTCTGAGTTACTGATAAGCGCCAAATGGCCAGAGTATAACGAGAATAATATTTATCCTGAAGCTGAAAAAGTATTTTCAAAGGTTATGGAGTTAGTAAGTGGTATAAGGAACGTTAAAGCCGAAATGGACATACCCCAAACACAAGAGGTTGAAGTGAAATACAAAATTGTAGCAAAAAATGACGATTTTATAGAAGAAAAACATAAAAACTAATTGAACATTTAGCTTTTTTGAAAGGTATAACTCAAACCGAAGTGAAACCGGCAAAATCTGCCACTGCTTATGTAGATGAAAGTGTAGAAGTTTACATACCTTTAGGCGAATATATAGACGTTGATACAGAAAAACAAAGATTAACAAAAAAATTGGAAAAGCTATCAAAAGATATAGAACTGTATAATAAAAAATTATCGAATAAAAATTTTGTTGAAAAGGCCGATCCAGATGTAGTAGAAAAAACTAAAGAAGATTTGAAGGAAAGTGAGAAAAAATATCAAAAATTACAAGCACTCTTAAAGGAGCTTAGTTAGATGGAATTTACCAATTTAGTTGACTATCTTTATCAAAGAGGAGCAGCAAATTTCAAAGTAAAGTTGGGTCTAGAAAGGATAGATGAATTAAGTAAACGCATTGGAAGTCCACAGAACACGTTCAAAAGTATACACATTACAGGTACCAATGGAAAAGGAAGTGTTACCAGTGCGATTTCACGGATTTTAAGGTTAAATGGAATGAAAGTTGGGACCTTTATATCCCCACATTTGGTTTCATTAACAGAGAGAATAAAAGTGAATGGAGAAAACATTTCTGAAAGAGAATTTGTGGAGATATATAATGAAATTGAAGAAGAAGTAAAAACAATGGATCTGAAAGGTGAAGAATATGCCCCGTCATTCTTTGAAATCACAACAGCTATGGCTTTTAAGTATTTTGAAAAGCAAAAAGTTGATGTAGGCGTTTTTGAAGTAGGGTTAGGTGGAAGATTGGATGCTACTAATATTATTAATTCCGACGTTTCAGTCATAACCTCTATATCTAAAGACCATACCAAAACTTTAGGCGATACTCTTGAAGCTATAGCTTACGAAAAAGCCGGTATCATTAAGAAAAACAATTTTTTGGTATTGGGAAATATAGACGAAAGCCCTAAAAAAGTTATCCTAAATAAAGCTAAAGAAGTCAATGCAGAAAAGATTTATGAACATGGGAAAGATTTTTATTCTATCAACCATAGATATTTTATTAACAATAATATGTTAGATTATCAAGGACTCAATTATGAAATTAAAGATCTGATTTTTGGTGCAAACGGGTCATTTCAGATGGAAAATGTTACAACATCTTTGGCTGCAACAGAGGCGTTCATGCAAAAATTCGGGAAAACTTTGTCTATCGAAAAAGTCCGAGAAGCCATGGAAAAATTCTTTTGGGAAGGAAGGTTTGAGTACACAGAAATAAACGGTAAAAAGATAGTTTTCGACGGTGCACACAATTTTGCCGCTGCCCAGCAATTAGAAAAAAGTGTCAATCTTTACTTTCCTACTCAGAAGAAAATTGCCCTGATTGGGATATTGGACGATAAAGACTACGAAAAAATGTCTCAAATTTTTGCTTCGGTATTTGATAAAATTATTGTAACATCGGTTCCTTCTGAAAGGGGAAGACATCCTGAATTAATATATAAAGAATTTAAAAGCATACTAAAAATGTTGAGTTTATAAAAGACCCTTCAGAAGGCTTCAATAAACTTTTATCAGAAAAAAGCGATATTTATTTTGTCACGGGTTCTTTGTATCTACTTGGAAAAATGAAAGAATTAATGTCCACTAATCTAGTGGCATTGTAGATATCTTTTATTGAGGTATATAATATGATAAGAAAAATTAACGCAACAATTGAAGATTTTGAGGACGAAAAAGTTCTAATTAAAATTGGAGCTTTAACTTTGGAAGCTTATCCTTCGTTGAACGTTATAAGATACTTTAAAAAAGGTGACCAATACGAATTCTTCGCTTCCCTAGAAATAAGTGAATGGAACACATCACTTTATATTTTTAAAGATAAAATAGAAAGAGATGTTTTTGAAAGTTTAAAGAAAGTTTCAAAAATCGGACCAAGAATTGCATCAAAAATCCTTAGAAAAACGGATGCAGAAGAATTTATACAGATGATAAACTCACAGGACACTGCTCTTCTTTCAAGCTTACCTGGCATAGGTAAGAAAACAGCAGAAAGACTAATATCTGAACTTTCCGATTCTTTCAGGGTCTTTTCAGCTGGGGCTGGCACTCAATCGTATGGAAATAATAACGTAAAAGAAGCTATAGAAGCTTTAGAAACTCTTGGATTTCAAAGATATGAAATTATGAAGGTCATAAGCCAACTTGACTTAGAAGAACTGAAAACAGAAGAGATAATTAAAGAATGCCTTACAAGGCTGTAGCTATTTCCTTGTAGGTGAGCTAGAAAGGAGGAGGTAGATATAAAAGTATTAATACTTGCCGCTGGGCAAGGAAAACGAATGAAATCAAAGATCCCAAAAGTTGCACATAAAATTCTCGATAAACCAATGATAAATTGGGTTATCGATGTTGCAAAAGAGATAACCGACGAAATCGGGATAGTTCTAGGAAATGGTAAAGATCTAGTAAAAGAATTGTTGGATGAAAATGTTAAAATTTTTGAGCAAAAAGAAAGATTGGGAACGGGTCACGCTGTTCTCTGTGCTGAACAATTTCTCGATGATAACGATATCTTGATACTTTACGGCGACGTGCCTTTTATTTCTTACCATACCCTGAATACTCTCGTTGAAAAACATCTAAAAGATGATAACAGTTCGACTATTCTATCAGTAAGACTAGAGGATCCAACTGGTTATGGACGCATAATAAAAAACGAAGATAAATTTGTTAAAATAGTAGAAGAGAAGGATGCTAATCCTTCCGAAAAGCAAATAAAAGAAGTTTATACAGGTATTGCTGTTTACAAAGGAGAACAATTAAAAAAAGCCTTACACCATATCACCCCACAAAATGCCCAAGGAGAATATTATTTGACCGATGTTTTTGAGCATATGGAAAAAGTTGGTGTGGTAGAATTAGAAAATGAAATAGAAGTTATGGGCATAAACGATAGGATACAGTTAGCAGAGGCTGAAAAAAAGATAAGAAAAGAAATTTTAAAGAAACACATGTTAAATGGAGTTACAATACAGGATCCAGATTCCACATACATCTCCGCCGATGTAAGTATTGGCCCTGATACAATAATTTATCCTCAAACATTTATATATGGAAAAACGACCATTGGCGAAGATTGTGAAATAGGTCCACTAACGAGGATCAAAGATTGTATCATAGAAGATAAGGTGAAAATAATTCGATCAGAATGCGAATTAAGTAGAATACAAAAAAATGTTTCAATAGGTCCTTTTCAAGGCTGAGAGAAGGAACAGAATTACAAGAAAACGTTAAAATAGGCAATTTTGTTGAAACTAAGAAAACGAAGATATCCTGCAACAGCAAAGCACAACATTTAACTTATTTGGGCGACACTTATGTTGGAAAAGATGTAAATGTTGGTGCAGGGACTATAACATGTAACTATGATGGTAAGAAAAAGAACAAGACCTTTATAGATGATGGAGCCTTCATTGGAAGTAACACCTCTTTAGTTGCACCTGTTAATGTTGGTAAAAATTCTCTTATTGGAGCGGGTTCTGTAATAACAAAAGATGTGCCAGATAATGCTTTAGCTTTAGCAAGATCACATCAAATAAACAAAGAAAATTGGGTGTTAAAAAGGAATTCAGAAAATGTTGAGAAGGGAGTATAAAGATGCCAACTAACGAGAATCAATTCAAGGTATTTGCAGGAAATTCTAACCCTCCTTTGGCAAAAAAAATCGTAGAATACATGGGTACAAGATTGGGGGACTGTGAGGTATCAACTTTTGCAGATGGTGAAGTAAACGTAAAAATTAACGAAACAGTCAGAGGATTCGACGTATACATAATTCAATCCATAGCCCCTCCCGTCAATAATAATATCATGGAGTTATTGATAATGATAGATGCCTTAAGAAGGGCTTCAGCTGCATCTATATCTGCTATAATTCCATACTTTGGGTATGCTCGTCAAGATAGAAAAGCAAGGGGTAGGGATCCAATCACTGCAAAGCTTGTCGCTAACTTAATTACAACCGCGGGAGCGACAAGGGTAGTGACAATAGATCTTCATGCCGAGCAAATCCAAGGGTTCTTTGATATACCAGTTGATAACCTTTGGAGCTTTCCTATTTTCTCAAGATATTTTTTAGAAGAAATGAAATTGACACAAAACGAAACCGTGGTAGTTTCCCCAGATGTTGGTGGGGTAAAAAGAGCTAGAAAGTTTGCCCAAAAACTAGGTTGTTCTCTAGCCATTCTAGACAAAAGGAGGCCGAAAGATAACGTTGCAGAAGTAATCAACGTAATAGGAGAAGTAGAAGGGTCCAATTGTATAATATTTGATGATATAATAGATACCGGTGGATCCCTTGTAGCTGCTGCTGAAACTCTACATAATAAAGGTGCAAAAAAGATTATTGCCGCAGCCACACATGTATATTCTCACTCAATGCTATTGAAAAATTGCAAAATTCAAGTATTGATAAAATAATTGTTACAGATACAATATATCATAAAGAATTGCCTGACAAATTTGTGGAACTTAAATCCTCTGAACTTTTGGGAGAAGCGATAGTCAGAATAAGAAAGAATTTATCTGTTAGTATACTTTTCAGATAATTAACGGTTGGGAAGCTAGGCAAAAGGATTATTTTCTTTTCCTTATGGGTGGGGAGCGGGGCGAAGGGGCGCTATATATAACGTTTTTGGAGATATTAATAAAGACAAATGGTTAGGAGGTTATTGTATGGCAACAGTTTTCAAAATGAATGTTAATAGAAGAGATTCAAAGATCAAGGCAAAGAAATTCAGAAATGAAAAATTAATTCCAGCAGAAGTATACGGGCCAGCTTTAAAGGAAAACAAACATATAAATATTCCATATAAAGAACTGGAGAGTATGTTAGAAAAAGTTTCTGAGACTACTTTGATTGAACTCAATGTAAAGGGAGAAGATAGCGAAGAAAATTCACTTGCTTCGTAAAGTCAGTTCAAAGGCATAAAGTATCTGATCAGCCAATTCATGTAGATTTTTATGTTCCAGAAGAAGGAAGAAAAATGAATTTGAGGATACCTTTAGAATTTGAAGGTGAACCCATTGGAGTTACACAAGGGGGTTATTTAAATACCTACGTTCATGAAATACCTGTAGCTATTCTCCCCTCAGATATCGTTGATTCAATAAAAGTGGATATCTCTGCGTTAAAACTAGGTGAATCTTTATCCGTTTCAGATATTAAAAGTCTTCTTCCAAAAAGTGCAGAATCACTTCTTGAAGACGAAGAACTTGTCATTAGTGTAATTGAACCGAAGTCAGCAGAAGTGACTGAAGAGACGCAAGAAGAAGAAATAACCGAACCTGAAGTAATACAAGAAAAATCAACTCAAGACATGAAGGAAGAATAAAAAGTGAGAAATTTGGTAATAGGTTTAGGAAATCCTGGCCCGCGTTATGTTTTTACAAAACATAACGTGGGTTTTTTAGCTTTAGATAAATATGAAGAAACCAAAAAAAATATATCGAATATAAAAAAAATATCCGGTAAGAACTTTGAAGGCTTTTCTATAGAAAACGATATTTTCATTAAACCGTTAACTTATATGAATGCAAGTGGAGAAGTGTTACCATATGTTTTTAAAAAATTTGGTAAAATAGATGAAAGTTTAGTAATAATTTACGATGATATTTGGTTGAACTTGGGGGAAATTCGTATAAGAAAAAACGGTTCTGATGGGGGACACAACGGATTAAAATCAATAATAGCTATTTTAAAAAGTACCGATTTTCTCAGGATAAGAATAGGTATAAACAATGGATACGAACATGGATCTGGAAATTTGGCAAACTACGTTTTAAGTCCTTTTACGCAAGAAGAATGGACTGTATTGAACAAAGTACTCGATTATGTTACTATTACAATAGACTTGATTTTAGAAGGCAGAATAAACGAAGCGATGAATAAATTTAACAAAAAGATAATTTAGAACAAAGTTGGAGGAAGGAAATTGAGCAATGGACGAAGAAAAGACAATGCTAGTTAGTAAAGCTCTAGAAGAGATCAGAATAGCAATATTGGAAGAAGATAAATTAAGTGAAATTTTTTTCGAGGATTTTGAAACCGATAGAAATATTGGGAAAATCTTCTTAGGTGTGATTGAAAATAGGGTTCCGAGTTTGGAGGCTTTTTTTGTTAATATTGGATTAGGAAAGAACGGTTTTCTCAGATACAGAGACGTTCTTGATGATCCCAATCAATATAAAGTTGGAGATAAGATTCTAGTTCAGGTAAGGAAAGACGGTGGAACGAGAAAAGGCCCTCAACTTTCTATGCAAATAAGTTTGCCTGGGAAATATTTAGTATACATTCCAAATTCTAATGAAAGTATTGGGATATCTAGAAAAATTCTTCAAGAAAAAGAAAGAATAAGATTGAGGCAAGTTGCAAAAAAATTCTAATTGATAACGAATCTATAATATTTAGAACTAATTCTGAAGGAATCGATGAAAAAGAAGTAGAAGTAGAATTAAGCGAAATGCGCAAAATGTATAACAGTATTTTACAAAGATTTCATTCTCAAAAAATCCTGGAGTTTTATACGAAGAAAGTGATTTTCTTGAGTATATATTAAGGGAAAGATTGGATTCTAAAACAAAAAAATAATCACAGATGACAGACAAATTTTTAGAAAACTAAAAAAAAGTTTGAAAGGTTTCGAACTAAAACCCAAAGTTGAGTTTGTAAGAGGAGATGTTTTTCAGATCCACAATATATACCATCAAATGGAAGAGATCTTTACAAAGAAGATAGAATTATCTGGTGGAGGAACAATTACGGTAGATAGAACGGAAGCTTTAACAGCCATCGATGTAGATTCTGCTGGAAATTTAGAGGGGAAGAATATTGAAGAAACTTCTTTTATTACAAATATGGAAGCAGCCAAAGAAATAGCTAGGCAATTGAAATTAAGGAATATTGGCGGTATGATCGTAGTTGATTTTATTGATATGAAGGACTCTTCGCACAAAAAAACGATTATCAATATTCTAAAAGAAGAATCAAAAAAAGATAAATCAAAGGTTACCATATTGGGATTCACAAACATGGGGTTGTTAGAAATTATTAGGAAAAGAACCACACAACCTCTGGATACCAATGTGTATTCACAATGCCCATTGTGTCATGGAACGGGAAAAATCATAGCCCCTTCTCTTGTGCATGGAAGATTGATAAAAGAATTATTGTCCTCCGCAAAGGAAATAAAAAAAGAAAAAATAAAAGTAATTGAAATCAACGCATTTCACAACCTTTCGGGATATTTAACCCCAGCTTTGACTGAAGAACTGGAAAAACAGTTAAACGTAAAATTAGAAGTTTCTTTTAACTGGCTAAATCCCAATTCTTACAATATTAAATACAAAAAATAACTTATTAGCATGAAAGCGGTGAAATATCATTTTAAAGAAAATATTGTTTTTTGCGATAATTACTCTTTCTATCTTTTTTTTCGTTTCTGGAATATATCTCTCTAATTCAAAAACCAATGATACTGTTGATTTTCTGAGTAGCACTTATGATAGCCAAAAGGAGCCTTTAATACAGTATCTTTCAAATACGCAAGAAGTCAACTCAACCAACAGTCAATCTTTTTTCAAAAAGATTGATGAAAATGGGACGTATCTAACTAAAACAATTCAAACAAACAACAATGAATATGTTTCACTGGCTATTAAGGGGAACCAGTACTATTTGTATTTCATAGACGAAGAAGGCAATATAAGAAAAGAAATGTTCATAGAAAGCGGTCAGGTAAGTATAAATGATTTTGTTTTTTTCAATAATACCTTCACTCTAGTGGGACAAAAAAATGGGAAACCTTACATTTTAAATATATCTGATATGGGGGAAATGAACTGGTCTCTTGTCATCAATTTTCAAGGAGCATTAAACTCAATAAAGAATACCTCTGGGAGTTACATCGTTGGAGGATGGGTAATAGCAAATGGTAACAGTCAAGCGTACATCTCTGAAATAAACCTTACCGGAAAGAAAATTTGGGAAAACATGTATGGAAGGGATAGAGAGGAAAAAATCGTTGATTTAGTAATTGATAATAACAGAATCATAGCCTCAGGTACGTCTAATTCTAATCCAGAAAAACAAAACGACTTATTAATATTAGAATATAGTAGAGAGGGAATATTAATATTTCAGATGAATATGGTTATACAACTTTTCACGAAAATCCAAATAGTATAACCCAAGATAATGAAGGAAACATATATATAGGGGGATACATTACTACACTCAACGAACAAGAGTGGAAAGGCTTTATAATGAAGATATCGAAAGACCTTGAACAAAAAGACACTATTGAAGTTGAATACTTTGAAACTTTATCTATAAAATCACTTTCTCGTGTTGAAGAAGTAAAAGTTTATAACAATCAGATTTATATGTTGGGAGTATGTGTTGACAATTGGCCAGATTATGACCCATTTTTAAGGATTATAAATCCTAACGGGGTATTAATTGAACAAAAAATTTATGGTACTAACGATCAAGAAATAATCTATTCTTTTGAAATATTACCTGCAGGAGAAATTTTAGGTACGGGGCAGGTAAAAGATTCAAATACTCAAATTTATCCATTAATTATAAAAACTGATTCATCATACTCAATACCTCAAAAAGAAAAGCCCTAAATCTAAATCATTATCAACGAAAGGAGAATACAACAATTGAAACCATCAACGGTAAAATACCTATCAAAAAAATAATGGCTTCTGGAGAAATACCTCTCTTATGGGGGCATTTTGGTGTCGGTAAAACGGATATAGCTAAAGAAATAGCTCAAGAGACTGGAAGAGAATTGATCATATTGATCATTTCTCAGATGGAACCCGGAGATCTAATTGGACTCCCTTCTAGGGACGCAGAAAAAACGGTCTTTTTAAAACCTGACTGGTGGCCTAATAAAGATGAAGTAATAATAATGATCGATGAAATAAACAGGGCACATAGATCGATAAGAAATGCTATCATGCAATTATTGATAGACAGAAGAATACATAATCACATATTACCCGCTGGAGCATGGATCATGGGAGCCGCCAATCCTCCGATGAAGAGTACGATCAAGTAGATTTGATAACCGATCCTGCCTTCATGTCGAGATTCTTTCATTTAGAATTGTCTCCTGATGTTGACGATTGGGTAAACTGGTCTAATCAAGAGCAAGTAAAAGGTGAAGTTATTTCTTTTATCAAAGAATATCCTGAATATCTTTCTTCCGATAATATTGTATCGATGAGACTCAATTTAAGACCCAGTCCCAGAAGTTGGTATAAATTATCCAACGTTTTATCTAATTTATCTGAAGATGATATGAAAAAATATGGTTACGTCATTGCTGCCTCAATAGTTGGATCCGAAGCAGCTAGATCGTTTTTATCTCATTTGGAAAATAAAGTTGAACTACCAAACCCAAAAGATTTACTAATCGAGGGCAAAAATCTTGAAAGAATCGAGAAATTGACCAATGAAGAAAAAGTAAGTCTTATTTTGAGAATAAATAATTATTTTGAATCATTAAATGAAGAAGAAATGGAACAATTATTATCTGATGGCGATCAAAAAACAATCGCAGAAAATGTAAAGATCATAAGTGAGGTCATACCTAAGGATGCTATGTTCTCCGTATTAAGATTTCTAAACGAATGGTAGAAAAAATAAAGGATTAAAAAAAGCCTTTTACGACAAACTTTTGGAAGAAATTGCCATTAAACTAGGAGATTCCACTTGGATGGAAGGAATTTAGAATGGATGATATACTTCAAAAGGCTTGGATTGAACTGGAAAAAGAAAGCTTATTTTTTTCTTACTTGAGGATGAATTTTGATTCAATGCCAACCACTTCAGTAAGAACTATAAAGGTTTCAATAACAGCTCAAGGGAAATTTAGATTGTTGTATAATCCAAACCGTTTAAAAAATATTGGTTTAATATTAACCAAAGGAATTTTAAAACACGAAATTTACCATATAATTTTTGGACATATATTCATAAAACCTAAAAACAAAAGGGAAAGAGGTATTTGGGATTTAGCAATGGACGCAGCGGTAAACCAGTATATCAGAGAATTAGATGTATTTGCAGAACCTTTAGATGTAATGGTAGCCGAAGGACATGCCCCAGACAACGAATTCTTTTTTGTTACCGCTCCCATGAACCTCTTAAATAAAACGGCAGAAGAATACTATAGATACGCAATGGATTTGTTGGAAAAAAACAAGATGATCGATATAGAAGAGATATTAGAAAAAAGAGAGAACAATCTTGACTCACACGACTTTTCATCAGATATTCCAGAAGAAATGGCTTTTGATATCGTAAGTGAGTTTGTTACAAAAGCTTACGACAAAAGCAAAGACAATCTTCCCGATGGTATAGAATTAGCAGTTTCTCTTATGGTAACAAAACCTTTCTTTAACTGGGAAACAATGTTAAGAAGATTTTTTGGTAGTTCTATTATCGTTGAAAAATATAGGACCCTAATGAGACCAAATAGAAGATATGAGGATCAACCAGGTTGGAGATCAAAAATGGGACCAAATATTGCAATAATCATCGATACAAGTGGTTCAATTATAGAAGAAGAATACAATGCTTTTTTCAGTGAAATAGAAAATATTGCAAAATCTCTCGGTGGAAAAGTAACCCTAATTCAAGCAGACAGTCATATCCAAAATATTATGACCTATCACAAAGGGAGCTGGAAGGAACTAGTTTTAAAAGGTAAAGGGTCAACTGACATGCAACCCGCAGTTGATTACGTTGAGGAAAATTTAAGACCAGAAGGCATAATCATATTCACAGACGGTTGGGTTGAAGTACCAAATGTACAAAGGAGGATCCTCTTTATCTTGTCAAAAAAACACAACCCCGATTTTATAAATAATGTGATAGAATATTATGGAAAGAACAGTATTGCAATTATCAGCTAACCGTTAGGAGGAATATTTATGGCCAAAAAAATGAAAAGTTTAGGTGGAAGATCTCTTTCTAAAAAAACCGGCAGCAAAACCGATATGAACAAAATGCTTCAAGAAGCGCAAAGGGCACAAGTTGAAATGCAAGAAGAACTAGATAAGCTGGATGAAGAGTTATCCAACGTTGAAGTAGAAGCCACCGCAGGCGGGGGTGTAGTAAAGGTTGTGGCAACATGCGATATGAGAATAAAAGATATAGTTATATCTGAAGAAGTTGAAGATGAAGATATAGACACCTTAAAAGATCTTATAATAGCTGCTTCAAATGAGGCGATAGAAAAGGCTAGCAAACTTAAAGAGGAAAAAACTAACGAGATTTCACAAAAATTCTTAGGAACTCTGCCTAACTTTGGGGCTTAAAAAATTAACTTTTTCTTTTCAAAAAAGCATAATTTCATGTGTACAATAAAAGTAAGAGAAAAAAATAACAAACAATTTAACAGGAGGTGTTTTATAAGTGGCAGTTAAAATAGGGATAAACGGTTTTGGGAGAATAGGTAGATTAGTTTTTAGGCAGTTAGTTGAAAACCCAAACTTTGAAGTAGTGGCGATAAACGATCTTACAGATTCAAAAACTTTAGGGACACTTTTAAAATACGATTCCGTTCATGGAAAATTCAAAGGAACGGTGGAGGTAATTGATAGCGGTTTAAAGGTCAACGGGAAAGAGATCAAGGTTTTGGCAGAAAAAGATCCCGCCAACCTCCCATGGGGTGAATTAGGTGTTTCAATAGTTATCGAATCTACAGGTGTATTTGTAAGTAAAGAAAAGGCTTCTGCACACCTAAAAGCTGGTGCTAAGAAAGTTATAATCACCGCTCCAGCAAAAGGTGAAGTAGATGCAACGGTAGTTATGGGAGTTAATGACGATGTAATCACTCCTCAGATGGAAGTTATTTCAAACGCATCTTGTACAACCAACTCAATTGCACCAGTTATTAAGGTACTAAACGACAAATTAAAAATTAAAAGAGGTTTGTTAACCACCGTTCATTCATTTACAAACGATCAAAGGGTTTTAGACTTACCTCATAAAGATTTGAGAAGAGCAAGAGCAGCATCTCTAAATATTATCCCAACGACAACCGGGGCTGCTAAAGCTGTTGGATTAGTAATTCCAGAACTAAAGGGTAAGTTAGATGGAATGGCTTTGAGAGTTCCCACTCCAGATGGATCTATTAGTGATTTAACTGTAGAAGTGGAAAAACCAACAACCGTTGAAGAAATAAACAAAATGATGAAAGATGCCGTAGAAAATGAATTAAAAGGTCTCTTTGAATATAGTGAAGAACCAATTGTTTCTTCTGATATTGTTGGTTCAACTGTTGCAGGAATATTCGATGCTACATTAACTAATGTAATTGATGGAACTTTTGTTAAAGTGTGTGCCTGGTACGACAACGAAAATGGATACTCATCAACCGTTGTCAAATTGACTGAAAAATTAGCTAAGATGCTGTAATTGCAATCAAAAAGAGGGGATTTAATCCCCTTTTTCTTTAAAAGAAATGTGAATATAGGGGGTGTCAATATGGAAAAATTAACTATAAAAGACGCAGATCTTAAAGGCAAAAAAGTCATAATGAGAGTTGATTTCAACGTTCCTATAAAAGAGTGGAAAAAATACCGATGAAACAAGAATCTTAGCCGCTCTTGACACAATTCAATACGCCTTAGACAAAGGAGCAAAAGTAATATTACTATCTCACTTAGGCCGTCCCAAAGGTGAAAAGGACCCTCAATTTTCTCTAAAACCCGTAGCCGATAGATTAGGTGAGCTATTAAATAATAAAGTTTATTTTGTAGATGAAACCAGAGGACCAAAAGTTGAAGAAGCTGTTTCAGAGTTAAAAGAAGGTGAAGTATTAGTTCTTGAAAATACAAGATTTGAAAAAGGTGAAACAAAAAACGATCCTGAACTGGCAAAATATTGGGCTTCTTTAGCTGATCTTCATGTTAATGATGCTTTTGGAACGGCTCATAGAGCACACGCTTCAAATGTTGGAATCGCGGACTATATACCAAGTGTTGCAGGATTTTTGATGGAAAAAGAGATCCAATTTTTACAAAAGGCCGTTGAAAACCCTGAAAAACCGTATGTAGTAATCCTGGGTGGTGCTAAAGTATCCGACAAAATAGGGGTAATAAATAATTTGTTAAATAAAGCTGATAAGATTTTAATCGGCGGAGCAATGATGTTTACTTTTTTAAAAGCTTTAGATAAAAAGGTTGGTTCTTCATTAGTAGAGGAAGATAAACTCGATGTTGCAAAAGAAATTCTAGAAAATGCTAAAGCAAAAGGCGTTGAGATTGTTTTACCTATTGATGCCGTTATCGCTCAAAAAATAGAAGCAGGTGTTGAAAAGAAAACCGTAAAAATAGAGGATGGAATTTCCGAAGGTTGGATGGGCTTAGATATAGGACTTGAAACCGTATCTTTATTTAAAGAGAAAATTTCTGATTCCAAAACGATCGTTTGGAACGGTCCTATGGGAGTTTTTGAAATAGATGATTTTGCTTTTGGTACCGAAGAAGTAGCAAAGGCAATTGCAGAAGTAACTAAAAAAGGTTGCATAAGTATTATAGGTGGAGGAGATTCTGCGGCTGCGGCAGAAAAATTCGGTTTGGCTAGCGAATTTTCACACGTTTCAACTGGTGGAGGAGCCTCTTTAGAGTTTTTAGAAGGTATAGAATTGCCAGGTATCTCTTCAATATCCGAAAAAAAAATCTGAATGAAAGAATATTCATTCTTGCTGGAAATTGGAAGATGAACAAGACAAACGCGGAAGCAGCTGAATTTGTCTCAAAACTAATAGGACAGATAAAAACTCAAGATAAGTTTGAAGTTATTGTTTGCCCGCCTTTCACAGCTCTTGAAAAGGTAAGGGATATCACAAGTACTTCTAGTATAAAAGTAGGTGCCCAAAATGTTTATTACGAGGATAAAGGTGCTTACACAGGCGAGATCTCAGTTAATATGTTGAAAGATATAGGAGTGGAATATGTTATTCTTGGTCATTCTGAAAGAAGGCACATCTTTCAAGAAAGCGATGAACTCATAAACAAAAAGCTCAAAAAGGTATTAGCATCAGGTTTAAAACCCATACTGTGTGTAGGTGAACAGCTGGAAGAGCGTGAAAAGGGTTTAACGTTCAACGTTGTAGAAAGACAGATTAAAGAAGCTCTTTATGGTTTAACAGAAGAAGAATCAAAAAAGATCATAATCGCCTACGAACCCGTATGGGCAATCGGAACAGGCAAAGTAGCAACACCCAACCAAGCTCAAGAAGTTCATAAGTTTATCAGAGACCTTTTGAAAGATATCTTCAATGAAGAATTCGCTAAAAAAACTACAATACTTTATGGTGGAAGCATAAAACCAAACAATTATTTGGGCCTTTTGGTAAACCAGATATAGACGGCGGTTTAGTTGGAGGTGCCTCATTAACACAAGAATTTGTAGAGCTTGCCAATATTATGAAAGAAATCATAGAATAAGCCACCTTACAGGGTGGCTTTTTTCATATTTTTCTTTTTTATTGTTAGAATTGTACATAGTAGAGATTTCGTAAAATTGGGACAATATGGTTTGATCTGTGAAAAGGAAGGAGGGGGGAACGATGATTACTTACGAATCACTAAAAAATGTTTCAACGAGCGTTGTTATCGAGCTCGTAAATGAAGTATTTAAAGACTATGTTTTCCCAGTCAATTGGAATTTAGAAAGTTTTGAAAAAGATGTGAAAGAAAACTCTATTTCCATAGAAGATTCTTTTATAGCTCTTTCTGACGGCATACCTGTAGGTTTTAGTATTATATCCATACGAAAAGATATTGGAAGAATCGACTCATTTGGAGTAAAAGAAGAATTTAGAGGAAAAGGGTTGGCTTCTGAAATCATCTTTCGAACAATTGAAACATTAAAATGGAAAGAGATAAAGAAAATAATCTTAGAAGTTGCCCAAAGTGATTTAAGGTCTATAAGATTTTATAATAAGCATGGTTTTAGGGCAACAAGGGAGCTGGCTTCTTTTTTTAAAGAAAAAGATAACTCATCAAATGCTCATTTCAAATACGAACAAACTACTTCAGATGTAATCCATGAAATGGCAATAGAAGCAAAATTTAGATTTAAGAGAAAACCAAATTGGCAAAGAGAACCTATAACCATAAAACTTAGTGAAAACAGATACAACTATGAAATCATCTCCGACAACAATAAGAAATGCGGCTATGTTGTGTGGGGATTCAACAAAGATAATTGTTACATAGTCGATGCCTCCCCTGTTGAAGAGGGTTACACCTTCGACGCAATAATTGAAGATATCTCATCTAAACTTTTTGAAATAAAAGATAGAATTGTTTTAGTCTCAGTTCCAGAAGATGATCCGTTGTACAAAGCTTTAATTGACAATAATTATTCTATATTTATAAAACAAATAGAAATGGAAAGAATCATTCATTGATTAATTTAGGCTCTATTTCAACAAATTCATCGATATTCAAATTGTCGTTTATAGATACGAAATAATAAGATTTATAACTTTCTTTTGTCTCTAATTTCACGTTATGTTTTTCTTTTCCAGCCTCAAGTGTAAAAATAAGCTCATTTCCATTTTTTATTAGATCGTGAGATAATAACTTTTCACTAGTAGATTTTAGAGCGTATAAGACAAAAAATAGATGTTTGTTTCCTCTTTTGTAGCTAATTTCAGTTTCTAAATGAGGCAGTTGATCATTAAATTTGTGGTATAAAGTTTTCATTATCAGTTTCTCTTTTAATGGAATCAATACAATCCCTCCCTCCTTTAGGTAGGTTAATTTACTCTTAACTAGAAAGTTATATAATTTTCATTCTATTATACCACATATAAAGAATCAGCCAAATTTTCTAGCATAATTTTTAAGCTTCTTTTAATTATTAACAGTTATCATGAAAGTATTGCTATTTTAGCTTGCTAAAATAGTAAAAATCTCTCTTATCAGTTGTGAGAGCGAAATCCTGTTTGCGTCAGGGGTTTACCCTTTGCAGCCTTGTGCAAAGAGCTTTTTGCTGATCTGTGCAAAATGGTTTGTTTTGCAATGCTTTAGAAATGTTTCCCAAATCTCGTTTGCAAAGCATTTTGCGGCCTTATGCAAAACGCCTTTGGCTGATCTGTGCAAAATGGTTTGTTTGCAATGCTTTAGAAATGTTTTCCAAAATCTCGTTTG
>LZCG01000063.1_pt1 | contig 19984 bp, 25 predicted proteins | sample 768541 | NCBI WGS metagenome assembly LZCG01 (sample SAMN05200874, study PRJNA324366) | oil field metagenome | isolation source: sample BH-FW-1 from oil reservoir | place: India: Bombay High | collected 2015-07-11
ATCCTGAATTGTATTATCCAATTCTCAGAAGTAATACCCCAGCCACCAGCAGGAAAAGAGAAAAGAGTAAATAGTAGAAAGTAATTAGTAGGTAGTATGTAGTAAATAGTAGGGCGCAGAGGTTAGGGGCAAGAGCAAAGAGCCAAGAGTGAAGAGGAACGAATCGGGACAACCGACAACCGATTCAGTGACACCCAACTTCAGAAGTGCGCCTGCGAGCTTCCATCATCAAAAAAGCTGTAAGCCTTTGACAATCAAAGGAATCACCGCTGTGCTGCAGCTCATGCTTATAGCTAATGGTCAATGTTATAAATAAAACCGCGGCACTGCCGATTAGACCGCAATAGTAAAACGTTGAAAGCTTATGGCTTAGTGACTCGTCATCCATCCATCCATTCATAAAAAGGAGGATAGAAACGCTGGGGCTGTGGAGAAAAAAGAGTATCTTTGAAAAAAAGGATAAAAATGAAAACAATACAATTGAATATACCAGATACAGTCGATTTAAACGACAGGGAGGCAAAAATGTTACTGGCATCTCGTTTATATGAGAAGGGGAAATTAACACTGGGCCAGGCAGCCGAATTGGTTGGATTATCCAAAAGGGCTTTCATGGAAATATTGGGTGATTATGATGTTTCAATATTTAATTACCCTCTGTCTGAACTGGAAAATGATATAAAGAATGCCCGGGATTATAGTCTCTGATACAAGTTGTTTGATTTTATTGGATAAGCTCGGAAGAATTGGCCTGTTGAAATCGCTTTTCGGCAATATAACGGTTACTAAAACTGTTGCGGATGAATTTGGGAATGTCCTTCCTGAGTTTGTTGAGATTGAAAACCCTAAAAACAAAAATTACCAGAAAATATTAGAAAGCTTTTTAGACCCGGGAGAAGCAAGTGCCATAGCCTTGGCATTGGAAAAAGAAGAATGCCTGTTAATAATTGATGAATTTAAGGGTAGCGGGAGGCCAGACAATTGGGGTTAAATTATACTGGTACTTTAGGTATTTTAGTAGTTGCCAAAGAAAAAGGATTAATCAATTCGGTAACTGAGATAATAAAAGAGATAGGTAAAACGGATTTTAGAATAAATGAAAAATTAATAAATGAAGTTAAAAGGAAAAGTGGTGAATAACCACCATCTGCCGCTAATGAGCCCAAATTTGAGGTAATTCTTAATCGTTAGAAAAATTTATGAATTTTGCTGGTTAAATTGGTCTTAAGTTCAACAATAACCAGGGCTAGAGTTGGGGCTAGAGTTCAGGGCAAAACCTAAAAAGATTGCTATTTCCAAACCCGACAAACAGCAAAACCCGTTTTTTAGTGAATTAACCACCATTGGCGACGTGCGTAACCCCGCAGATATTGAAAAAGCGTTGCAGGAAAAAGACGCTGTCGTCCTGCTGGCCGCCGAGCACCGCGATGATGTTTCGCCCACCTCGTTGTACTACGATGTAAACGTGCAGGGTACAAAAAATGTGCTTGAGGCTATGGATAAAGCCGGAGTTAAAAACATCATTTTTACCAGTTCGGTAGCCGTTTACGGCCTCAACAAACAAAACCCCAACGAAGAACACCCGGCAGACCCGTTTAACCACTACGGCAAAAGCAAGTGGCAGGCCGAGGAAGTTTTACGCGAGTGGTACAACCAAAACCCGCAGGAAAAATCGTTAACCATTATCCGCCCCACAGTAATATTTGGCGAACGCAACCGCGGCAATGTGTATAACCTGCTCAAACAAATTGCCTCCGGCAAATTTTTAATGGTCGGCAAAGGCACCAACTACAAAAGCATGGCCTATGTGGGCAACATCGCCGCCTTTATTAAATACCACCTGCAAAACACCAAACCCGGTTACCAGGTATTCAACTACATCGATAAACCCGATTTGAACATGAACGAACTGGTTTCGCAGGTCGAAAAAAGCCTCAATAAACACATCCCTTCCACCCATTTTCCATACTGGCTCGGTATGTTGGGAGGATATGGTTTCGATATACTCGGCAAACTCACCGGGAAAAAATTCTCCGTAAGCTCCGTACGTGTTTACCCTGTGGAATAAAATCGGAGATTTTGATGCTGAGCTTCATTCCACAGGGTAAAAAAATTTTGTCGGCCTCGTGAAATACAAAGTAAATTTCACCGGGGTGCCACCACCCAATTCGATGCCACCAAAGCCCACAATTGCGGCTTCAAAGCACCCTACACCCTTTCGCAAGGCCTCCACAACACCCTGCACTACGAGTTCATCGAAAAACAAAAAGACGGGATAACGTTTGAATCGGAGTAACCGGCCGGGACGCGCGGTTTCTTCCCCGCCGCAACCCTCCGCAAACTGCCGCAGTTGCTGCACCGGTAATCGTCCCTAAGGGTCGCAAAACTCCCTTAGGGTTCATTGGATTGGTACAGCAAAAAGAAACATGCCTGGTTTTTGCCTTTCAAGAACACACAAATCCTTAGGGAACTGCGAAACCCTAAGGGATTTGAATCGCAGCAACGGATGGCGTCCCTTTTCTTTCCGGGAGGCTGACCGTCAAAACTCCGCTAGTACAGAAATGCCGACCCACCGTCCGATATATTCAGGATTAACCGTCCCCTTTTTGAAACATCCGAAGCGAATCGGATTCCTAAATAACCATTTTCCAAATGAATTTCCACCCAATGAAGTTCTTTTCAACAAAATTGGTTTGCACCGGGTTAATCATTAAATTTGCTGTAATAAATAGATAATATATGATTGCTACAAAACAATTGGCAAAAGAAATCAAACAGCATTTAAATGAATCGCTAAACAACATTGTTTCAGATGTCGTTATTTTCGGATCAAGAGTTAAGGGGCTGGCAACTGAAAATTCCGACTACGATGTGTTGATTGTTCTAAATACCGGCTATGATCGTAAAATTCAAAGAGCCATCAACGATTTGTGTTACGATTTTGATTTGGAATACAATATTTTTCTTGACACACAGATTATTTCTGAATTCGAATTAAATAACAGCATACGAGGCAAACATCCTGTTTTCAGGAACGCATTAAAAGAAGGGTTACATGCATGATAAGTAACAGCGATCGCGAAATCCTTATTCAATACAGACTGGACCAGGCAAAGCAGTCCATTGGTGAGGTAAGTAAATTAATAGAAATGGATTTACTGAATGTGGCAGTAAACAGAATTTATTATGGCATTTTTACAGCTTAACCGCATTGGCTTTAAAATACGTTCTCTTCATCAAAGCACGGACAGTTAATCGGCTGGTTTAACCAAACTTTTATTAAAACCCGCCAAATTGAGGTGAAGTACGGTAAGATTATCAGAGATGCATACAAAAACAGAAGTGATGGCGATTACGCGCCATTTATATCATTTTCAAAAGAAGATGTCCAGGATATGCATGCAGATATGATTGATTTTATTGAACGAATTAACTCTTTTCTTTCAACACCAACGAAATAAATTATAATACGAAACATTCAAATTTCCCCGCTGGCGCGAATTTTTAATTCTTGCCATTTCAATCCGTGTTAAATATTTTATTTTGAAATTCAAAACAAACCCCAGCTCCTAACTTTCCCCTCCCCGTCCGAACGGTGTTCCTGCCGGGCGGGTTGTCCGACGGCAGGAAGACCAGGAGGGGTGTCCGCCGGCTGGCGGACGGGGTGGTCAAACTACCAACATTTCATCAAAGCTCGTCCCCCCTGCCCGGGATTAAAATCTGAAAGCACATTGTGGTATGCAAAGGGGGCCCGGGGAATTGAAAACACAGTGTAATTTTGCCGCCAAAAGGAACCGTTCTCTTCAAAAAAGAACGGTTCCCTTGCAACTAACCACAACCCGTCGGCGTGGATTTTTAAATCCGTGCCGTTTTAAATTCGTGTTAACCATTCCATTTACCTCAATAGAAAATTTCTGCTACGATCTTTCCCCTCCTGTCCGACTGGTATCATCCCTGTATGAATGGCACAGCCGGGCATTCCGGGAAATGAAAGTTTGTGCTAATCCCGATTAATTCAGCGTATTTGTTGAGTATGATGAGGGAAGAGTTAAGAAGAGGTGAGAAAGGAGAGATGAGCGAAAGTGCGATAGTACGAAGGTGCGATAGCATGCAGGTAGAAAAGCACGGCCGTGCTTTTGAATCGATAGCACGAAGATGCGATAGCATACAGGTAGAAAAGCACGGCCGTGCTTTTGAATCGATAGCACGAAGATACGATAGCATGCAGGTAGAAAAGCACGGCCGTGCTTTTGAATCGATAGCACGAAGGTGCGATAGCATGCAGGTAGAAAAGCACGGCCGTGCTTTTGAATCGATAGCACGAAGATACGATATGCGATGGTGCGATGGTGCGAAGGTGCGAACAACAAACAACGAACAACAAACAACAAACAACGAACAACAAACAACGAACACCAACCCGCCGCGATAAACTTTTAATCCGATTAACAGGAGGCGCCCTGACATCTTCCATCATGAAAAAATTACTATAATGATCTCCGTCCTCCAACAAATAATTTTGTATTTAATTTAAATTATCATGATATTTGCAATGTAAACTTTGTATTATCATGATAAAACGAAAACAACTATTTAAAGGCGCTGATAAAGAAAGCCTGTTTTTATGGGGTGCCCGGCAAACCGGTAAAAGTACATTGTTAAAAGCGCTTTATCCCGATTCATTGTGGTTCGATTTATTACAGACAGATGTATTTGCACGTTTGCAACGAAATCCATCGCAATTGCGGGAAATAATTATAGCATCACAACCAACGGCACCGGTAGTTATTGATGAGATTCAGAAAATACCGGCCTTACTCGACGAGATACACTGGTTGATTGAGAATAAGCATACCCGTTTTATTTTGAGTGGATCCAGCCCTCGTAAAATCATTCGTTCGCAAGCCAATCTTTTGGGAGGCCGGGCGCTTCGTTACGAACTCTTTCCCCTTGTGAGCAACGAAATCGCTGATTTTTCACTGTTACGCGCTTTAAACCATGGGCTGTTGCCCCGGCATTATCTTGCTGAAAACCCGGCCAAATTAATTGAATCGTATATTGGAAATTACCTGCGCGATGAAATTATGGCTGAAGCACGGCTCAGAAATGTCAGCTCTTTTTCCCGTTTTCTGGAAGTAGCGGCTTTTTCAAACGGAGAGATGGTAAATTACTCTAACATCGCATCGGAGAGTGCTGTAAGCGCTCCTACCGTTAAAGAATATTTTCAAATCCTGGAAGATACATTGATTGGCCGTTTTTTGCCTTCATTTCAAAAACGACCAAAGCGACGGGTAATACGGGCACCTAAGTTTTATTTCTTCGATATAGGAATTGTAAATTACCTGCTCAAACGGGGAAAGATTGAAATGGGAAGCGAGTCATTCGGGAATCCATTCGAGCATTTTATTTATCAGGAATTATTTGCCCACAGCCATTATTCCGGAGCCCAATATCCTTTGTATTATTGGCGCACGGCATCTCAAATTGAAATTGATTTTGTTTTGGGTGACCATGAAATTGCTATTGAAGTAAAATCAACAAAAAACGCAACACCACGTCATGCTAAAGGCTGATGCGTTTTGCCGAAGAATACACGGTAAAAAACAACTGCTCGTAACAAACGATCCCTTCCCTCGTCAGATGGGAAAACACAGGTTCTTCCATGGAATATTTTTCTGCAAAAACTTTGGGCCGGAGATATTTTAAAGTAATATCTCAGCCGAAAATTCCGTTGAGGGCAAAACCTTTGGCAACAAACCCCGAAGAAATATGCTCGTTCCTCGCATTTCATCCCGAAGGACTTAATTAAGTCCACAGGACAGGCAGGGTAAACAACGAACAACAAACCCCTTCGTGCAACGATAGAGGTTCACCAAGTCAAACAAAGTAAGTTAGCCAGTTATTGCGATGAATACCAGAATGTCGTTCGCAAGAGCGGTTGCTCCCGCCTTTTTGTTTTAACAAAATTAATTGTCGTAATTCCATAATATCTGTCTTTTTTGCGGCAGTAATCATTGTGTTTGGTTTTTTCAAAGATTATACGATAAAAATTACAACTAAGTCGAAAAAAGTGACATAATTTGCTCTGGTTTGCGTGGCACATCTTCGACCTGTATGATTGGCACAATTTGCTCCGGTTTATCCGAATAGATGAAGAAAAAAGCTAAATTTGTAGAAATAATGAAATTAATTGAATTATTCTTTTAGAATAATTCCTTAAAATAATTCTTATGGTCGAACAGCAGGAAATCAGTCAAAAAAACACCAAGAAAGAAATTCTTGAAGCTTACGAACGGCTTAAGGAGAAACTGAAAGCGGAAAAACAGCCAGGGCCGCAGGAGGTCCAACTGCAAAAACACACCCGAAAAGTTGTGGAAGAAACAAAAGACCTTATTCCTGATAAGGTGACAAAAGACATTTCGAATTTAAAAATTGAATTGAATCAATCCCTTGAAAAAGTTGCTGAGCAAATTACCTCCGAATATCAAAAACTAAAAAATATTCAGGAAGCCATAACCATTCAGGAACAAAACCTCCAGGATGCTTATGCTGTCAATCGCGAGGCTGAATCGCTGGCTGCGCTGATTGAGGCACAAAAAGAAAAGAAAGCTGCTTTTGAAAAAGAAATCCAGCAAAAAACAGAAGAATGGGAACAAGAGCGTAAGAAAACTGAGTTGCAGATTAAGGAAGATAAGGAGCAAAAAGAGAAAGACCGTAAAAGGGATGAAGAGGAATATCAATATAAACTAAAGCTGAAACGTCAGAAAGAAGAGGATGAGTATCAGCTTAAAAAAGAGCAACAAGAACGTGAATTAAAAGAAAAACGCGAAGCTTTCGAAAAAGAAATTCAGGAAAGAGAGCAAGCAGTAAAATCAGCTGAAGAAGAGTTGAAATTATTGCGGCAGCAGGTAGAAAAACATCCAAAAGAATTAGAACAGGCCTTACAAGCAAAAGAGAAAGAAATAACTCAAAAACTTGAGGAAAAGTATAAATTTGAAAAAGAACTTCAGAAACGTGAATTTGACGGTGAGCTTAAGTTGAGGGAACAAACCATTAAAACGCTCGAATCGAAAGTTGAAGACCAGGACAATCTTATCAACCAACTCTATCAAAAAGTTGAAAATGCCGATAAGAATGTGAAGGATATTGTATTGAAAGCAATTGAAAGTTCCGGAAGATATCCGGCACAAAGCAAACCTGATTTCGATAGCTCTCTCAGGAGTAAAAATAGCTGGAAAGATGAAGATTAGGCGTGCAACCTGCCATACTTGTTTATTTTTATCATCCTCTTCATTTATTCATTGCCCATGACTAAGTGGCAACCACAGATAGTGAGCTTTCGGCTCTTAAAGGCCGGGGTTAGTAAATGAGCTTGTGTAAAAGAATCATTGAACCAACCAACTATCCAACCAATTAACCAATTAACTAATTAACTCTTCAACTATCCAACCAATCAACCAATCAACTCCCCTGCTTTGTTGTTTGTAATTTGTAATTTGTAATTTTCCAAAACAACCAACTCTGCTATTTATAGGTTTTGTGTTAATTTACTGAATTTTGGTGAGGAAATAAAATCGGCCTATTTGAATGTATCCCCGTAAAAGGATATCTTTGATAAAAATTTTTGTGATGAAGACAATTGTGATTAAACCAAAAAACAAAGCAGAAGAAACATTTTTAACACAGCTTCTTAATAAAATGAATGTAGAAGCCCATTTGGTAGATGAAAGAGTACCTAATCCTGCTACCCAGCAGGCAATTAAAGATGTTGAAAGTGGAAAAGGAACTCATGTTAAAAATTCAAAGAAGTTATTTGAGGAACTTGGTATTTAACCATGACACGGCTGTCGAATGTATAAGCTTTTTTATACAAATCAGTTCAGGAAAGATGTAAAACAACTGCAAAAGCGTGGTATGGACATGGATTTATTAAAGTTTGCAATTACTACGCTGGAGTTGCAAGGGAACTTATCTCGTACAATGAATCCTCATAAACTCTCAGGTAATTGCAAAGGTTATTGGGAAGCACATTTAAAAGGTGACTGGCTGCTAATATGGAAGCATATCGAATCAAAAAAAGAAATCTGGCTCACACGCACAGGCACCCATTCCGATTTATTTAAATAAAAAACAGTTTACTCAAAAGGCATTCCCTTATAACAACCAACCCTGCCATTTATGATAGGGATACCAGTGGCCACGACAGACAACGGGCCTTTAGGCCTGATGGCCGGGGTTAGTAAATGAGCTTGTGTAAAAGAATCATTGAACCAACCAACTATCCAACCAATCAACCAATCAACTCCCCTGCTTTGTTGTTTGTAATTTGAAATTTGAAATTTGAAATTTGTAATTTGGAATTTGGAATTTGGAATTTTGACAATTAACTCTTCAACCAATCAAATCAGGAAAAAATGAAAATTCTTATAACAGGTGCAGCAGGATTTATTGGCTACCATCTGGTAAACCGGCTGGCGCAACATCATGAAATTGCAGGAATCGACAATCTGAATAATTATTATGATGTAAACCTGAAGCTTGACCGGCTCAGGCAGGCAGGCATACCAGCAGACAATCTTCGGGAAAACCGGCTATGGCAAAGTTCCAACTATGCTACATACCATTTTGCAAAAATAGACCTGGCCAATCAAAAAGAGTTGTTTTCGTTGTTTAAGGGCAACACTTTTGATGTTGTTATCAACCTGGCTGCACAAGCCGGGGTGCGTTACAGCATTGATAATCCCGATGCTTATCTGCAAAGCAATATGGTTGGCTTTCACAACATTGTGGAAGCATGCCGGCAATTCGGGGTGCCTTATCTTATCTATGCCTCTAGTTCATCGGTCTATGGCAATAGTACGATCGTACCTTTTTCCGAATCACAGCAGGTCGATAACCCCATTAGTCTGTATGCCGCCACCAAGAAAAGCAACGAACTTGTAGCCCATGTTTATAACCACCTTTACGGGATAAAAATGGCGGGGCTAAGGTTTTTTACCGTTTATGGCGAATGGGGCAGACCTGATATGGCTTATTTTAAGTTTGTCGATAAAATTCTGAACAGGCAACCCATCGAAGTTTACAACAATGGCAACCTCGAACGCGACTTCACTTATGTGGATGACATTATTGACGGCATTGAAAAGATGGTGATAAATCCGGCTTCAGCCCCTTACAAAATATATAACATCGGAAATTCCAAACCGGTAAACCTGCTACAATTTATTGAGACCATTGAAGAAGCATTGGGTTTGAAAGCTAAAAAAATCATGAAGCCTATGCAGCCAGGCGATGTTTACCGAACCTGGGCCGATACCTCGCAACTTGAAAATGATTTTGGTTACAAACCCGACACCCCCCTGAGTCAGGGCATCTATCGGTTTGTGGAGTGGTATAAAACCTATTACAACCTGTAAACTTGGATGGCGATCATCTGATAGCTTAATGAATATAAAAAATCCATTTGTGTATGCTGTTTTAAATTTTAATTTTTTATTTTGAATAGACGTCCTCTTCACTCTTCAGTCAGATAACCTTTTTTGAGATCGGGTACTTAAAGGCTAAAATTTGAAATCAATTATATTTATTATTTTTACACTTTTTTGTAACCAACAAACATAATGCTCAGTTTCGATGGCATATTAGTAATTGCAGTCATTCTATTTATCATAGTTTCGTTATATGTGGAAATCGTAGGGCCGGCATTCACCTTCCTTATCGGGGTGATAGTGTTAGGTTTCTTTGGCGTATTAACACCTGCCGAAATCCTGCAGGGATTCTCCAACGAACAAATATTAGTCATCATCATGCTGTTGTTGCTGGGCGATATTATCCGCAAAACCGCTGTAATCGATAGCCTTTTTGATCGCATATTCCAAAAAGCAACAACCTACAAAGGTTTTATGGCCCGAATGATGCTTTCCGTAGCGTTATTTTCGGCCTTCCTGAACAACACACCGCTGGTGGCCATCATGATGCCTTATGTCCACCGCTGGTCGCGCAATCACAACGTAAACCCTTCCAAGCTGCTTATTCCGTTGTCGTATGCTGCCATCCTTGGTGGTTGTGCTACCTTGATAGGAACTTCCACTAACTTGATTGTTAATGGTTTGGTGCAGGACCAAAATATCCTTCCCGGAATGCCGTCATTGGGGTTGTTCGAGTTTGCCTGGGTTGGTGTACCTATGATGGTCATCGGATTCCTTTACCTGATGCTTTTTGGCAACCGGTTGTTGCCCGATAAAAAAGATGTCGTATCAACCTTTACCCAAAATACAAGGGAATATCTTGTCGAAGTTCAGGTACACAAAGGCTCGTCTCTGTGTAATAAATCTATTGAGGAAGCGCAACTCAGGAATCTGAAAGGTCTTTATCTCGTAGAAATCCGACGACCTTATGAAACAGTAGCCGCTGTAAGCCCTTCTGAGATTATCCGCCACAATGATATTCTGGTTTTCGCCGGCAACACTGAAACCATCGCCGATATGGTTAATTCCAATCGGGGATTGGTCCCCACGGAGGTAGGGATGTTTTCCAAAAAGAATCATACTCAAGTCAGGGAGGTCGTCATATCCCACAATGCTACCCTTATCGGGAAAACCGTTCGTGAAGCCAATTCCGCGGAAAATATGACGCCGCTATCATTGCTATCCATCGTAATGGTGAACGGCTTTCAGGCAAATTGGGGGATGTTAAACTGAAGGCCGGCGATGTGTTGCTGCTGCTGACCGGCGACGACTACAGCCAACGCTCCAGCGATACGCGCGATTTTTACAATATCTCCAAAGTACGCGATTTCCGCAAGCTGAGGTTTTATGAATCTTTCATCCTCCTTGGCGGAATCGCTACAGCTGTCATCCTGTCAGGTCTTGGTGTAACTTCACTGTTTTTTGCCTTGTCAGTATTGCTGATGATTATCTTGTTGTTTAAAATTGCTTCACCACGCGATTTACCCAAAAGTATCGACTACAACCTGGCCCTGATTATTGCTATGTCGCTGGCTTTGGGAACAGCCATGACTAAAACAGGTGTTGCTGAGATGATTGCACAGTTTATTATCAGCGTTTTTAAGCCTTTCGGCGATATTGGCCTCCTTGCCGGAATATATTTTATAACCGCTGTCCTGGGAGCATATATTACCAACAAAGCTTCTGCTGCCCTCATATTTCCCATTTCACTGACTTTGGCCGTGGACCTGGGATATAATCCACTGCCCTTTGTATTGGTGGTTGCCTTTGCTTCCGCTGCCAATTTTATTACGCCTATCGGTTACCAGACCAATCTGATGGTCTATGGCCCCGGAGGCTATTCGTTTAAAGACTTTGCCAGAATAGGTACACCCTTGACAATTATTTATATGATTGTCACTATCTTCATGTTGTGGGCCGTTTATCTGTAGATTTGTGTGAAAATGTTGACAGAGATGAGAGATGAGAGGTGAGAAAGAGAGATAGAGATAGAGCGAGTGTGAGATGGTACGAACGAGCGAACGAGCGAAGGAGAGAAAGTGAGAAGGAGAGATGAGAGGTGAGAGGTGAGAAATATGAGGGAAGAAGGAGAGAAGGAGAGAGGAGGGTTGTTGAATTTTAAAAAGAGGAAAAAGAGCCTGGGATTTGGTTTTGCTTGCTGCAGTTTTAATTTTTACACATATTGTTCCGAAAATTCGAATTTCCTGTCTGTAATGGCCACTAATTCACGAATTTAAAACGAAGTGTTTATTCCTGCTTTCGAGGCTGAATTTGTAATTTACATGTTGATCATAAAAACCTGTTCTCCTGCTTTCAGAACTTTTTGTATTGCTTTTAGAAGGGTTTGAATATGAATAGCAATTTTATATTTTTGGGTGGTGCAAATTTGAAAACAGGTGAAATAAAATTGCATGTTTTATTAAAAAGCATTATTCCATAGGGTGAAAAACCGAAACCTGGATTTTATACTGTAACGATTGTGGATATTTTGAGGTTGAGGATTCTGAAAAGCTAATGAGTGAATATACTGTAGTATGGCAAATACTTATATCGGTGATTAATTATCCTGAAAAATTCTGAAAACAGTTCCTTATCTCTTAATACTAAAAGAAAATAATTGAAAAACAAGACAGAAGAAATATGAATACCAAATTAACGACTGCAATAACCGCTGCGCTGACCGGTGGTAAAGAAATTATGAATATTTATCAGAACGCCGATTTTGGTGTGGAGATGAAGGCCGATAATTCCCCGCTGACCCTGGCCGATAAAGCAGCTGATAAAGTCATCAAACAATTGCTTTCAGAAACGAATATTCCCATCCTAAGTGAGGAAGGCAGGGAAATTCCCTATGAGGAGCGTAGAGCCTGGCAGCAATTTTGGCTGGTCGATCCCCTTGACGGAACCAAAGAGTTTATTAAACGCAATGGAGAGTTTACGGTGAATATTGCTTTGATTGACCGCGATACCCCTGTAATGGGGGTGATTTATGTCCCCGTAAAAGAAGAACTGTATTTTGCAGAAAAAACACTCGGGGCTTACAAAGTATTTGATGTTAAGGAATTTACTTCTATGGAAGCACTATTGCAGCAGGCTGAACAACTTCCGTTAGTTAGCAGTAGCAATCGGTCGGCTTTTACTGTCGTAGCCAGTCGTTCGCATATGTCTTTGGAAACAGAAACGTTTATCCAATCTTTGAAAGAGAAACACGGCGGCATAGAAACCATCTCTCGGGGAAGCTCTCTGAAATTTTGTATGGTAGCTGAAGGTGTTGCCGATGTGTATCCACGCTTTGCCCCTACTATGGAATGGGATACGGGGGCCGGGCATGCCATCGCCCAAATCTCCGGTGCCACAGTGTTTAACCATGAAACCCGACAGCCCCTGCGCTATAACAAGGATAACCTGTTGAATCCATGGTTTGTCGTGGAAAGATAATCGGTTGATGAGGAAAAAAGTAGTGAGTTATGAGTGGTGAATCGTAAGTGTAGGACAAAGAGTGCAGGGTGATAAGAAACGTTAGCAGGAAAAAAGGAAAGAGAAAATCCCGCAGGAGCATCAGGATGGCAGAAAATAATACATGGGAGGATAAGCTATATCTGGTTGTATTCTCCGTCCTTGTGAGCTCAGTTAGACTTGTCCTATCCAATAAGTCGTTATTCGGGTCGAGTTTTTTTTAGCTTTCATGAGAAACAGTATTTATTTATGCTGTTATATTTTCTGTTTTTATGTATTTTTACATAAAAAATAGAAATAAAATGATTTTTGAATCGTTCAGAAAGGAATTCATAGGACAGGTTTGTATAACAACAAACCAAATATATGCCTGGTATCCTGCTTTTGATAAAAACAATTTAGGCCGATGGGTGAAAAAAGGATACCTGATTAAATTAAAAAATAATTTATATACCTTTTCCGAACTAAGAAGTCTCAACAGTATTCATTTTTATCTGGCCAATCGAATATATCGTCCATCTTATTTGAGTTTGCACACAGCCCTGGCTTTTCATGGCCTGATACCCGAATCCATTTTGCAGACTACCAGTGTTAGCACGATGAAAACAACCCGGTTTCAAAATGAATTGGGTTCCTTTTCTTATAAAAAAATAAAAAATGAACTTTTTTTCGGTTATACTCATTTAGACTTCACAAAAGATAAAACCTTTATGATGGCTTTACCTGAAAAAGCTTTACTCGATTTTTTCTATCTGTACTCTTTCTATAACACCACAAAAGAAATCGTCGGATTGCGCATGGATGAGGAAATAATAAGCGAACTAATAGAAATAAACCGCCTGCAGAAATTTTTATCCCAATTTAAGAACAAAGCGCTTGAAAAAAGAATGAAACTTTTTCGTAAAATCTATCAGATATGATTCAGATCGATTTTCTTAAAAATTACTTTCCCGGATACCTATGGGACAACCCGGCTCAACGAAAGTATATCTTAAAGGAATATATTCAATTATTGATATTGGACTACCTGTCTTCTTCCCGTTATGTAAACAAAATTGTTTTTATAGGAGGAACAAACCTACGACTAACCAAAGGAATAGACCGGTTTTCAGAAGATCTGGATTTTGATTGTAAAAACTTATCAAATGAAGAATTCATAAAAATGACCGATGATGTAATCCTCTTTTTAAAACGCTTTGGGTTTAGAATCGAAACACGTGATAAATCAAATGATCAGTTAATAGCTTTTAGAAGAAATATTTATTTTCCTGAATTACTATTTGAACTTGGCCTTTCCGGGCACCGACAAGAACGGTTTTTAATCAAAATTGAAAGTCAGGATCAAAAAATTATTTATGAACACAAATTGGAAACCATCAAAAGGTGCGGCCTATATTTTAAATTTCCTGTACCTTCCGATGAAATAATGTGTGCCATGAAAATTTCAGCATTGTTATCAAGGCAAAAAGGCAGGGATTTTTATGATGTAATGTTTTTAATGGGACAAACCGAACCCGATTATTCTTTTTTAGCTGCCACTCATGGAATAGAAAATCAAAGACAGCTAAAACAAGCACTGAACACCATGATTCAAAAAACGGATCTGTCACATAAAGCCAAAGATTTTGAGCACTTGGCTTTTCAGGCAAAAAATATTCACAAAATCAAACTCTTTAAGGATTTTATCAATGATTTATAAGCTGTGTCAATTAGATGAAATGCCAACAGTTTTGGTTAGGGTCTTTTTTGTTCATGAGGAAATCAGTTATGAGTGAAGAAACAGGCTGCTTGACAAAAAAATCAAAGCTCTTCAGGAGCGATTCGTCCCTTCCGGCCATCGCCCAAATCTCCGGTGCAACAGTGCTTAACTATGAAGCCCGACAGCCCCTGCGCTATAACAAGGATAACCTGTTGAATCCATGGTTTGTTGTGGAAAGATAATCGGTTGATGAGGAAAAAAGTAGTGAGTTATGAGTGGTGAATCGTAAGTGTAGGGCAAGGAGTTCAGGGCTAACGGGAGTAAGTGCAGTGAAAAGCGCAACTCCGCTAAATATTGAATAATAAATGCTTTATTTTGCATGAAAAATTTCTTTACTGTTCAATCTCTTTGTTGGGTTTTGAGGCTTGAAAGTTGGATCTTTTTCGTGTTTGTGATTCGGGATTTATATTTAACGCTAAATCGGTTGTTTCACTGACGAACCTTTTAATTTTTTTATGGGAAATCAATCATATTTATGAAATTTAACGTTGGAAAAAAAAAACAATCAATCATCTTAAAACAAATGGCTTATACCGATAATTGATAATCCGGAACAGCTGTATACAGATTTTGTAATCAATAGTAACATCCTATATTTGACAAATATTTTAGCATTATGAACCAAAAAGCAACAGACATTCACCCTGTTTTCGACCAGATTTTGAAGCGGGAAGACAAGGAAAAGCTTCTAAATCAGCGGTCTAAAGTGATTTGGTGTACAGGTCTGTCAGGAGCGGGGAAAACCACCCTGGCCAAAAATCTTGAAAAAGCCCTGCATACCAAAGGTTATCTCACCCAGGTATTGGATGGCGATAATATTCGCTCCGGCATCAACAACAATCTGGGTTTTACGGAAGAAGACCGCGTCGAAAACATCCGCCGCATTGCGGAGGTATCTAAACTTCTTATCCACAGCGGTGTCATTACTATCAACAGTTTCATTTCTCCCACCTCCGATATCAGACATATGGCTATGGATATTATTGGAAGGGAAAATTTTGTGGAAATTTATGTCAATGCACCTTTGTGGGTATGCGAGCAACGCGATGTAAAAGGTTTGTATAAAAAAGCCCGTGAAGGGAAAATTAAAAACTTTACAGGCATTGATGCCCCGTTTGATGTGCCTGAAAATCCTGATGTGGAAATTCGCACTGACCAGCTAAGCATTGAAGAATCACTAAATAAAGCGCTTAAAGTGGTTTTACCTAAGATTGAATACAAAGAGAAATGAGCCGTGTCTGTCAAAATCATCAAATTAGCATGTTTTTAGCTGCATTCGAAAAATAATAAAATATATGGATACATACACACTATCGCATTTACAACAACTGGAAGCGAATCGATTCACATTATTCGTGAAGTTGCTGCCGAGTTTGAAAATCCGGTGATGCTCTATTCTATTGGAAAAGATTCATCGGTGATGGTGCGTCTGGCCGAAAAGGCTTTTGCTCCGGGCAAAGTGCCTTTTCCACTGATGCACATTGATTCCAAATGGAAATTCAGGGAAATGACCGAATTCCGCGATCGTTATGCCAAAGAAAAAGGCTGGGATTTGATTGTTTACTACAATAAAGAAGGCTTTGAAAGTGGCGTAGGCCCTTTCACACATGGCAGCAAAGTACATACCGACATCATGAAAACCCAGGCACTGTTGCAGGGACTCACCAAGTATGGATTTGATGCCGCATTTGGCGGGGCCCGTCGCGATGAGGAAAAGTCACGGGCTAAAGAACGTATCTTTAGCTTTCGCGACAATTTTCACCAATGGGACCCCAAAAATCAGCGTCCCGAACTGTGGAATATCTATAACGCCAAAGTCCACAAAGGCGAATCTATCCGTGTTTTCCCACTTTCCAACTGGACCGAACTCGACATCTGGCAATACATTCGCCTGGAGAATATTCCCATTGTGCCTCTTTATTTTGCAAAAAAACGCCCTGTCGTTGAATGGAGCGGAGCTTGATTTTGGTTGATGATGACCGCATGCCCAAAGAACTGGCTGAGACAGCTAAAATGCGTATGGTCCGTTTCCGTACGCTGGGATGCTATCCGTTGACAGGTGCCGTCGAATCCGAAGCCGATACTGTGGAAAAAATTGTTGAAGAGATGATGACCACCACCAAATCTGAACGCACCACACGAGTTATCGATTTCGACCAGGAAGCTTCTATGGAACAAAAAAAGAGAGAAGGATATTTCTAAGAAAAATAGTAGAAGAGTTGAATAGTTAATTAGTAGAATAGTTAATTAGTAGAATAGTTAATTAGTAGAATAGTTAATTAGTAGAATAGTAGAAGAGTTGAATAGTTAATTAGTAGAATAGTTAATTAGTAGAATGGTTAAATAGTAGAATAGTTAATTAGTAGAATAATAGAATGGATTTTGGTAGTATTGAAAAATTGGATGTATATAAAAATGCTGAAGCATTATCGGATGAGGCATGGATTATTTATAATTCCCTGTCCAGAAATTTTCAATATCATATTGGCAATCAGTTTTTGGATGCTGCAGATTCAGTAGGCGCCAATATTGCAGAAGGTTACGGAAGGTATCATTTTCGTGAATCTATAAATTTCAATAATTTTGCCAGAGGCTCAGCATTTGAAACCCGTTACTGGTTAAATCGTTTGTTTAAAAGAGGTTTTATTGATGAACGCTCTCATGAGAAAACCAGGAATATTATAGAGTCTTGTATAGCCAAGATTAATGGATATAATAATTATTTGAGAAAACAATTAAATAAAACTACCTGAATGTGATTTTTTTACCAGCTAACCAATTAACCAATCAACCAATTAACTAATTAACCAATCAACCAATTAACTAATTAGCCAATCAACTAATCAACCAATCAACCAATCAACCAATGCTATAAAACTTTAAAAGACTGAAACATGATAAACGAAACAACACTAAACATAAAAGAATTCCTTGACCAGGACGAGAAGAAGGATCTGCTACGACTGCTGACAGCCGGTTCGGTAGATGATGGAAAGTCAACATTGATTGGGCGATTGCTTTTCGACAGCAAAAGACTTTATGAAGACCAGTTGTCGGCCCTGGAGCGCGACAGCAAAAGGGTTGGCCATGCCGGCGAAGATATCGACTATGCCTTGCTGCTCGACGGCCTGAAAGCCGAACGTGAACAGGGCATTACTATTGATGTAGCCTATCGCTATTTTTCTACGAACAAACGAAAATTTATCATCGCCGATACTCCGGGTCACGAACAATACACCCGCAACATGATTACCGGTGGCTCTACAGCCAATCTGGCTATCCTGCTGGTAGATGCCCGCCATGGTGTGATTACACAGACCAAACGCCATACTTTTCTGGTGAATCTGCTTGGTATTCGCCATGTGGTGGTGGCCATCAACAAAATGGACCTGGTGAATTTCAGCCAGGAAACTTTCGATAAAATTGTATCCGATTACAAAACTTTCATCACCGGTTTGAATATTCCGGATGTGAATTTTATCCCCATGTCGGCCCTGAAAGGCGATAATGTTGTGGACAAATCCGACCAAATGCATGGTATCATGGCGAGAGTATGCTCGAATTCCTGGAGAATGTACATGTGGGCAGCGACCGCAACTTTGAAGATATGCGTTTCCCGGTGCAATATGTCAACAGGCCTTCGCTGGATTTCCGTGGTTTTGCAGGCACGGTGGCTTCAGGAATCATTCGCAAAGGTGACGAAGTGATGGCCTTGCCATCACGAAAAAAATCAAAAGTAAAACAAATCATTGGTGCTAACGGCGAACAGGAATATGCGTTTCCGCCTCAGGCCATTACAGTGACCCTGGAAGACGAAATTGATGTGTCGCGTGGTGAGATGTTGGCCCATCCCGACAATTTGCCCCGCGTGGAGCGCCATTTCGAGGCCATGTTGGTGTGGATGGATGAGCATAAAATGAATCCCGAAACCCATTTTTACATAAAGCATGGTACGCACACCACCAAAGCACGTCTGGATGCTATCCGCTATCGTATTGATGTGAACACTCTTGAAAATCAGATACCGATGCTTTTGAACTGAATGAAATTGGCCGGGTGGTACTTACTACCATGAAACCGTTGCTGTTTGACCCTTATAAAAAGAATAGTGCCACCGGTTCATTTGTGCTGATTGATCCGGTTACCCACAATACCAGTGCTGTGGGGATGATTATCGATAAAATGTCTGACCGCGATTTGCCTTCACGAATCACCGATATGGACCGTGAGAAAATCAGCCGTGGTGAAGCTTGATACCTCTTGAAAAACGCGAAAAACGTTTTAATCAGAAAGGTCATACTATCTGGATTACCGGCCTGCATGGCTCGGGTAAAAACGAACTGGCCTATACGCTCGAGAAACAGTTGTTTGAGATGGGGGCTAATGTAGTGTTGATGGATGGCAGCACGGTACGCTCCGGCCTTTCCAGGGAGTTGGACTACACTGCCGCCGACCGGGCAGAGCATCTACGCAGGGTAGCACACGTGGCCCGGATTTTGAACGACCAGGGCCTCCTTTGCATTTGTTCTTTCATTTCTCCAAATGAGGATATCCGTAGCCAGGTCAGAGAAATCATTGGCCCGAAACGGGTGACGACGGTCTTTATGGATGCTGAACTTGACTTCTGCCGTCGGAACAAACCCGATTTGTATGAAAAAGCCGACCGCCATGAGCTGGAGCATATGCCGGGTGTAGATGAAAAATTTGAAGCCCCCTTAAATGCTGAGGTGGTTTGTAAACCAGAAGAAAACAGCCGGAATCCCGAAAAAATTGTGGAATATTTGCAGCAGCATAAAATATTTCCGATGAAATAGCCGGTTTTCGTTTGATGATTCAAAACACCCGCAAGCTTAAATTCCTTACGGGTGTTTTTTGTTTGCCCGGTTTTGCTGCGAACTTTTTGATAGCTGGCAGTCTTTCACCAGCCTGGTTTTATACTTCGGTTGCTGCGACATATTTTTGTGATGTTTTTATTGAGAATATATCGAAATTATCCGTTTAAAAATTTTATATTTGAATAGTTTATCAATTGAAATAAGATACTATGAAAAATTTAATGAATTTGTATGATGATTCGAACTGGGAAGAGGCCGCCAACTACCCTCAAGGTACGAAAAGAAAAATATTAAGAGACGACAATGGTGGCCGGACAATCCTTTTGAAATTGCCAAAAGGATTTTATATGGCCCCTCATTCTCATACTGTTACAGAACAGGATTTTGTGCTTGAAGGGAAATATACCGTTGATGGAGAAGAATTTGTAAAGGGCTCCTATCAGATTTATTCGCCACATGACGAACAC